>Ga0169931_10002280_pt1 | contig 31319 bp, 17 predicted proteins | sample Kivu_15m_20L_FD_129675 | JGI IMG/M metagenome (GOLD analysis project Ga0169931, IMG submission 129675) | Freshwater microbial communities from Lake Kivu, Western Province, Rwanda to study Microbial Dark Matter (Phase II) - Kivu_15m_20L... | ecosystem: Environmental > Aquatic > Freshwater > Lake...
ATCCGAGGTGCCCGCGCCGCAGGTGGGCCTTCGGGTGACGGTGATTCCACACGCGGTGGTGGTGGGGCACGCCGCCATTCCGGCGGCGCCTGCGTTTACGCGTTCGAACTCGGCAGGTGCTGTGCGGCAGCGTGGTAACGAGTAAGGGCAAGGTCTCTGCTGCCGGGAACGGTGCGGCGCCGCGGCCCTGCCTGTGACGCGCATGCCCCGAGAGGTGGGGCGTACCCGAGCCAGAGCATTGTGAAACAGCCTTGACGAAACGGGTGGCGATCAGAGAGTCTGCCCACCTGAACTTGGGCGGGGCCCGAATGGCCCCCTGTCTGGTCGACGAAGCCCTGCCGTATCGAACGCTGGAGCGTTTTTCATGGTCGATTTGGATAAGAGAGCGCCGGCCGGGCTGGTCAGTCTGGCCAAGAGCGCGCAAACGACCATCCAGAAATACGGTCTTGAAGGGCACGTGGCGTCGGTGAGTCTGGTGCTGGACATCAGCGGCAGCATGGCGCCGCTGTTTCGGGACGGCACGGTGCAACGCCTTATTGAGCGGGTCATGGGGCTCGCGCTGAACTTCGACGACAACGGCGCCATCGACATCTTCGCGTTCGGTCAGAACGCGCACTCCATGGGCGAGTTCGCACCGTCGCAGTTTGCCGATGCCGCGCAGAGCATTCTACAGCGCACGGGGTTCGAAGGTGGAACACGTTACGCGCCACCAATCGAGTTGGCGCTGAAGCATTATGGCTTCGAAGGGGGTGGCGGGTTTTTGAGCCGTCTCTTCGGCGGTAAACCGGCACCCGCATCGCCTGCCCGACATCCGGTGTACCTTATTTTCGTGACCGATGGCGACAACAGCGACCGTAACGAGAGCATTCGGGTGATCACCGAAGCGTCTCGGCATCCGATGTTCATTCAGTTTATGGGAATTGGGGTGTCCAGTTTCCGTTTTCTGCAGGAGCTCGACACGATGGGCGGTCGGTTTCTGGACAACGCGAATTTCTTTTCCGTCGCAGACCCGACCGCCATTCCGGAGTCGGAGCTGTACGACCGCATGATGACAGAGTACCCACAGTGGGTCGTGGCGGCCCGCGCGAAGGGGCTGCTCTCCGGCTAACCAAAACCTCGAACAGGAGAACAACCATGGCAATCAGTCTGCAAAAAGGCGGTAACGTCTCGCTCTCGAAGGAAGCCCCGGGCATGTCGCGCACCCTTCTTGGCCTTGGCTGGGATACGCGGTCCACGGACGGCACTGATTTTGACCTGGACGCCACGGCGTTCCTGCTGGACGGCAACGGTCGCGTGCGCAACGACAGCGACTTCATCTTCTACAACAACCTGCGGTCATCGGACGGCTCGGTCGAGCACACGGGCGACAACCGAACCGGCGCGGGCGATGGCGACGACGAGGCGCTGAAAGTGGACCTGAGCCGCGTTCCCGGGGACGTGCAGAAGATCGCGTTCTGTGTCACGATTCACGATGCCGAGGCTCGTCGTCAGAACTTCGGCATGGTCGCGAACGCTTTTATTCGCGTGGTCAACGCGGACAACAATCAGGAAGTCGCCCGTTACGACCTGTCGGAAGACGCCTCTATCGAGACGGCGATGATCTTCGGCGAGCTGTACCGCAACGGCGCGGAGTGGAAGTTCCGCGCTGTGGGCCAGGGCTTCAAGGGCGGACTGGGACCGCTCGCCCGCAATTACGGCGTCAACGTCTGAACCTGACCGCCGCCCTGCTTTCAGTTCCGGGTGCCCGGCGCGCGTGGAACGACCTCTCTGTGTTGACCCAGGCTGGTGCTACAACCGGCTCAATCCGAGGCTAGACCATGACCCAGTTCGTTCGCGGCCAGAAGTCCAAGGTCAGCGACCTCACGCCATCGGTTGTCATCGAAGCGCGCGTCGAAGCCAGTCTGCGCAACGGACAGGCGGTGGACATCAGCTGCTTTGGCGTCGATGAGCAGTCGAAGCTGAGCGACGACCGTTACTTCATCTTCTTCAACCAGACGCGTTCACCGGAAGGCGCGATTGATTCGATGAGTCCCGGACCGGGGCGAGTGGCGTTCATGGTGGACCTGAGCCGTTTGCCTGCGTTCCTGAAGAAGCTGGTGTTCACGGTGAATGTGGACAGCGCCGGCACGATGGCGGACCTGAACCCGTCGAGCCTGACGCTGCTCGCCAACGGCCAGCCCTTTGCAACCTTCGCGTTCTCGGGTGCCGACTTCGGTCAGGAGAAGGCGCTGATGGTCGCCGAGTTTTATTTCAAGGATGTGTGGCGCTTTGCGGCGAACGGTCAGGGGTTTAATGGCGGCCTGAGCGCGCTGCTCGCGCACTTTGGCGGCAAAGAGACTGGACCAGCCGCCGCGCCACCCGCGCCGGCGCCCTCCTTTGCCCCTGCCCCGACCGCCGCTCCTGCGCCAGCTCCGGCGCCAGCTCCAGCCCCGGCGCCCGCGCCGAAGGTGAACCTGGGCAAGGTCACGCTCGACAAGAAGGGCTCGTCGGGCACCGTGAACCTGAGCAAAGGCACTTCGCCGCAACCGATTCACATCAACCTGAACTGGGACAACCCGAACGCAGGTAAAAAGACCGGCCTGTTTGGACTCGGCGGCCCCGCCGCGGCTCCCGACCTGGACCTGGGCTGCATGTACGAGACGGTCGATGGCGACAAGTCGGTGATTCAGTCGCTGGGCGGTAATTTCGGTGAGCGCGCCCGCGCACCCTTCATTTATCTGGACAAGGACGACCGCTCGGGTCAGGCCAGTGACGGCGAAAACCTGTACATCGTGCGCCCTGACTTCATTCAGCGGGTGCTGGTGTTCGCCTTCATTTACGAAGGTACGGCCAACTTTGCTGCCGTGAATGGTCGCCTCACCGTCAAGGACCATCAGGGTAACGAATTCTTCCTGCCGTTGAATAATCCCAACCCCTCGCTGGGCTTCTGTGCCATCTGCCTGATTGAACGTCAGGGCGATCAGATTCGCATCACCAAGACCGAGGAGTACTTCCAGAGCCACCGGTTCGCCGACGCGCGCTTCAACTTTGGCTTCAACTGGACGCGCGGCCAGAAATAATCGGCGCCCCGGGCGCACACGGAGCGAGCATGCAGCTGCAGCGTGGACAACGAACGCCCATGTCGGCCTTCACCACCGACACTCAGGTCTCGTTTCATCTGGAGATCGAGGGGATCGAGGCGCCTGCCATACGGTCGTTCGGCGTGCTGCTGAATGGTCAGGAGTACATGGCCTTTGAGCGGGGGTTTGTCGCGGATACGGCGCCCGAGAGCGCGTGTGGCAGCATGGCGTGGGCGCCCCAGGGGCAGGGCGGCCTGCATGTTGACCTGTCGCGTATACCCGTCGCCGTGGAGCGCGTGACGTTCGGCGTGGGGTTTGTGGAGCCGCGTGGCGGCGCGCACATCACTACGCGTGACGTGGCCCGTGGCGCGCTCGTCATTCGCAACGCCAGCCACACCGAGGTCGCCCGGTATCCTTTTGACGGGGCAGATTTTGAGGGCGAATCGGCGGTTCGTCTGGTGGACCTGTACCGCAAGGACGGGTGGCGTCTTCAGGTGGTGAGCGCCGGTTTTCTGGGCGGCGTTCCCGCGATGCTGGGCCGGTTTCGGGTGCCCGTGGAGGTCGTGCAGAACCTGACGTCACCCAACCGTCTGGTGGTTCATACGCAGCGCCAGCAGACGGTGCGCATTCCGAGCGGCTGGCCGGGTGGCGTGCAGCCGTCGGTTCCGGGTGGGCTGGCCAGCGCGGTAGGCCTGTTGCTGATCGATCTGACCGATGGGCATCAGGCGACGGGAACCGGGTTCTTTGTCAACCCGGGCGGCTATCTGATTACGTGCGACCACGTGGTCGAGGGCGCCGAGAAGATTCTGTTCTGTGCCAGCGGCGACACGCTGTTTCGGGAATGTCGGGTGGTTCGCACCGACCCGGCGACCGATATGGCGATTCTGTATGTCGTGGATCAGCAAGGCAGTTCGTCGTGGTTACAGCTGGCGCAACCCGGCGATGAACCACGACTTGGGCAGGATATCGGCGTGCTGGGTTTTCCGCTGGGCGCCAGCCTGGGTCGGGACATTTCGTATTCGCAAGGCATTGTGAACAGCGTTCGGAAAGGTCCCGAGAACACGTCTGAGCTACAGATTGACGCCGGAGCAGCGCCGGGCTCAAGCGGCGCGCCCGTATTCGATCGCCAGACCGGGCGGGTCGTGGGGGTGCTGCGCAGCGTTGTGACTGCGCAGCGGGCCAGCATCCTGATCAACTTTGCGTCGGATGCGCGCCAGCTGTGGCGACCCGAGTGGGGGCTGTCGACCGTTGGATCGGCACCCTGAACGCTGGCGGCAGCGTTGCGTTTTCTTTCATCCCCGAGCTTGTGCGATGCACTACTTTGACCGTGGTCACCTTCCCCGCTTTGGCGATATTGGCAAAGGGAGCCCCGAGCTCGCCCGCTCATTTTTTGCGTGGTACGGTCTGGCGACAGGCCCTGGCGCGTTACCGGTGTCCACCAAGTGCCTGATTGGGCTGGCGGTGGCACACGCCCTGCCCTGCGTGTACTGCATAGAGGCGTACACCTCGAACTGTCTGGAGAACGGACAGGACCTGGAGCAGATGACTGAAGCGGTGCAGGTAGCGGCGGCCGTAAAGGCGATCTCGACGGTGTCGCACGCCCTGCAAATGCTTCAACATGCGCAGGCCAGCAGCATGGGCGGGGGTCCGGGAGCGGTGCCGCCCGCATACTATGACCGTTCGCAGGCCACCAACCTGCCCGCGCTGCATGCGGTGACTCCCGCCACGTCGGCTGCTTTGCAGGACTGGACAACGCTCGCGCTCGCCCCGGATGCGCTGTCGTCGCTCGACAAACAGCTGATCGCGGTGGCGGTGGCGCATGTGCTGCAGTGCCCGTACTCCATTGAGCGTTATACGAGCGGGGCGCTGAAGTTTCACGCAAGCCTGGCACAGCTGACCGAAGCCGTGCAGGTGGCCGCTGCCATTCGCGGGGGCGCAGCGCTGGTGACGGGCGTGCAGATGGTCGATCAGGCGCTGGCTTCGAGCATGGGGCCTGCATGAGCGGCAGCGTCATTGATGCGGAGGCCGGGGCACGCCTGAGCTCACTGGCAAGGCGAGCTGCCCCGTTGGCCGACCCTCGAACGCAGCTGGATGTACTGAACCGTGTGCCGCTGTTCGATGTGGTGGGTGCTCCGGCGGATTTTGACAGGGCGGTGGCTGATTCGGGCGTGGTGCTCTCCCCTCACGCGCTGGAGATTGTTCAGGTCAACCTGGGCAAGCTGTGCAACATGACATGCCGACATTGTCACGTGGACGCGGGCCCCGACCGAACCGACGCCATGATGACGCGCGCCACGGTAGAGGAGTGCGTGCGGCTTCTGGAGCGCACACCCGCTCATACGGTGGACATTACGGGTGGAGCGCCCGAACTTCATCCGGATTTTCGGTGGCTCGTGGAGCAGGCGCGTGCCAGGGGGCGCCACGTCATCGACCGCTGCAACCTGACGGTGCTGCTGCTGCCTCGTCACGAGGAGCTGTTGCCCTTTCTTGCAGCGCATCAGGTTGAGGTCGTGGCTTCACTGCCGCACTACCGCGCGCGTAATACGGATGCACAGCGCGGCGATGGCACCTTTGAGAAGTCGATCGAGGCGCTTCGGCGTTTGAACGCGCATGGCTACGGCCAGGGAGACCCGGAACGACGGCTCACCCTGATGTCGAACCCTGCGGGCGCTTTTCTGGGCGGCGATCAGCGGGCGATGGAGACCGAGTGGAAGGGGCGTCTGCTCGCCGACTTTGGCGTGACGTTTGACCGTCTGTTTGTGCTGAACAACATGCCGATCTCTCGCTATCTGGAGTGGCTGTTGGATTCGGGCAACCTGCAGCAGTACATGGAAAAACTGGTGCAGGCGTTCAACCCGTCGGCGGTGGGCGGTGTCATGTGTCGCAACACGCTGAGCGTCGGTTGGGACGGGCGCCTGTACGACTGCGACTTCAATCAGATGCTGGAGCTGCAATCGGTGACTTCGGGCGGCGCGCTCATGTCGGTCCACGATTTTGACCTGCCGGCGTGGACTCAGCACCGCATCGTCACGCGCCGCCATTGCTTCGGATGCACCGCGGGCGCGGGGTCGAGCTGTGGTGGCAACACGACTGCATGACGCGGCTCTAAACAAACAGGCGTGTGCACATCCACACACAGACACATACGTACGGAGCAGCTTAACCAGGGCGCATGGTCTGCATGGTGCCTGCGGTCACGCCGAACTGCTCGTGAACACCGATGCGGGCGTTCAGCTCATCGGGCCGCATGGTGCCTGCCAGCAGTTGTTGCCACGCGAGCAGCACAGCCAGAGCCTGCTGCCGAGTTTCCCAAACAAATTCAACGCGATACCGCCGCACCCCCCGTTCCAGCAGCCTGGGTACAATGCTCGCGGCCGACTGTGCCCGGGCGTTGAACACGGTGTTTCGGCATCCGACGTCGACAATGACGGGGTGCTCAAATCCCAGATGATCGCGCAGCGCGACCCGGTGCTGTTCGCAGGGACGTCCACAGGTACGGTAGTCACGCCCGTTGCTCAGGGTATGTGAATACACACAGTGTTCGGTGTGGAAGGTGGCGATGTGGTGATGAACGACCACCGTCATGCGTTCGACGGGTACCGCATCCAGCAGGTGAAAGAGCTGCTTCGCGTCGAGGTCGTGCGCGGCGGTGAGCGTATCCAGCCCCAGGGCAAGCAGGTGCAGGGCGGTGAGCGAGTTGGTGACGTTGAGCGAGAAGTCTCCGTGCACGCGAGGTCGTTCGCCCTGTATGCCGGCGAACTGCATGAGTCCGCCCCAGTGACGAACCAGCACCGCATTCGGCTCCAGCTTTGCGATTCGACGGTCAAACCCTTCCTCGCCGGGCTTCTGCACCCGCACCGTCGCGATGGTCACGCGCAGGCCGGCCTCACGGGCGCGCTCGACAGCCTGCCCGAGCCCAACGAGCTCCATGAAATCGAGCTCGACCTCGGTCAGTCCGGCCTCAATGACGGCCTCGAGCTGTTCGGCTGTGCGTACCAGCGGCAAGAGCAGCGGTGCAAACGACAGACCCGGTTCTGGCAGGGCGGCGACACGCTGACGAAGCTGCGCCTGAATGTGACTCAGGACGTCCGCTTCCACGATGGTGCGGGCGTATCCGCGCTCCACCTGCGGCATCAGCTGTTCGACCAGGCTTCGGCGCAGCACTTTCAACTGCGAAACGGGAATATGCAGACCATTCGCGAGCGCCGAGGTGTCTAGCCGCGCCAGTCTGAACGGGGTGCCGCCGAAGCCGGCCAGCTTGTCGCACAGGGTCTCGTTGTCGAGCGCACCGCCCTGCGCGGCCTGCAAGACGCTCTCGCTACTCGCCGTGGCACACATGCCACCCGGCCCCCGTGCCTCTACCTGCAGCGCTTCGCCTGCGGCACCCGACACATGCAGAATCAGTGGTAAGCGCCCCGACGGTTCGGCGCCACGCACGAGCTTTTCGGCGTCTCGCTGCAGGCTCGGGTCGCTGGTGAGCCACACCCGCTGTCCGGGTGCGACCTGGGAGAGATCAGGCCCGGGTCGACCAAAACGGAGCTGCCAGCCGTTCGCATCGGCCTTCACGTCGAAGACAGGACCGCCCTGCTCCTTCTGTTCTGGTTTGCCGGCATCAAATCCGACACCCATGCCGGGGCGGGGCTCGACGGGCGCCAGGGCAGCGCCGGTAGCCGCATCGGGTGCGCCACCGAGCGCGGGCAGCGGAGAGGCCACCTGCCCCTCCGCGTCGCCCGGGAGGCGACGCTCGGGTTGCACCCATACCGTATCGCCCGCAACCCGCGTGACCCGGCCCAGCAAGTAGCCGCGATGCTTGGGAAAACGGCCATCGACGAGCGTCTGGTGATCGGCGCCTGCGAGGAATCCATCGCCGAACCCGCGCGAGTAGGTGAGCATCATGGCCGCGAGGTCGTTTCCGAGCCGCTGCTGGGCTTCGGGCAGGCCGGCCTCGCCGGCCTCGATGGCGTCGATCCAGCGGCGAAGCCCCGTTACGGATGTATTTACATAAGCCGGGCCTTTGAGTCGGCCCTCGATCTTCAGGGAGTGAACGCCAGCCTGCATGAGCGCCGGCACCGCGCGATACCCGGCGAGGTCTTTGGGCGACAGAAAGTAGCGCACGTCGCCGGTTGGTTTGACCTGCCCATCGACGATGAGGTCGTACGGCATGCGACAGGACTGCGCGCACTGGCCGCGGTTGGCGCTTCGTCCGCCCCAGGCTTCACTGGTGAGGCACTGGCCCGACCAGCTCATGCACAGCGCACCATGAATGAACACCTCGAGTTCCAGGTCGGTGTGTTCGGCAACGTGCGCGATCTCGGCCACCGAGAGCTCCCTCGGGACCACCACCCGGCAAATATCGAGGGTTCGTGCGAACTCAGCACCCTCGGCCGACGAGATCGTCATCTGGGTGCTGGCGTGCAGGTCCAGCTCGGGGCAGAGTCGTCGGGCGAGTAGCGCGACGGCGGGGTCCTGAATAATCAGGGCATCGACGCCGGCACGCGCCATTTCGCGCAGCAGGCGCTCGACGATGGGGAGCTCCTGCTCGAAGACGAGGGTGTTGGTGGTCACAAACACCCGTGTGCCGGCACGGTGCGCTCTCGCGACGAGGTCAGGGAGCAATGCGAGCGAGAAGTTGGTGGCTCGGGCGCGGGCGTTGAATCCTTCATCGAGGCCCAGATAGACGGCGTCGGCGCCGGCGGCGAGCGCGGCGGCAAACGAGTCCATGTCGCCTGCGGGAGCCAGCACTTCGGGGCGGCGAACCACGGTTGGCGTAAGGGTAGGAGCAGGAGCGCGCACGGGCATGACAGACTCTGGCACAGACAGGTGACCGGGGGTTTGTCGCAGGGTCAAGCCAAGGTCAAGGGAAGCCACAGTCAACCGCGCCCGTGCACCTCATTCATCCGGGCTCAAACACCAGGCTCACGGAGTTGATGCAGTAGCGTAGCCCCGTGGGAGCGGGCCCGTCGGGGAATACGTGACCCTGATGCCCACCGCATCGCGCACAGTGCACCTCGGTACGCACCATGCCGAGCGATCGGTCCACCGTCTCGCCGATGCGGCCGTCGGCGATGGGTTGTGTGTAGCTGGGCCAACCCGTTCCGGAATCGAACTTGTCGCCCGACGCGAAGAGCGGGTTGCCGCATCCGGCGCAGCGGTAGGTGCCTGTTGCGTGATGGTCCCAGAAAGGTCCCGAAAACGCGCGTTCGGTACCATGCTCCCTAAGCACTCGATATTGTTGCGGATTCAGACGCGCGCGCCACTCATCGTCGGCGAGCTGCAGCCGGTCGTTGATGTCGGGATCAGGCCCGGTGCCCGTGTACAAGGGAACCTCGGCAGGCGGGCTGGGCTGGCTGGTGGGGCCGGGCGACTGTGCGAGTGATGGCCGTGTGCACGCGGTCGCAACCCACGCAGCCAGCCCCGAAAAGCCCAACCCCAGCGCTACCCGACGTGAAATCGTTTCGTCCTGCCTGTTGTCACTCATAAGAAACTCCATATGCTACAGCGCGTGCACGGGCGACTGTTGATCCTGTACAGACAGCGCTTATCCAAAGATAGATAGCCAAACCGCTCATGGGATGTTCCATGCTTCACAAAAGTTCGGCACCGTTTGTCCCTTTCGCGCTCGCTGCGCTGCTCATGACCGGCTGTGCCGAAGACGACCAGGCTCCGGCGGCAGCATCGGCCGATGAGCTCGACCCGCCCGCTGCCGGCGAGTTCTGCCTGGGTGTCGATGTCGCAACAGCCGAGTCGGCCGCCGCCCTGCCCCTTGCCCCGGAATGTCCGACGTGCATTGGCGCGCAGCCGCCCGGCATGGAGCTGGCCGACGTGCAACCGCTCTCCTGCGCGGCGGGCGAACGGTACCCGCTGTCGGCTTTCGCCGGCACGACGACGGTGGTGACGCTGCTGTCGGCCCGTTGTCCGTTCTGTCAGGCGCAGTCCATCAAGATGGAGCAGCTGCGAAACGAGCTCGACGCTGCGGGTATTGAGGTACAGTTCGTGATCGTGAACTGGGCTGAGGCGGCGGCACAGGTGGGCGAGTTCATTGAGCGCGTTCCGTTCCCGATTCTTCAGGACGAGGCTGGGATCGATGCCTGGAGCCTGTTTCAGGGCGCGAAAGACGACCTTTTTGTGTATGGACCGGACGGTCTGCTGGCCGCGCACACCTCGCCCCGACTGGATACGCCGTACAACCTGAGCGAGGCCGAGGGGTATGCGTACCTTCGAGACGCGATTGTGGATGCCGCAAATGGCATTCCGACTGCACCCACCGATGGCTCCGGAGTGCCGTGATGAGTACGCTGAACCGCTTTGCAGGGCGGGCGTTCATCGCGACGATGGCGCTCGGTATGTACACCGCGTGTCAGTCGGACGCGCCACAGACACCGGTGCTGGCGGCGGAACCGGACGTGCCAGTAGACGGGTCCACGACCCCGGCTGCACCCGACGAGGCGCAGCTGGCGCGTGGGCAGGAGCTGTACGTGCAGTACTGCGACTTCTGCCATGGCGATAACGGTGAGGGCTATCTGGCCGATAACGCGAACGCGCTCTCGAATCAGAACTTTCTGGCGACGGCGTCGGATGAGTTTCTGCGTTCGTCGATCGTGCACGGCCGCCCCGGCACTCCGATGTCTGGTTGGGGGCGGGCGGCAGGCGGCCCGTTGGACGACGCACAGGTCGCTGATCTGATTGCCTTTATTCGCCAGTGGCAGACCGTTCCAAACGTGGAGCTTTCAGAGACCACGGCCGTGGAAGGGGTCGCGACACGCGGCACCGGGGTGTACAACGCGCGCTGTGCGTCGTGTCACGGCGCCGACGGCGAGGGCGTGAGCGCGGTGAGCCTGAATAATCCGTGGTTCCACGCTGCGGCGTCGGACGGGTTTATTGAGCACGCGATCGTGAACGGGCGCCCGGGCACCACAATGGGCGCGTACGGCGACACCTTGTCGCCGGTGGCGATCGCCGATCTGGTGGCGTTCATTCGACAGTGGAAGCGGGATCCGAACGCGCCTCCCGAGGCTCCCTATACGCCCGATCTGGCCAACGGCGTGATCAACCCGGAGGGACCGGCACCCGCATTCGTGCTGCGCGAAGACCGCTTTGTGCCGGCCGACCAGGTGAAAGCGGCCGTGGATGCCGGCCAGCGGGTGATGATCATGGATGCGCGGCCCACGGGTGATTACCGCGATGGCCACATTACAGGCGCCCTGGGCTTGCCCTTCTACGAGCTTGAAAACTGGACTGAGCAGCTGCCGCGCGACACGTTCATTGTGACGTACTGTGGCTGCCCGCACGCAGTGAGCGGTCAGGCGCTGGATGCCCTGCGGGCGGCGGGCTTTACGCAGAACGCGATTCTGGACGAGGGGTACTATGTGTGGGCTGAGCGCGGTTACGGGGTCGTGACGGGCGATGCGCCCGGTGTGCCCGGCCAGGACGAGGGGACGGGCGAAGGCTCGGGCGCGCCCTGATGAGTTGTAAGCGGGCTCGCCGCACTGGCATGCCGGGTGTGGTTTTGTACGCGACACACTTGCCATGAACAAACGGCGGGGGGTAATCGTCCACGAGGGCCGTTACCCTTGCACACCTGTTTGTGGAGACACGATGAAGCGGAATCATCGCAGCCTGTTCGCGCGCTATGCGCTCGGCTTTGGAATCCTGAGTACTCTGGCGGCCTGTGGGCCGGTGACGGCGTTCACCGTGCGCGACTACATGACGGTGCGCTCGCTGGATGGCACGACCCTGACAGGGCGCGATGTGGTGCCGGCGCCGCGCCCTCGAGAGGCGATCACCAGCGACGACTATTTTGGCATCAAGCTGGAGCACATTTATCTGGGGCCGTGGGACAACCAGAATGCGCGCAATATTGGTTTGATCGCGGAGATTTCCGGCATCGTCCCGGAGGGGATTAATTGCTCAGAAATTCCGGAATCAGATATTAATTTCGACCTTCCCCCGGAGCGGACATCGAACGCGCTGCGCTCGAACGAGTGCTCGTATCGCACCATTGTGGACCTGAAGAATTCGTTCAATGGGTCCCATATTTCGTATGACTCCACGTTTATTACCCCGACATTTCGCACCCGAAACGAGCCGCTGCAGTTTCGTTTTCTGATGGTCAGTATTCGTGACATGGAGCTGGCACGTCAGATATTTAACTGGGCAGCCGAGCAGGCGCAGCGCATTATGGAGCGCACGGGATTTACACGGGCCAACCCGGTGGCCAGTGAGATCGTCAGCATTGGCGTTTCGGCTGTAAACTGGCTCCTGGACGCGGCCGCCGAGCCTACGCAGGTGTTTGATATGACGACAGACTTTGTGGCTGTCGAGACGGTGCAGGACTCTACCGTCCCACAAAACCTGCTGATTGCCGGAGACTTTATTATTGTGGGCGCGCGCGAGGGTGGCACTCTGATTAGTGCGATGGTCGCGGCCGAACAATTATATTTTAATTCCGGCCGACTTTACTGGACGGCGAGCAACGAGGAATATCGGGACGCCGCCTATATGGTTTTCAAGGTGGTTCGTTTCTCACGTTTTCCCGGCGCCCTGCCCTTTTCGCTGGAATCCATCAATCGCGAAGTCCGGGGCGGTGCGTCGCCCGAGCAGCTGGTGAGCGACGCACAGCGCACCCTGCTGGAGCTGCAGGAATCGACGATGCTGAACGAGACCGAAGGCGACCTGCTCTATAACCTGCTGGACTGGTATGCGAATACCGCGTCGGTTGCGCAGCGTCTGGAAGAAGGCGACTACGGCGCCGACGATATTCCGCTGGCGTGGTCCGAGTTACCACCTGCCCTCGTAGCCGGATTGCTGCCGCTGGACGACCTGGCGAGTGCGGCAGACAGCATGCGTACGCTGGAAGACCGCCTGTTTGCCAACTATGGAAGCACACCGGGATTTCGACAGGCCGAGTGCGTGGCGATTCGGTCGCTGACACAGGGCCTGGCCGACCGTTATCGGGCCGCGCGTCCCGAGGTGGTGACCGCGTTTGAGAACCTGCAGCTGGCGCGACTCTCGCTGCAGCGCGACAACGCGCGTACGCCCGAAGAAGAAGCGCAGTTCAACGTTCTGCGGCAGATCGAGCCGTCGGTTGTGGAGCTGGTGAACCGGTTACCCGAGACGCTGCCCGAGCCGGCGTGTCCGGCGCTGCGGGATGACCTGGTGGTGGAGTAAGGGTCGCGTTCGTGACATGGAACCCGGTTTGCTTCAGGCCACGGTGACGCCGCGAGGCGACCGGCCAGACGCCGCGATGGGTTCTGCACTCGGGGGCATTGGAATTGGAACTCCGCACGCGGGCCTGTAGTGTCCCTGCCAGCGCAACTCGTGAGTCTGCTCTGCAAGCGCGGCGGCCCCATACCCCACCGTAGTTGAGTGGCAAGAATGGGCTCAGGGATTCGCGGTACACATGGCGAACATCGAACCGCCGGAACCCAGGCAGGATGACCCTTCGATGCACTGGTCGGTCAGCGCGAGGTTGCAGAACGCACCAATGGGAAGGCGTTCCTGACACGTACCCGGTACGCCCAACAGGTTACAGAACAGCCCGGTCAGACATTCGCTGGTGGCTGCGCACTCGGCGCCGGGTCCACCGGCACGCGTACCGCAGACCTCGGCACCGGGGGTGCCCAGACATTCCAGGTCGAGGCGACACGGAGGGGGTGCTGTGGGCGAGCAGCGCTCACCCTCTGTCAGGAGCGTATAGCAGGTGCCGTCCACGCAGAGCTCGCCGCCGATACAGGGGTTGGTGTCACTGCACGTCTCAACGGGCGCCCGGCAGGTGGATGAGAGCGTGCCCGACCCGACGGTGCAGAGCAACCCGGCGGCGCACGACTCGGCGGTGAACTGGTCACAGGGGGCACCTTCAGGCTGGTTCAGCAGCGCCTGGCAGTCGCCGGCGTTGCAACGAAATCCAGCGCCACACTCGGGGTCGGTGGTGCAGTCGGGCGCTGCGGGTAGCGTACAGAGCTTACCGCCGCCCTCGTCGATGCAGACCAGCGGTTCGATGCAGGTCGGCAAACCGCCGAATGTCTCGCAGGCCTGACGATCACCGGCGACGGTGGATTTGCAGGTGAACCCGAACTCTCCGGGCAGGCAGGCGTTGCCCGTGGTGCAGACGCTCTCGCCGGGTACGCACGCAGCCCCAGGAAGCAGTAGTGGTGTCTGACACCGGCCAGCGACGCACTCCAGCCCTGGCAGGCAAAGCAGCTCCGACGAGCAGGTCTGGCCCACATCGGCCTGTACGTTAAGCACCAGTGTGACCAGACCGGAGACTTCGTCCGGGCTGCTGATCGAGACGTCGAAGAACTCGCCTGTACGCACGACTCTGGACGCCACGGCACCCGGGTCGCACGATGTGAGGGCGGCTGCAGAGGCGCACTCGGCATCGACTTCAATGAACGCGCCCGTCACGGAATCGCCGAGCCGAGCCACCAGCGAGCCGGTCGCGGGACTCTGGAAGGTAAAGACCTGACGACGCAGCGGGGTGTCGCAGGCAGCCCGGGTAGCGGGCGATACCGTGGCGGTATCGAACGCGAACGCCAGACCACGTCCTGTGAGCTCACCCTCGGCAGCGAGGAAGCCCGGCAGCGGGTCTCCACAGCTACCGGCGAGAGAGACCACACAGGTGCCCGCAGCACATTCAAGACCTGGGCTGCATCGGTTGGTGACACCTGAAACATCGCAGGATTCGCCCGTGGCCCGGGCGGGAATTCGAGACACGGTCAGGCTGGCAGAGGAGAAGCCCGACACGAGCAGCGTGCCCCCATCACCGCCACCGGGCAGATAGAATGCGGTAGTGGCACTTCCGGTACTGTTACGCAGACAGGCGGATTCGCTGGCTACCAGTCCGCAGTTGGACCGCGCCGACACAGCGATTGGGGAACCATCGCCCGAGACCGCCTGCACCTCCACAAACGACGCGCGAGAGAGGTCCAGATTGAGCGCGAGCACTGACGGGAAGGACTCGCAGGTACCCTGAAGTGACCCGGTCGAAGCGACGAGGCTCACATCAAAGCTCTCTCCCTCGCCGGTCATGACGTCGTCGAGCGGGACCGCTGTTTCGCAGGTGGTGCCCGCGAGCGGCTGACAGGTGCTGGTGTCGGCCTGACACTCGGTGCCGCTGACGCATTCACCCGGCAAGCCAGGCGAGCAGCTATCGCCAGCCATGCCGGGCATGAGGGGTGCGGCGGCGCACACGGTCGCTCCGGTGATGTCGGTACACACGAAACCAGGACCACAGGGTCGCAGAACGTCGCCGACCACACACGCTGCGCCGGGGGTGATGACTTCATCGACCCGCTGAATGGTGAGCGTGGCGTTCGTGGTCGATGGCGTCGCTTCGATTCGGAGCACCTGCGGGGCGTCAGCCTCAAGGTCCATTACCAGCTGAGCGAGACGACCTCGCGAAGCCGAAGCGCACTGGGTAGCGAATGGAGCATCACAGCTGGCGGACCGGCTGACCGCAAACCGGTCGTTTGGCGAGCCACCTTCGAGGCCAAGCACCCAGATTCCGCTAACGGGAACCGTAATCTGGGCGGTAATGTCGCGGCCATTAATGGCCGTACAGGAAGTTGGGAGCGCGAAGTCGTCAATAGCCGCGCTGTCAAAGTCGAGCGGCACGGTGAGCGCATCAGAACCAGACTCGACGGTCAGGTCCAGATAGCGTCCCGACTCACCGCACACGGGAACAACGCGCAGCTCGCAGTCCACACACTCGCTACCTGCAGGCGCCGACCCGTCACACTGCTCGCCGGTGTCAACGACCGTGTCGCCACAGAACGCATTCACGCAGGTGCTGCGGCAGGCGTTGGGCAGGGTGTCGCTGTTCTCCTCACCGCTGTCGCACTGCTCGTCGCCGTTGAGACGCCCGTCGCCGCAATCGCATATACAGGCATCGTCATCACAATCGGCCGCGCCGTTGCCGTCTTCGTCGCCGGGAGACGCGCAGTCTTCTACAGGCGGTTCCTCTACGCAGGCTGCATTTTCGGCGCAGTCGGAATCGGCACAGTCGGCCTGCCCGTCGAGGTCGTTGTCCACGGTGTCGGTGCAGTTCTCAGCGGTCGGACACACCGAGGCGCAGTCGGCATCGTCGCAGTCGACCAGCCCATCGCGGTCGTTATCCACCTCGTCGGTGCAATCTTCCGGCAGTGGTTCTTCGATGGTGCACTCCGACGAGCAGCCGTCGCCCGATGCGGCGTTGCCATCATCGCAGGCCTCGGCGCCAGCCTGAATCTGATCGCCACAGGTGGTCGAGCAGGCGAAACCACCCACCGGCGGACACGAGAAACCCGCTTCTACCGTACACACGGCCGAGCAGCCGTCGCCGGCGTTGACGTTTCCGTCGTCGCAGGCTTCGGCTCCCCCGATTTCGGAATCGCCGCACGCACCGGTCGGCTCGACCGGGTCATCGCCGCAAGCTGCCAGCAGCAGAAGTGCCTGAGCACACCAAACACGCGTCCAGTGACGGTAAGTCATTCTTCACACCTTCAGGCAGGGGTTCAACCCCTGGTACGGGACGTTTATCGCTCGATTAGCAGGGCAGCAGAGTGCACCGGGGCATACTAGGGCAGCGAGCTGTTCTCGGAGCTCCACTCGCACATGGATTCGTTTCTGTTGTTTCCACAACCGAGATCGTTCCACCGACAGGAAGTACAACCACTGGCACCCCCGTGAATCTCAACGCACGTACCATCACCGCTGGGTTGATCGCTTCGCCAACCGGCATCCCAGGGATAAGCCGACCCATTCGCGATCCAGGTCCAGCCCGCCCTGCTGTTGGAGTTGGAAGGTCGGGTAATACCGATCCAGGCCTGTCCAAACGTCCGCCACGCCGTGAATGTGTTACGCAACCACTCGTTCTCAGTCTCGTTGTTCGGCAACGCGAGATCCATGCCCTGATTCTGGCAACGAGTGCGGTGCTGGCTATGACTTCGATTGCTCGAGACCTGGCAAAACATGTAGCCGCGATTCGTCGAGCTATTGAACCGGCCCACGCAACCCGCACCGCCCGAGCTGCCGGGCGCATTTGCGGCGGTTGAACATGCCGACGATTCGCCGGTGCCAGCATTGCAGTCGTTGTCGGCGCCATCGCAGATCTCGGTACGACCCGGATAAATCCACTGGGTGTTATCGTTGCAATCCAGCGGTGACGTAGCGGCGGGCAGCTGCCGCCAGCCGGTGCCAGGCGCCGAGCACTGGTTGCGCGACTCGCTGGTGGTGTAGCTGTCACCATCCGCATCCCGGAACCACAGCAGCGTGGTCACGCTTCCGTTTGCGTCATTACAGTCGCGGTTGTCGGCTACGTATCCGAAGGGCTGAATACAGGCCGTCTGGCTGACACCGGGATTACCGAAGCCGTCGCCGTCCGCGTCCTGATACCAGGTGGTGCCGCTGGGGCATGCGCAGAACACATCGACACGCAGGCTGCCCAGACGGTAGCCGATGGTATCGGCAGTGTAGTCAGACAACTGGACACGCCAGTCGTTGGTGTTGCCCGAACGTCCATTGAACAGGGTGGAGCTCATGCTTCCGGACAGCCACAGCTGTACGTCGCTAAACCCGCGATACCCGTTCAGTCCCGGCCACAGCGCAGGCTGGAAGTACCCACCCCAGTTCACAGCTGCCGTTTGCCACCATACGGTAACGGGGTTGCTCACGTTCGGGTTATGAATCCACACGTGCAGGTCGCTGGGCCGTCGAGCGTCATCCACAAAGCTGTAGCTGACCTCTACACCCGTGACCGTACCGCACGAGCCAAGGGCCGCAGACGCCGTCTCCCAGAAGGCGGGGTTAACATCGCCGGCGCGCCCAAACCAGCCGTTGCTGCCGGGGGTGTTCTGCAATCCGGTCTCGTTGATCACCGTGCGTCGCTGACCACAGATCGAAGGCTGGCTGTAGCACCGCCAGTCGGGTTCGACCTGACAGTAGCTGCTGCAGCCATCGCCATTGCTGGCATTGCCGTCGTCGCAGAGTTCCAGCGCGGGGAAGAAGTCGGCGCGCAATACCGGCACCCAGGTCCAGGTGACCGGGTAGATTCGCCAGTAGCGCGCGACCACGGGTGCCCAGCCGTTGTACACCACGTCGCGTGAGTTGTTGTTACCCGGGAACACCCGCCCACTGTCGATGAGCGTGAACGAAACCCCGTCGTTCGACCAGCCGACCCTGTAACTGGACGTCCACTGGTCGTACAGTGCCCGACCGCGCGTGCCAACCGAAGCGACTGCCCGGGGGGTTCCAAGGTCCAACTGCCACCACAGACCGTTCGAGGCGTTATTGCTGGCTCCCTGCGTGAAGAACGCGTTCGGGCCAGTAGAGGCGGGGTGCCAGACCGAGTCCCCGGCAGCATCAAGGCGTGCCTGCTGTGCACCATAAGGAGTACCGAGCTGCGTCGATGTCGACTCGGAAGGCCAGGCACCAGAGGCTCCAAATGCCGAGTCGGGCAGCGTCTGACCGTATCCGTAGCGAGGGGCGAAGAAGTCAGCTCGCATCGACACATAGTTGCTGACCACCTGCGGATAAATGCGCCAGTAACGCGCCGTAATGGTTGCCCACCGCGCGAAGGCCCGGCTGTCGCCGCTCGAGGTGTTGCCCTCAAACATGCGACCGTCTTCGACGAACGTGAAGTTCGTGCCGTCGTTCGAGTACCCGACCCGGTACCGCGACACGTACTGATTGTATCCGCCGCCATCACGACGCCCCTGTGTAACCGAACCCGCGACCGGCTGCGGTGAACCCAGGTCCATCTGCCACCAGACAGCATTGTTGTTCATCACCAGACCATCGATGGGATACACGCCGCCCCACGCGACAACCCAGCTGGTAGAGGAGTCCAGTCGGCCCTGCACGGCGCCATAGCCTGTAGAGCAGTTGTTATCCCAGCAGGATGACGCGCTGAAAGCATTGTCCGGGCGAGTCGGGCCGTACATCTCGCCGTTGGTCTCCACAACGCCATCACCACAGGTGAACTGTGCACCGGGTACACAGGCGCTCGGCGAACCACCGAAGCACGAGGCGTTGGGCTCGACGTAGCACGAGGCCGAGCAACCATCGCCCGCGGTGGTGTTGCCATCATCGCACCACTCCGCGAACGTGAAGAACTCGGCACGCATGGTGATGTGGATCACCCACGCGGTGGGCACAATGCGCCAGTAGCGCGCTGACACCGGCGTGGTGATGTAATTGTAGCGCACGGTCTCCTGGTCCCAGTTGCCGGGGAAGCGAGTCGCATCCAACGGCTGATACTGGTCGGCTCGAGCGTTGTTCACGGTGGTCCAGGAGCTGCCGTCGTTGGACCACTGCACACGATACTCGGTCACTCGCTGTCCACAGCCCGTGCCAGGACAGACGGTGCCGGCGGTGGTACGACCCTGCGTCGCCACAGCGCCCACGGTTACAGGAGTCTGGAAGTCCACCTGCAGCCACTGATTCAGGTCGTTGGCGCCCGCCGACCAGTTCGATGGGGTTCCTGCCTGATAAAGTCGGCCCAGCTCGGGCGCATGGCCGCGACCTAGCGCTGAATCCCAGAAAGACGAGGCGGTGATGCGCGCGTCGGGCACGCGGCGCAGGTTAGCCGACACGCCAAGACCGATCGGCGCGTCCACCGTGCCATTGCCGCATGAACGGTTGGGAGCCTGATACACAACCAGCGGGAACGTGCCACCGGCGTTGCCGCCGAAGGCACTGACCACCACGGTAATGGGCTCACCCTGATCCGCGGTCACCGTCACGACCGAGCAGCCCAGGCGCGTCGCCTTGCTGGCGTCGGCGTCGTCGTTCGAGACGAATGGAGTGGAGGACGACGAGCAGGTGTTGCTGCCGTATGCACCCATGACCGTGTCGAACGATCGCGTGCCGCTGCAGGTCTCAAAGACGAACGTGCCCGGATAGGGAGCCGTCCACAGGAAGGAGACGTCCTCCTGCGACGCGAAGCCGACATTGAACCGATCGGGCGATACGTTCACGTCGTTGGTGAGCGTGAACTGACGCGTGCCTGTAAATCCGGGCAGATACCAGTCGTGTGTACACCCTGGCTGGTTCCACTGCGGACAGTTACCCTTGCCCGAGCAGCCGGGGTCTTCGCAGTCGCTTCGGCCATCGCCATCGTTGTCGACTCCGTCGCCGCAACGACCCGGAGAAGAGTTGCGGTACGATCGGCACTGCTGACCGGCCGTCGCCAGCGACTGCAGGCACACCGCACGGGGCGTGGTCGAAGCCGTCGGGTTGGCTGCGTTGCAGCTGGTGTTCGCTGTTACGCTGGTACAGGTCTGCGTGGTGAAGCCCGCCGGACATCCCGCCGTGGTGCCCTGATTCGGGCCCGTGCAGTCGCAGGTCACACCTTCGCAGTCGCCACCCGGATACCGTGGGTGCGCGGTACCAGGGTTCGCCTCGCCCGTTGCAGGGCGGTCGTTCCAGACACCGTCGTCGCAAAGCTCGGTACCGCGCACCAGACCATCGCCGCAGATGCCGTCGCAGGTCGTCGTGCCGTTCGAGACGGCTGACCCCGTCCAACCGGTCGTGCTGTTGCAGCCACACTCGTACCGGGGCCCACCATCCACCACGGGTGTACGGTCGGTGCAGGTAAAGCGCGTGTCGGTATCTTCGCCGCAGGGGTTGCCTGCGCTGCACTCGTTCTGATTACCGCAGGTCACCGACGGCGCGGCCGTGCCCACAGGTGCCTCCCACTGCACGTTCGTCTCGACCGTTTCGCGGCAGGTCTGCACGCCGGTCGTGGGCGCCAGACCGTTGATCGAACAGGTGAACTCCGCCGTATGACCCACGTAGCGGTTGGCGGTGACCGTTGCACCATCGCGATAGACCACCGACAGGTTCGCCGCGCTGATAGCCGGGCACTGCATACGCTCATAGGTCGGCACACCTGCAGACCACGCGCCCGTCTCGGTGCACGTTACCACCGTGCTGTCGCTACCCGAGGTCAGGCGATAACCCGTCTGACGTGTGTAAACCGCGCGGTTTGGATACGCCCGAGAGGTCGTGGCCGCTCCCAGAGGCGTCTGATAGCTGACAATCGCGGCAACGCCGCCGGACACTGAGATGTTGCTCAGCGCCGGGCACTCGAACACCTCGCAGGTGCGGTTTGCCTCCAGCGCAGGCAGAACCCAGCCCGTTCCGTCCTGACAGGTAGCCGTGTACGACTTGGCCGCTGCAGGCGTGCCATCAATCGAGAACCCGGGCGTGCAGGCGTAGGTTGCGGTGCCGTTGTTGGACGGATCCCAGCCCGCCTGACGCGTGCTGTTGGACCCGACCGCCGCCACCGGAGGATCGCCGCAGGTCACGGCCTGACACTGACCGCTCCAGGTCGTCCAGGCTCCGTCGTCACCACAGGTCGCCTGCGCGGTGGTGCCGCCCGTAGCCGAGCCACCAATCCGATACCCGGTCGCACAGGTGTACTGCGCCACGCTGGTGGAGACCGAGGTCGTGTAGCCAGCAGGGTGGGTCAGCGTCGCACCTCCGGAGACCGTGCCGGGAGCGGCCGGAAGCGCACCGCAGGCACGCCGCACGCAGACCGGGAGTCCGCCCTGCCATGCCCCGTCCGTTCCGCAGGTACGTGCTGCGGTCTGCACCGAAGTGCCCTGCACCACGAACCCGGCCGAGCAGGTAAAGTCGATCGTTGTGCCCACAGACCGGTTGTTGGGGCCCGTGCCCGTGCCAGCACGCACCACCTCGGAGGCGTCAGCGATGTCAAACGTGGGGCACTCGCGGAGCGCACAGGTGAGCGGCGCACCTCCCCAACTCCAGACGCCCTGCGTAGCGAGCGGGTCGGCGTTGTCTTCACAGGTCTGCGAGGTCGTACCCGAAGCCGTAATGTAACCGGTTGCGCTGTTGCAGGCGTGCGTCGCCGTGCTGCCAATCGCGTTTCCACCGCTCACCGGGGTCACCGTTCCGCCGGTCACCGTGGAAGGCGCCGGGCAGGTCAGGGTGACGCAGGTTGGGGGGCCGCTGCTCCAGCCCGAGGCGCCGCAGGTGGCCTGAGCCGAGCCGCTCAGGCGGGTTCCAGAGGCGCACGTGTAGGTAGCCACGCCACCGAAGGTACGGTCGGGCACGCTCACGCTGAGCGGTGCCGACGCGCTGAGCGCATCGCAGGTGATCTCGCTGCAGGAACCCGAAGGAAGCGACCATTCGCCGGCGGTGCCTGTGGACAGACAGCGGCGGGTGTACACGGTTCCGCCGCCGGGCAGACCGTTGGTCGTGGAGTCGGCGTTGCAGGTGTAGGTGGCTTCTCCGTTGATGGGGAATGTGGAGCCCGAAGGCGCGACGCTTCGACCATCCAGAGGTGCCGGGGCGGCGCTGCACGACAGCGCCGAGCACTGTGGCAGGGCGGCGTTGGCTGGCAGGTTACAGTCTGTACAGGTGAACGCCGTGCCCGACCAGTTGCCGTCAGCAGCACACACCCGCGTGGTCGCGCCGTTCGGGGTCAGGCCGCTGTTGCAGGCGAACGTGCGCTCCGACAGGTAGGTGGTGCCGCTACCCGTCATCTGTACGCCGCTGCTTGCGGTGAGCGTGCCACAATCCACCAGCACGCAGCTGTTCGTCGCTGCACCGTACGACCCGGTCTCGAGACAGGTCTGCGTCAGCGCCGGGGGGTGGGGGGATGCCAGCCGGTAGCCTTCGTTGCAGGCAAACGAGACAGCCTCTCCCGACACATAGGCGTAGGGACCGCCGCTGATGGCCGAGTTGGCCGGTGCCGTTGGCGGTGTGCAGGTGATGCGCTCGCAGGACGGCGCGGGTGACGACCAGTTGCCGTCCGAGCCGCACGTTGTGCTGGCCTGGCCCACCAGGCGATAGCCGCTGGAGCAGCTGTACGTAGCCTGCGCCTCGTAGAGCGTGCCACCGGCGAGCGAAACCGAGCCGTTGGCGGGGTTGGTGAGCGTTCCGCAGTCGATGCGCGAGCACGAGCCGGCCACCGTCGAGAAGTTACCATCGGCTGCACAGAGCGCGGTCGGGGTCACCCCGCCCGTGGGCACCCAGCCGGTGTCGCATGACCACGACGCGACATCTTCGAACACCCAGCGGGCGCGAGGGTTAGACAGCGTTGCGTTGCTCAGGGTGGGCACCGTGCTGCACTCGCGGCGCTCGCAAACCAGTGGGCTGCCATCGAACGCGACGCCGCCGCCGGAGGGAGCGCAGGTGCGGGTGGCGTCTCCACCGTTGGCCACATAGCCGCTGTTGCACTGCCAGGTGCGAGAGGTGCCCAGCACCAGAGAACCGGCAACGCCCACAAGCGACGCGTTCGCGGGTGTGCCGGGATCCAGGCAGTTCAGCGGCGTACAACCGGTGGAACCCGTACCCGAATAGCCGGCCGGACAGGCGCCGCAGGTGTAGCTGCCCACCGTGTTCGTGCAAGCCACCAGCGCGTCGCATGCCTCAGCGCCGCCTGGCAGCCCCACGATGCACTCGTCGATGTCGGCGCAGGTGACACCCGTACCGGTGAAGCCTGTGTTGCAGGCGCACGACGAAGCCCCTTCGGTGTTGGTGCAGGTGGCGTTCGCGTCGCACCCGCCATTGGTCACATAGCCGGGGGTTGCCGGGTCACATTCATCGACGTCGTTGCACTGCAGACCGTCGCCCGAGTAGCCCGGAGAACAGCTGCAGAAATAGCCGCCCGGAACGTTGTTGCAGATACCGTTGACGCTGCATCCGCCGCCGCCGGCGGCGCATTCGTTGATGTCAGCGCAGTCGCCGCCCGTGGGCGGGCATGTGTAACCGGCGTCCACCTGACGGCAGCTTGTGCAGCCGGGTGCGCCCGGCGAATCGCAGACCTCTTCGCCCACAACCCGACCGTCGCCGCAGATCTCATCACAGTCGGCACCCACGGTGGGGCAAACCCAGCCCACCTCGATCGCCGAGCAGGTCGAGGAGCAGCCGTCGCCGGAGTTCGCGTCGCCGTCATCACATGCCTCAAGACCCGCAATGAGCAGACCGTCGCCGCAAACGGCGGTGCATCCGGAAGGCCCACAGCTGTAGCCGGTCTCCACGACGCAGGCCGAAGAACAACCATCACCGCTGTCGGCGTTGCCATCCTCGCACGTCTCGACAACCGGGTTGATCAATCCATCACCGCACGTCCGCGCGGTGCAGTCGTTGTCGCAGGTGGCGCTGAACCCGGACGCATCGCACGTCTCGGCTGGGTTGCCGAGACGATCGGTGACCGCCAGAAGGCCATCGCCGCAGACGGGTGTCTTGAAGATCGAGAGTGCCCAGCCGCCCGTGCCCAACAGCGATGTGGACGGAATAGCGGAGTCCACGATGACCGCCACGGTCTGACCGGCGGTCAGGTTCATGACCACGTTCTCGCCGGTAGAGGACAGCTGGTGCTCATCGGCGCAGAGCGCATCGCCGCTCGCGAACGAGGCGGCCATATCGACCGGGCAGGCACCTTCCACCACGACGAGCGCGGTGTCCATGGTCGAGCCGGCGGTCGAGAAGGTGTATTCGCCGTTCAGCGGCGCGGTCCACAGGTAGGCTCGATCGGCGCCCTGCATGCGCGAGCCGCACTGCTGTGCGCCTACGGGAAGAGTCAGGTCACTGGTGGCACCCGCCAGCGTGGTGCCAAAACGCAGGTAATCTCCATCGATATCCGAGAGTTGGCTGGTCAGGTTGCCGTCCACGCAGGCGAAGTCAGGGCACGGCGCGACTCCCGAGCAGGTGGGGTCTTCGCATCCAAAGAGGCCGTTGCCGTTGACGTCGAGGTTCTGGGTACAATCTTCGGGCAGCAGCGAACCGCCGCAGGTGAGCGTTCCGCTGCCGTTGTCCTGACAGATGAGCTGGTTGCCGCCGATATCCAAGCCGCAGTCCGCATCGACCCGGCACACGACCCCCGAGCCAAAGCAACCTGCCCCTTCGTCCACAAAGCCGTCACAGTCGTTGTCGACGCCGTCGCACGACTCGGTCATCTGCACCACGATTCGGCCGCGGAAGGTAAAGCTGTCCTGGCCGGGCGGGTTTCGGAACACCCACTTGACGGTCTGCTGCGCGCCGGGCGCGAGGTTTCCGTAATAGAAGAGACCTCCGAGCGAGTCGGTGGGCGCGTTGCTGACGCCTGTGGGACTCAGCTCACCTGCGGGCGGCAACGCTCCGGTCCCAAGTCCCAGGACTCCGCCGATTTGGGCCTGAATGCGATCGGCGTACGTGTACGCTTTGAAATCCTCCGGGATCTCGCGCACTTCGGCATAGACATTGGTGAACGAACGCACCGTGTAGAACGACCTGAGCTCGACGTCCGAACACAGCGCCGTATATCCGTCAGCCGTGCCGTACGCCAACCCGCAGTCGGCATCTTCCAGCACATCAAAACTGCGCAGCTGAGCGGTCTCGGGCGGGTTGGAGTCCGGGTTGCCGTCCACGGCGATCAACAGCTGGTCACGACACCAGAGCGCCTGCTCGCGTGTCGCATACTCACCGTCTGCGCGCAGCTCGGGCTCGCCAAACGTGAACTCCAGAGCATCAGCGCCACGCTCCCAGCGACCTTCAAAAGGTACCGAGAGCATGGGGGCGTCTTCCGTGTAGGCGATGGATTCCGGTGCTTCCGGGGCAGCGCCCACATCGGCCAGCACTTCCGTACCTGTATCGGGCGCGACCGAATCCACTTCGGCGTCGTCAGAGCAGGCCGAACCCCACAGGGCACTCAAACCCACCAGAGAGGTAACAGCCGCTACCCGGCTCCACCGGTGACGAACACGCTTCAGATATGGGCTCATGGCATCTCCATAACGAACGGGTAACAAGACGCACCAACCGCCTGTGCCAATAACCTGTCATGAATAAGCTGATTGGACTGCGGGGTCAAGATCGGACTTTCCGTTTAATCACGGGCACAAGTGTCGACGATCCGGTGGGTTCCCCCGGGGCCGGCAGACAGGTGAGCGGCAACAAGCCCAGCGCACACGTCAACTTGCATCCCTCGCCTCCGGGTATCTTGCGAGACCCGCGGAACCAACGATTCGAGCGGGTAACCCGACCCCGTTCGGACGGGTTACCGCCAATGGCTGTCCTGACCAGCCGCCGCTGGAGCGACGGGAACGCGACGGGAACGCGACAGGCGCGTGATGCTGGCGCGGGCCATGCAAATGAACGCCCCGGAAATGCTCAAAAATCCAGTCGTAGCTTGCGTTTCGGTCCCTTCGCAGCTAGTCGGTGGGCCGGTCTTTTTTCGCCACTTTTGCCCTCTGTGCGACGCATGCGTTCTACCCTTTCGCTATGCCGATGGATTCTGTCGTCGTCCCTCGCCCTGCTCGCGACCTCCTGCGGCGGTGAAACGCCGGGGTCGCCCACGTGCGACGGCGATTGTGCCACCCCGCCCGCAGCGGTCTGCGAGGGCGACCGCGCGATCTCGTTCTCGCTCTTTGGCGAGTGCAGCAACGGGCAGTGCGTGTACCCGCCCGTGGTGGACGACTGCGCCGCCGACGGCGGCACGTGCGTGGCTGGTGCGTGCGTGGCGCCGCCCGACCCGTGCGACGGCGTGGTGTGCGACCAGCCGCCCGCGACAAACTGCGAAGGCGACACGCTGAACCAGTATGCGGCCGACTCGGGCGAGTGCGTGGACGGCGGCTGTACCTACGAAGTGCAACAAACCGACTGCGCCGCGCGCCGTCAGGTGTGCGAAGACGGCGCCTGCGTGACCCCCGTGAACCTGTGCGCCGGCATTCTGTGCGAAGACCCGCCGGCCAACGGCTGCGACGGCGAGTCGGCGGTGACCTACGTGGACGAAGGCGAGTGCAACCCGGAAGACGGCGAGTGTGTGTACGCCGAGGTCACGCGGCGTGACTGCGCTGCCGAGGGGCTCTTCTGTAACAACGGGCGTTGCCAGGCCGAAAACCCGTGCGCCGGCATTACGTGCGACAGCCCGCCCACCAACTTCTGCAACGACAACGACAACGCGGTCGTGTACGTGGCCCGCGGCACGTGCTCGGGCGGCGAATGTAGCTACCTGGAGTCGGTGCGCGACTGCGACGACGCCACCGAGGTGTGCGAAGACGGCGCCTGCCGCGACCGCCTTCCCTGCGATGGCGTGGTTTGCAACCGCCCGCCGGCCGCCACCTGTCGCGGCACCCTCCGCAACTTCTACGAGCCGCTCGGCACCTGCACCGACGGCATTTGCTCGTATGTGCTTCGGTCGCAGGAGTGCGCCGCGACCGACCAGATTTGTCAGGGCGGTGCGTGTGTGAACCCTGACGCCTGTTTCGGCGTGGTCTGTAATAGCATTCCGGCCACCGTGTGCCGCGGAAACACCGTGGTGAGCTATCGCGCGGGCTCGTGTCAGCTGCCCGGCGGCTCATGCTCCTACCCGGAAGTGACGCTGGACTGCACAGCGAGCGGTCGCACCTGCGTGGACGGCGCCTGCGAGATCACCGACCCCTGCGCCGGAGTGATCTGCCTGACGCCACCGGCGCCCGAGTGCCTCGACGGCGTGGCTGTGGAGTACCTTGCTCCAGGTGAGTGCAACCCGGCGACCGGCCTGTGTGAGTATGACCCGGCTGTGGACGACTGCGCCGCTGTGCCCGGCTTTGCCTGCGCTGCGGGTGTGTGCGAGTTTGTGGACCCGTGCCTGACCGCCGAGTGCGAGACGCCAGCTTTCTTTTGTGACGGTGAGGTAGCCGTGTCGTACACCGACGGCGGCGTGTGCCTGAGCGACGGCAGCTGCGACACCAGCCTGAGCGAAGTGCGCGAGGATTGCACCGAGAGCGGCAGCACGTGCTTCGAGGGGACGTGCCGGGGGCCGGGGGCGTTTGTGGCGCCGGATGCGTTCTGGATCACCGAGATTTTTCCCGGAGACGATATCGCGCGACGCACGCCGTGGTTTGAGATTCGAAACACGTCGCGAGACCCGCTGCCGTTGTCGGGCATGCGGGTGGTCTCGGGTGCGGAAGGTGAGCTGGAGTGGACGATTCCGGCCGGCGTGACCATCGAGGGACTTCAGTATCTGGTGTTCGCGCCTGCCGGGTACACGATTCCCGGTGCGGAGAACGTTGTACGGTTCCCGGTCGATGCTGTTCGGCTACCGCAGGCTGGCGGCCGTGTGCAGCTGGTGTCCCTGGAAGGATCGACTGAGAGCGTTGTCTACGATTCATCGTGGCCCTACACGTCCGCGGTCTCGGCGCAGCTGGACCCAGGCGCATCTTTTGCTGAATTGACCTCGTCCGTATCATGGTGTGCTTCCGGGATCGAAGGTGAAGAGTCTGGATTTACGTCTCCTGGTGCTTCCAATCACGGCTGCGCGGCTCGATGGGCCACTCAGACGCTGACGATTACCGAACTGCTGCCCGAAGGAAACCCGCTGCCGTTCGGGGACGAGTCGTGGTTTGAGGTGCAGAACGGCTCATTTGAACGTCCGTTGAACCTGGACGGCGTTCAAGTGGTCGCAGGCGAGGCATTCCTCATTCAGACACCCGCGTTCATTGAGCCTTTTGGCTACTTTGTGCTGTCGCAGCAGACCGCAAACCTTTCCGGCCGAAACAACTACGGCGACAACCGCATTCAGGTGCCGACCGCAGGTTCCATTGAGTTGCGCGTGCCTGGCCGGACCATTGTCACGCTGACGTACGACACAGGCCTGCCCTTCTCCACCGGTGTTTCGGCGCAATGGGAGGTTGACCGGGTGCTGAGCGAAACGGCTATCCCCGAGGACTGGTGCGCCCCCACCACCAGCTATGGTGGATTTGTTAGCAACCTTGGCACTCCAGGTCGATTCAACGATTGTCCGGCTGACCCTATCGAGGGTTCTGGCGCAGGCGAGTAACATGCGAGTCGGCGAACGAGGCTTCATCAGGGCTGCCAACCGGTCCACAACCTTGCTTCCGAGCTCAGAAGTGGAGCACGACCGGAGGGTAGCTCCGAAGGTTGGCCTGCACCACTGCGGTGCATAGAGCGAAGAGGTGCCGTGCCAGCGCGCGAGCAGGGCTCCGCAGTTCTGGCGCGGCGTAGACTCTTCGTCCCCAACCTGGCAGGGCACGGGCGTCGAGACATGGTCAAGAGCGAAGTACAGAGCGGCACCCCGTGGGGCGACACTTCGGACCCGTGCAGCAAGCGCTACATGGCCCTTGGGCTGGCGAGGCGGAAGCCGATGTTGTTGTTGCGGTTGGTCGGGCTGTTGTTGTTGCGGTTCGCCGCACGCGCGTTCTGCGCGTTGTTGTTCCACGTGCCGCCGCGAAGAACACGGTTCGAGCCGGTGTGTCTCGTTGCCTGCAGCGCATCATGCGAGCCTTCTTACCCAGGCTCGAGCGAGCGCGCGGGTGTCAGCGTGCATGGACCAGCCAATTTGACTAGCCGCGCTGCGCTGGACGTAGTCATCCGATAGCGAGCCACTGTCAAGTCCCCTCTGAAGTGTGTTCAGCTGGCGGAGCCAACGCTTGCGACGCGAACGGTCAAATCGCACGACCGAAGGCCATATTCTGAATCCCAGAAACGATACGCCTTCTGATGTTTGCAATACGCATGTAACCGTTGTTTTCAGCTCGAGATCAAGGTGCATTCGCACAAACTGGTCGACCGAGTTGTGAACGCGCCACAGCTGCTCGGACGACGCTCCAAAGATCAGAAGGTCATCCATGTAGCGAGCCTGCCCAGGTACCTGGAGGCCTCGCTGAAGGTGCCGGTCGAGCGGACCAAGGTAGAAGTTCGCGAAGTGCTGGCTTGTGAGATTGCCAATCGCCAGGCCCCGACCGGCGGCCGAGCCGGGAGCGCCAGCATCAATGAACACGTTGATAAGGTCTCGCAGTCCAGGATCCTTGATTCGGCGCCAGAGCAGCCGCCGAAGCACTGAATGGTCGAGTGTCTCAAAGAAGTGCCGGATGTCCAGCTTCAGGGCATACCGATTGTGGCGTACACAGTCGTGTGCGTGAGCCAGGGCCCGCTTCACCCCACCTCCCACCCGACAGGCAAAACTGGCAGGGCAGGCGTCATGTTCCAGCACAGGCTCGATGACATGGCAGAGAGCATGCTGAACTACGCGGTCGCGGAACGCAGCGGCCGAGATGATTCGCGGCTTTGGGTCACGGATCTGAAATGTGCGCCAAGGCTGAGGTCCATACAGGCCGGACTGGATTTCGCGTTCAAGCCCGAGGACTTCGCGCTCGATATCTGTAAGAAACACCGCTACATCCGCTGCCTTGCGGTGGCCCCGCGAAGCGCGCTGGGCAGCCGCTATCAGGTTCTCGAACGTGAGCACCTCTGAAAGCCGTGGTGACTCAGGTCGCATCGCCGGCCGCCTGTTTGCGCCAGCCGCCAAGCATGCGCCCGCAATCGTCGAGCTCACGTGAGACGTGCTCGTAAGATCGATGATCGAGCATCTGACGCGCATGCGCCAGCCGAAGCAAAACGCGCAACTGGGCTATCTGGAGGTCAGCTTCTGCGAGCGCGGCCGCCCGGAGTCTTCCCGTGCCAAACCGAGCGCGCACCAGCTGTTCCAGCACGTTCAGCGCGGTGTTATCGATTCGCTGAGCGAACGTGAATCGTATCGCCTTCGGGAATTTCGCCGTGCGATCAAGCAGGTCGCCTACAAACGGCTCCCAGCGAAGCAACAAGTGGGGGACCTCAGTCATGGTCACCAGAATGGTTCGGACTGGTCTGGGCGGCCGGGAGTTTGCCAAGACTTGCCAATAACTCGACCACCTGTGGACCCCAGGCCTCGACCTTCGAAGGGCCGATCCCATCGACATTGCCGAGCGCTGCCAAAGACACTGGGGCTGCGCGGGCGATCGCAAGTGCCTGGCGGTTGTTGAACAGCAGGTAAGGAGGTTTACCAGTTGTGCGGGCATGTTGATTGCGCCACTGCCGAAGCGCCTCGTACCGTTGTAGTTCCAGTGGGTCGAGCGTCTCAGAGGCTTCGACTCTATCCCTTCGCACCTGAAATGGCATGGATGCAGGCGAGGTCTCGCCACGCCACGTCACCAGGACCAACAACACGGGATCCCCATCGATATGCACCACATGGTGAGCGATCTCGGTTAGCCGGTGGGTGTCACCAAAAGCGCAGAGTTCACGATCGTCAAACGCGTCGAGTTCTGCCGAGAACCGAAGACTGAAGACTTTCACCTGCATAACTTCAGAGAGATCCTGTGGCAGAAGCGTCATTCACGAGCGAGCAGGGCTCCGCCCTGCACCCGTCCGGCCGAACAGCCCACTACTCAAAATCGCTCCGCTCCCACCGAAGCCCGGCTTCGCGCGGGCTACTCGGCGGGGCTTCGCTTTGCGCAATTCACTCAAGCGGCCTCGGACAAGGGAACAAGGGTACAAGCGCCCAGGGACAGCCCGCCG
>Ga0169931_10002281_pt1 | contig 31316 bp, 31 predicted proteins | sample Kivu_15m_20L_FD_129675 | JGI IMG/M metagenome (GOLD analysis project Ga0169931, IMG submission 129675) | Freshwater microbial communities from Lake Kivu, Western Province, Rwanda to study Microbial Dark Matter (Phase II) - Kivu_15m_20L... | ecosystem: Environmental > Aquatic > Freshwater > Lake...
AATTTTTTACATTCTTTAAAATTTAAGAAAATTAGAAAGAAATATTCTTTCTATTTTTACCATAAATAGAGTGAAGATAAAATCCAACCGGCAAACTATAAACTATCATCAACCAATTATGAAAAAAGTTGCCGTTGGTGGTTATTGGCCAAACGGTAATTAATATTCCAGCTAACAAGCAAACCTGATAATCAGTTAAATACCTCTTCTGCCTCAAAACTATACTTTTTAATTGTCTATAAGCACAATACAAAACATAAGCAAAACAACTAAATAAAAAACTAAATCCAATAATTCCAGTCTCAGCTAATAACTGCACATAAAAATTATGCGGATGAATATCACATGAATGGGCGCCAACTTTATACTTATCATCTTTACAAATTACTCTGAACATTTTGGGGCCATGTCCAAAAATAGGCTTATCCAAAAACATATTATAAGCAGTGCGAATGAGACTATCGTGCCCTGGGGTAAAGATGGATTTTATTAAAGTGCTTGCAGGATCAGATATCATACGGTTTTTCACTTGGTTAGAACTTGAAATTAAAAATATAAAAATAATTAAGGAACCGACTGATAATACTGTTCTTAATTTTGCATAAGATTTTAAAAAAATCATTATAAATAAAAATGATAAAAAATAAAAAAAAAATGCAGCCCTTTCACCAGAAATTAAAATCAAACCAAATATCGAAATAAAAAATAAAGTCATAAAATATAATTCTAATTTTTTTTTTTCTTTCACTATAAATAAAGCAAATAACAAAGGAAATAATCTTGATAAATAAGATCCTAAAATTAATTCATCACCAAAAAAAGACGATATACGAGTCTCACTCTTAGGAAGCCCTAGAATATTTAAGCCTATGTAAAATTGAATATAACCGTCAACTATCAAAGAAAAAAAACTAATCACCAGCGCATAATAAAAATAATTTAATATTTTTTTTTCTTGTTCAAGTAAATACCAAATAAGACAACTAAAAACCCCAATTCTGAAATAAAACAACGAGCTTTGAAAACTGAGTAATATATCTTTAGCGACAAAGGTGGTAAGTAAAATGCAGTAAATACAAAAAACATAAAAAATAATTAAAGGTTTTTTATTAAAATAAAAAAATAGTTTTTGCCTAAAAACATAAATCAAAAATAACAAGGAAGATAGGCTCACAATCAAATCTGGAAAAAATGGACCCCAAATTAACAAAGGAATTATTAAACTAAATATAAATGAGACATAAATCATTTTTTAAAAATTAAAAGGATTGTTACTAAAATATAATAAAAATAATTTAATACATTTAATTTTTTAATCATTTCTAAATCTGTTTTTGCAAGTAAAGTAGGATTTTTCATAGTAATATCTTTTATTTGCGCAAGTCCTGTAATACCTGGTCTTACTTTAAATACTCCTCTTTTTTTTCTCTCATTTATTAACTTTTTTTGATTTAATAAACAAGGTCTTGGACCGACCAAACTCATCTCGCCTAATAAAACATTCCATAATTGAGGAACTTCATCTAATTTTGTTTTTCTTAAAAAAATACTAAAAACACTAAGCTTTAAATTTTTGACTAGGTGGGTTGCGGCCAATTTGGTACCTAGTGGCATGGTCCTAAATTTAATTAATATAAAGGGCTTTTGATAGATACCCACCCGAGTCTGTTTAAATATAAGGGGTCCATTAAAAAACAAGCCAATAATCAATAAAAGAATGAGTAATGGAAACAAAATTAAAATACCAAATAAAGAAAAAAAAAAATCAAGTAGACGAATCATTTGCCTTTAACCATTCGTCTGATTCCCTCTTCTGCGCTTACAGGCGGTATCCAGTTTAATATTTCTCTCACATAACTATTATCTATTAATAATGATCCCGTTAAACGATTTATTTCACTTTGTTTGCCTATAATAAAACCAAAAAATTTTAATAAAAATATTGGTGCAGTAAATAATTTAGCTGGTTGACCCATCGCAAATGCAATTAAGCGTATAAGTTCGGGCGTAGATAGATCTTCTCCGTCAGAGACTAAAAAAGTCTTGCCTGCTACATCATGATGTTCAACGCATCGAATTAAGACATCTATTAAATTGTCAATTCCTATTAAAGATCGTTTATTTTTTATACTTCCAAGAGGCAAGGGGATCTTGGAATAAATAAGTTTTATTAAACTCTCTAAGTTACCTTTTGCGCCGTATCCGTACACTAACGGTAATCGCACCACAACAACTTCTAAGTCTGTTTTTGAGGCAATTTTCCATAATTCCTTCTCTGCTTCAAATTTAGATATTGCATAATTATCTTGAGGATTAGGTATGTCATTATAAGTAAAAAATTTAACACCCTTGGATTTATCTGTGCTTTCACCATTAACTTTCACTGAACTTAAAAATATTAATCTTTTAACTTTAGCTCTAACTGCTTGCTCTGCTAAACGTTTTGTACCTTCTTTGTTTATTACACGATAAATATTTAATTCATCTTTTATATTAATTGCAGGAGCTTTGCCGGCACAATGAATAATGCAATCTACTCCTTTTAAAGCATGATCCCAATTTGTTTCTGCATCAATATTACCTACTGAAATATATTTAGTATCACTATTAATTAATATAGTGTCTAAATTTCTAACAGTTCCTCTTACAAAGTAGCGTAGTTTAATAAGATGTTTATAAATATTCTGTCCAATAAAACCATTTGCTCCTGTCAGTAAAATCTTTTTCATATCTTAGGTCCTTTTAAAAACTGTAGACTACGTCTCATAATTTTATGAATAAAAAAACTTATCCAATTAACAGATAAGTTACGATTTTTAAGAACATGTACAACCTCTTTATTTTGGACCAGAATATTCTTAAAATTATTATTATTGAACCATCCTAAACACATTTTAATCTGTAGTTTTGCCATGTAACGAGCATTAATTTTTTATATCTCGAGCAAACAAATCATCAACTCAATATCTGAAGCCATATGATAGTGAAGATCAAAATTACCAAAACACTCATACTCAGATCGATGCACGAAAATGTTGGATGTGGTGAACAACATCCTTTAGAAAAAAAACTTTCTTTAAATACAAGTGATCTGATATAATAAACTACTTTTAATATAAAATTTATATACATTAATTAAAACTTTGAGAAGCACATTACTAACTAATATTCTCTTCAAAATTTAGACAATAATGAGATATTTCATAAAATTTATAAAAAAGATTTTACCTGGAAAATTAATTAATTTTCTATCAGAAAAAACTGATTTTAGGAGAAATCGAATAAAAAAAAAACTAAAGTTTAATAATTATAAAAATATTTTGTTTTTTGGATCAAATTATGGCGGTTGGAGTTTTTTAAAAAATAATTATCTAAAAAAAAAATATATAATATCTGCAGGCTTGGGTGAAGATGCATCTTTTGATGTAGAATTAATTCGAAAATATAAATGTAAAATTATTGTTGTAGATCCAACGCCGAATGCAATTAAACATTATAATCAAATTATCGATAACAAAAAGAGGAGGAAATCAATCCCTTATGTAGAAGGAGGCAAACAAAGCATAGATTCATATGACCTATCAAATATTAATGAAAGAAATTATATTTTAATAAAGAAGGCACTTTACGATATTGAAGGTAAAGAGTTAAAGTTTTATAAGCCACTAAATAATCATCATGTAAGCTATTCACTTAAAGAGTATCAATATGATTACAAAGAAAGGAAAAATTATATCAAAGTAAAAACTACAACAGTTAAATCTATCATGAAAAAATTTAATATTAAAAATCTTGAAATTATAAAATTAGATACTGAAGTGTTGCTACAGAAATCATACTAAAGATGCTGAAAGATAAAATATTTCCAAGACAAATTTTAGTGGAATTTGAAGAATTAATCAAAGTAGAAAAAAAATCTCTAGAAAAATTTTTTAACTGTCATTATAAAATTTTGTCATATGATTACAAATTGATAAAAACTCTTAGTAGGTTCCCAAATTTTTTGTATGCAAGAGTTTAATTAAAATATTAACAAATTGTTACTTTGCAAAAATCAAGATGTATATAATTTTAAATAACGAAAAAACAAAACTACTTACTTTAGATCTCAAATTAAGAAGACACTATATTATTTTATCTAACACTTTTTAAAGAAATTTGTTTTTTATATATCTGCTTTTTTAATATGATATAAATTATTTTTTAAATTATGGGTATTTTAATAACAGGTGGGGCCGGCTACATAGGCAGTCATATTGTTGAGCAGCTTATAAATAGAAAATATGATATCGTTTTTTTAGATAATTTAAAAACAGGTCATAAAAAATTAGTAAATAAAAAAGCACCTTTTATTAAAGGAGATATTAATAATAAAAAATTAGTAAATAATATTATTAAACAATATAATATTCAGACCATAATTCATCTTGCTGCTTATTTAAATGTTAGTGAGGCAGAAAAAAATAAGTTAAAGTATTGGAATAATAATGTTAAAGGGACTGAGAATTTATTATCTGCATGTAGAAACTCAAATGTTAAAAATTTTATTTTTTCATCCTCTTGCTCAATTTATGGAAGTGTAACAGGAGGCATTAGTGAAAAAAAGAAACCAAGCCCTCAAGGATACTATGCTTATACAAAATTTCAAGGTGAAGAATTAATTAAACAATATTCAAAAAAATTTAAATTTAAATATGGGATATTAAGATATTTTAATGTTGCTGGCGCAAGTAGTTCAGGAGCAATCGGAGAAATTGAGGAATCTCATGGTCATTTAATAAAAAATATTGCAATACAGTCTTTAAAGAAAAAACCAAAAATAAATATTTTTGGCAATGATTATCCAACCAAAGATGGAACTTGTATTAGAGATTATATACATGTTTCAGATTTAGCAGATATACATATTAAAGGGTTAGATTATTTAGAGAAAAATAAGAAATCCTTTATTTTGAATTGTGGATATGGAAAAGGGTATTCAGTTCTAGAAATAATAAATATATTTAAAAAAATTAAGAAAAATCTTACAATTAATTATCAAAAAAGGAGGTCTGGTGATATTGCGCAAATTTATTCTAATACCAAAAAATTAAATCAATTATTTAAATGGAAATCAAAATATAATGATATGAATAAAATAATAAAAAGCGCTATTAATTGGGAAAAAAAACTAAAAAGATACTAGAGGTTTTTTTATAATCTTCCGATAATTGGATTAACTTTTAACTAACTAGTAGATTTCGCAAAATGTGTGGGAGCTACACCTGTATGCCCATTTGACTCCAACTTTATTTTTTGCTTTATTACTAGATATCTACACAAAAATTACACACTTAATTTTGAGAGACGTAAGGACTTGTTATTAGATAACTAGTTAATTTTTTGTAAGTTTTTACATAATTAATTTTTTAAATAATGTAGTTGTAGCGAGCGAGTTGTAATTGTGGGCACAAGCAAAAAATTAGGGTAATTAATACTAAGGATTAATCTTTTTAAAATAAAACCTCGAACTTATCTAACAAAATTTTCAAGAAAAAAATCTATTTTTAAAAATAAAAAGACATTTGCTTAAAAATTTTATAGGTATACGCAATGTTACCAAAAGATAATTAGAATAAATTCCATATTTTCTAAGAATAGTTAAAATTTCACGAGTTGTTCTTAAATAACTGCTTATTCCAGAAGAACTGGTGCCACCGATAGACATGTGAACAAGTGTCTGTTCTAAATAAAATATTTTAATATTTTTAAAAAAAAATAATCGAATAAAAAATTCAAAATCTCCAGCACTTTTAAAATTTTCTGAGTATAATCCGATTTTTTCTATTATTGATCGTCTAATAAAAGTAGCTGTATGTGCCGGCATAAATCCAAATCGAAACATCCATATTCTAAAATTATTTGAAATATATTCTCGAACAAGTTTATTTTTATTCTTTGGATCAAAAAATAAAACATTTCCAATTACTACGTCTATATCAGAATTTAATTTAAAAATATTTGTAACATCTGAGATAACTTTGTTATGCGAAAATATATCATCGGCATGCAAAATACCCAGCACTTCGCCTGTTGTGAACTTTACTGCCTTATTAAGGGCAGCATAAATACCATCGTCTGGCTCACTTATTAAAACTGATAATTGCTTACGACGGTTTTTTAATAATTCTAATGTAGAATCAGTACTAGCAGCATCTACGACTACATGTTCAATGGGATAGTAAGACTGGTTAGCAATTGATGATAGACAATTACCTAAGACCGATGCACAGTTAAAAGTAGGAGTAATAATAGAAACTTTCACTAAATGTTAATCTCCAAAACATTTTTGATCGCAGTTTTAATATCCTTACCATTTAATTTCATATAACTTTCTACCTCTTTAACCTTTGCATCTACCAAATAACGATACCAAAAACCTTGTAAGAAATGAAAATTAGCTCCGGAATGACTATCAAGAAAACCTAATCGAAATATATAACGACACAAAAAATAAATAAATGAGCGGTAATAAGTAGGTAAATAAAAATAAACAGTTTCCTTAATCCATCGCTTTAGTCCTGCATGCGACCCAAACTTTAATTGAGCAATTGTATCAATTTTCATGAATCGATATTTTAAATTCAGCAGATCAACCGCTTCACGACTTGAATATTGATTATGCTTATTTATCCACCAAGTTAATGACTTTAAATTATTATCAATTAAATCCCCTTTAAAATTTACAGTATGGCCTGTTACTTTTATATGCTCATCCATCCAACGATTTTCACACTCTCCTTTTCCATAACGAAATATTCGCAAAACTTTAGTTGGAAAAAGCCCCCCGTATTGTACGGGTCTTCCTTGAAACATCATGCGACGTGGCACAAAAATACCATTAATATCAGCTTTTAATAAAGGGAGTTTTTCAGTAATTTCTTTTTTCAATGCGGCAGTTAATATTTCATCAGCATCAATACGTAAAACCCAATCAGTATTCGGATCTACTTGTTTTAGTGCCCAATTAAATTGGGTTGAATAATTTATCCATTTATTTTTTAAAACACGCACTCTCCCAGGCTGTGCTATTTCTAATGAATTATCAGTAGAGAAACTATCAACTATCAATATATCTAAATCTAGATCATTTAGATTTTCTACACATCGAGAAAGATGTATTTTTTCATTAGAGGTTAAAATAATAGCTGTAATTTTCATTATTTAGTCGCAATTACAATCATAGATTTTGCAAACAAAGGGACCCCCCCCCTTCCAGCAAACTCAAATCTTAAATCTGTGAAACCGGCTTCTTTTAAAATTGTGGAAATAGTTTTAATTGACCAAAATTTTATATGCCCACCATCCCAAAGTGCAGTAAAATGTGCATCCATCTTGCCAGTAACTGCTAAGGCAAGGTTTTTTAAATAACCATGATATGGTGTTGACATAATTAATTTTCCTTTTTTTTCTAATAAATCATAAATTGTTTTTAAATAATCTCTGGGGGAATAAATATGTTCAATAACTTCTAAGCTTAGCACTATAGGGAATTTACCATAAATTTTTACTAAATCATCATATGCTGAACCATAATAAAGTTTGAGATTGGGGTAAGCTATTTTTGCTTGCCTAATGCCTTCTGATGAAGCATCTACTCCTACAACGTCCCAGCCTTGCTTAGTTAATAAATTTGCTACCGAACCATTTCCACAACCTAGATCAAATAAAGATTTTTTGTAGTTAGGTAAATTAGTCTTGTTTAATATTTTATATACTTTCGGAAGTAAAAAATTATGAGAATCATTGAGTTTAGCATCTTTATACTTATAGTTAGTTTCCCCCATACTTGCCTTCCATCGGTCTAATTTTTCTTTCATGTAAAAAAAACTTAATATTAAGTAATTTTTTTAAGTAACATATCATAAATTTTATGAAATTATTAATAGTAATATAGACTTATAATTTACAAGTCTTTAACTAAAACGAAACTTACTTAATTATTTTTAAATACTTACGTAAATTTATTTTTAAATCGTTTGAAATTAATAATTTTTCTGGATGATAAGCAAATATGCTCACAAAACTCTTATTGGAAGGAATAGTATCAGCAAAGCCACAATTTATTTTATAACCAAATAAAATAACATAAATATAAAGAAAAAATTTTATAAAACGTGAATTTGGTTCTATTGGATCATTTTTTTTAAACCATATAAATTTATAACCTAGCTTAGTTAAAAATGTTGCGGCAGACTCTTTAAAATTTTGTGTATCCCAACTATTTTGTTCAAATAAAATAATTGGTTTTTTTTTTAAAATTGAATTTGAACCATGCAAAACTTTTAATTCTTGACCTTCTACGTCTATTTTAATCAATGTTATAGATTTTTCGTGACATAAAATGTTATCAAGTGTGGTAGTTGTAATTTTTATATTTTTATGATTTTTATCTAAGACTTTATTAACAACTTTCCCCCCCCCCCAATTTGATCGAAAAATTTCAAGATAGACTTTTTTTTTATTTTCAGAAACTGCTGTATTAAATAATTTATATTTATTTCCAATACAATTAATTTTTAACAAATTAAATAATAAAGGGTTGGGCTCTATAGCAATTACTTTTTTAAATTTTGAGCCAAGAAATAAAGAATGATTCCCAATGTTTGCGCCACAATCAACAAGCAATAATAATTTAATTTTTAAAAGATCTAATAATTTTTGAACAGCTTCAATATAAAATCTTTCATGATAACCTTCCGTGCAAATAATAGGTCCAATAAAATCATTTGTGTAAACTGCAAGTTGTTGATATTTTTTATTATTTATGATGCTCTTTTTATAAAGCCACTTAATTGTTATTAGATCGAATAGTTGTGTAATCATTATATCTTTGATAACCAATTAAACCATTAAAGCTTGAAGCCAGCTTCAACGGCATCCGAATAAAACATTTTTACAGTATCAAGAGAATATTTGTCTAGATCGTAATTAATTAAATTTAATTTTTTCAAAATATCATTTGTTACAGTAATAATATGGCATCCAACTCTGTCAGCTTGAAAAATATTGAGTAATTCGCGAGGACTAGCCCAAATTATTTCTGTTAATGAAGAGTTTTTTACCATCTCTACAGCTTCAGCAATTAATGGTTCTGGGTCAACACCCGTATCTGCTATACGTCCAGCAAATACAGAAATATAATTTCGCACATTTGGCTGAAGAAATGAGACAATTTTTTTAACTTGGTTTAAGGTCGTAATTGCTGTTATGTTGAGCTTAATCCCCAATTTAGATAATTTTTCAACAACCTCGTAACAAGGTTCTTGTTTTGTATTAGTAATTGGTATTTTAACGTATACATTCTTACCCCAACTTGAAATTTCAATTGCTTGTCTTTCCATTTCTCTAAAGTCATCAGAAAAAACTTCAAATGAAATTGGTTTTTTTTTTATTTTTAATAGTATATCTTTACAAAATTTTCTATAATCAGTTATTCCCTCTTTTTTCATTAAAGTGGGGTTGGTAGTTAATCCTTTTATAAAAGACTTTGAATTCATTTCAATCATATCCCGTTTATTTGCCCCATCTGCAAAAATTTTTACTTTTAAATTATTAATTTTAATCATTTTAGGATTTTAAAATTATATCAACAGCCTCTGCCAAAGATTTTACTTTGAAAGTAAAATTAGAGGGTCTTTTTTCCTTATATGAATAGTCAATAAAGAAAGTTTTGCACCCAGCCCTGTAACCCGCCTCGATATCACTCCATCGATCTCCAATCATAAAGCTTTTATTTAAATCAATACTGTTATTTTTTGCTGCTGCTGTCAAAGCTCCAGGTTTAGGTTTTCGACAATCACAAAAATCTTTATTATCATGATAGCAAGTATAAATCTCATCAACAGATAAAGTATTTTTTAAATAATTATTAATTTTTTCTACTTCCTTTTTAGTGGTTTTGCCTCTTGATACATCTGGTTGATTGGTAACCACAATAATCAACCAATTAGAATCTCGTAATGCCTTTAATGACTCCTTAACTCCAGGTAATATTTTTAAAGTATTAAAATTATAAGGCGAAAAAGGTTTTCCATTTTTTACTAACGCCTTATTTATTACTCCATCACGATCTAAGAAAACTGCTTTATTCATTAATTTTATCAGTCTTAATTATTTTCAGATTTTAAACTTTCCCATTTAGTTTGATTAGCTTTAAGTTTTGGGTGAGATACTAGTAGATGCCAAACAACTGCCTGGAAGGCTTCTGAGTGAGGAGTAATAGTTTCATTATTCACTGCTGGAATAATTAAACATACATCTGAAACCTTTGCAGTATATCCACCATCCCGGCCTACAATTCCTGCAATTTTAGAACCTATAGATTTACCATATTTTATAGCTTCAACTAAATTTAGACTTATATTTTTTTCTGGACTACCTCCGCCAACAGACAAAATGAATAATAAATCTCTATTAGATAATTTGCTTATTTTTAACCAATTTACAAATACATCACGCCAACCTTCATCGTTTATACGGGCTGTTAACTCCGATACATTGTCTATTGGAGAATAGCATTCTATGCCGGAAATTTTACGAAAATCATTAACTGCATGTGAACAGTTTGCTGCACTACCTCCGACACCTAAAAAAAAAACTCGACCGCCTCCAAACTTTATACTTGCTAATAAATCTGCTAACTTTTCAATAATATTTGAATCTAATTTTTGAATGATTTCAGTTGTTTCTTTTAGATGTTTTGACGTATAATTCATAAACTCAAATATTTTATTAAAAATTTAAAACAATATCATAAACATAATTTGATAAATTATTTAAGACTAATTATTAAAATTAAATAAATATTTTTCAGTTTCTTTAAGTCCATATAGTGATCCAATCTCGTAAAATCTTTCATATACTTCAAATCCATCTAATTGTTTTTCTTTAGACAATCTTTCAAATATACTAGAAAGATCTAAGAAAGTTTCTTTTGCATATATGTCAAAAACATTTGCATTTATCACACTTAAGCCATAATCAATATAATTCATATTTATAATTGGTTTTTTTTTACTATATTTTATTAATTGATTATTTTTAAAAACTACATTACTTTTGTCAAATTTACCGTCATTCTTCAATACACACATTAAAGATGATAAACTACTGGACAAAAAAGCCTTTTGAACAGTGTCAAATCTAATAGGCAAAAACGTATCTCCATACAAAATGAAAAATTTATCTCCTAATATTGGTAATGCTTTTTTTAAAGCACCTCCAGTTCCGAGTAATTTATTTCCATCTGCAGAGTATAAAATTTTAAGATCGAATCTAGATCCATCACCAACGTAAAATTTTATCATTTCACCTAAGTGCCCTGTACAAAGTACAACTTTTTTTATTCCTTGTTGGCGTAAATATTTCAATTGATAAAATATAAAAGGTTTTTCAGCTACTTTTATAAGTGATTTTGGTATAGTTAATGTTATTGGGTGCAGGCGAGTAGCTAATCCTCCTACAAGTATTGCCACTGGTAACATCAATCCGATACCATGAGTTTTGTTCCTTCAAAATCAAACCGAAAACGTACTTCCTGTAAACCGACGGCATTCATTGTTTTTCTGAGTAAAGATTTGTTATGTGCTAGAAACATTAAAAAGCCACCACCCCCTGCGCCAACTACTTTGCCGCCAATAGCACCATTTTTTACGCCGAGACTATACCATTCATCAATTTTAGAATTTGACATTCCTTTAGAACGTTTTTTTTTATGTTCCCAATGTTGATGCATTAGTTGACCAAACAATTCTATATTATCTGACACCAAGGCTTCTTTACTTTTAAAACCTAAGTCTTTAACAAAATGTAAATTGTTAATCATATCAAGGTCATTTTCTAGAGATCTTTTATTTTGATCTATGAGAATATTGTAAGCACTTCTTGAAAAACCTGTAAAAAATAATAATAAATTATCCTCTAGATCTAGCATAGTCTCATTTTTTATATTTAAAGGTTTGAAAGTAACTTTATCTTGTTCTTTATTTTTTTTATGAAATGTAAATGAAGTTAATCCTCCAACGGAAGAAATATACTGATCTTGTTTTCCAATAGGCTGACCCAAACAATTAATTTCAATATGACAAGCTAACTCTGCTAATTCTTGTTGGTTTAAATTATGTTTTATATTTGTATATAAAGCCTTTAAAAGCGCAGTAGTAAAAGTTCCAGAAGAACCCAATCCTGTACCGGCTGGAATATCAGCCAATGTTGTTATTTCAATTTGAGGGTCAAGATTAATCATCTTTAAAGCCTCTCTTATAATTGGATGCTTTATTTTAGAAATATTTTGAACCATTTCAATTTTAGAATATTTTAAAAAAATTCCTCTAACAAAAGGCTTTATAATAGAGACATAAACATACTTATTTATTGCTGCAGATAATACAAATCCTTCATTTTTTTCATAATAAGAAGGTAAGTCTGTACCACCTCCTCCTAAAGTAATTCTAAGTGGACTACGTGTTATAATCATAACCTGATTTTTTATATATAGTTTCAACAGCTAAAAGTGTAGCATGAGCATCAGTCAAGTTTGTTGATGGATTTTTATTTAAACGAATGTTTTCAAAAAAATCATTTATTTCTAGTTCCCAAGAATTATCAGCCGAAGGATATTCCCAAGAAATAGTTTTTGGTGGACCCATTTCGGGTAGCATTTTATATAAAGTTATTTTTTCTAAACCATAACTACCGCCCAAACCAGATAGGTCAAGTTTACCAAATTTGCCATATATTTCGAAAGAAAAAAGATTTTTCCATTCCGTACAAGAAACTTGTAAAAAAGCCACTTTGTTTTCCGAAGTTTTAAGTATCATAAAGCCGTTATCTTCAACTGGCATATTCCAAAAGTAATTGCATGCAAATCCTTCTACATCTGATAATTCACCAAGAAACCAGCGTGAAAGATCAATTAAATGTGTACCTTGGTCAATAAGTTCTCCTCCGCCTGATAATTTTGGGTTTGACCTCCATTCTTTTTCATAACCAATCCTACCACCATGACCATATCTTCCTCTTATAAACATTAAATCTCCCAACTCACCAGAGTCAACAATCTCTTTCGCTTTGCGTAAAGAATTATGAAATCTATGATTAAACCCAACGTGAATTTTGACTGAATTTTTTTTAGCAATTGAAATCATCGTTTTTAATTCTGAAGAATTTTTAGCTCCAGGCTTTTCAACTAAAACATGCTTGCCATGCTCTGCAGCTATTTTTGTTATTTCTGCTAAACTATCGTGTCTTGTAGCAATAATCACAACCTCAACTTCCTTAGAACTAACAACTTCATGCCAATTTGGGTAAACTATAGCACTGCTATCTTTTGATAAAGACTGAGCTTGAAAAATATCAATATCTGAGCATGCTACTAATATACCGTTAGAAGCAAGAGCTTTTGCTCTTTTTTTACCAATTAAACCACAGCCAACTATTCCAACTTTGAAAATTTTTTTCATATGTCACCCCATTTTAAATTTCGATCTTTACCTGTAATCCTCCTAAGCGTGTAAGCATCAGTATTATTTAATTCTTTTATATGTGATGGCCATTCATTCCAGTTATCCCAGATAGCGCTGATTAGCCTGCCAGTAATACCTTTGCTCTTATCGCTGGCTAAAAAAATCGCAAGATTAACAACTTTTTCTATTGTTGACTCATCCTTAGAAAATATATTTTCTGCTTTTGTTGCCTCGCTGACACCAGCAACATCTTTTTTAATCAATATTCCTCTCAACATATCTGTTTTCATTGCACCGGGTGCAATACAATTTACTCGAATACCTTTAAATTTTAACTCCTCAGATATAGTTTCGCTAAATCTTACTAAGCCGGCTTTAGCTGTTGCATAGGCAGTAAAATTTGCTCTAGGCCCTGTTGCTCCACCCCCAGATATATTAATAATTGATGATTCACTTTTTTTCTTCATTAAAGGAATTAAACCACGACATAGAAACACTGGCGCTATTAAATTTACATTTAAAGTTCTATTCCATTCTAAAATATCGTTCTCCCAAATCTTTCCAATAGGTCCTTGAATAGCTGCATTATTTATCAAAACATCAATCTGAATAGTTGCTGACTTAATACGATCAATTAAATTTACAACTTGTTTTATCTCGCTTAGATCACAAGAAAATAAAATAAAATTTTGTTTATTACGTTTAGGCAGCTGATTTAAAAAAAAGTTTTTATCTATAACATTTCTTACAACAACAATTAAGCTATAACCCTCGCTCCAAAATTTTTTTACTAAGTATAAACCTAGACCTCTTGATCCACCTGTAATCAAAGCTAATTTATTCATACACGTTTTTCTAAAATCCACTCATTAGAACAAAGGTATTTTAAAGTCTTAATAATCCCATCATAAATTGTAAATTTAGGTTTCCAACCTAAAGATAAAATTTTTTTAGTATTTAAAAATATAAATGGATTATCTCCAATCCAACCCCGATCACCACCGGAATACTCTAGCTGAGGAGTTACATTCATCTCTTGACAAATCCACCTAATGGATTGATTAACTTCGCAATAGTTATCTGAACCTAAATTAAAAATATTTACTTTTTCATTAGTCTTTTTTAAAGCTAAAAGAATTGCATCAATACAATCCTGAACATACAGGTAAGACTTTCGTTGCTTTCCATTTCCAAGTACTTTTAAGGTATATGGATTAATTTTTAAACTTTTATAAAAATCAAATACATGACCATGGGTATACTTTTCTCCAAGAATTGAAACAAAACGAAAAATCCATGACTGAAAACCAAAACCTTCGCAGTAAGCCTGTATTAAACTTTCTGCAGAAACTTTAGAAGCTCCATACAAAGATGTTTGTATTGGAAAAGGTCCGTCTTCTGGGGTTGGAATAATAGGACACTCTCCATATACAGATCCAGTTGAAGAAAAAATAATCTTTTTTACCTGATTTACACGCATTGCCTCAAGCACATTGTGTGTTGCAATAATATTTTGCTCCAAGTCTTTACTAGGATGCTCAGTACCAAATTGGACATCAGCATTGGCTGCTAAATGAAAAACTATTTCTACGTCTGAAAATATTTTTTTGATTTTTTCAGAATCAAGTAAATCAACTTCACATAAATTAAAGTTTGGCTTTTCAATAGCATGCTCTAAAAAACGAATTTGCCCGGTTGAAAAATTATCAATACCAACCACTTGATTTCCCTCGCTTATTAAGCGATCTACCAATGTACTTCCTATAAACCCAGCGGCTCCGGTAACAAGGCATTTTTTCATGCATTCTAAGTGTTAAAATTAAATTAATTTACTAAATTCGATTTTATCAATTAATATTGAAATAGCATTCTTATTTTTTAATATATAATTTCTATCAACAGCAATTTTATTTTCATAAAAGTTTTTGGTATAGTTAGAATTTAAAGATCGACCTATTTGAAATAGCTTATTTCTATCATCGAATCTTTCTGCAATTTCTGTTTGATATATTGCTTTTTTTTTGTATTCTGCAAGATTTGGTAAATCAAAATGTAAACAATACTTAGTATTAATTGTTTTAGGTAGTCTATAAGGTGGTTTTGCTAACCAGTAATGAATTGAAAAAGTGTTGTACAAATGATTTGGTAATCTAATTGCAGATTTATAGCCCATATAACCAAGATAATATGGAACGCATTCAAAATTTTTAAATAAATTTAAAAAATTATTTCTGACATTGTATCCACAAAAAAAATAAAATAACGAAATATATTTATCGATAAACTTCCCACTTATTTTTAATGCTAGTAGAATTCTATTTTGTACTTTTGATAAAAAATGTACTATTTTACTTGGAAAAGAAATAAAAAAATTCTCACCTGCAAACACATTTCTTTTTTTATTACCTCTTACTGGTATTAACTCTGCTGTCTCAAATCTAACCTGCATAATCTTAGCAGATACTGTATTAAAGAAACTTGCTAAATTTAAAGAATGACTAAAACTATTGCTATTATTTTTAGTAGGTATATAAAGTAATTCGTCTGCATCAATTGATATGACCCAATCAAAGTCATAATCCTCATATGATATTTTGGCAGCATGAAAAACATTAAGAACTTTTTCAGCATCATAAGTAGGGATTTTTTTATCAAAATTTCTTTTTTTGTTATTAACTATATTATAAAAATCTAATACCCAAATAGGATCTATTTTTACAGGAACAAAACTTCCGCTTTTTATAATAATTATATTGTCTACATTTTTACATTTTTTTAAAAATTCTTTTAAATTTTTTTCCAAAAAAACAATAAACAAACTAACTCCTTTTTTTTGATGCCAAAGCATATTATTAATGATCATTGAGTTGTCTGATAAGCACGTATAGGTTATGCAAATTTTATTTTTTTGATTTTTTCTAAAATTTTTTTTTAGTTGAAGTAGCATTAAATTTTTTTTTTCAAATTAGTTTAATACTTACATTCTTACTTTAGAACTATCGATAAAACTTTTATTTCTAAACATATACAATCTAGCAATAACTATGCCTAATAAAGACCAAATTTTTGTATCAATAGAAAATATTCCCCCAATAAATGAATTTAAAATATTAAATAATAAAATACTTAATAAAAATTTATCCATAATTAAATTATTTGATTTAATAATTTTGAAATAACTAATTAAAGTTTTTAAGAAAATAAAAGTGAACAAAACTAATAAAAAAAAACCACCTGAATAATATAGCTCTAATACTAAATTATGAAATGAGAATATATTTAAAAAATCAATATTAGAACCAATCAAAAAACTATTTAATAAATTATCACTTGATAATGCATAAGAGTAAAAACTAACCCGTTCATGTAATGAGGAGCTTTCATCAAAAACTAAAATATTTAATCTACTAAGGAAATTTTCAGAATTCAGATATAGTGTAAAAAAATAAATTAGTAAAAAAAAAATTTTTAAAATGCTACTTCGTAAAATTAATATAATTAGTATTATACTTATAAATAATAAGTTAATAACAATTCCGACAGAATTTGTTTGATAAATTACATAATAGCTTAAAATTAAAAAAAAAGAATTTAGAATAATTTGATAATAGCTTTTAGTATTTATTAAATAAAAAAATCTACTTATTAAATACAATGAAATTATCCCAGAAAATACAACAATTGAATTAGGATCTAACCTTTCTAAATGAAATCTTTCAATATCGAGACCTCTATTATCTCTTAAAAATAAATAAACTAAAGTTAAAATAAAAATTAGGAAAAAAAAAAATTTTTTGGAATTATTCAAACTTATAAAAAAAAGATTTCCAAATTTAATACTTAAAATTAAACTTGATAATGAGAAAAAAAAATAAACATAGTATTTATAACCTAACCCAAAAATATTTAGAATAGAGTCGTTTGATCTAAAATTAAATACCTGAAGAAAAAAAAAGAGTAAATAACAGAATATAATTAAGCTAATTAGTTTATTAACTTTTTTTTTTAAAAAGGAGGTAACTATTTCTCTTAAAGACACACATGAAGCCAGAAATATTATCACCATTATAAAAACAAATGAAAAAATAGTAAATTCTATTTCAAATAATATTATTTTTGTTGCCGGTAGTAATTCAAAAGTTATTGCGTTTATTACGGGATAAAATAAATTTAAGCAGATTATCCAAAAGATAAAACTAGACTTCATACATATAATTTTTAATTTATTTTAACTAAAAAATATCTAATAGTAAAATATACTCTCCTGAATAGTATTAAAAATTTTTTGGCTCTAATATTTTTTTTTAAGCCTAAAATTTTTATTAAACGAAGAGTAAAAGGCCGCTCATTTAATCTTGTCCCTTCTCTAGAAATATCAAAATTATATTTTTTTCTACTAATTAAGCTATAACCAGGCTCTTTATCGTCATCAATGGAAGCTAATAATTCTTTTTTTGGTATTGCAATTATAACTTCTTTAAAAGCATTATCTCTAAATGTTAATTCAAAATCAAATGGACACATATGACTCCATCTTAGTAAGAATGGTTTATCAGAATTTAAAATCTCAATAAAAAAATTTTTTCGAAATATAGACACTAATGTGGTAATATCAATATCTTTAAATTTTTTTAATTTTAAGCTAGCAAAACTTGACCTGTTTATAAGTCCATAGAAAAAAAAATTTGTTTTTTTAACTGTATCAAGCGCTAAATACGGAGCTCTAAAATTTTTACAAAACCATGAATATACGAGCAAATCAATTTCTTTTTTTTTAAATAACTCTTTAATTACTGTATTAAAATACTTAGGTGAGCAGACCATTAAATGATCTTCTACCCAATTAAATATGTGGCAATCTTCATAAATGCCTTTTAGTAAATATATACTATCCTTTTTCCAGCCATATTTTGTTTCAATTGATGATAATTTAAAATTTTTACCTTGAAGTTTTTTTTTTAAAAATTTTTTTGTAATTTCTTTAAGGTTTCCTCTTACATTTATTATATATTTATAGAATTTTACTCCATCAAGTGAGTTAATAGAATTTTTTAACCTGTTTAATCTTATATGATCATTTACTCTAATATTTGCAAACAGAAGTAAATTTTTCATTTATTATTTTTAATAACTTTAATTTTCAGATTAATTATTTTTATAAATATTTTGTTTTTCTTTTTTTCCTAAAAACCGCTGGATGACCAGCAACAATTTGCCATGGAAGCACATTATTTATAACCACGGAGCGGGCTGCTAAAATCGCACCTTCGCCTATTTTTACATCTGGTCCAATAAATACGTCGGAACATACCCAAGCTTTAGAATTAATCGTAATATCCGAACGCTTTAAAGGCAAGCTAGAGTTAGTATAATCATGTGTTCCAGCACAAAGGTGAGCCCGGTGTGATATTGTGACTTGATTGCCAATCTTAACTACTCCAAGATTATAAATCAAAGCCCACTCACCTATACTCGACTCATCACCAATTGAAAGCTTCCATGGTAAATAGATTCGCGCACTTGGATAAATATGAACTTGTTTACCAACCTTTGCACCAAAAATCCTTAATAAAAAATTTCGCCATCCAAAAAATGTTCTTGGACTTAAATAAAAAAGTGGAGATAAAATTGACCAAAAAAACCTACCTGTATATTCAAAACGTGTATAATATTGAGTATTGCGGCAGGCAGCTATATTGAGTTTTTTCTTCATAAACAATTTAATAAATATCTGTATTTACTATCAAACTAAAGTAGTTTTTTAATTTTTTTCAAAATTTAATCTTAAAATTATTTTTTTTAACAAAAGAACTCTTATGATTATGATAAAGAAATTAACAATAAGTCGTTTATAATTTTTCATTAATATTAATATAAAATTATAATGTATTTTGTATAAACATCTGTATGTTTATATATCATATAATTACTTACAATATATGCTACATGAACTTAGTACAACTGAAAAATTGCTTTTAAAAAAAAAATTGTTAACTGGGCCCACCCGATCACTATTTTACAACTTAAAATCTTTATAGGCCATTACCATTATTGTGATTACTATTAGACCTAAGAAGAGATAATTGATGAAAATACTTGAAACTCATTTTTATCTTGGATTATAATTTTATATAACTAATTTATTGCAGTAATTTAAATCAAATAAATCTAAAATATTTTTTTTATTTAATCTTTGCGGTATTCTTAGACCTAGCAAAGCCTCGATGGCTTTATTGTTTGAAACTAATATATCTTTATCAGTAAGATTTCGTGACTTACTATGGATTAACTTTGTGGTCAAACAAGAGGACTCTTTTATAATTTTATTACACACATCAATTAATTGTAATCCAATACCAGTGCCTAAGTTGAGTATTCCAGTTGGAAATTTTTTAAGATTTAAAATTAACTTTATCACTGAACAAACGTCGCTGACATGAATAAAGTCTCTAATTTGTAAACCATCACTCATGTGAAAATCTACATTATTTTTTATTAACTCGAGTAATGATGGGAAGAGTCTATAAGCAGCTTCTCCCGGTCCATAAACTCCAAATAACCTCAGGACCAACAAATCAATATTTTTTTTTTTACAAAGTTTAGATGCTAAAGTATTTGATCTAAATTTAGCAATACCGTAGCACGTATCAGGATAACATTTTTTATTTTCGGATAAAACTCCGGATTTTCCATATTCAGAAACGCTACCAGATATAATAAGTTTTGTATTTTTATACATCGCTTCTATAAGGTTATGGATCATGTCTAAATCACTGACTATCAATTCTTTGTCGTTACAATTCTTTGGGTGTGAGGAGGTGCAAGCCAAATGAATAACATATTTTGGATCAAGATCTTTTAGATAATTGTTTGTAGAGTTGTAATCTAGCAAGTTCAATGTTTCTCTATTTGGATTGTAAACTTTAAATTCTGCCTTTAATAAGGTACTAACCAAGTATCTACCTATAAAACCTGTTCCGCCTGTAATAAGAATTTTTTCAGATATTGGTTTTACCATGATTTTGAATAATATTTTGGTAATCGATAATTAGTGTATCTACAATTTTATCCCACGAGAATTGATTATTTATGATATTGCGGGCAATTAAGCCCATTTTTTTTAAATCTATTTCACTCATCGATAAAATTTTATTAAGGGATGTTACTACAGAAATTTTGCTCAAATCTGTTTCAATACCAACACCTAGTTTAATAATACTGCTTAAATTACAATTTTTAGAAACGAGGATTGGCTTGCCCTCACTCAGTGCCTCTAGAGATGAGATTGACATACCCTCTTGGTTGGAGAGCAAAACAAAAACATCACTTGCTTGAAGTAAAAAAAAACTATCCTCACCTCTTAATTTTGTATTGAATAAGATATTTTTAATTTTTTGTTTATAAATTTTTTTTATTAGATATTTTTCGTAAATATTATCATTTGGAATACCAGATATAATTAATCCAGTCCTAGGATGAAAGTTAAGTAGTTCATGAAAACTATCAATTAACAATTCAATACCTTTTTCTCGATTTATTCTACCATAGTAAATAATAATTCGTTTCCAACTACTTGTTTCTGGAAAAGATAAGTTAAGCATTGCTCTTGCATTAACAGCAGGGTTTATATTTTTTTTAAAAATGAGTCCATTTGGAAGGATTTTTTTTTGCGGTAAAAGATTGATAAGATTTGAATTCTCCATTTCCTCTTTAGATGCATAAAAAATTACAGAAGAAGAATTAAAATTTTTTCTGTAAAACAAATAATTTAAGGCGAAATTTTTTTTAAAAAAAGATTTTTTTAAAGATGAGTTCATAAACATCCCGTGTGGAGATATTACCCAAGGAATATTATTTTTTTGAGCAATTTTAATCGCATCATGCAAACAATAGTCCCATACTCCGTGTATATGAAGAAGATTATAATGAATAATATTTTTTTTTATAAAAATATTTAAATCATTACTTCTGCCTAAGGCTATTGGCCAAGATAAATTAAATTCATGATGCCAGCTTTCAGTTATGCGCTTAGTTTTATTTTCTCTTAAGGATAATAAGTCTGCATGAATGTTTTTCTTCCTCAATGCATCAATAAGACCAAGAGCAACTTTTGGTGGTCCTCCAGAATTAAGATTAGTACTTTTAATTAAATGCAAAACTCTCAATTATTCGCTCTTTTCAAAGTAATTTTGAATTTGATTCAAAGAAAATTGATACATATTTTCTCCATTAAAATAAGCCTTATACCACAATAACGTATATTCAAGTGTATCATCAATTTTTAGCTTTGGTTTCCAGCCTAAATTGTAGTGCGCTTTATCACTATTAATATTTAATAAAGCATGTTCATTTGTTGATTTTATTTTGTGTCGTCTATACTTACCGCTTCCCCATTTTTTTATAATTCTTTTAGTTAATTCATCGACAGAAATAATGCTGTCTATACTTGGTCCAAAATTCCAACTTAGGTTCAAATTTTTATTGAAAATATTGGTTATAAATTTGCCAACAAGCAAATATCCGTATAGTGGATCCAGAACGTGCTGCCAGGGTCTTATAGACTTAGGATTTCTCAGTATAATAGCTTTTTTCTGTGCGAGTGATCTTATGCAGTCAGGTACTATTCGATCAGTTGACCAATCCCCTCCGCCGATTACATTGCCAGCCCTAACAGTTGATACTTTTGTAAATTGTCTTTTAAAATATGTATTTTGCCAGCATGCTGAAACTAGTTCTGCAGCAGCTTTGCTCATACTGTATGGATCAGTTCCTCCTAACCTATCTTCTTCTCGATAACCTGATAATAAGTTTTTATTATCATAAACCTTATCGGAGGTTACTACGATAATTTTGCAATCAATGTTTAGTTTTCTAACAACTTCTAAAATATTAGCTGTTCCAATAACATTTGTTGTTAAAGCATCTAGTGGGTTATTTATTGAGTCTAATACTAAAGATTTTGCGGCTAAATGAAATATAAAGTCAGGTTTAATCGATTTAATAATTTTGTAAAGTTTATTAAAATCTCTAATATCTTCATAATAGTTCTTAATAATTTTATCAATATTAGATGATTTAAACATTGAAAAATTATCATTATCATCAAGAGAAACGCCATAAATAATAGAATTAAATTTTGAAAGCAATAAAGATAGCCAGCTACCCTTAAAGCCGGAATGTCCAGTGATTAAAATCTTTTTATTTGCGTAGAAACTCTCTAAAGAAGTTTTCACGAATTTCTTTCATCCTTTGAATAATAATTATTTAAAATTTCCCAATCTCTTGGGGTATCCAAGCACTGCCAGAAGCCCCTGTGTTTATAAAGCATAACCTCGTTGTTTAAAGAAGCGTTACTTAAGGGGCTTTTTTCTAACATTTCATTATCTTCGCACCCTAAAATAAATTTTTCTATAAATGATTTATTCATAATCATAAATCCACCATTTATAAATTTATTATTATCTAAAGGCTTTTCACTCCAGTATTTGACAATTGAGTCATCTAGGGTAAACTCACCAAATCTGCCCGGTTGGAGAACTCCAGTAATCGTTACTAGCCTTTTGTGGCCTTCATGAAATTTTTTCAATTTTTTCAAATCAACATCTGATAATCCGTCACCGTAGGTAACCATGAATGACCCACTGGTTAAATAAGGATAAACTTTCTTTAGTCGGCCCGCAGTTCCAGTCTCTTCTCCCGTATTTAAAAAAGTGATTTTCCAGTCTGGGAGAGTTGAGTTATTATGATATTCTGTATTATTATTATTTAAATTTATAGTGTAGTCAGAATAAAATTCCTTGAGATTCAAGAAAAATTTTTTGATTTCCCAACTCAAGTGGCCTGTTGCAAGAATAAATTCTTTAAAACCATAACCAGCATAATGCTCCATAATACGAAGTAATATTGGCTTTGATCCAATACTAACCAGTGGTTTTGGTATCAAATTATTGGTTACCTCACCAAGTCTTGTTCCTCTGCCGCCGCAAAAAATAACGACTTTCATAATTGGCACGAATATTAAAATAATCTACAATCTTTAGATAAAAGTTATCTCAATATAATATAAATTTTATCATTTGACTTAATTATATTATATCATGTTATTTCTTTACGAGGAACAAACAAAACAATTACCTAAATAGCATCACAAAAGATATTGCAATATTCCTTGCAAGTAAATAGTTTTAGAGCATAATTTGATTAGACAATATTATATCTTTTTTTAATTTTTTTAATTAGACTAATAAATCGCTCGGCCATTACGGCAGTATTATAATTTGCCTCTACAATTTTAATTGCTTTTTGTGAATATAAATCATTATTTAGATCGTTTGATAATATTTTTTTAATTTTTAAAACTAAAGAATTAATATTATTATATCTAAAAACCAAACCAGTTTTTCCACTTTTAAATGCGGCTATCTCTGGCATATGTTTATTTCTTTGTTCATGCACTAAGGCTGGCAAGCCATATGCCATTGCATGAATCAAAGATAGTCCTACTGCACCCGGATATAAAAAACCCTTACAACGATTAGCAATTTTAGCTATTTTTTCCTCATTCATTATTGACCCGTGCCAAACAACAAATTTATCGAGGGATAATTTTTTTGAAAGTGAATGCAACTTCTGTCTTTGTTCTCCATCACCGACTATATGTAGAGTTAAATTTTTATTTTTTAAGAGAAATAATGCGTACAAGGAAATTTTAAGATTTGCTTTTTTTGTTAAACTTCCAATAAATAAAAGCTCATTTAATCTTTTATTTGAAATATATTTTTTTCTAAATTTTTTTACAGGAGCTATATCTATTCCATTATTAAGTGCTGTTATATAGCGGTTTTTATTTAATGTAAATTTATCTGTTTTAAAATTTTTAATCTCTTCATCTGTATAAAATATTAACGAGTCTGCAATTGCCATAAAAAAAAAACGTAAAATTTGACGCCATCGTTGTGTACTCGAGCTCCTATAATGACCCCACCAAACTACTTTTGATCCAATTAATTTAGCTTTTAAAAGAAGAAAAAGTGTACTAAAAAAACGAGGATTTCCAGAAAGAATAATAATATCTTTGGGTTTAAATCTTAATGTTATAACTTCTGGTTGCCAAAAAAATATTCCTAAAATATTCTTTACTCTACCAACGTGGTGAAGCCAACTTTTAGAAAATTTAATATTTTTTGAATCTAAACTATAAACTACTAATAAATTTTTTTTGAAATAACTGTATAATCTATTAAAAAAATCTTCTCGATATTTTGGTAGACTGGGTTGGATAATGTAAATTTTATTATTCATTTTTCATAGATTTTTTATATTAAAAATCTTAAGGAAAAAATCAAAAAATTTAAGGATTAATTTATACTGAAGATTAAGCTTTAAAATTAACACTAGAATTTTTATCAATAAATTCTCTAAACCATAACTCAGTGTTTATCAACCTATATAGTAAACTTCCAAAGTCCTTTTTTTTTGAAATATGTGAATTTATAATTTTTTTTAAAAATTTTTTATGAAACAAACCTCTCTTAATAGTTTTTTTTTCTAATAAAATTTTCAGAAAATTAAAATTTCTTAATTCGTTACTTATGGAAGTGTTATATCCTAATTTACAGTTATCATTTAAAATTCTATCTGGAACAATGTTTTTAAAACTCTCACGATGTATAAATTTCCCAACTCCAAGTTTTACTTTAAATGTTGAAGGCAAACTAAAAACAAATTCCACTAATCTATAGTCTAGAAATGGATTTCTTACTTCTATACTATTAGCCATTGATATCGCGTCACCATAATGTAATAAAGTTCGTAGTGTTCCGCTATGAGATCTTATTAAATTTTTTTCAAGATTTGTGACATTTTTTTTTAGTATTAAATCAACATCATAGTCTCTGATTCTTAAAAATCTTTTAATTTGGTTTAAGTATATTTTTTCAGTACCAATAAATTTATGATAAACTGTAGATATAAAATTAATTTGATTACTTAAATCTCTTAAATAAATTTTTATAAGATAGGAAAATTTAAAGTTCTTTAAAGTCATTTTAAGTGTTTTAAGTATCTCATTAAATTTCCCTGATCTTAATAGATCAAGTATACTTGGTATAAAAACTGAAGTTGAATATCCCCCAAGAAGTTCATCTGCTCCTTGACCATCAAGAATAACTTTAATTCTCTTATTTTTAACTTTTTTCATCAACTGCATTAGAGGAATAACTGCTGGTGATCCAGTTCCTTGTTCAAGAAAATATATAGTTTTATGAATTTTTTTTATCAAATTTCCATAATTTGTAATAACCCTATTCGGGATAAAACCTAAATCATTTGATAATTGTTTTGCGAAGATAAATTCATCAATTATAAATTTTTTTGTATAGATAGCTTCATCACTATAAAAATTATTTTTTTTTTTATTTGTAGATGTAAAAGTATTATATTTGTACTTATTGTCTACCAATGCCATACAACTTGCGATGGTAGATGAATCTAAACCTGATGATAAAGCCACACCAATCTTAACATCGCTTCTCATTCTTATTTTTACTGAGTCAATAAAAATTTTTCTATAATCCTCTTTGGCTTTTTTAAAACTTATTTTGTGGTTAGTGTTTTTAGGATAATTCCAATATCTATTTAAAATTACTTTTCCTCTACTAATTATTAAATTATTTGCTGGTGGTAATCTTTTTATATTTTTAAACCATGTTTCATTGTTTTGTACACCAGAACTAAATCTACAATAATTTGCAATTGATCTATAATTTGGTTTTTTTAGCGTTAAATCATAATTTAAAAGTGGTTTAATTTCTGAGGCAAATATAAATGCTTGTTCCGATAAATTATAACAAAAAGGTTTTACGCCGAAACGATCTCTTGAACAAAAAAGTAAGTTTTTTATTTTGTCATAAATTGCAAATGCCCACATTCCATTAAAATATTCGACACATTTTTCTCCCCAATATACATATGACTTTAGCAAAACTTCGGTATCACCTTCGGTTTTAAATGTTATACCTTTTTTTTTTAATTCACTTCTCAATTCTAAGTAATTATATATTTCGCCATTAAAAACTATTGAATATCTACTTTCAATCTCCTGCGGCTGATCATTATTTCTATTTAAATCAATTATAGATAATCTAGTGTGACCTAAAATTACATTTTTATTTATTAATCTAACTTTTCTCATCTCAGGACCACGATGATTTAAAAATTTTAAACTATCATTAAATCTTTTTTCATTAATTTTATAATTTTCATTTATTTTAAAAATTCCAAAAATCCCGCACATATAAATTTTTAATATTATGTTAAATTATAAGTTATTGTTTCCGAAATTTTCAAGATCACAAAATAAATTTTTTAAATTTGTTATTATGAAGTTTTAAGTACTCATAAGTGCCGTCGACTACTATTTTACCATTTTCTAGTAAAAAAATCTGTGTACATTTCTTAACACTATTAAATCGATGGGCTATCAAAATAACAGTAGGTCTATCATCTAAATTTAAAATGGACTCCATTATCAATTCTTCAGTTATATTGTCTAATGAATTGGTTGCTTCATCTAAAATCAATAACTCAGGTTTCTGATATAAAGCTCGAGCAATACCGATGCGCTGACGCTGACCCCCTGACAAACGTTCTCCACGTTCTCCTATAATTGTGTCATAGCCTTTGGGAAGTTCATTGATTATAAAATTATGAATATCTGCAACTTTTGCCACTCGTTCTAAATTTTCTTTATTAATATTATTTGTATCTAAGCCAAAAACAATATTGTTAGTTACAGTATCATCCGCAAGATATATTTGTTGAGAAACATATCCTATTTTGCTTTGCCAAGATCGAAGGTTATGTTTAGTAATAATTTTGTCATCAATTTTAAGCAAACCTTTTTGAGGTTCTAAAATACCTAAAATAATATCTACTAAAGTAGTTTTTCCACTACCAGTAAAACCTACGACTCCCACCAAGCTTTTGACTTTAATATTTATTGTGACATCCTCAAGAGCAAATTTCACTGCATTAGGATAACAAAATGAAATTTTCTCTAAATTTATTGATTTATCAAATGCTAATAAATTATGATTATTATTAGGTCTTTCTGATTTTAAATTACGTAAATCATTATAAATAACATCCAATGAAGAACTAACAAATCTTAAAGCAGTGGTTGCTACAAAAATCTGCTGTAGTGATGGGAAAATTTTATATCCAGCAAAAGCATATAACGCTATAGCTGGAATTGCATAATTTGTAACGTCCGTTTTGAATAAGAAGTATAATGCTATTATCAATATGCCCCCGAATGCAATTGCCTCAAAAAAATAACGTGGTAGCTGTGAAACGATCTGAAGATTTGTGAAATTTTCTGCATATTTTTTTGCAGGTAGAATAAAACGATCTATATAAACTTCTTCAATACCTTTTACTTTTATTTCTTTGATGGCACTAAAAACTTCAGTGACTATCTTGTATCTCCAAGCATTTTTTTTTAAATTTTCATTACCTTTAGTAATAAGCCAGCTTTTAGTCAGTTTAAATACGATTCCATATAATAATATTAATACTAAAACTACACTTATAGTCAGTATTGTATCAAAAATAATTAAAAGAATAAAAATAGCTAACACTAACATACTATGAACAACTAAATTTAGCATAGGCCCAATAGCTTGGTTTACAACTTGACTCACTTCAGAAAGAATATTTTTACCAAGTTCTGTGCCTTGGTTGTTTAAAAACCATTTATAAGGCTGGCACAAATAACTTTCTATTAGTCTCTTTCCAATATTAAACTCCTGCATATAAATAAAACGCATTTGCAAATAAATAGTCAAAGCTTTAAATGCTAAAGAGCTCATAAATAGAAAAAATACAAAAAAACCTATTGTTAAAAGAAAATATTTCTCATTTGAAAAATTAAAATAAATGAATATTTCGTTAAGTATCGAATTTGTTTTAATTAATTCTGGATTTAATAATATAGCTAAAAAAGGCATGATTGAGGCAACGCCCAGAGTGTCCAGAATTGACATTAGTAATATCATAATCAATAATAAACCAACCGACTTACGTTCAGAAGAACCAAGCAGATAAATAATTTTTTTTATTTTTTCCATGAACGATTTAAAAAATCTTTATATGCTTCTGCCAGACCCTCTTTAAGAGTGATTTTAGGTTGCCAACCAAGACTTTTTATAATCTTATTATTCATTATTTTTCTAGGAGTTCCATCAGGTTTGTTTTTATTGAAATTTATTTTTCCTTTGTAACCAACTATATTCTTTATATTTTCAGCAAGTTCTTTTATTTTTATTTCGACACTTGAACCCACATTAATATGACTTATCATAGGTTGAGTATTTTTTTTATAAATCTCTTTATTTAAATTCATAACAAGTAGACAGGCGGAAGCCATGTCATCTACATGAAGAAATTCACGTTTCGGATTGCCGGTTCCCCAAACTGTGACATTTTTTAATTTATGAATTTTTGCTTGGTGAAAACGATTTATAAGTGAAGAAATCACGTGTGAGTTTTCTTCATTATAATTATCACCAGGACCATATAAATTACACGGCATCACAGTACGATAATCTATACCGTGGCTTTTATAATACTGTCGAGTATAACTTTCGCAAAGTTTTACTCCAGCAATTTTTGCAATGGCATATGGTTCGTTAGTTAATTCTAGTTTGCCCGTTAACAAAGCATCTTCTTTTATAGGCTGTGTTGCTAACCTTGGATATACACAACTTGATGCAATAAATAAAATTTTTTTTACACAATTTTGAAAAGCTGCATGAATAATATTAGCCTCTATCATCAAATTTTGATAAATAAATTCTGCAGGAAAACTGTTATTTGCTTGAATACCCCCAACCTTTGCTGCTGCTAAATATACTTGTTCAATTTTTTCATGTTTAAATAATTTTTGAACATTTCCCTGACTCAATAAGTCAAGTTCTTTTCTATCTTTTGTTATAATCTCAACATCTTGTTTTTTTAATAGTCTAACTATAGCAGAGCCCACCATACCTTTGTGACCTGCTACAAAAATTCTAGGTTTAGTCATTATAAATTAATAATTCTACTTAACTTTATCAATTAATAAATTCATCATTTTTGCTAGCTTCAAATCTTCATCGATCATTTCTTTCACTAATTGATTAAATGATATTTGAGGGGACCAATTTAATTTCACCTTTGCTTTGCTGGCATCACCCAATAACGTTTCAACTTCTGTAGGTCTAAAATATCTTGGATCAATTTTTATAATATCTTTTCCGTCATAAGACCCTACTTCTTCTAAGCTTTTACCTTTCCATATTATTTTCATATCTAAATTTTTTGCAGCTTCATTTATAAAATCTCTTACTGAATGTTGTTTACCCGTTGCAATCACAAAATCTTCTGGATGTTGTTGTTGAAGCATTAGCCATTGAGCTTCAACAAAATCTTTTGCATGGCCCCAATCTCTTTTAGCATCAAGATTTCCAAGATATAAATTTTTTTGAATTCCTAATTTGATACGGGCTAAAGCTCTTGTTATTTTTCTGGTAATAAAGGTCTCGCCTCGAACAGGACTTTCATGATTAAACAAAATACCATTACAAGCATAAATACCGTAAGCTTCTCTATAGTTTACGGTAATCCAATAGGCATAAAGTTTGGCAACTCCGTAAGGGCTTCTTGGATAAAAAGGTGTTTTTTCAGTTTGGGGCTTTTCTTGGGCAATTCCATATAATTCAGAAGTAGAGGCTTGATAATATTTAGTTTTTTTTTCTAATTTTAAAATTCTTATCGCTTCTAAAATACGAAGAGTACCTAGTGCATCAGAATTTGCTGTATATTCTGGCTCTTCAAAAGAAACTGCAACATGACTTTGTGCTGCTAAATTATAAATTTCATCAGGTTGAACCTCTTGAATAATTCTAATCAAAGATGTTGCGTCGGTTAAATCACCATGATGCAAAATAAATTTTAGATTTTGTTCGTGCGGATCTTGATATAAATGATCAATTCTATGAGTATTAATTAGAGATGCTCTCCTTTTAATTCCATGAACTTCATACCCTTTATCCAGCAAAAATTCTGCAAGGTAGGATCCGTCTTGCCCTGTTATTCCAGTGACTAAAGCTTTTTTCATTAGTTTGCATTATGCGTTTTTTTACTAAATTTATTTAAAATACCCATAAAATAAATAATTCCTAAGGAAAAAAATAGTCCAAGCATTAATCCAATTACAAAATATATATGTAAATTTATTGGATTTTTATAAGTTAAAGCTTTTTGTAATATAATATTATAATTAAATTGATCGTTATCTAATTTTATCAGTCTTTTATTAAGATAACTTAGATTTTCTGAAATCACTTTAGTGCCTTTATAGAATAATGCGCTTGGCTCACTAATTACAACTACTTGCTGCTGACTTGTAATTTTAATAATTGGATTTTCTAACTGAATTTTTTTTGCAATTTCAAAAGCTTCCTGGTGAATATTAATAGTATTTAGAAGTGTTAATTTTAAATTATTTTTTAACTCAACAATAGTTTTTTTTTTAATAAATTCTACATACTTATTAAAAAAAATAGCCCCATCGAATTCTTTTGAGTGATTTATAAAATATTTATCAGGTATAATTATGTTTTTTGCTTTTGCTTCACCAAATTTATCTGCAAAATACTTATTGGCAGAAATATTTCTTGACTTTAAATATTCTTTAAAATTATCAAACTCTCTACTTTCCTCTATAAAGTTTTGTACGTTATCTAAAGATAAAATGTTTAATTTAAAATC
>Ga0169931_10002282_pt1 | contig 31313 bp, 21 predicted proteins | sample Kivu_15m_20L_FD_129675 | JGI IMG/M metagenome (GOLD analysis project Ga0169931, IMG submission 129675) | Freshwater microbial communities from Lake Kivu, Western Province, Rwanda to study Microbial Dark Matter (Phase II) - Kivu_15m_20L... | ecosystem: Environmental > Aquatic > Freshwater > Lake...
ATCGCGGTGGAGATCGAGATGGTCGTGGAGGTCGAGTGATGCCGCTCTGTCGCCGCCACGCTTGCATTCCTCCCCGGGATGTAAGACCTTGTGACCGCCCCCGGCCATATCGGTTGATGGTCGCTGATGTGTATCTGCATGTCAATTTCTGACCGGAAGGTGATTCGATGGCCTGGTCGGAAGATTCAACCCTGACGTTGCAAATTCCGTTTGCTGCCGGTGTTGTGCACTATGCATGCCTGGTGCTGTAGAACCTCTGATAACCCTATCCGAACCCTAGATCGATGAGCAATCAGGCAGTCGTCATTGGCAGTGGCCCCGCAGGAATGGCAACGGCGCTCTCCCTGCTTGAGCAAGGCGTAGAGGTGACCATGTTGGATGCCGGCATTGGCTTGGAACCCGAAATCGACAGCTTCACCCGGCGTCTGTCGGAGACCGACCACCGGCATTGGACCGATGCCGAACGGGAAAGCATCAAGGTAGGCACCGACAAGCCCATCGGCGGACTCCTTTTCAAGAAAATCTTCAACTCCGACTACCCGTATCGGGAGACTGACCGGTTCCTTGCCCCTGTGATCAGGGGTGCGGAGACCTGGGCCTCACTGGCTCGTGGCGGATTCAGCAATGTTTGGGGCAGTGCCGTTCTGCCTTATCATCCGGACGACATGAAGGGCTGGTGTGTATCTGCCGATGATTTCGCGCCACACTACCGGCGTGTCCTTGCAGAGTTGCCCCTATCGGCCGTACGTGACGATCTGGACGAGGAGTTCCCCATCTACAAGGACAGTTTTCATCCCCTGCGAAAGTCCAGGCAGACCGAAACCCTGTATCGTAACCTGGAAGCAAACCGTGCCAGCCTTCATGAGCGGCATATCCGCTTCGGCCACTCGAGGCTTGCGGTCGCCAACGACCCCACCGCTACCGAAGGTTCCTGCAGATACTGTTCGATGTGCCTATACGGCTGTCCGTATCGACTGATCTATTCATCTGCGGACACCATCACTCGATGGGTGGAGGCCGGGCGATTGACGCTGCTAAGCGACCGGGTGGTGCAGCGACTTCGGGAGGAGAGCGATGAGGTCGTCATCGAGGGCCTCGGGCGGGTGGATGGCCAACCGTTCACCCTGCGGGCCGGTCGCGTCTACCTGGCAGCGGGCCCCTTGTCCACCGCCCGCATCATGCTTGAGTCCACCAGCCGTTTCGACCGACCGCTGCGGATGCTCGACAGCCAGTACTTCCTCTTCCCATACCTGCAGCTTCGTGCCGCCTCCGGGATCATGAAGGATGACCTCAACACGTTGTGCCAGCTCTTCCTGGAGATCCGCGACCCCGCTGTCACAGAGGAGTTCGTACATCTCCAGGTGTATTCGTATTCGGACCTCTTCCTGCGGCTGATCCGGCAGAAGTCGGGCCCTCTCTTCCCCCTGGCCAGCCCCTTCCTGCCCGCTTTTCTGAACCGCATGTTGCTGATCCAGGGCTACCTGCATTCGCGTCACTCCGGGCATGTGGAGATCCGGCTGGGCAAGTCATCCGGCAACGGCCCCGGCCCCCTGCGGGTCGAAGGTGTTCGGAACCCCGCGACGCGTCGCGTCATCTCGAAGGTGATGGGCAAGCTATGGTCCGTAGCTGGCATGACAGGGGCCATTCCCATGCGGCCGGGGATGCAGGTGACGCTGCCGGGCAGGGGTTTTCACAGCGGGGGTACTTTTCCGATGGCCGGCGCCCCGGGGCCGGACCAGTCCGACCGGTGGGGACGCCCCCACGGCTTCCAGCGTGTCCATCTAACCGACGCATCCGTGCTACCCGAGATCCCTGCGACCACCATCACCCTGGCTGTCATGGCCAACGCCCATCGCATCGCCTCCCATCACTTCAACTTCTGAACATGGTTTTCGCCGTCACAGGCGCCACAGGGTATGTGGGCAGCCGGATCATCGACAGACTGAGAACGAAAGGCCATCGGGTGTATGCCCTTGGACGGGATAGGTCGGGTAAGTCCGACAACCTCCATGCTCCCTTTCGTCTGGAGGATACGGAACATAGCTTCCCAACCGATACCGAAGTGCTCATTCATTGCGCCTACGACTTCCGACCCCATCGTAGGGCGGATATTGAACAGGTCAATGGCGACGGATCCATCCGGCTCTTCGAGTCGGCCCGTCTGGCGGGCATCCCCCATCGCATTTTCATCTCTACGATGAGCGCCTACGAAGGATGCGCATCGAATTACGGTCTGGTGAAGCTTCGTGTCGAACATGAGGTCCTCCGAACGGGTGGCATCGTTTTGAGGCCCGGATTGGTTTATGGCGATCGCATGGGGGGGATGATGGGGACATTGGCAGGTCTGATCGAGAAGTCGCAACTCGTGCCCTTGATCGGGGACGGGCGTCAAGCGCTTTATCTGATCCATGAGGCTGACTTGGGCGACCTTGTGGCCCATGTCTCCAGCCAGCCTGTGGGCGTCGTCAGCAGGCCTGTCACAGCGGCTCACCCGGAGGTCATGACCTTTCGACAGATCCTGGCGGCCATATCGGCAGCCAAGGGACGACGGACAACCTTCCTGCCGTTACCGTGGCGACTGGTATGGCTGACCTTGCGCCTGGTGGAATTGTCGGGCCTACGCCTTGGCATGCGCAGTGACAGCGTGGTGAGCCTCGTGCATCAGAACCCGTCACCCGACTTCACATACCTGGCCGCATCCGGTCTCCGGGTCCGGAGGTTCCTGGATACCTTGGGGGGGTCCGACGCCCGAATTCGGTCATCAGGACATTCGGAAGGATGAAACAGGCTCGGGTCACTGATCACGGCAATGAAAGAAAAGTTGGCGGAATGCCTGACCGGGTTTATTTTCGCACTCGTACGGGAGTTTAGCTCAGCTGGTTCAGAGCATCTGTTTTACACACAGAGGGTCGGCGGTTCGATCCCGTCAACTCCCACCTGACAATCAAGGGGTTACATACAATGTAACCTCTTTTTTTTTGCTCTGCACCAACATTTGCATCCACAAACCTATGGGTCAGCCTTAGGAGACTCACGCGGGTTTTTTTTCCCCTTTTTTCATCAGGATGGATGCTGCCCTGTACTTCCACATTTCTTCGTACAAGATCCGGATCTTCTCATCCTTCAACTTCATTTTTTCTTCCATCAGTTCGATCACCTTGTTCTAGGCATCGATCAGATCGGGCGAATAGCTTCTACGGTTGCGTGGCTTGGTATCCGGCCGAGACACTTGAATTCGATACTTTGTGTAGGAACTGTCTTGTGGCGTGTCGCCATCCTTACCCACAATCATGGTGGGGTGGATATGAACGGGATCATCCGCTTCATTGGCAGAGGTAGTAATCGGGACTTGAAAGCGCGGATGACGGGCTATGTCAGGACGTGTTCATTGTTAACACTGTGCAGCGGGGGCGTCAGCATGGAGCATCAGCATTGAAATGGTACACCCGTATGTATTGATGTCGGACACCTCTCCCATTGAAACCGGACACTCCATTCGTTGATTTTAGACACCCATTTCGCGGGAAAGCGAGTAGTGATCTGCGTTTGCGGCTTGCGCAATGATCTCAAGGGATTTACAAGGATTTTACCATCCCTGTGGAAAAGCAACAAAGGGAAAAATCGGCCGCGCGCGGCGATTGTGTCCGTATCACCTCCAAGGTTGACGGCCGTCAATATTTAGGAGGAATACTCCCTTCCTTTCAGGAAGCTCTACAAGGCGGCTTCGAGGGTCTCGATCACATAGCCGCCGGAGCCGGATGGCGGAGGGTTCCATTGCTTGGAACAACGGATCCAAGAGCGTTTGGAACAGGCGTCTCCGATCATGCCCGGGTTCTGAAGCGTCTGCCCTCACCCAGACCTGCCGCGTATGATCCGTGACTGCCTGAACGGAGGCGGACCTGCTTTCGCCCTCCGCCAGGACCCTAGCCATCCGGACGTAGATTGTACAGCAGTCTTCACAAAGGGTCGAGAGATGGGTGATGCGATTCCACAGCCTCTGAAAATGACCATGGCTGGCAGGACAAACCACACCCCGTGCCTTTGCAACTCCTACAGCACCCACAACCTTTCCGGCGATGTCAGGTTGAATAGACATTTCAGCGCAACGGTATCCCGGCATCCCTATCCGCCGATCCTGAACGAGAAAACCCATGTAACCCATCCGTGTCAAGTTTGCCGAAGCCGTGGCGATCCTGCTGATGCCCGTGTTGATCCAGGGCCAGCAGGGTTGTATGAAGAAAGATCCTCCCATCGTGGTGCCGCTGGCCCCGGCAGACCTGACAGGCGAGGTTGTTGCCGCTACACGGATCGAGCTGAACTGGTCGGACAGGTCAAACAATGAGAAGGGTTTCGGGATCCAACGAAAGACAGGTACAGGGGTGTTTTCCGATCTAGTATCCGTTGGACCGGGTTTTTCGGTTTACCTTGATCCATCCGTCTCCCGAAACACGACCTATGCGTACCGGGTCTACGCATTCAATGAAGCAGGCGTATCCGACTTTTCCAACGAGTTTTTGCTGTCGACCTGGGCGGATCTGCAACTGACCACGGCCAGTTTGACCGACATCACCCAGGCAATGGCCAAATCGGGTGTGGAGATCATCTTCGATGGGGGTAGTCCGGTGAAGGAAAGGGGAGTGGCACAATCGGCCACCTCCCTCTTTGCAGTTGATTTACGTTTTGTATTTTCACCATGCCTCGATCGAAAGCCCTCATTCTTACTGGCAACTGAAACACCCATGGCATTACGCACCGTCTTAGCTTCCTGTTTCTGCAGCGCGACATGGCTCCTGTCTTGTCTGCTGTCTGTCTCAAGCCTGCGGGCCCAGTCTCGCAGCACCGACTTCTACGGTCGGGTGGTCGACAAGCAGGAGTTGTGCACCTAGGCGAGCGGCTTCATGAGCGAGCAGGATGTCGAGCGGCTGATCGCCGACATGCTGGCGATGCAGGGGTTGCGGAACCGTTTCATCGTGGTGGGCTGCCCGTCGGTGTCCAACTGCCTGGCGACGGTCGACAAGGAAAAGCGGCCGGTGATCCTCTTCAATCCCACCTTCCTGCAGCGGGTGCAGAAGCTGCAGTTCTCGGAGTCGGACCTGCCGGTGATCGGGGAGATGGACTGGTCGACCCTCACCATCCTGGCGCATGAAGTGGGGCATCACCTGAACAACCACATCACCAATCCGCTGCCCAACGCCACGGCACATGACAAGGAGCTGGAGGCCGACCAGACAGCGGGCTTCCTGCGGTACCTCATGGGTGGCCTGCTGGAGCAGGGCCGGATGGCCTTCCGCGAGGCCTCCGAGACGGGCAGCTATACGCATCCGCCCCGCGCCCAGCGGCTGGCCGCCCTGGCCAAGGGATTCCAGGACGCCGCCGGCCGATTTCCCCGAAACCGGGGCGGGGGCAAGACGGACCCTGTCCCCGTCCGGGTGGTCACCTCCTCATCGGTGACCATCTCGGGACAGGTGTGGATGAACCGCAACCTGGACGTCGATCGCTTCCGCAATGGAGACCCCATCGCCGAGGCCCGTACCGAAGCGGAATGGAAACGGGCGGCCGAGCTGAAGCAGCCGGCCTGGTGTCACTTCCAGAACAACCCGTCCAACGGGGCCACCCTGGGGCGGCTGTACAACTGGTATGCCGTCAATGATCCCCGGGGACTGGCGCCGCAGGGCTGGCATGTGCCCACGGATGCGGAATGGTCGCGACTGACCGATGCCATCGGCGGAGAGGCCCAGGCCGGCAACAAGCTGAAAGGCGCGAGCGGATGGGTGGACGACCCGGGCATCGTCGCTACGGACCGCAATGCCAGCGGATTTTCCGCCACTCCTGGCGGTTTCCGCCTCGAGAACGGAACATTCGTCGGTGTCGGCACCCTTGGCGGCTGGTGGAGTGCGACGGAGGACGGGCCATACTCCGTTTGGAACCGCAACCTGCGGAGTGATCAGCCCGTCATGTTCCGCTCCGGCAAGGGTACGTACAAAGGGGATGGGATGTCGGTACGCTGCTTGCGGGATTGACGCTCAGGCTCCGGAGGCAAGGGCCAATCCTGATGCTGGGCCGTTACCCGTCCAAATGCTCCTGGCTGGCTTGGTGATCGCTTCAGGCGCAGGCATCGAGGATGGATGCGTCAGGGTATCGGCATGGATGTCCTGCATGATGCTGGCGAGAATGGTTGCGGTGGCGGGCAGGTGCTCGCCAAGGTAGCTTGCGTGATCCCCTTCGGCATGTGAGATGAATATATGTCCGGTGGTGAGGGGACGCCATGCTTGCAACAATGCTTCGGCATCTGCCGATTCGCTGAGGACCAGGGTTAGGTTGCCGGTGATCGGTTTCGTGTCGAAGCCACTCTTCCGCAGGTGGTGTCTGGCCTTCGAAATGTCCTTGCGTTCGATGCCCTTGCCAGAGAGGGCGAGTACCTTGCGACGTGTCGCCCTGTGGTGGAAGCCGCAAAGCAGGGCATGGGTGACGGGCTCGTGCTCGCCGGGCTGGAAGTCAGGACAGGCCCGGCCATATCGGAAGGCGTTGAAGTCGGGCGAGGGGAGGTATCCCTCACGAAACCCGTGTTGCAGGTAGTGTTGAAAAGCGGTCTGGGGCGTACACTGCGCTTGCGGGTATTGGCTGACGTACCAGACACCGTGGAAGAGCCCGGTCTTTTCGGCCAGCAGCCTGAGTTGCTCTTCTTCTTTCGGGGCCGTATAGCCATGGCGGAGCATCCAACAGATCATACCCGTGCCAAGCAGCATCCGGAACAGTATGCGGTGGAGTGGGCCTGACCGTCGGGCAGGAAGACCAAGGCATCTCGCTTCGTCCAAAGGGATTGTCCGGTTGAGTGCGGCGGGCAGGACCGGGTCGAGGAGTATGCAGTGGGTTTTTCCGCCGGTTGACAGTTCCAGCGCCCTTGCGGTCGCATGCAGGTCGTAAGCGGCGATGCAGTCACCCACCAGCCACCAGGGTCCGGCTGGCTGACACTGCCGGATGCATGCGGCATAGGTGGCAGCCAACTTGGCAATCGGTGTTGTGGGGATGCGCCGGCCGATGGATTCCGGGTCCGGCAGGATGACCCAGTCGATGTCCAGGCCTGACAACTGTCCCAATCGGTGGTATTTAGGGTACTCTTCCAGGCTTCCGCCACCCCCCACCATGACGAAGGCCTTACGGCCGGTGTTGCCGCTGAAGATGGTGATGGGGGAAAGGTCATTCCCGTCAGGGATGGTCAATCCTATGCTCGGCGAGCCATCGATGAGCGCAGCCATCTCCGATAGCCGAAGGTTTGAAAAGAGGTCCCCGGTCCGCAGGGTCCGACCCCATCGGGTCTCCACCATCGTCACCAGCTGCAGCAGTTTGAGCGAATCGCCGCCGACTTGCAGGAAGTGGTCGTTACGGCGAGGATCCGCCGCCGGTATGAGTTGACGCCACAAGGTGCCGAGGCTTGCCTCAGTGGGGGTCAGGGGGTAGTCTTCGGTCTGGTCGTCGTTGCTGGAGGGTAGGTTAGGTCGGGCAACCATCCGGCGAAGTGCGTCGGAGTCTGTCTTTCCATTCGGGGTGACCGGGATATGGTCGACCTGGTGGAAGTTCCTTGGGATCATGTGGGCCGGAAGGCCTTTTTCAAGCTTTGCCCGGATGTCGGGCATCCCGGGGAAGCCGCTGCCAACGACGAAATACGCGTTGAGGTGGCAGCCGCTGGCGGACATTTTCGGCAGTACGACAGCCTGAACCACGCCTGGGCACTCCATAAGTCGATGTGCGGTCTCCGACGGCTCCACGCGTTGGCCCATGATCTTGACCTGACCGTCGATGCGGCCGCAGAAGATGATGTTGCCGTCATCGGCGTACATGGCGGTGTCGCCCGACCGGTAGAAGCGGGTGCCACTGGCCGGGTCGATGGGGTCGGCGACGAAGCTGAGGGCGGTGAGGCCTGGGTTGTTGAGGTAGCCCCTGCCCACCTGCGCCCCGCCGATGTAGAGCTCGCCGGTCACACCCGGCGGAACGGGCCGGCCGTATTCGTTGAGGATATGGATGACCGTATTGGCATTTGGCGTCCCGATGGGTGGTTTCGGATAACCGTGACCGGTATGACAGGGCCAGATGGTGACCGCCACGGCCGTCTCGGCCGGACCGTAGCTCTGATACAGTCTTGCGTCGAGCCGTCGCAGGCACTCCTGCATGAGCCTCTCCGGGAGCGATTCGCCTCCGCATCGGATATGTCGGAGGATGCCGTTGACGCGTTCGACGCCCTCGGTGCGGAGAAAGGCCTGGAGCATCGTCGCCACGAAATGCACGTATGTCGCCCGATGGCGCCGGATGGCGTCGGCCATGTACTCGGGCGTGAGCAGCCGCTCGTCCCGGGCCATGACGACGGCACCGCCGCAAAGGAGCGGCAGGAAGAACTCGGTGATGCAGACATCGAAACTCACAGGAGTCTTCTGCAGGGTCCGGTCGTCGGGACCGAAGCCGAGGACTCGCCTCGTATGTTCCAGTCGGTTGACGATGTTTCGGTGCTCCACCATCACCCCCTTGGGCTTTCCGGTCGACCCGGAGGTGTAGAGGATGTAGGCCAGGCCCTCCGGCCGTCCCTTCGTCAGCCATGTTTCCGGGTGTCCGGTGTCCGTATCCGCCACCAGTTCGGCAGCCTGTAGCATCCTGATGCCTGCTGGAACCGACTCGGGCTTCCGCCGGTCGCAGACCAGGAAGCGTATCCCCGAATCCGACAGCATCAGGGCCACCCTGTCGGGGGGCTGGTAGATTTCGACGGGCATGATGCATGCGCCCGACTTGAGGACGCCCATGATCACCGACATCAGCAGTTGTGACCTCCCCATGAACAGCGCCACGGGCTCGTCTGGGCGCACGCCCAGTTCCAACAGGTGTCGGGCGACCCGGTCAGAGGCTTCGTTCAGTGCACGGTATGACATCTCACCCGTTTCGGAGACGACGGCCGGCCGGTCGGGGCTCAACTTCGCCTGCCGTCGGAACAGATCCTGCAGCGTGGTCGGGGGCGTGTCGTCTACGCAGGTGGCGTTCCATTCCTCGACGACCCTGCGCCATTCCCGGGGTGGGAGGATCTGGTAGGTTCCTGTCGCCGCATGGGGATCGCACACGCAATGCTGCAGGACCATCTCCCAGCGGGCATGCAGCCGGCTCACCCAGGCCTTGGACAACACGGACATGTCGTAACGGTACAGGATGTCCATCTGCGGGATCGACCCCTCGTCATGCCTGAACGACAGGGTCACGGACAGTCCGGACGTCTCCGCCTCCGAACGCAGTTCGTAAGGGGACAACTCCAGGCCCTCCATCCGTATACCTTCAAGGAGGTCGGTCATGCAGCGGAAGAGGATGCCGGGAAAGGGCGCTGCAGAAGTAGCTGCGCCGTCTATCTGGGTGCGGAGGACCGAGAACGACGTATGGTGCCGAAGTCGGTTCTCCGCCACGGATGAGGATACCCGATGGGCTAGGTCGAGGAAGGCGGATGAGCCGTCGAGGCCGATGCCAAGGGGCAGGTGCGATCTCCCAAGGCCGATGCCCCGCTGCACTTCGCTGGCCGGGATCGTTCCGACAGATACCCCCATTGCGATACCTGTATTGCCCAGATGTCGCTGCAAAAGCACGCAGAAGGCCGTAAGGTAGAAGACGGAACGCTCCACGCTCCACTGTTCGCAGAAGATATCGATGGACCGGCACAGCGAACGGTTCAAGGTAAACCGACGGTAACCGGTCTGCATCCCCTGCCCTGACCGGGTAGTGGAACCCGGACGTACCAGCGGCCAGGCGATGGGAGTCATCCGGCTCTGCAATGCTTCCCGCCAAAAGACGAGGTCCTTGTCCCACCTTTCCGATACCAGGTACTCGGCCTCCCGAAGGCCGGTCAGCGACATGTCTTCCTCCAAGGGATACGGCGGGTTTGAACGGAGAGGCGTGTCGGCACCGGCGTAGGCATCCCGGAGTTTGCGCAGGAAGATGCGCTCGGAGTCGTCGTCGAACTGGATCAGATGAAATACAGACACCAACACATGTTCCTCATCCCTGAGCCTCACCAGCAGAAACCGGCAGGCGGGCTCCAAGGTCAGCCTGAAAGGGATCCGGACGAAATCGTTAGCAGCCTCCCGTAGCCGCTGATCCACGTCCTCCGGTGTCACTTCCCCAAGGTCGAGCGTTTGTACATGGACCCTGGCCCTGTCCTGCAGGTGAAGGAACAGTTTGCCTTCGTATTCCAGGCAGACGGCGTGCAGAGAGGCCTCTGCAGCGGCTAAATCCCGGATGGCCCTGATCAACCGTCTGGCATAGAGATCTCCCCGTATGCGGAGGGCGAGGCTCCGGTGGAAGCGTTGACTGTTTGGTTCGGATTGCTGCAGACGGAATATCTCATGCTGTAAGTGAGAGGCCGGAAGTATCCGGAAGGCCGCAGATTGACCGGTCAGGAACGCCAGGTCGGGAACCGCCCTTTGGCAGGGGGCTTGGTCGGGTCGCATAGGGTATGGTTTCAGCGGGCGACAGGAGGGGAGGACGTACCGCATCACCCATCCGACAGGGTATGCGGACATTCGCCCTTCTCGGTCGATGAAGGACAGGCCGGTGTCTTTCTGTAGATCAGTGAACGGGGTTGAGCCCGGTCATCTTGCCGCGTGTTGGGGGATGTCGGCGGGGTCCGCCGGGCGATACATCACCCGATGGCCCGCCACGGCTAGGGCATCGTAAAAGTATTACGGCAGTTGTCCAATGTCAAGTAACCGCGACTACGAACGCCCGGACGACATCCCGGCAGTCACCGGAGGCTCTTGCAGAGAAAGCCGTTGCAAGGGTTGGGATGTCCGCCGGTCGGCACGCACCTGTAATGTCGAAATGCATCTATTCGTCATCAACCACCAGCCATGAATGCCAAATACCTGAGATTCAGTGGTATGTTCGTCGCCGGATTGACCTGTATCGCCACATCAAGGGCACAGCCCAAACAGCCCATCCGGGAGCCTGTCAAAACGAACGTCGATATCAACGTCCCCATCAACGGCAAGTTGAGGCCGGGCAACCGCTACCAGGGCGGCTTCGTCGCTACCATCACTGGAAAGGAATCCGACAAGCTGTTGGCGATCATCGTTGCGTCTCAGGACGTTCCAGGCCAGTATAACTGGACGGATGCGCGCAAAGCCTGCGAAGACTTCGTCCATGACGGCTTCGACGACTGGGCACTTCCATACGATGTAGAACAAGCGCACTTCAGGGGCATGGGGAGGGACGGCACCATCCCCGGGCTGCGCGACAAACAGATCTGGACCGCCACGGAACATGGTACCAGCAGCGCCAAGTATTACGACTATCTCGGGGGCACCCTGCAGCACGGGAACAGGTCACTGCTCATGACCGCAGGTTGCATCCGCCGCGCCCCCTATCGGGAGCCCTGACAACGGTCCCTGATGTCCCTTTACGGGATCGGAATCCTGGAGCTACCGGATTCCCGGTAGCTTTACCCCCGTTTTTTCCCGACTTTCCGGTAGTAAGCCTGTTGGCTGCTTTCGTCATCTTGTCGAAAGGTTCCTGTCTCGACCGGAGGCCGGGCAGTGGCCATCTGACCTGTTCAAATGCTTCGATTTTCACTATATTCATCTGCCGCATGCGGGTATCCCTTCGCCGGATGTCCCGTGGCCGGCAATCCCACAGGGCTTTCTTCCATAACCCCAATCCCAAGCGTATGGCATCTACGGTTCCGTTCTCCCGCCTCATGCTGACGGCCATGCTGTCCCTTTCCGTAGGGTCAGGCATCCAAGCACAGCCCGGCAACTACGTCCGCAACTACACCAACGGCCGCGTCTACCAGCAGAGTTCCGTGCTGGCGGGCGTACGACCGGTTCGGACCCTCCGGACCTACTACCCGAACGGGCAGCTGATGCGGGAGGAGAGCTTCATCTTCGGTCGTCGAAACGGCATGACGCGCCTCTAAGACAGCCTCGGCCGGCTGGAGAAGGCCTTCAACTGCAGCGACGACTACATCCTTTCCTACGAGGCATATCATAACGGAAACCTGTACACGAAGATATCCGAGGACAGGTCCGTCGTCATCAACGAGGGGCGTCGGGTAAACACACGCTGGGGTACCTATTACGAGACCGTTACCGGCCTGACGGTGGTGGCCTACAGTCCCAGGGCCCTGATCGACCGGATGAGCAAGTACCTTGTCCCGGAGTCGGTCACACAGATCATGGAGGACCTGAACAACGCGTTCGGGTCGAAGGGTGGCCAGCCGGGTCAGGACATGTTCACCTGCGGGGGGTCGACGTCCGTCTTCGACGACCGGAACATCACCGTGGCATCGGCCATGCAGGACATGAGCCGTCCTTCGGGTCAGCGCAACGGAACCTATCAGACCTTCCAGTCGGTCATGGGCCAGCAGGTCAACCAGTGCGCCACCAATGCCCGCGGGCGGGCAAACGTCGGCGGGGGACCCCCAGCGGCAGCAGCGCATCAGCCGGGCCCGCAGCGCGGCCCAGGGCATGATCGCGGGATGCCGTTCCCGGGGTGGCGATATCGTCCGCATGGCGGGTGCCGGGGAGTCCTATGGCTTTCGGAGCCTGCAGGTACTCCAGGAGATCGAGACCGCGGCCACGGCCGTCACCGAGAGTGGTTCTGCCGTCATTGTCGAGTCGGGAACGACCTTTGCGGGCGAGACCACCAAGGATGTGCTGATGGCACAGGCCACCGAGGGTGCTGCCATCCGCTCAGGGGTGGGTGCGGCCGCCCGGGGGTTCGTATTGGTGGAAGTGTTGGCCGTCCCGGCCCTGGTCGCCACCGTGGCAGCCGCATCCTGGTCACTGGGAACCCTCATCAACAACACCCTGATCAACAACTGGTGGGGAGACAAGGCCGCCGACATCGTCGATGCCAATAACGAGGAGAACCAGCGCATGGAGGCCGAGGCAAAAAAGGCCCATGAGGCGGCAGAGAAGAAACGCAAGGATGCCGAGGCCGCCAAGAAGGCGAGTGATGCGGGCAATCCACCACCGGCCCAGAACCCGCCGCCTGCCAATACGCCCACCCCGCCCGCAACACCGCCTGCCACCCCGCCCAGTACCGGCGGCGGGAAAAAGCCCGGCATGCCCGGCCCCGATACGGAAGGCACCGGCAACGCCTGCGACCGGATGCAGTCCTTCGTCAACCGCTGCGAACGCAACCAGTGGCAGTCCTACGAGTGCGAGAACTTCATCCGCAAGGTAAATAACTGCGCCGGCGACATCACAGTGGCCATGCCGACACCCGACGGCGACATATGGTCGCTCGGCTGCGGAAGCGATACCAGCAGGGCCCGACAGGATGCCGCACGTCTCCGCTGCAAGCAACTCGGCCTCATCGCCATGCCCCGCCCCGGCGGTGGCAACCTCTGCGGCACCGGCAACAAGAACATCGACATGACCGGTCTCGGGGAACCCGACCCAAGGGTCATCAACCCCACGCGGGGCGACTTCCGGTCGGCCGGCATGGCCAAGGCAGCCAACATCCGCGAGGTGGGACTGGCGGATGTCAAGTCGGTCGTCTCCGCCGGGAAGCCCGCCCTGGTGGTGTTCATGGACCCCGACTGCGGGTCCTGCCAGACGATGGCCAAAACGATACAGTCGCCTGCCACCCAGGCCGCCCTGGCCGGCTACGACGTCGTCGTCGTCGACGTCGGCAAGAACCCCAAGGCCTTTTCCGACTACCGCGTCAGCTTCGTGCCCTTCTACTTCACCGTGAAGAACGGGAAGCCCTCCGAGGTCACCGGCGGCGCGATGGACGAGAAACAGTTCAACCGCTACATGAGCAACAACAAATGATAATGCCCAACCTCCACAACGGGTCCGGGACGACATACCGTTCCGTCCTGGCCGCAGTCATCACCCTCTGCCTGTCGACGGCGGCTGGTCAGGACCAGAACGCGGCGCAGGGACAGAACCCCGACAATACCCGATTCTCCCCGCGCGAGTTCAGCATCCCCCCCTCGCCCGTCTTCGACCTGATGTCGATCACTCCTTCGCAGGTCAACAAGATCTCAGACATCAAGGATTTCAAGGTCGACTGGTCCTTCAAGACCTGGCGGCTGAATCCGAACCTGGCCCTGCAGGCCCAGCCCATCTGGGAGATCATGTACAATCGCCGCAGCCTGAGCAGATACTACAACGCATCCCCCGTCATGCGGCGCCTTTCCTCCATCGACGTCTCCCTGGGCACCATCGTCAACGAAGACAATGACCGCCGTCTCGGATATGCCGTCAAGATGAACCTCTTCCGGCAGCGCGACCCCTTGCTGCAGCAGGAGGTCTATGAAGGTATCGACGAGCGGTACGACCTGGAGGAGAAGGACCTGACCGACAAGGTCAAGGAGCTCAACAGGCTGATCGACACGGCCACGAGTGTATTGGAACGGGCCAACGCCAGGGGCATGCTGCGGCAGACCGAGGAGCAGCTGCTGGGGTTGGCCATGCGACGCCGTACCGAGGTGAGCGCCCGCGCCCGGGCCTACACAGAGGAGTATTGGAACACCGGCTACCTCGACGTCGCCTACGGCAGGATCAACACCTACCAGGTCGACAGCGCAGGCCGGCTGAAGTCGCTCCGCCTCAATCGCAACACCGGCTGGGCCCTGTGGCTCAACGGCGGCTGGGGCATTGGTCGCCGCCTTTTTGTGGCAGGACTCCTCCGCAACAGCTGGTATGAGGAGCAACTCGACTTTCAGATCCGCAACCGGACCACCGGCGACATCCTCGTTCAACAGGCCGTGGCCGACAACCGCCTCCTCAGCGCCGGCATGAGTCTCCGCTATGGCGGCCCCATCTATAACTTCTTCCTCGAGTTCTTCCACGAGCGCAAGGCGCTGAAGACGGCCTCGGAAGCGCTGCAGGAGGTCTTCACCAACCCTGCCGGCTTCGAGGTGGTGGGCACCTCGGTGAAGTGGACCGTGGTCAATCCCAACAACCTCACCTTCGGGGGCGACTGGCGCATCAACCGTAACGTCTCCATCAACTACGGCATCCGAAGCATCTTCGACAAGAACTGGAAGTTCGTCTCTCTGCAGCCCGTGGTGACGGTGTCGTGCATGATGCGGTGAGGGTAATGATGCGGGATGTCGATGGGTGCCGATCGGGGGACATCATCGTCCCGAGGCCTTTGTTGACGAAACGCAATCCACACCGCGCCGCTTTTCTTCACCGGCCCAGATGCTCCCATACGGCCGCCGATATTCGCCGTGTCATCACCCAGGCCGCGTTGTCGGGCTCCCACGACCTGTCGACGTTGTCCTTGGTGAAGACGGCGAGGATGTAGGGGTGACGGCCTTTCACGTAGAGCACTTCGCTGCGGCTGGCGTTGACGGCACCGTTCTTGGAGGCCACGAAGACGTCGGGGGGGATGGCCGCCAGCGCCTCTTCATCCCAGTATTGGCGCCCCATGATGCGAAGCATGCGCTCGCAGGTCGCCGTGTCGAAGATCCGACGGCTGGCGATGTCCTCGACGATACGGGCCATCTCGCGGGGTGTCGTCTGTCCCCAGCCGAAGACGGCCCGGTCGCCCTCTCGGCCCGGCGTGCGGCTGTTGACGCGCGTCATGGGGTATCCCAGGCTGTCCAGCAGGCGGTTGATGGCCGCCCCGGTGCCCGCCAGCCCCTGCAGCATCAGGCTGGCATTGTTGTCTGAGATGGTCATCATGAGCATGACGGCCTTGCTGAGTTCGATGGGGGAGCCGGGCTTGAGGTAGGCGATGATGTCTTCCCCCGGGTCGTAGCGGATGGTATCGGCCCAGGAGATCTTTTGATGGTAGGAGAGTTCGCCCTTCCTGACCCTGTCCATGATGCCCATCAGGATCGGCACCTTCACGATGCTGGCCGTGGGGAAGACGGTGTCGGCATGGATGGAGACGGTGCGGCCGGTATGCAGGTCGTGCACATGGACGCCCACGCGACCCTCGAAGCCGCGGGTCAGTTCGAGGAGCCGCTTCTCCAGCCGTACATCGGTCCGCTGGGCGAAGCCGTGGGCAGTCAGGAACAGGGCGGCGTACAGGCAGTACAGACGGTACATGTCTCGGATTTATGCAAAGCTAACCAACTCCGGACACCCGTTGTCATGACGGTACCCGTCGTGATGGAGGACAAGCCGAGCCCGCAAGGGGGCGGCTCATGCAAAGGCCATGCATTTCGCCTTTCGGCCGTACCTTCATGTCCTACAATCTCCGCGGATGGCTCCCGTCAAACCCCTGCACGAACAGGATGAGGATGTCGACGTCCTGGACGATACCGGCAACGCCTACAGCCTCATCGTCTGGAACGACCATGTGAATACCTTCGAATGGGTGATCGAGACCCTTGTCGACGTCTGCGACCATACCTACGAGCAGGCCGAGCAATGCGCCTATATCATCCATCACCAGGGAAAATACGCCGTCAAGCACGGCAGCTACGACTTCCTCAAGCCCAAGTGCGAGGCCATCACCGACCGCGGCATCAGCGCCACCATCGAGTCGAAGGGCTGACCGACCCGGTTCTATCCCCATGCCCGTCTTCCGACTCGACCAGCGACTCGTTTTTCCGGACCCATCCCTGGCGGAAGAGGATGGTCTGCTGGCTGTCGGGGGCGACCTCTCGCCGGAACGCCTGCTGCTCGCGTATCGCAGCGGCATCTTCCCCTGGTTCAGCGGGCGGATACCGGAGTGGTACTCTCCCGACCCTCGGTTCGTCTTGTTCCCGGAAGATCTGAAGGTGAGCCGTAGCATGCGACAGCTGTTGCGGCGGAATGCCTTCGAAGTGACCGTCAACCGATGTTTCCGGGATGTGATAGCGGCTTGCCGGGAGACGTTGCGTCCAGGTCAGTGGGGAACGTGGATCACGCCTTCGATGGTAGAAGCGTATGTCCGACTGCACGATCTCGGCCATGCCGTGAGCGTGGAGGCCTGGCAGGACGGGAGCCTCGTAGGCGGCCTCTATGGCATCCGGATGGGCGATGTCTTCTTTGGGGAAAGCATGTTCAGCCGAGTGGGCAATGCCAGTAAGTATGCGTTCATCACGCATGTCAGGATGCTGCAGCAAGAAGGGGTGGGACTGGTGGACTGTCAGGCGCACACCTCACATCTGGAGAGCCTGGGGGCCGGGTTCATAACCCGGGATGAAATTCTGAAGCGGATCGAACCTTCGGTTCGGCACGTTCCGGTCGAAAAAAAAACCGGCCCTTAGGCCGGCTGTTGAGGTTGGCGGAGAGAGAGGGATTCGAACCCTCGATACAGTTACCCGTATAACGGTTTTCGAGACCGCCCCATTCAACCGCTCTGGCATCTCTCCGTGGGGTGCGAAGGTAGGGAAAAACACAAAACCATGCCGATTGCCCGCACGCAACGGCGGCCCGTCCCCGGAACCAAGTTTCTGCCTAACTTGGACATCGATGCCGAATCGAACCCCCATGATGGGAAGCAGCAAAGACGATCCCATGGGTCATCCGGGCGTGGAGGACCTCATCAGCCGTCAGTCGAAATGGGGGGCTGAACTGACCTTGCTGAGAGCCGTCGTTCGCTCTTGCGGGCTCGATGAGGAGGTCAAGTGGGGGCAACCCTGCTATTCCATGAACGGTGTCAACCTCATCATCCTGGGCGCCTATCGCGATGCCTGCGTGATCAGCTTTCTGAAGGGGTCTCAGCTCCGTGACGAGGAGGGATGGCTGGAGAAACCCGGTCCAAACACGATCCACGGCCGGGTCATTCGATTCACCAGTGCGGATATGATCAGTGCGCGCGCCGACAGGCTGCGTTCCTATGTCATGGAAACCATCGATTGCCTTCGGTCGGGCAGGGAGGTCGGGCACAATGAAGAAGATGTCCGCATCCTGTGGCCCCACGAACTCATCGCCCGCTTCCAGGCGGACACGGCCTATGAACAGGCCTTCCTTGCCCTGACACCGGGCCGTCAGCGCGCCTATCTGATCCATTTCACCGCCACGCCAACGCCATCCACCCGATTTGCACGGATCGACAGGTTCAGACAACGCATCATGGATGGGATCGGGATGCAGGACTGTCATTGCGGATTATCCCAGCGGATGCCAAGGTGCGATGGGTCGCATCGGAAGTCGACATGAAAGCAGGGGGAGCGTCCCGTGCCCGAACCTTCGGTTCGGCACGTTCCGGTCGATAAAAAACCGGCCTGTCGGCAGCAGGGATTATGCTGCGCATGATCCCGGGGTGGGGGGCTTCAACCTCAACAGCCGGGGCGCACAGCGCCCCGGTTTTTTCTCTCCCGTCCCGTGCCCGAACCTTCGGTTTGGCACGTTCCGGTCGATAAAAAACCGGCCTGTCGGCCGGCTGTTGAGGTTGGCGGAGAGAGAGGGATTCGAACCCCCGATACGGTTACCCGTATAACGGTTTTCAAGACCGCCGCATTCGACCGCTCTGCCATCTCTCCGAAGCAAATGTATCCCACCCCGAGGTCCTGCGGAAAAATTCTTTGCCATGGCGCCCACCCTGCCGAATACCCCGTCTGGGCTATCCCTTATCTTTGGGCATTCATGAGAGAGCTCAGGGCCCTCAACGGTCATTTCCTTCGATACAAGTGGCGCCTGCTCTCCGGCATCGCCTTCGTCATCCTCTCCAACTACTTTGGCATCCTCGCACCCCAGGTGACGGGCTATGTCGTCGACAGGGTGACACACCAGCTCGACAGGCTGGCGGACCCCGCAGCGGGGCTCCGAAAAAGCTATTACGACCCCCTGGTCTCCCTGTTCATCCGCCAGGTGGAAAGCTCCGGGCTCGACTTCGGTACGCTCGTCCTCCTCTGCGGCACCCTGCTCCTCGCCTCCGCCCTGTTGCGCGGCTTCTTCATGTTCCTCATGCGTCAGACCCTCATCGTCATGAGCCGCCACATCGAGTTCGACCAGAAGGCCGAAATATACCGGCACTACCAGCGCCTCGACAGCCTCTTCTACAAGACGCACAGCACCGGCGACCTCATGAGCCGGATGTCGGAAGACGTCGGCCGCGTCCGCATGTACACCGGCCCGTCCATCATGTACATGGCCAACCTCGTCGCCCTCATCACCTTCAGCCTGTACTTCATGTTCCGGGAGGACGCCGTGCTCTCGCTGATCGTCCTCTCACCCCTGCCCATCCTCGCCTTCACCATCTACCGCGTCAACGACGTCATCAACCGCAGGAGCGAACATATCCAGTCACAACTCGGCGAACTCACCTCCAGGGCCCAGGAAAGCTATGCCGGCATCCGCGTCATCAAGTCGTTCGTCCAGGAATCGGCGATGTCCGCCTTCTTCGCCTCCGTATCCGAACGCTACCGCCGCAGCGCCGTCGGACTGGCGATGGTAGAAGCCGTATACTTCCCCTCCATATCCCTGCTCATCGGCATCAGCACCCTCCTCACCATCTGCATCGGCGGCATCTACCAGGTCCATCACCGCATATCCCCAGGCACCATCGCGGAATTCGTCGTGTACATCAACATGCTCACCTTCCCCGTGAGCGCAATCGGATGGGTGGCCAGCATGATCCAGCGCGCCGCCGCCTCCCAGAAACGCCTCAACGAATTCCTGCAGACAGCCCCCGCCATCACCGACCGGCCCGGCGCCCTCCAACTCACCCAACCCGGCGACATCGCCTTCGATCACGTCAGCCTCCGCTTCCCCCATACCGGCGTCCTGGCCCTCGACGACATTACCCTCCGGATCCGGAAAGGTGAAAAGGTGGCCATCCTCGGCCGCACAGGATCCGGAAAGTCAACCCTCGCCCACCTGCTCCTCAGACAACTCGACCCCGACAAGGGATCCGTCCGCATCAACGACCGCGACATCCGCGACTACACCCTCGCTTCCCTCCGCCGGCAGGTCCGGTTCGTCCCCCAGGATGTCTTCCTCTTCAGCGACACCGTCGCCAACAATATCCGCTTCGGGGCACCCGATCTCGACGACACCGCCGTCCGACAGGCCGCCCGACAGGCCGCCATCGACGAAGAGATCGACGCCTTCCCCCAAGGCTTCGACACCCTCGTGGGCGAACGCGGCGTCAACCTCAGCGGCGGCCAGAAACAACGGATATCCATCGCCCGGGCACTCGCCAACCCCAACGGCATCCTCCTCTTCGACGACTGCCTCAGCGCCGTCGACGCCCGCACCGAACACCGCATCCTCGATGGACTCCGCGAAGCCATGCAAGACCGCACCACCATCCTCATCACCCACCGCGTCATCACCGGCATACCCTTCGACCGCATCATCATCCTCGATAACGGCCGTATCATCGAAGAAGGCACCCACGCCACCCTCATGGCGTCCGGAACCGCCTACCGCAACATCGTCGAACGCCAACAGTCCGATACCCTCGACACCAGCCTCCCGGAACTATGAAAAAATATTTTTTTTGTCAATTAACAAATCTTTTCGATTTTCATGTATTACATATTCGGATTGTAAGTTCCCTCCCTACGCAACCCCATCCCCGTGAGCTACGAAAGCAACGACAAGCGGAACGACAGCGTCTACAGCAAGCGTATCCGGGCCGGCAAGCGCCGGACCTATTTCTTTGACGTGCGTGCCACGCGGGGCAACGACGATTTCTTCCTGACCATCACGGAAAGCCGCAAGCGCTTCGACGACAACGGCTACGACAGGCACAAGATCTTCCTCTACAAGGAGGATTTCAATAAATTCACCAAGGCCCTGCAGGAAGCCGTCGACCACGTCAAGACGGAACTCATGCCCGACTTCGACTTCGACGCCTTCAACCACGACAACGACGGGGAATACGAAGGACCTTACGACCACCCCGGAGGAGGGGATGCCGACTCGCCCCGGTACCGTAACGACCGTCCCGGTCTTCCCGGCGGCTACGAACCCCCCATGGGGCCCGGCGATCCGATCGACAAGTGGTGAGGCCTGTCCGGAGCTCTCCCCCTTCCTGCAAGGGTCGTCATCCCTGCTGAACATCCGCTCCGCACAGCCGGGGACGAACCTGGCCCCGATCCCCGTCCTGGCCCCATCACCCGATGCCGGATGGTCATGGGCTGTTCTTACGCATCTCTTTCAGCGCTTGGATGAGACCCAGGGTGGATGCGTCATGCCCTGAGGGAGGGGTCTCTGCCGTGAGTTCCGGAAGGATGCGGTTGGCCAGTTGCTTGCCGAGTTCGACACCCCATTGGTCGAAACTGTAGATGTTCCATACGACACCCTGGACGAAGATCTTGTGTTCGTAGAGGGCGATCAGGCATCCGAGGGCATGGGGCGTGATCTGGCGGAACAGGAAGGTGTTGGTCGGGCGGTTGCCTTCGAAGACGCGGTAGGGGACGATGGCGGGGTCGGCCGTCTCGGCCCTCGCCTCGGCATCGCTCTTGCCGTTCATGAGGGCTTCCGTCTGGGCAAGGAAGTTGGCAAGTAGTTTGATGTGATGGTCGCCCAGCGGGTGGTGGCTGAGGGCGGGCGCGATGAAGTCGCAGGGGATCATCTGGGTCCCCTGGTGGATGAGTTGGAAGAAGGCGTGCTGGCCGTTGGTGCCCGGCTCGCCCCAGATCACCGGTCCGGTCGGATAGGAGACCCGGTGTCCGTTGCGGTCGACACATTTTCCGTTGCTCTCCATGTTACCCTGCTGCAGGTAGGCCGGGAACCGGTGCAGGTATTGGTCGTAGGGGAGGACGGCCTCGCTGGTGGCTCCCAGGAAATTGGTGTACCAGATGCCCAGCAGGGCCATGATGACGGGGATGTTGCGGTCGAAAGGGGTGTGGCGGAAATGCAGGTCGGTCGCATGTGCGCCACGGAGCAGCTCCTCGAAGCGTTCGTATCCCACGGCCAGTGCGACCGACAATCCGATGGCGCTCCAGAGGCTGTAGCGACCACCCACCCAGTCCCAGAAGACGAACATGTTCTCGGGGTCGATGCCGAAGGCCTCCACGGCCCTTCCATTGGTCGACAGGGCTGCAAAATGCCGACGGATATGGGCGGGGTCCACGGCATGGCGAAGGAACCATTCCCGGGCCGTATGGGCGTTGGTCATGGTCTCCTGCGTGGTGAAGGTCTTGGAGGCGATGAGGAAGAGGGTCTGCTCGGGGTCCGACCTGCGCAGGGCTTCGGCGATGTGGCTGGCATCGACGTTGGAGACGAAGTCGACCGTCATGCCTGGGACATGGTAGGGTCTCAGGGCTTCGCAGACCATGAGGGGCCCCAGGTCGCTGCCACCGATGCCGATGTTGACGATGCGTCGGATGGGTTTGCCCGTGTATCCGCGCCATTCGCCGCCATGGATGCGACGGCAGAAAGCACGCATCTGGTCCCTGACCCAGACGACGTCGGGCATGACATCCTGACCGGCCGTGACGACGGGCCCTCCGCTGAAGTCGCGCAGGGCGGTATGCAACACGGCCCTTCCCTCGGTGGCGTTGATGGGGAGGCCATCGAACATCGACGTGATGGCTTCCGACAGTCCGCATTCCGCTGCCAGGGAGAACAGCAGCCCCAGCGTCTCGTCGTCGGCGATGTTCTTGGAGTAGTCGAAGAGCAGGTCTTCGAAACGGATGGACATGCGTCCGAACCGGTCCGGGTCGCGACGGAAGAGTTCCCGCATATCCAACCGGTGGGCGGCATCGGCCGCATGTCGCTCGAGCCGCGCCCATGCGGTCGTCGTCGTGGGGTCTGTATTCCTCATCCGACAGGGGTTTCCATGTCCGCTATCACCGAGATCGTCCGTTGGACCATCTCCGGGGTGATGTCCAGATGCGTGACCATGCGGATTCGTTCCGCCGATACGGCGAAGAGGAGGATGTCCCTGGCCGCCATCGCGGCGACGAAGGCGCGGGGTGTGCAGGGCGGCTCCGTCTCGGCGATGACGATGTTGGTCTCCACGGGCAGGATGCGTCGGATGAACGCCTTCTTCTCCAAAGCCGATGCGATCTCCCGTGCATGCCGATGGTCTTCCGATAGCCGTTCGACATGATGATCGAGGGCGTAACTGCCGGCAGCCGCCAGCATGCCGGCCTGACGCATGCCCCCGCCGAAGACCTTCCGGGCCCTGCGGGCCTTCCGGATGAAAGCACGGGTACCCAGCAGCACGCTGCCGACCGGCGCACCCAGCCCCTTGCTCAGGCAGATGGAGACCGTGTCGAAGAGCGTCCCGTGATCGAGGGGGGATCCGCCTCCGGCCACGATCGCGTTGAACAGACGCGCCCCGTCGAGATGCAGGGCGAGCCCATGGGCGTCACACACTTCGCGGATGCGTGCCACCTCGCCAAGGTCGTAGATGCTGCCGCCGCCCCGGTTGGCGGTATTCTCCAGACTGACCAATCGGGACAGGGCCTTGTGCGGGTCGGCCGGGTCGTTGACCGCAGCAGCCACCTGCGTGGCTCGGATGCGCCCGCGGTCACCTGCCAGCAGCCGGACAGAACAGCCGGCATTGGAGGCGATGCCACCCCCCTCGTACTGGTAGATGTGCGAATCAGCGTCGCAAATGACCTCGTGCCCAGGGATGGTATGGCATTTGATGGCGATCTGATTGGTCATGGTGCCGCTCGGGCAGAATAGACCCGCCTCCTTGCCGAAGCGTTCCGCGAGCCGCTCCTCCAACGCGATGATGCTGGGATCCTCCCCGAACACATCATCGCCCAAGGGGGCCGACCGCATCGCCTCCAGCATGCCCGAAGACGGCTTCGTCACCGTATCCGACCGGTAGTCCATCCGCATGCGGCGAAAATATGCAATGACCCGTGAATTGCAGGTCCGCGAAATGCGCTAATTTTGTAGAGATTAGGCATCGGTGACATAAATATGTCGCCCGGATCGGGTCCCGCCCCTATGATTTCTCGACGTCCCCGATTACATTTGTTACATCCTGACGTACCCTCCAGGGTGTTATCCACGGACGCTCGCTACCTCTTGAACCAAGGACAGACTTGTGATGTTATTGATTGTCATGTCATTTGAAAACGTATGAGGCAACTCAAGATAGCGACGCAGATCACGAATCGGGATTCCCAAGCAGTTGAGAAATACCTCCAGGAGATCTCCAAGATCTCCATGATCACCCCGGAGGAGGAGACCACCCTGGCCCAACGCATCAAGATGCACGACCAGCACGCGCTGGACAAACTCGTACAGGCCAACCTGCGGTTCGTGGTCTCCGTGGCCAAGCAGTATCAGCACCAGGGATTGTCGCTTTGCGACCTGATCAACGAGGGCAACCTCGGCCTGATCAAGGCCGCCCAGCGTTTCGATGAAACCAAGGGCTTCAAGTTCATCTCCTATGCCGTGTGGTGGATCCGTCAGTCCATCCTCCAGGCCCTCGCCGAACAGGGACGCCTCGTGCGCCTCCCGCAGAACAAGATCGGCACCTACAACAAGGCCAACAAGGCCTACATGGCCTTCGAACAGGAGCACGAGCGGGAACCCTCCACCGAGGAACTGGCCGAGCTGCTCGACATGAGCGAGACCGAGATCAACAACATCTTCCAAAGCAATACCCGGCATACCTCGCTGGACGCACCGGTGCACGAGGCTGAGGATGTGGCCATGGGCGACATGCTGCCCGGCAGCGACGAGACCGACGATGACGTCATCAAAGACTCCCTCCGCGCCGAGATCCGCCGGGTGCTGAAGTCGCTCAGCCCCCGCGAGGCCGAGATCGTCAACGCCTATTTCGGCCTCGACGGCGAGAACGGCGTCACCATCGAACAGATCGGTCAGAAATACGATCTCACCAAGGAACGCATCCGGCAGATCAAGGAACGCGCCATCAAGCGCCTCCAGAAGGCCCGCTACAGCAACGCACTGAAAGCCTATCTCGGCTGACCCCATTGTTCCGTACATTCCTATCAAGGCCCTTCCTCCGGAGGGCCTTTTTCATGCCTGCCCCGGGAGAACCCTCGAGCCCGCTTTTGCGTTATCCCGTTGTATGCCCAGTGATACCCTCCAACCGCAGGCCCCGAAGTCAAAGGTCCACCATCGGACGTTCAGCAGCCGCATCCCCGTCCTGGCCCTCCTGCTGGGCACCGTCGGCTGTGAGAAGGACATCACGATAGACCTCAAGGAAAAGGCATCCTCCCTGGTGGTCGATGCGCAGATCGAGTACGGACAGCCCCCCTTCGTCATCCTCTCGACGAGCATGGGCTACTACGACCGGATCGACCCCAAGGTCCTCGGGGCCACCTTTGTCCGTCGGGCCGAAGTACTTGTCTCGGATGGCAGCCGCCGCATCCGGCTCAAGGAGGACTCCACCCGCTTCGGGTCCGGTCTGTGGCTCGTCCATTACTCGGTCGACCCGACAGACCCGCCCAATACCCTGCTCGGCCGTCTCAACACCACCTACACCCTCGAGATCCGCACGGAGGGTCGGACCTATCAGGCCACCACATCCATCCCCGCCATCACCCGTCGCATCGACTCCCTATGGTGGGAAGGGATCCGCAAGCCACAGGATGCGGCCGACTCCAACCGGGCCGTACTCATGCTCAAGGGTACCGACAAGCCCGGCCTGGGCAGCTATATCCGTTACTTTACCCGCGTCAACCGGGAACCCTTCCTCCCCGGCACCAACTCCGTCTTCGACGACCAGGTGATCGACGGCACCACCTATACGGTCGAAGTCGACCGTGGCGTGAGCCGCAACCTGGCCTTCGACCCCGACAACGACTATTTCCAGCGGGGCGACACCGTCGTATTCAAACTCTGCGAGATCGACAAGGCCACCTACGATTTCTGGAGGACCCTTGAGTTCAGCTTCCAAAGCGTCGGCAATCCCTTCTCCAACCCCATCAAGGTGCTGGGCAACGTCTCCGGCGGGGCACTGGGCGCATTCTCCGGATATGCCGCCCAATACCGAAGCCTTGTCATCCCCAAACGCTAGTAATGGGAATGGCGCCCCCTGTCACCGCCCGTTTTCGCGTTCTGCCGTACTTTCGCGCACCCAACACAAACCGCCAGACATGGAATCCCCTACACCAGAGACCGTCAGCTGCCTGATCATCGGGTCGGGCCCCGCCGGATACACCGCAGCCATCTATGCATCGCGGGCCAACCTCGCCCCCGTCCTCTACCAGGGGATACAGCCGGGCGGACAGCTCACCATCACAACCGAGGTGGAGAACTATCCCGGCTATCCCGATGGTGTGCAGGGACCGGAGATGATGGTCCATTTCGAGAAGCAGGCGGCCCGTATGGGCGCCGACATCCGCTACGGCCTCGCCACCCGTGTCGACTTCTCCGTGCAGCCCTACCGCGTTTGGATCGACGACGAGAAGGAACTGCAGGCCCATGCCGTCATCATCGCCACGGGTGCCAGTGCCAAGTGGCTGGGCCTGGAGAGCGAGCAACGGCTCAACGGGCATGGTGTGAGTGCCTGCGCCGTCTGCGACGGCTTCTTTTTCCGGGGGAAGGATGTGGCCATCGTGGGGGCTGGTGATACGGCCGCCGAGGAGGCCCTCTACCTGAGCAAGCTGTGCACCCATGTCCATATGATCGTCCGACGCGACCGGATGCGGGCCTCCAAGGTCATGCAGGAACGCGTCCTCGCCGCCCCCAACATCACCATCCACTGGAACAGCGAGACCGAAGAGGTGCTGGGCGGCACCCGCGTGGAGGGCGTCCGCATCCGCGACACCCGGACAGGCCAGACCACACCCCTCACGGTGAGCGGCTTCTTCGTGGCCATCGGCCATCAACCCAACTCGGATATCTTCAAGGGCTGGCTCGACATGGATGAGGCCGGCTACATCCTCACCGTACCCGGCTCATCCCGAACGAACATCGAAGGGGTCTTCGCGGCCGGAGACGTGCAGGACAAGACCTACCGCCAGGCCGTCACGGCGGCCGGCAGCGGCTGCATGGCCGCCCTCGATGCCGAGCGATACCTCGGTGCCAAGGGCCTTCACTGAATCCTACGCCCTCGTTGCGGCAACGCTGTCGGGGTGGCCGCGCGAGGATGCGCCATCCCCCAAATGAAAAGAAGTCGGAACCGGTGGACAGGCCATCGGCTTCGACTTCTTGCATCCCCGGTGTCCGGGTCAGTAGCTGGTGAAGCTGGTCAGTGTCCGGGCGCTGGTACCCGATGTCAACTGATAGTTCCCCCTGAAGACGACGGTATAGCTCCGCTTCTCTCGGGGCAGGATGCCGTTCAGCTGCGTGAGGTTGGCCGTCGTACCGGCCGCCCGTACGAAAAGCGTGTCCGCCACATCGGTGGCATAGGGGATGAAGTTGGTCACCGAGGCCGCCGACACGTTCGAGAAGATGTTCGCCTGCCGCTTGATGGAGAAGATGTCGACCGCAGGAACCGCAATGCGGGCGAAGATGAGGTTCGCGAAGCGGATGCGGGCGGTGGTGTCGTTCGGTACCTGGATGTCATCCTTCACGACCAGGTGTTTGGTGGCGGTGGTGGTGTCGAAGGTGAAGATGGTGTAGTTGGCCGCGGCGTCGAAGGTGAAGGTGAACCGCAGGGGTGTCTGGGTGCTCGTGACAAGCGTATCCCGGATCTCGACGTTCCGGGAGCCGGCAGGGATCGCGGAGTAGTAGGAGACGGAGGGGAAGAGCCCGCCATAGGCGATGCCCGCCCCCGTGACGGCCTTAGTATCGAGGTAGACGTAGTTGCGGGTCGCGTTGAGGGTAGCGCTGTATACCTTGATGAGCGATTTCCCGCTGAGGTCTGTCTGCTCCGACAGGTAGAGGGTGGTCTCCTTCTCGCAGGCTGACAGGGTCAGGATGACGGCGAGCAGGGCCGGTATGGTCGTATTGTGCTTTGCCATGGTTCCGGTTTTTTCAGGTGGTTACTTCAGGCTGAACCATTGTTCCTTGGTGTTATAGTCCAGGTCGAGGGCGCCCAGCCGCTGGAGTTCGGCCACGTTGTAGAGGTACTCGGAGTTATACCTCGGCCTTGCCCGGTAGACGAATTTCCCGCGGTTGTTGATGAACAGGTCGATGCCGCTGGGCGGGGTGAAGTCGGCATACACCTGGTTGGTGGTGCCGGACTCGACATCGTTATAATGGTACCTCCGCATGTCGGTCCAGGTCTCCTGCATGCCCCAGCCGTAGAGGGCGATGTATTTCTGCAGCATGATGTGTGACAGCCGGAGGTTGGCGGCCGGGGGCACCACCACCGGGTTGGTGAGGAAGGCCGTCTTTCGTGCCGGTGTGATGGCCCACTGGGTGCGGATGGCGACGGAATAGTCGGCCACTAGCTGGTCGATGTTCAGGCTGATCCCGTCGGTGTAGTTGGCGAGGGCCTCCGTGCGCATGCCTTTGCGGTAATAGGCTTCGGCGAGGGTGAACTTCATCATGCTTGCTGTCATGACGGGCCAGGGGGCGCCGTTGCGGAAGACATAGCGGCAGGCGGTATCGACGGTGGGGGCCACGGCGGAGGAGAAGAGTCCGCCCCAGAAGTTGCGCGGCTGGTCGTTGACGGCCAGTCCGCTGGTGCCCTTGTTGGGTTGGGCGCCACGGAGGGTGTTGTTGGTGTTTTCGCGCAGCAGGTAGAAGCCCCTGGGGTCGGACACGCCGCTGAAGGTGCTGTTGAGTCCGCTCATGAGGTTGGCGATGTAGGCGCCCTGCCGGAGCGAGCCCACATTGTTGCGGTAGGGACCGTAAAAGTTGGAGGTGCCGGTGATTCCTGTGTTCGCGAAGGTCATGACGGCGTTGTCGGCATTGGTCAGCATCGCCTGATTGGCGTATTTGATGACCGAGTCGGGGCTGTAGGACGACTTGTTGCTGAGGTGGTTGAAGGATAGGGCGAGGGTGCCGTTGACGAACTTCTTCCATTTGTTGACGTCGCCTTTGAGGAAGAAGGCGTCGCCCTTGGCGAGGTTGGCCTGGCTGACGCCGTCGCCGGTGCGGTTCAGGTAGTCGAGGGCCATGCGGGCGATGACGCGGACGGTGTCGTAGACGTCCTGTTGTGTGTCATACTTGAAGACAAGCTGGCTGGTGTTGAAGGCCTCGCGCAGGATGATGTCGCCGTACATCTCGGTGGTGACGAGCCAGCTCCAGGCCTGGATGGCGTATCCGACGCCGACGTAGTCCCATTTCTTTTCCTCCTTGCCCCATTCGATCATGCGGTTGAGGTTCTGTCCCATGCCGTAGTAGTGCATGGCCCAGATGGAGCCCATGACATCGCTGGCGCCGGTGGCGCCGCCCATCTGGTCGTACTGGTTGCCGGCGCCGTTGGCGACCCAGTATTGGATATAGCGGCCGACGTTGGTCCCGTCGTTGGCGAGGCCGTAGGCGGAGCCGGCTGCGGAGGAGTTGCCGTGGAAGTTGCTGATGATGCCGGGGAGGAGGGTCTCGATGGGTACCCTCACCGTGGCGTTGGGGTGGGGGAAGGCCTCGTCGATCTTCTTGTCGCAACCGCCGAGGACACCGGTGAGGACGGCCAGCAGTGGAAGGGTATGCAGGAATCGTTTCATCGTTCGTTCGTTTTGGGTCAGGTTAGAATCCGGCGCGAAGGCCGAAGTTCAGGCCGAGGGGGAGGGGGAGCGTGCCGTAGTCGAAGCCGAAGGCGCCCACGCCCCGGGTGCCGGCGGTGTTGCCGTTCACCTGCGGGTCCGCGCCGCGGTAGTTCGTGATCAGCACCAGGTCGTTGCCTGTCACGAACACGTCGAGGGTCTTGAGGCCCTTGAGCATGTATTTCATCGTCTCCTTCGTGAACCCGTAGCTCAGGGTGATGTCCTGCAGGCGTACCCAGTTGACGTCCTTCTGGATGAACGCTTCTTCGGGCATGGCGGTGAAGAAGGCGTCGTTGTAGTAAGGAATGACGGCGATGGTGTTGGGTGTCGGGTTGGCGGAGTTCTGGAAGTTGTCCTTCAGCACCCCGTCGATGACGCGCGGTGTCATGCGGTCCATCGTGAGTCGGCTGCGGCCGGTGCGGGTGAGGAACATCTCGGTGCCGTTGTATACGTCGCCGCCCACCTTGGTGTTCCAGAGGAAGCTGAGGCGCAGCGATTTGTATCGGAAAGAGTTGAGCGCGCCGAGCGTGAAGGCCGGGTTGCGGTCGCCGCGCACCCGGAAGATGCCTTCGACGACGGGCAGGCCGTTGAGCGGGTTGATGAGGATCTGTCCGGCGTTGTTGCGTTCGTAGCCGAAGGAGGTGATGGAGGTGGTGGGGCCGTTGAGGACGAGGCCGCCGCGGGCGTTGCCGTAGAGCCAGGTGTCGGAGATGTAGTATTCGGCGACGTTGCGGGGCATGTCGATCACCTCGTTCCACATCCGGTTGAAGTTGAGCCGGACGTTCCATCCGAAGCGCTTCTTGTTGTATACCGAGGCGTCAGCCGCGATCTCGACGCCCTGGTTGCGGGTGCTGGCGGCGTTCTGGGTGTTGAGGACGAAGCCGGTGCCGTAGCTCAGGCGGAAATTCTCGATGATCTGTCCCTTGTTGAGGGTGTTGTAATAGGTCACGTCGAGGCCGATGCGGCTGCGCAGGAAGCGTAACTCGGTGCCGAGTTCGCGGGTCTCCTGGCGTTCCGGGCCGAGGTCGGGATTGGCATTGGTGAAGCCGTAGGAGAAGCCGCCACCCGAGGCGAAGTTGTTGACGAAGACCGACTGCGTCGAGTAGGGCGAGTTCAGCCTGGCCGTGCCCGCTATCGAGGTTCGCAACTTCCAATAGGTGAGGATGTCACCTTTCTTGAGGAAGGGCAGCAGGTCGCTCATGATCAGGCTGACGCTGCCGCCGGGGTAGTTGTAGTTGCGGTTCTTCACCGGAAGGGTCGAGGCGGATTCGAAGCGGTGGGTGTAGTTCAGGAAGACCATGTTCTTCCAGTTGACCGCCACTTCGCCGAAGTACGCGAACTGCCGCAGGATCGACTGGTTCCATTGTCCGTTGTTGTTGCGCAAGAGCCGCACGCGGGTGCTCTGCAGGGTGTTGCTGCTGTCGTAGTCGGTCGGGCTCTTCAGCTGGTTGCCGGAGACGGCGAACATGCGGGTCTCGTAGTCCTGCCACATGGTCCCCGCCATCGCCCGGAAGTTGAACTGGCCGACCTTCTTCCTTGCCGTGGCCGTGATGGTGTGGTTGTAGCCGATGTACTTGCGCCAGTAGTTGTCCTGCGCGCCGTTGAGGGCCCGGGAGAGGTAGTAGGAGGCGGGGTGGTAGATGGTCCAACCCTCGGAGTTGTAGGTGTCATAGCCGAAGCGTCCGGAGATGGTCAGCCACTCCCATGGGCGGATGTTGATGCCGAGGGTGGCGGTGTAGCGTTCGGTGACGTCCTTGCTGCGGTTGTTCTTGACGTTCCAGAGGGGGTTGTCGTAGTCCGCGTTCGGATTGGAATTGAACACGGGCATCTTGTTGCCGCTGGGGTCCTCGTAGTTGAGGATGGATGACTGGTTCGGCCAGACCAGCAGGCTCAGCATGTAGCCCCCGGC
>Ga0169931_10002284_pt1 | contig 31283 bp, 25 predicted proteins | sample Kivu_15m_20L_FD_129675 | JGI IMG/M metagenome (GOLD analysis project Ga0169931, IMG submission 129675) | Freshwater microbial communities from Lake Kivu, Western Province, Rwanda to study Microbial Dark Matter (Phase II) - Kivu_15m_20L... | ecosystem: Environmental > Aquatic > Freshwater > Lake...
TGCCTGATGATATTCCAGATGATGTTATGCCGCCTCCAGGTCCGATGGCTTGTTTTGATCTTCAAGCTCAAACTCGTTTCCCAAGCCCAGCAGAGATGGAAGAATTCAAAAAAGAAATAAATATTTATTTTACTGCCAATTCTGATGGCTCCATAACAGCCGTAGAAGCCGCTCAGGAACAGGAATTTAAGGATTTTTTAGGGACAGTTGTCTTTAGAAGCAGAGATACTGTTTATCAGTTCAAGCCTTTTGGTGAAGGCATGTTTTTATCAACAAGCTTAAAAGGCGGCCAAGCTTTTTTAAAAGATACTCTTGAAATCTTAACAGAAGAATTTACCTTGGGTTTTGCTAGCTTTATAAAGCAATCAGAGATTGGTTTTGAAGATCTTGCTGGTAATTTTGGCTTGGTAGGTGTTGGATATAATTTATCTTCTTCAGGCGGAACTGCGGTCAATATGCCAAGTGGAACTTTTTCTATCGATACAAGTGGTTTGATTACTGTTGCGATCGGTGACTCTATCTTAGAAAAACAAGCTCTAAATTCTGGCACTGGATCTTGCGGAACAGAATATACTATCAGCTCCAAATCCGATCCAGTAAAGGATTCTACAGCTCAACTAGAAATCGAGGATGGAAAACTAAAATTTGATTTTGTGGATAATCCTGGACAGTTATTTGAAGGCTATGCTAGATCCGATGGACAGCTTTTGGTTTTTGTGCAGAATATTGATATGGAGGCTCAAGGAGCTATTATCAATCCATACGGCCCACCAAAAAAAGGTAGAAGTATTGGACATTCCAACAAGAGCTATATGGTTGCGGTAAAAACAGGCACTACCGCTCCGAACCTCGCTGGAAAGAGCTTTAGGATCTTAAGCTATGCTATCGGCTTAAACGCTGATGGCGGCACTTCTTACACTAGCTCTGATATTGGTACTTTAAGTTTTACCGCTACTACAGCTAGCTTTAGTGGTATCACTGCTACTCAAGTTTTGAAAGCCAGCGCAGATTCTAGTGATCTTCCTCAGCTTAGTTCTATAGAGGGTCCTAGCGGCTCAGGTACTTATTCTATCTCTGATAGCGGGGCTATAACTTTTACTCTTAACGATAAAGTTTATAGCGGTTATGTAAGTGCTGATGGCGAAACTTTAGTGCTTGGTGAAAAAGGTAACGATAGCTTTGGGATTTATGTCGGGACTGTTGAGTAAACTTTGATATTTGCAATTACAAATCAAGTTTTATACTTATTAAAATCCACAGGTTTTGGTGGTTTACAATTTGGACAAGGGTGAATTTTTCCAAACTCTCTTGTTGTTGATTCGTGTTCATTTGTAAACTCAATCCTACTACTCATAACTTCATCAATAGCTAATTTTTTTAATTTTTTTGATTGTACTGAACCGCAGTTTGGGTTCCAGTGATATCGATATTGTCCCCTATTAAATTCTATAAAAATTTTAAATCCCTCTTTTGTTAAAGTTGGTACAAAAATATCAGAGGATTTACTTCCTTTGGTTGTTGATTTTTTTGATGTTTCTGATTTTGTTTGAGCACTGGACATCGAAATTTTTTTAGCTTTTGATAAACTAAGAAGGACTCCCATAATAATTTCATCTCGAAGTTTTTTTGATTTGAAATTGGGATATTCAGGAGTAAATCTTGAGAATATAGAAGAGGCGTTAGGATCGCCTCGTTGGATTTCCAATTCATTCCTTTCCCAATGATTTATTTTTGCTGATAACTCTGTATCATCAGGTATTAGTCTTTGTTGGACGGCAAGTCTGTAATTAGCGATTCTACTTGGTAAAGCAATCTCTAATTCATTGTTCTTTCTAGAATAAAGATTTTCTTCAAATAAAAAATAATTTGTATAAAACATTCCCAGACTATAAATTAAATCTTCGTTAATTTTGAAATCAGGAGTAATTTTTATAAGTTTTTCTGTGTAATCCACGATAGAGATAAATAACAAAAGACTATGTAATTTATGATCTCTTAGGTCTTGTAAAAAGTCCTTAATTACATTTATTTGTTCATTATCAGTTTTAAATTTTTTAATATCATCAAATAGTTTTTCTATATTCTTATTAAAAAGGTAACTTAGATTGTTATAGAAATCACGGTTTTCAAGATGTAAAAAACTTTCCTGCGTAAATAATAGTTTTAAATTGATTTTAAAAAAATCATCTGCAAAAGGAGTTTTGCTAAAAATTTCAAAGCTATATCTTTCAGATAATATGGAATTCTTACTGATAACGGGAATATCAAAGTAAAATTCATCGATACTTGTATTGCTTTTTATTTCATTTAGTGATTTCCTTTGTTCGTGATCTTCGCCTAGGACAATGTATTGACAACCCTCGGTTTTAGCAAAACGATTTAAGGCTTGGTAAAAAACTGGTAAATCGATTTTCTTTAATTCTGAACTGCCGACTTCAAATTTCAAAAACCTTCTTCCGAGATTATCGGTGCCGATGTGAACTAAAGGACTAAAAGATTTATAAGTCAAATTACCATTTTTTATCTTCGTAGAGTATGATATATCAACTTTATCAAGATATTGGTTCCATGAATCATATTTTGATATCTTTTTGGAATGATTTTTATATCTTATGAACTCTACTTCTGTGCCATTTAAAGTTTTATAGCAAAAACAATCATGTCCGTTAATAGATGATAAACTGTTGATTTTTTCATTTTTTAAAAATTCTAGATTAGAAATTGAACTTTTTAGACGGTCTGTAATACTTGGAGTCTTAAAATTAGCTTTTGAAAATTGATTAGCAATTTCTGGGTACCTATCAACAAAAGAATCCATTAATTTGAGTGCAGTAATTGATTGGTCCAGTACTGATTGAATTTCATTATTTAGGAAATAATAGTTTTTTTCTTTTTCGAAATTTTCCAGCCTTATTTTTAATAAATTAAAAATTTGATTAAGCTTAGCTAAGAAATTTCCATCTTGTAATAAACTCGAAATTTTTTGTTTCTGTAAATCTTTGTCACTTTGTTCTTCTAAAGAGAATAACTTAGATAGTATAGTGCCATTTATTTCAATTAGATTTTTTTGAAAAAAATCTAAATATAATCTTTCGTCGATATCTATTCTAGGGAGATATATGTTCGATTTAGATTGAATTACTTGGTCAAGCCAAGAGAAGTTAAATGCTAGTCCAGTTTGAGAGATTGTGTCTTTTTGTAATCTACTAAGACTACATACATCATCACTCGTTATTGAGATTGATCTTCCTTCATTAATTAGAATTTTATTTAATTCAAGTTTGGTCTTGTTCATTAATTCAAAACCTTCTTGAATTTCTGGTAAAAGTTTTAATAAAAGTTCTTTGGCTTCAATCCCGCGAAAGTCTCCATTCTGATAACCAGACTCATTAAAAATATCAAATAGTCTCATCAGCACAAAATTATCACCTAAACTTAATCTTTGTTCTTTATTTTGAGTAAAATCAAAAGTTTTGATGAGTTGATTTCTAAGTTTATTAAAAAGATTAGCATCTTCTTTATTCATACGGACATTCTTAAGAAGCTGATTGAAGTCATTTTGCATTTCTTGATATGAGCCAATTCCAATTTTTTTTAAAATAAAAAGATCGATTAATTTAATCTGATTATTATCAAGAGAGGCTAGGCTTGGATATAAATTGGCTAAAAAATCTGGAATATTAGTATAAAATGTTTGAAATCTTGATAGAAGATCTGGGCTTAATTTAATAGATTTTTTGGTCAAGCTAGCTTCGCAATTTTCGGGGCTTGGACATGTCTTTGAGATTCCAGAGAAATCTGCCAGAATTCTCAGAAAAGATTTTTCGTGATCATCGAAATTTTTCAGTTTTAGATTTATTTTTTTTGTAGAAGATTCTAGCTCTTGTAGTTTTTTAATAGCAAGTTCAAGTTCAAAACTATTGAAATTAGCAATATTTATTGAAATTGTTGATATGTCATTGAGACTTTTTAGGGAAGCAATTTCAAAAGGATAATTTATTACATAGTCTGTTGGATCACTTTGATCATTTGAAATTTCTATTAGATTTATAGAATCAGAATTTTTTTTGAGATAAGTGTCCAAGAGCTCTTCTAGCTTATTTTTATAATCATTTGCATTAGAATTAGATTGAGTAGAGAATCTAATTTCTTTTTGGTCTTTAATTTGGATTTTAAAAATAGCTGAATCATTTTGAATTTCTATTTCAACATTTTTTAACTCATATTTTGGATCAAGCATTGCTTGAATTGTTTGTTTTAAGTCTTGTAACAAAGAAATTTTTTCCGAATAAATCTTCGGCGCATAATAACCATCTCTTGGAGATGTAATGTTTTCAAAAGCCGGGTTATGCTCAGGAGATATTTGAATTTCATTTTGAGATAATCCTAGAGAAATCGCAGCAGCGATTTCTCTAAATGTGCTATTCTGAAATCGTTTTATAAATAAGATTTGAAACCCCCTAAGAATTCTTAATATCTTGAATCTGATCTGATAAATAAAAAGTTACTTTCCCCTGTTTATCTGTTTTAGCAAAAACTATATGAAAAGGATTTTTTTTAGCGTTAAGGTTTTGAAATTCTGAGAAGGTAAAAGAAGTTTTAAATTCATACGCATTCTCATCTAAAAACTTTCTAGCTAGTTTTTTAAAAGGTTCCTTTTTGAAATCATCTTGAAATTCTCTTTGAGCTCGACCCTGATTAGCGGAATCATATTTAAATGGGCAATCTTTTAATTTCTTTAATTCTGCCTGGCTCGGATAGACTATCACTGTTTTTTCTGAGTAAAAACCTATGGGTTTTAAACCTTCAAAAAATTGATTATCTTCTGGCCGAGAAGACTTCTCAAAGAAACTTATTGTATCCACAGAACTGATTCCAGACCCAAGCCAAAGCTCATCAGTTCTACTGGAATATTTATCGTTAAACTCTTGAAGTAAGGTTGTTTCATTTAAATTTAGTTTAGTGATACGTGTTCCTTCGCCATCATATTTTATTTCATGACATTTGTCATAACTTCCAGCACGTATTTTTGCCCCTTTTAATAAATCTGCTACGGCAATTTGTGTATCAGAAGTTCTTGCTAGGGTTAAAAGATCATTTAATCTACTTGAGGAAAACTTAGCCCTAGTTGCTTCTAATTTGTTTTTAAGATCAAAATTTATATTCATTAATTCTTTAGTGTTTGCGTAGCCTGGTAATCTAGCTAAATCGTCTAACCACGATGTAACTAAACTAGTTTTTGTTGCGTCTGATGTTTGTTTATTTTCTTTAAAAATTGATCTTATAGGGTCCAGATCTCTAAATAAAGAATCTCCTTGTTGTAAAAAATTTCGATTCCTTGTGGAAATGTAATCCGTATGAAAGACTTTAGATTGAAGGGTAAGAAGATTTTCTAGGTAACCAAATAGTTCAATCGGGTACCCTTCAAATTTAGATAGCAGTGTAGGGCTTACACCTAAAGTTGAGATAGGATTTATTTTTAAGTTACTCAATACTCTAACCTTGGGTCTTTCTAATGAGCCCAATTAACTTTATTATTGGAAATCCATCGACACCATTTATTGGTCTCCCTGAGTTATCTGTTTTTATTGCCATTAGCAAATTATCATGTTGTAATTCAGTAGAAAAACACTCTGACAGTGTTGTTAATTTAGATGCAGAAAACTCATTTTCAGTGTTTTGAGCCCCTGGCGTGTTATTAGGATTTTCATTAATTGCATCAGCAATAAATCTATTGATTTTCAGACCGTATAGCACTTTGGAAATATCTAAGGATCCGACGATTCTATAGCCTTCTAAAGTTGTTGATTTAGTTTTTTCATTGAATAAAAAATACTCATCTCTTTGGTGAACATCATCAATTACAAACTGTGTTTTTTTCAGCCTTTTCTGAGATAATTCCTCCCTAGTTAGAGGAGGGTCATTGTATTCAAGACCCTTAAAACTAATGTTACCGGTTTTATCAGTTTTGAATACTTGAAAAACTTGACGTGTTCCCTTAGATTCACTTTGCATATCAGGACTTAAGCTTAGATTACCGTGCACAAGAGCTCGAGATAAATTACTATCAACTAGAATATTTTGATTATTGAAGCCTTGCAGGTAGGTAGGGCTTGTTAAGAATTTGACTAAAGTTTTATTGAACTCGCTGACTAAATTTCTGTAGAGAGTCTTAGCTTGTTCAATTTGTCCCTGGTAAAGACTGCGGGCAGCACTTAATTGATCGTTAGGTTTGGCTAGAATAGTTTGAACTTCTCTAGCTAATAAATCAGGATCTTTTTTAAGATTTGTTGCAGCTTGGTTTATAGCTAAGTAATATTGTTTAGCACCTTCAATAGGTGTATCAGAGTTATCTTGCGTATCTGGATGATATATCCTTGACTGCAATCTAACCATTCCATCTATAAATGAAAGAAGAGCACTACTATCAAAATTTTTACCACTTTTATCAGGAGATACTCTTTTGAGCATCTCCTTACCAATACCAATAACTTCTAAATTAAACATAGTTTTTCCTTATCAACTTAGTAACGGAGGATTTTCATTAGAAGCCTCTGATCCAAAATTATCTGCATTGTTTGCTTCAGGTATATCAAAAATCTTTTGGAACATACTGAGACTTGTTGATTTGATCTCTTCTACTGCTTTATCTAAATCAAGTAGGCTAGTATTATTCGGCTGAGAGTCTATCCAAGCATTAAGTAATAATCTAGCTGCTTGACCCGTACTGATACGGTTTAGTAATGCTCTTTCTCTAGCTCTATCTAAGGATGTTTCTTTTAATAGTTTCAGTGTTTCTGTAGTTTCTTGACGTATCTTGGTAAGAGCTTGCTCAAGAGCATCTGATGCTTTTGTGTCACCTCGAGCAGTTTGAGTGAAACTTATTAAAAACTTTTGTGGTAATAATTCATCAAGATCTAATGATGACTTTCTTGTTCTTTGATCAGACCTAATGAGTTGAACATCATATCGATTATCTTTGATGTATTTTGCCAAATTACTGATTTTTAAAGTTGTTAGTCTTCCAGAATTATCAATTTTAGCTAACTCGATCATTACAACAGCCGCCTCTCGTTGAGATAAATTCCATTCATTCATAATAGAAGATAATCCCTTAGCGATATTTTGGGCTGCCCCATTAGGATTTTTAAGTTGATATGCTTTTAGTATCTTTAGTACTAATACATCAGTTACTCTATCGTTTGTAAGAGACTGCTCAACATCTCCATTTAATGCATCTGAAGCTCCTGCTGACGCTGTTCTAACAGTAATCGATCTAGATGTTGGTTTTTCATCATTATCATCATTATCAATAGGAACCATTAAATCGCTAGAAATTCTTGCAGTGGCTTCTGCTAAAGCTGCATAACTTTGTATAGTTAAACGAAGAGCCAATGCATTTGATTCAACTGCCTTTTCTGAAAGAGTGGTACGTGATAAATCTCCAGATTGTGTTGCTCTTGATAAATGAGTTGATATCTCTCTTGAACTCAAGCCAGCTTCAGAACCATGTTTTCTAAGCCATTCTGCTACATCATCTCCCTCTTTCTTGTCGGTAGCACTTCCTTCCTTGATAGGGGGTTTTGGGTTGAATGCTGGTATTCCTGGTATTCCTGGTATTTCTGATGACATTTTTTTCTCCTTATTTGTAAATTAAGTATTTATATGTAAGATAATAAAGACTTGCGGTCAATATGTCAAGCTCTTTATCTATTTTGAAGATTAAATTTTGCTAATAAATCTCTTCTGAGATGCTTCACTCGATAGATATTCAATAATTTATTTGTTTAAAATGGCAGAGAGGATAGGATTCGAACCTACGGTAGATTGCTCTACACATCCTTTCCAAGGATGCACCATCAACCACTCGGACACCTCTCCGTGAGAAACCTAATTTAGTATATTATAAAACTGCAAGGGCTATAATTATATTATTCCCAAATTTTTATGATTTCTATCGCTATAATCTGCAAAAACGAGGAGCGAATTATCGAAAAATGCCTCAACCAAGCCAAAAAACTGGCTGATGAAATTATCGTCGTGGACTCCGGCAGTACAGATAAAACCCCTGCAATCGTCCAGGAAATCGCAAAAAACTTTGATCTAAAGTTTTTTTTCCAAGAGTGGCTAGGTTATGCGGGCCAAAAGAATTTTGCGCTGGGGCTGTGTAACCAGTCTTGGGTGCTGAGCTTAGATGCCGATGAGGTCTTGAGCGATGAGCTGATAGCCGAAATAAAAGCGCTAGATCTCAATCTCCATCGCGCTTATAAAATTCCGCGCAAGCTGTTTATTGGTGAGCGTTTTATTCGCTGGGGCGGTTATTACCCTGATTACCAACTACGGCTCGCCCCGAAAAACCTTGCGAGGTTTAATGATAGACCCGTCCACGAAAGCATGATCCTGATTGGGTCTACTGAGGAAATCCCTATTATCAAACTCAAAAATCCGATTAATCATTATTCTTACGCCGGGATTGAGGATCTGGAGCGGGCTTTTGATAACTATGCTGTTTTGGCTCGCAAAAAATCTAATTTAGTATTAGCTTGCCTAAAATTTATTTTTACTTTTGTAAATAAATATTTTTTCCAGTTAGGGATACTGGAAGGTGCGCTTGGATTGAGATTGGCGCTAGTGCATGCTAATTATACTTTTAAAAAATATTTTTGGAATAACTAAAATATTTTATTGGTGCAAGGCAAGCTTGAGCTCGGTCTTAGAGCCGAATTTTTTGCGCGCTTGGGTGATGGATTTTTGCATTTTTAGAGCGGTGTCCATAGTGGAGATCGCGCTGAGGAGCTTGGTTTCGTTGGTTTCTTTTAGAGCTTTACTTGAGACTATGGATTTTTGAAGCATAGATTTTATCTCGCCGGCGCTAAAAGATTTTTTGGACTTAGAATTTTGGAGACCTTGCATAGAAAGCTCATCTAGCTTGGTTTTGAGGCTCGCTCTAAAATCTTCGATCGGCTCGATAACAAACTCTCTAAAAGCTTCGATCGGAGTTTCGTAAGCGAGGCGGAGGATAGTCTTAAGGCTCTCAGCAAAAGCCTTACGGAGGTTTTCTAGAGATACAGCCGTTAGGACTTTTTTGTATTTTTCGATAAGGTCGTTATAGATCTCCTCAAAATAGCTCTGGGCGGCTTTTGCAAGCTTTTCGATCGCTGAGTCTTCGTCTTGATCAGGGTTTTGTTTTTGGTCAGGGTTCTCTTGATTTTTTTCTTGGTGCTGATCGAGTTTTTGTTGGACTTTTGCTCTAAGTTTTTTGCGGTCTTCGTCGTTAAAATAGGTGTATTTGTTTTGCTCTATCATCTTAGCTGATAGTAAATTCAGCAATGCCTGCAAAGTCGCTCCCTCAGCGTTTTGTAAGACTGTCGATAGAGTCGTGGTCGTGAGGCTGATATCGGCAAGTGTAGGCGAGTTAGAGCTCTGCTTGAGGATTTGGAGGGCTCTGAGTTTTTCTAGCTTGCGCTCTTTAGCGTCAAGCGGCTGATAATCTTCAAGCGCTCTTGCTGAGTTTGCAGAATTAAAAGCTTTTAGGATTTCGCTATTAGCTTGAGAAATGTTTTGGAACTGAATATTTATAGCCACAAACTATAATTTATATAGCTTTCTTAATATTGTAAAGAATTTTATGTGGATTTCTGCCTAAAAAAAATCTTATCGAGGAATCCTTAAACTTTTCGAAAAACCGGGAACTTTTTAGGCGGGCACGGCGGTTATACTCCTGCAGGTTCTGGTTTTTTTGCAGGTGGTTTTTTCTTATCTGCTGCAGATGAAGCTTTTTGAGTTTGGGTCGAAGAATCAAGAGACCCTAAAAAACTAATTAAGCCAGTAACCAGAAGACCAAGCTTAGCATTACCTAAGATTGTCCCAGCAATTAAGCCAAGTATTCCTGTTCCAAGTAAAGAGCTTATATTAAAATTACCAAGAAGTTGACTTATTGAATTACTATTTTGTTTTTTTATTTCTAGAATATTTTTAGCTTCTCTTGCTTTTAAGACTAATAATTTTTTTGCTTCAGAAGAAAGTTGTGCGTAAGCTTCTTTAATACTTGCTTTTACTTCTTGCTGAGAATATTCTCTAACCCCGTCTTGTGAGTAGGCGTTAATGAAGGATTGGGCTTCTTGTTCGGCTTTTCCCTTATCTGCAGTCAAAACGCTAAGGTCTTCATCAGTTTGACCGCTATACTCCTGATCACTTATAAGAAAATCAATGAGTCCGGTATGAGAATTGTTTCTGGCTAGCGGAGCGAGGTAGGTTTGGGTATCATCTTCTAATTGAGTAACTTTACCTTTTATGTCTGTAATAAACTCAGCTGAAAATATCTCACGATGTTCATTGATTGCTTTTACTAGTTCTGCTTCTAGTTTTTTAGGATTAATCATTTTTTCTCCGTTAGGACCTTGAATAAAATTAGAAGTATTCCTAGATAGCTGTGCATGCACCTCTTGATAGATTCTCGATAGCTCAAATAGCATATGCCCTTTTGCGGCTTCTGTTTTACTCTCAGATTTTCCTTTAACTTTTTCAAGAGCAATCGATAAGGCGTTTAGATAAGGAATATCTTCGCCAAGCAGGATACTAGCTCCGCTCTCGTGTATTTGAGTGAGGCTTGCTGATTGGGCTTCAGTTAGGGATGCAAAAGCTTCTTGGATAAGATTAGTTTTTTCTATCCCAATTTTAGCCCAGAAAGTACTTCCTGACTGTGGGTTAGTAAATGATTGATTTACTTCATCGAGCCTGGCATGATAATCACCCTGGCAAATCCACTGACCAAGCCATTTTGCTATCTTCGGGGCATTTAAGTTATTAAGACCATGATCTTGTATGTGCTGAAGCACTACAGCTTGATCAGATTTTAGTTGTGCTTCAAATGAAACCATAAAAGATTACCTAAATATATAAAGTTTTGGCTGGTTAAGAATTGATAAAGACTTAGGCGGCAAGAGCATTTAACGGTTGTTCTTGCTTAGGTGTTTGTGAATTACCTTGAAGCCTAGCAACCGCTTGTGCCGTCTTGGTTTGGTTAAGGGTATTGAGCATTTGGATTAGACCCTGAGCGGAGCTGGCTATTGTGGAGCTTAAGCCTGCTAGTGATTTAATCATTCCACCGACTAGTGGTAAATCGCCAAGTGTCCCAGCAAGTATATTAGCAAGAAAAGGCACTAACATTGTCGCCGCGACAGCTCCTTCAGCAGTGAAGAGTTTTTGGGTCCATTCATTAAGTTTGTTTTTGGCTTGGGGATTATTGTCAGTCGATTCTCTGGTTTCGCTTAGGGTTGTAGTTATAGCTTCTAAATCTGATTTTGCTATTTTTTCTTTGAAACTCCCTTGTAATTTAGCTAATTCATTAGCAAGCTCAATTTGAGCGGTTCTTAATGTGCTTGCCTGTAACCGAGCTGGTAAATTACTAACTTTTGCTTTTGCTTCATGAAACTGTCTCATGGTCGTAGATAACTCATCTTTAAAGCTATTTAGAGTATTAAAATATTCAAGATTTCTTATGGGTTCTTTTGCAGCCGGATGCATGTCTTTTAGGAAACGATCAAAGACCTGCCGTTCTTGAAGACTTGATTGGATATAGTAATTTACAAAAGGACCATGCTGAAAAAGAGCATTGATAAGCTTTTCAGATTGTTCATTTAGCGGAGAATTCTTTAACTCTTGCTTGAGAGCGAAGAGGGTAGCTTGATCAAGATCCTCTATTGCTTCAGATGGATTATCAGAATCGATTAATTTTTGAAGGGTTTCTGATAAGTCTGGAGATTCTGTAGATTCTGGAGGCCGTGTAGAATTTTGAATTTCAGAAATTAGGTTTTGAGCTGTTTGAACTTTATTACTGTTGATTAGTTGAATTAAAAGCTTACTGAAAAGATCTGATGATGATGGTTCTGTTGGTGCTGGTTCTGCTGCTACTGGTTCTGCTGCTACTGGTTCTGCTTTTGTATCTGCTGGTGCTGTTGCTGGTGGTGCTGTTTCTGTTTCTGTTTCTGTTTGTTTCTTGACAATATTAGTTGGTAATAATAAATTACTTGTCGTCGACTGAGTAAAAATTTTGCCAAATTGTGAAATAGTTACCATAGACTAAAACCCTAAACCTACAACCCCAATTTCCAAGAATTTTTGATAAGAACTTTTGCTGAGTTGATTTTGCCTAAACTTGGTTTTTTAGCGAATGAAAAAAACTAGGGCATATCCACTAGTTTGTGCATTTGTACGCCCCAGCGCAGGCGGTTAGGGTATTGGTTAAGAAGTTCGATAATAATTTTTTTGTTGGCTGACATATTAAACCAGTCAGGTACGAGGAAAATCGGGCAATCGTTAGAATATTTTTTGAGCTGGGGGATAATGCGGGTTAGCAGGTATTCAGGCGCTTGGGAGTTAGCGATCACGAATTTTATTTCTGAGCAAAACTGCCAAATCCGCTCGTCTTGGATACTACTGGATTTGGAATAGAGCTCTTTAGGGCTAAAGCTGATCATCACCGAGGGCTTGAAGTCGCCTCTGGGATTGAATTCTATGGCTTTATGCTCGTAATCCTGGAATAGATCCCCCACGAACGCCCCAGTACCAGCGGTTTCTACCGAGACCTTAAAAGATTTATTAATCAGCGCGCTGATTAGAGTCGAGAGTTTTTGTTCGGTGGGCTCACCGCCAGTGATTACGACCCGCTTGAGGAGCGGGTTTAGACCCTCTAGCTCTTTTATGATGCTAGCAGGATCAGAAGAATAAGAATTGTTTTCGCGCTTGACCCAGGTCTCTTTTTCGTCACAAAAAAAACAATGCACTTGACAGCCTTGTAGTCTCACAAAAAAACTAGGTAAGCCCATATCCAGCCCTTCTCCTTGGACGGTCTGGAAAATTTCTGCGATTCTGAGAGTCTCTACTTGCTCCACAGCCAAAAATCATAACATAGAAGCGCTTTTCATTTTAGCGGTGTGGCTACGAACTGATATCCAAAGGATCCTTAACCCCAGCCTCTCTAAACCCGCGCGCCCTGAGCAAACAAGCATTGCACTGACCGCAAGGCGGCCGCTTGCCAGCATAGCAAGTGTGAGAAAGCCCGAGAGCCTCCATACAGAGCTGGTTATAAGGCTCTGGCAGGCTAGTGGCGAGCTTTACGGCCCCGGCTTTATTCAGGTCCATCAGTGGGGTGTGGATACTAAGTCCGCGCGGGGATTTTTCAGGCGCGCCTTGTGACTCAGGTGCTTTTGGTGATTTTGGTGCGCCTTGTGACTTGGGCGCGTTCGGTGATTTTGGTGCGCGCCCCAGCAAACCCAGATTTAGAGCGGCTTCCATCGCGTTAATAAAATCTTGCCTGCAATCGTAATAGCCGCCATAATCCTCTTGACAGACCCCTATTACTATGTGTGCGCAGTTTTTGGCGAGTGCGACATTACCAGCTATAGTCAAAAACAAAATATTCCTACCAGGCACAAAAGTGTTTTGCAGACCGGGTTTGATCTGGTCTATATCTTCGTATAAATCTAATTTAGCGTCATGATCGGTAAGCGGGCTTGAGGATCTAAGTATATTGGGGATTTTTATCAGATCATAATCTACTCCAGCCAGCGCGCAGATTTTTTTGGCTGAATCTAGCTCAGTGAGATGCTTTTGGCCGTAGTCAAAACTTATAGTGCTAACGCTCTTAAACTTGCTTAAAGCCCAAAACAAACAAGTAGTGCTATCTTGCCCGCCTGAAAAAACTACTAATGCTCTTGACTCCGCTTCCAAACCTACTCCTGGACAGTGTTTGAGCTCGCCGTTGTTAATGACCGGTACAGATCTCGGTCGCCAAGCTGAACCAGAGGTCTGATAGCGATTCCGCCTCTTGGCATAAAATCTCCCAGCACTTGAATAAACTTAGGCTCGATAGCGTTTTTGAGGTCGCTTGCGATTTTATTGATCACAAACTCATGAAAAATCCCGTGGTTTCTAAAGCTAAAAAGGTAGAGTTTAAGCGCTTTTGATTCAATTAGGTGATTTTTGGGTATATAAATAATATAGAGTTTTGCAAAATCGGGCTGACCGGTTTTCGGGCAAAGACATGTAAACTCGTGACAATCTAAATTTACCAAATAATCATTTTGCGGCCATTGATTAGGGATGGCCTCTAATTTGGCTTGCTCTGGGTTTTGCGGATAATTAATCTGGCTTGCGCCCAGTAAGGATAAATCTGCTAAATAACCTTGGTCCATAAGTTTTTAAAATAGCATATCTCTGCAACTAAATACTTTTATTGAAATTTATTACCCCCAGTATAATAGTAACTATGCAAAAAAAATCAACAGTTTTAATAACTGGCGCCAGTGCTGGAATCGGTTGGGCTCTGGCGGAGCGATTTGCCCAAGCGGGGCATGATCTGGTCTTGGTTGCTCGCAATTTAGATAGATTACAGACTCTAAAAACTCAACTAGAAAACAACCATAATATCTCTGCAAGCGTGTTTCAGTGCGACCTCACCCAAAAATCTCAAATCCAAAATTTTTTGGAGCGAGTGGCGGATCAGAATATAGACATCTTGATTAATAACGCTGGCTTCGGTGATTATGGCTTGTTTAGTGAGCTTGAGCTTACTAAACAATTAGAACTTATCGATCTAAATATCTCTGCTCTGGTTTATTTGACTCACCACTTCACTAAAAAATTCACAGACGAAAAATCAGGCTCCACCAAAAAAATCCTAAATGTCGCTTCGGTAGCGGGTTTTACGCCAGGGCCGCTGATGGCAAGTTATTTTGCAAGTAAGGCGTTTGTGGTTTCCTTTAGTAAGGCTTTAGCCTGCGAGCTAAAACCGCTCGGGGTGCAGGTCTCCTGCTTGTGTCCGGGTCCGACTAGTAGTGAGTTTGCTAAGCGTGCGGGAGTCGATAATAAACTGGCTTTTAATTTTGGGATGAGCGCGACTGCGGTTGCTGATATCACCTATAAAAAACTTATGCAAGGCAAAACCATTATCATCACAGGATTTCAAAACCAGCTATTAGTGATGCTGATAAAACTTCTTCCTTACCAGTTACTTACTTGGACTAATAAAAAAATCCTTGAGTTCTAGAAGCCGCATAAGCAGATAGTTTTAGGATATTTTGATTAATTTAGCGAAACTAGGATCAAGAAGTTTTTTGGTTCCGTTAAAATCAATATTATAAAGAATTTTTTCGCCGCCACCTAAAACCTGCAGGACCTTGCCCTCACCAAATTTGGCGTGCTTAACTCTATCTCCGATCTTGAATTCGATCTTAAAGTTTTTGGGAGCAGAGCTATCGTAAAACGAGCTCAGGGATTGTGATCCGCTCTTCGGTCTGCGCGCGGAGTTCGCTGGCGCGCCCGAAGTGCTCGGAGCGACATCATCTTGCCAGTGGCTGGTGTCATCTTCTGTACCCCAGTCGTCTTTTGCGAAGCTAGAGACGCGGTTATTACTAGAAGATTGGCCGTAGTATCCCACCAAAAGCTCTCTGGGAGCCTCTTCTAGAAATCTACTTGGCATGGCGAACTCGGATTGTCCAAACACTCTTCTGCGTCTTGCGTGCGTTAGGTAGAGGTGTTGCTCGGCGCGAGTGACGCCCACGTACATAAGTCTGCGCTCTTCTTCTAATTGAGATTTGTCTTTTGAGTCAAGTGATCTTTGGTGCGGAAAAATTCCTTCTTCCATACCAGCGATAAATACTACCGGGAATTCCAGTCCCTTAGCGGCATGTAGAGTCATGAGCGTAACGTTAGAAGTGGAGTTTTTGGTGTTTTCAGCTTCGCTGAGAAGTGAGATCTCGGCAAGGAAGTCACCGAGCGTGTTTCCGTACTGAGCGTTAATAGCAAAATCACTAGCCACCCCAATTAATTCGTGGATGTTTTCTATGCGAGACTCTGAATCAGCATCAGAAGACTGACTGAGCATATCCATATAACCAGTAGCGTGGATCACTTCCTCTATGAGATCCGCGACGCTGAGAGATTTTTCTGCCAGTCGCAGAGACTCGATCAAATCCACAAAATCTTTTATTTTCTTTTGAGTGCCAGCGCTCACCGCGTCAGTCTCCTCGGCTTCAATCAAGGTGCGGTATAGGCTATAACCTTGCTTAGATGCGTATTCCTCAAGCTTAGCAATAGTAGTCGCGCCGATACCTCTGCGAGGCTCATTAATAACGCGTTTGATGCTTTGACTATCAGATGGGTTGTAGATGATTTTTAGGTAAGAAATAATATCTTTTATTTCTTTGCGGTCATAAAATCTAAATCCACCGACTATTACATAAGGGATATTGCGTCTTAAAAGAGCTTCTTCTATCGCGCGAGACTGCACGTTAGTGCGGTAAAGCACCGCAAATTTATTAAGCTGAAACCCGCTTGCCACCAGTCTTTGGATCTCTGCTGTTATGAACTGCGCTTCTTCAAGCTCATCTTGCGCCTCGAAGACTCTGACTTTTTCGCCAGTGCCCTTAGTCGGGACTAGGGACTTCTCGATTCGCTCTGAATTATTAGTGATAATGGCGTCAGCGACAGCGAGTATATTAGCAGTAGATCTGTAATTATTTTCTAGCTTGATTAGATCAGCATTAGGGTAGTCAGTCTGAAACCCAATGATAATCTTAAAATCCGCTCCGCGCCAAGAGTAGATGCTTTGATCGACATCGCCGACCACTGTTATAGAGCGGGTTCCATTGGCGATCTGGAACATAAAGTTTGCGGGACTGTAATTGTTGTTTTGAAAATCATTTATAAATTCTTTGCGCTTGTCTTTTAGACAGCCTTCTGTAATCAAGCGCACCAGCTCGTATTGAGATTGGTTAGTATCTTGGTATTCATCCACCAAAATATGCTTAAAACGATTGTGGTAGTAATCTAGGATTTCAGGGTTTTGTTGGAATAATTTTACAGTAAAAATTAGCAAGTCATCAAAATCAAGAGCGTTATTTTTGTGCATCAAATCTTCATACTTAGCAAAAATTTGTGCAATTTTTTCTTCGCGATAGTTTAGAATCTGCTCAGCATAATCTCTTGAGGACTTTCCAAAATTTTTAAGTTCACTAAATTTATAACGAATGGTTTTGGGGTTATAGATTTTGGGATCTAGATCGAGAGATTTTATGGCGTCTTTGACGAGATTCACAGTGTCAGTCTCATCAAAAATTACAAAATTTCTAGTCCAAGATTTTAGCGAGCCTTCGGCTGAAAGTATATTTAGCTTCTCGATTTCTTGACGAAGAACGCGCGCGCAGATCGAGTGAAAAGTGCCTATCCATGCGTATCTCAGCTCATCTTCGCCCACTAGCTTAGAGATTCGCTCGCGCATTTCTTTAGCGGCTTTATTGGTAAAGGTGACAGCTAGAATATTGCCGGCATCTATGCCCTGCGAAATGAGATAGGCAATGCGGTGAGTTAGGACCTTAGTCTTTCCGCTTCCCGCTCCAGCCAAAACCAAAAGCGGTGCTCCTTTATGGACCACAGCCTGAGCTTGGGCAGGATTTAAGCCTTGGGTTAATGGATTGCTGACTAATTCGTTCATGGATTTGCGCTTATATATAGAGCTTACAGTATCTAAATAAAATATGTTTTTAAATAAGTTATTTTGCGCTTATCTTTGCGTAACTTATCCCGGCATATATTATTTTTTAAGAATTGGCAAGGGGCTAAAATGGCTCTAGTTTTTGATTAAACCTGCTATTATAAATTTCAACTGAAAAATTTTTGTTTTTTTGGGTATTAAATTATTGGGAAGATGAAAGAAATTACAAATTTTCAAAAAAAATTCAAAGTTCTTAACTTTATGGAAGAGACCGTTATCGGTTCTAGCGGTTCGACTAACACTATCGATCTGCCGCCTTCGACAGATGACCTAAACGAAGAATTTAAAAATATCATGGGTAGTGGTAATCACTCAATTGCCATGATCGGTAGTAAAGATTTATCAATGAGCCAGATCAAAATTATCGAAATGATAGCTTATGGACTGTCTCTTAGCGGTAACACCGTTATTACCAGCGGCGGTTATTGCGGGACTAATTACGCCACTATAAAAGGTGCTCTAAGAGGGAATCCCGATAAACTAAAAGTGATTCTGCCTCAGACAATCACCCAACAAATAAAAGATGTCCAAGATCAATTGATCGGTGTGAAATTCATTATCGAGCATCCTGAGCGCGAGCATATGATGCTGGCTGACGCTAGTAGATTATGCAATAGAGAAATTGTCTCTGAGTGCCAGCAGTTGATTTGCTTTTTGTACCGTGATTCTAAAACTCTTAGAGATGCTATTGATTTTGCTCATTCTCTAAATAAAGTAGTTACTGTTTTTTACTTGGATTAAGGATCCACTGAAAAATTCGACTTCGTCAATTTTTCAACCCTGAGCCAAGATTCTCTCTTGGCTCAGGGAGTGGATCCTTAAAATTTTTGTTAAGCGGATTCCGCCTCAAAACTTCGTTTTTCAGCGAATCCTTAATAAATCCTATTGAGCCTTTGGTTTTGGCTATTTGGCATTTTAGCCAAAAGCTGACTGCTGGCTGGTTTAGCGGGATTGAGCTGTAGTAAAAAATCTGCAATAAAAATTTTTTGAGTAGAAGTTTTGTTAAGCTGGGACTTTTACGATCTGGATTTAGGTGAGTGAGCTTATTACTAATTAGATAGCTAAGGGTTCTGCCGAGAAGTTCGTACCAGTCTAAAATAAATTTTTGTGTCATACGCTGTGGCGGGATCGGGTGTAGGACAGTGATTGAGGGTAGGTAATGGATTGCTTGTCCGCCAGCAAGCACTCTCCAAAAAAATTCTGTATCCTCGCAAGCCCCTCTTTGTGAGCCATGGATACCGAGATCCTCGCGAAAATTCCCACAGCGAGTAAACACATCTCTAGTCGCGAGGAAGCAAGCTGAGATTGGGTTTTGGATTAGTCGCCTGCCGGTTTTAAAAGGATAAGTTCGCGGTGAATCACCAAAATCATGCGCTGGGAAACAAGAGCTGATGATTTCAAAAGGGGGAGCGAGTCTCAGCCAAGGCGGTAAGTCGCTTGCCCAGAGAGGCTTTACGCGCCCGCCTGCCACAAAAGAAATTTTTTCTTGGGCGGAGATTTTGAGAATTTCTGTTAGCCAATTCTCGCAGAGATTAATATCATCATCTAAAAAAACCAAAAGCTCTCCTTGAGAGGATTCTATGCCGCGATTACGAGCTGATGATGAGCCTTGCACGGGTTCTAAAAAGTAATTAATCTCAATATTAGATTTTTTGAGAGCTTGGAAATTTTTGATGTCCTCTGCTGTCGAGTCCGATGAGTTGTTGTCTATGACAATGATTTGGCTTGATTTGGGACTTGGTTGATTTAGGAATTGAGAGTCTAATTCCTCTAATACTTTTAATACAGCCTGAGCTCTATTAAAAGTGCAGATGATAATGCTTAATTGTTTATTTTCGGACATCTGAGCTTGAAGCAGTGCTTAATAAAGATGGATAGCCAAGCTGAACTTGCATCTCGTCGATTTTTTCAGCGATGTTTTCTATGAGAGCTTTATTTTTTAGCCATTTATTTGGATCAGGCTTAGTAGATGTAGAAACTACAGGTAAAGATAGGCAATTTTTTTCTATAGCACCTTGGTACTGCAGATCCAAAAACATACAAATTTCTCTAACTACTTTTTCGGGATTGGTGACTAAATCCTCGTATTTGACTGGCATCCAGCGATCAGCTGGCATCTTCCTGAAAGCTTCTTGGGAGTATTTATGAGCTGATAGCCACTGAAAAGCGCAGACATCTTCAAGGGGTTTATCGAGGTAATCTTCCCAGCATGGAGGATTAGTGAATTTCCAGACTTTACCTTTATAACCTTTTATATTTATTTTTTTGTTGTAGTCATAAAATTTCCTAAATGAGAAACTGAATCTTCCATCAGATTTCCAGCCTTCAATAAGGGAGCTTATATTTGTAGCGCCGTCTCTTGTTAGATAAATAAATTTAGAATCGGGAAATGCGTGAGCGAGGTAATCGACTCTATAAGTATTAGGAGGAGTTTTATCGATCACTCTATAATCAGCTCCAGATAAGGATCTTACGCCAGCAAGGCTATTTCTCCACAGCCAGAATAATGGCTTTAAAAGGGTTTTAAAACGATTCAAAAAACCGTACTTGGTAATTTTTCGCATGAAATCATTTTTATGAGTGTATTGAGCATATTTATTTTCGAGGTATTTTTTATCGTCTGGTGTAAAATCATCTGCAGATAAATGCATAGAAAACATCGGGTCTCTTTTATCGCTTAGGAATTTTTCCCATAGGTAGTGAGATTCATCGGGAGAAGACCACAGATCTGGAGATGAACGAAGTATGGTAAATAATAAAGTCGTGCCTGATCGAGGACAACCGATGATAAATACTGGATTTTTAACTTTCATTAATATTTTCCGTTTAAGTAAGATTTACATATACTCTTACCCAACTAGTATTATACAATAGCAATTAAATCATAATGCCAGATACACTATTAAAACTTGATAATCCTATTTTTATTGTTGGTTGCCCGCGCTCCGGAACTACCAAGCTGGCAGCTATCTTAAACAAACACACTCAAATCGCATCGGCTACCGAAACTCATTTTTTTAATTTTGTAACCAAGCAAAAATACGATTGGAAAAATTTTACTCCGCAAGATTTTAAAAATTTAATGGAAGAATCTAGAATACTTGATTTTATTAAGCTTGCTGAATTAGAACCCGGGAATTTGCTTGAACAATTTCAGCAATCTGATGACTCGATAAAAGAATCAAATCTGGCTGTTGAAGATTTTTATAAGAAGAGAGTATTTAATTTACTTATAAAAAATTATCTTAGTAAAAAAAACAAATCTAGAATTTGTGAAAAAACCCCTCAGCACCTCCAAAACATAGAAGAAATTTTAAGGCTTTATCCTCAAGCCAAAATTATTCATATGATTCGTGATGGTAGAGATACCGTAAACTCTCTGCTGAAGATGCCTTGGCGTCCAAAGGGCTTGCTTAATAATGCTAGATTTTGGTCTCAATACATAAAAATGGGTAAAAAAGAAAGTCTAAGACCGGAACTTATTACTATTAAGTATGAAAACCTTATGGAAAGACCACAAGATGTACTTATTAATATTTGTAATTTTATTGGGGAAAAGTTCGAAGAAGGTTTATTAGATGATGCCATAGAGCCTGATAATTTATTTTCTGCTTGGGAATCCAGCTGGAAGCATAAATCTAAGCAAGAGTTAGACTCAAGTAGAGTAAATGCCTGGACTCGTGAATTATCAAAAGATGATCAAATCGTCTTGGATTGGGCTCTGCATAAGGATTTGCTTGAGTTTGGTTACCACAGTTCGATGCCTAAGCTAGAATTTAGACATTGGATTAAAATTGGACTTGAATATATTAATTTACTCTGGAAAAAAACAATTCGTTCTATCGCTCATATCTCAAACTAATGAATATAAAAGATCTATTTCAAAAATTCCGCAAAAAACTTCGCTATAAATTAAACGAAGAAAGTTTTAAAAAAGAAAATAAGCTTCTTGAAAAGAATATTATTCAAACTCACGATGATATGAACATTTTATTTATTACTTTTGATTCATGTCGATTTGATTCAATGAAGCGAGCTCATACACCCAATCTCGATAAACTAGGAGAAATCTACAGCGCTTGGACTCCCGGTACCTATACGCTTCCAGCACATATTTCTTTTTTTACTGGAATTTTTCCTATGGTTAATGAAGATATCCCCTATCTTAATAGATTTAACAAACAGTTAATCACCATGAAAAAGGCTGGGCAAGCGGTAGATACCGCAAAAAGTCGCAGAACAATTTCTTTACCAGCAAGCTCACATGATATGATTTACGCTCTTAAGAAAGCTGGTTATTATACAGTGGGAGCAGGCTCAGCGACTTGGTTTGCTAAGCACATACTAACTCAAAATTTTCATAATTTTAAATTTAAGCAGGCGATGTCAGCTACTGAACAATGTAATTTTCTTCTAAAAAATTTAGCTGTAAAATCAACCAAAAAACCTTTTTTTGCGTTTATGAATTTTATTGAGACTCATACTCCTTATATGCACTACGGTAGTGATAGAGAAGAATTTGCTATGCAAGCTAGAGATTTTATGAGTTTTCCTCCTAGAGAGGATATTTATCTAAAAGAGTCAAAAGGTCACAAGCTGCATCAAGCGCAAATATTAGCAGTGGAGCATTTGGATAAGATTATGGGTGAGTTCTTGCAATTATTGCCCAAAAAAACTTTTGTTATTATTACAGCTGATCACGGGGAAGCCTTTGGGGAAGATGGTTTCTGGGGGCATGGGGTTTATCATCCTACTGTTATGAATGTGCCAATGATGTGTTTTATGCTTAATGGTGAAAAACCTCTAGAAGATAAATAAGTCCTAGAGAAGATATCCAAATTCTCGGGCAAGCTTCCCTGTGAAAATTTTGATGATGAGCTTTTCTAGAAAATAAAGTTCTTTTTTCCAGTTATCTAGTGAGTCTTGGTTAAACCCTTTTTGACCGCGCGTTTCAGTGTGAGTGTTTAGCACTTCAACGTCTAGTAAATCATTAGCAAACGGTTCTTCTATAAAATCACAAATTGATTGAATCGTAACCAGAGGATTGTTTATAAGGTTTTCATATTTAATAAGATATAAGAAGTCAGAATTTTTGAGAGCTTGTAATGAATTATGAATATTTATCCAGTTTTTAATAACCAAAAAAATGTTTTTGTTTTTGTCTTTTTTTTTCCATGAAGCATAGACAGCGAGCGGATTACGGGTGATGGCAATGATTTTTGCGGAGGGATAAAGCTCTAATATCTTTTTTGTGTTAAAAATATTAGCAGGAGTTTTTTCTACCCATCGCTCGCAATTATGCTCCTCGCATAAACAATCAATCACAAAGTCAAAAATCTCAAATCTATCAATGCTATTGACGTGTGGTTGAATTTTTTGAAACATAGAAATAATTTTTGAGTCCTGATCGGATCTTGAATCGATAAGGTGTTTAACCCAAGTCGCTTGAATTTTGGAAAAATTATTTTTTAAAACCAGAAATTTTTTTAGAGCAATTTCTTGTTTGTAAAAAATGGATAATAAAGTAAATAATAAGTAGGCTTTTTGTTTTTCTTTTTTGTCGGAGATAGAATCAATTTCTTTTTTGACTCTAAGGCTAGATTTAGACTTGGAAACAAAAAAATATGTTTCTCTGGGAATTTCAAAAACCGTCGGTATTTTCCCAATTATCGATCGAAGTAATCTAGTGCCAGCTCTACCAGCGCCTCCGATAAAAATTGGGGATTTTGAAGTCATTTAGTATATTTTATTATATTCAGAACAATCTAAGAATTTTTCTTAAACTGAATTTGCCTCAAAACTTCGTTTTTTAGCGAATCCTTAAATACTAACTCTAGTAGAATATATATATGCGATTCTTTCTAACCCTTAGCGTGTTTTTAGTAATAGGACTTCCTAGTTTGGCTAAGGCTAATGAAATTCTGCGAGGTCCATATCTGCAAAATCCTTCTAAGACTAGCATCACATTAAGGTATAGAACCAAAAAACCAACTCCAACTTTAATAAAATACTGGAAACAAAGTTCACCCGAAAAAATTTTTAGATATCAAGATGCTGTCGTGAGTTTAGATCATAGAGCTGTCCTAAATAATCTTGACCCTAATACTTTTTATGAATATGGAATTGAATCCCAAAACAAAACTCAATTTGAGGATATCTCTGAGTCGAGTTTGGAGTATCAATTCAAGACTCAAAATTCTAAAGATGAAGCTCTTCTCTGGGTTATCGGTGATCCGGGTGTAGCGGGTTTTAAAAATTTTAGAAAAAAATATAAGAATAATCAAAAAAATGTTTTGGCGAATTTTTTGGCTTATCAGTATTCAAAAAATTTAAGAGATCCCGATATGATTTTATCGCTGGGAGATAATACTTATTTTTATGGATTTGATAATGAGTATCAAAAAGGTTTTTTTGATGAGTATGATGTAATGCTCTCCAAAATCCCTGTTTATACTGTTTTTGGTAATCATGATGCTGGAATAAATAAAGAATTTTTGATATATAATTCTCGTTCTTATCCAAGTCCTCATGGCGTTTATTTTGATATTTTTGAATCCCCAAATCATCAAGCTTATTATTCATTTAATTTAGGAGGAGCACACTTTATTGTTTTAGATTCATTTGATGCACTTTGGGAAGATTTAAAATCTGATCGGTCTAATTATGAAAAAATATGGACTCCGGAAAGCTCTATGGCAAACCCAATGCTGGATTGGCTTAAGCAAGATCTAGCTGCTAATAAATCTAATTGGACTATTGTTGCATTTCATCATCCACCTTATGGTTATGATGAAGAGGGCTCTAATAAGCATAATCTTTGGCGAGCTTGGATGAATTCTAATGTTGTTCCTCTAATTGAAAAACATCAAGTAGATTTAGTTCTATGCGGTCATATCCATAATTACCAAAGAAGCTTTCCCATCAAAAGTGTAATTGATATTGATGAAAATCAATCACCAAAACCAAGTAACCAAAATCAAGATTCTGAAAAAAATCCATATCATTCCAAAATTCAAAGACTTTTTGATCAGGTGAAATTCAATCACCATAAGGCTTCTATACTATCCTCTAATAAAAATAAATATATAAAAAACAAAGGTACTATTTATACAATTCTAGGGTCTTCTGGAGCAGCTTTTAATACTATTGATATAAATCCAGATAAAATGTTTGCCGTTCAATCCCAAGTCGAAGGCTCTGCTCTAATGGCGATAACTGCTAGCAAACTCAGTTTTAGGTATATAACAATCAAAGGTGATATTATTGATGAGTTCACCATCGAATCCAAGTAATGAAGCCAGCCAAATTAATTAGATCGCTAACCTATATGTTTTTTAGCTCTGGCTGCGTGCTCTTGATTTCTATTGGTATAACTTTAGTTTTAGCAAAATTACTTAGTCCAAGAGATCTCGGGATTATTATGTCTGCAGAAGCTTTTGTAGAATTATTTATTTTTTTCTATAATATGGGTTTTCGGAATTCGATTTTAAAAGTTGCTGCTGCTGATCCTGAGGGCTTTGAAAAAGGTTTAAATACTGCTGTTGGTAATGCTTTGGTTATTAGAGTAATAGTCTTGGTTCCTTTTAGTATGGCTTTGTATTTTGCGGCCCCTTTTTTTATAAAAGACCCAACAGAACTTTTTATTAGTCAAATTTATGTTTTTATATATGCTCTAGAGAGCATTGCTAGTGTGTTTGGGATTACTAGAAAAGCTTTAGGGCAGTTTAAGCTTATGTCTGTGCTGGATGCTGGCGATAAGATTTTAAGGTTGATTGCAATATTTGTGATTCTTTCTTATTTTGGTGGAATAATTTTACTTGCTCAAATTTTCCTTCTTGAGAAGGTCATCAGGTTAGCTGTTTCAGCATTAACTACTCTAAAATTTGTGAAGCCAAGAGTCGATATCAAACTGATACCTTCTATGTTTAAAGAATCAATCAGTTACGGAATTATGGATTCGTTTGATACCGTGCTTGATAAAATTGATAGAGTCATGCTTAATCGTATGATAGGTCCTGTCGCTGTTGCTTTTTATTCTATACCAGCAAAACTTAACCGAGCGACGAAGCTTGTACCAATGACCATTACCCAAGTTTTTTTGCCTAAATTACATGATGCGATAGTCAATGATCATATTAGCTTCAAAAAAAGCACTAAGCATCTTTCAAGATTTCTTGCTTTAGCAGGATCATTTGTGTTTATTTTTATTTATTATTTCGCTGAATTTATACTCTATAAATTGTTTAGTGATAAATATGCCGAGTCGATTTATATAGTAAGATTTTTTGCTTATATAAATTTGATTTGGTTTTTGCAAAAAGTCCCTGAGCTAGTCTTGATGAGCCAAAGCGCACATATCAAAAGAGCTATAACTGTGTTTATGAGTATCGCTCTTAATATTGGCCTCAATTATATTTTTATCAGTAAGTATGGCTTAGTGGGAGCTGTTTATGGCACTATAGTTTCGTCGCTAGTTAAACTAAGTTTTTTGGTTTATTTTACTCATAATTATTTGGAGCTTTTAAAAATCATAGGAATCATATCTGCTCCATTATTATTAGTTTATATATTTCCGGTTTATTACTTCATTCCTTTTTATATAATTTATTTATTGATCGCAAGATTAATCTCAAAAGAAGATCTCAAGAAAATCCTAAATGCCTACAAAAAACGTTAAACCTATTATTATCATTGGCTGTCCCAGAGCAGGAACCACGCTTCTCTATTCGATTTTGAGTTCTAGTAAAGAATTAGTTTCTTTGCATAATGAATCAAGATTTTTATTTAGAAAATTTTATAAAAAAAATCTTGATAAAGGAATTAGTTTTGCAAGTGATGTTTTGCGCCCAAATGATCTTGATGAGAAAGATATAAAATATTTTAGAGATGAATTTTTAAAATACAGTTTTTCTTCTAGGCTCATTGGTAAACTAATCCATAAAGTTTTAAGACGTTCTACCTTATTAAAGCCATTAGAGAGCTTGATTGTAGAAACTAATTTACTACTCAAAAAACTATTTCTAATTAAACAGTGTATAATTGAAAAAACACCACGTACTTGCTTCAAAATTGAGGTGATGAATTTATTGTTTCCTGATGCTTATTTTATATATATTAAGCGTGATCCTCGCACGAATATCAGCTCATTAATTGATGCTTGGACTTACCGTAAAAGCTCTAAGCGAATCTCCAAGCGTCTTCCAGCTTTGAGATATAAGCTAAATATAAAAGGCTATGAAGGATCGGACTGGAAATTCGCTCTGCCACCGGGTTATGAACTAGTGGTAAATGCTCCGCTAGAGGAGGTTTGTGCTTTTCAGTGGCAAAAATCTAACGAAGAAGCCTTAAAAGGTCTTGAAAAGATTCCTAATGATAGAAAAATAACTATTAGTTATGAGGATTTAGTAAATAATACACCTGCTGTAATCCAGTCTATTTGCGATTTTACTGGTCTTAAATACACGGGTGCCCTTGCTTGCATCGCTGAAAATCCACCACAAGTCAATTACCTACAAGAAAAACCCAATCCTGAAAAATGGAAAAAAAACGAAGAGCTGGTAGCGAAGGTTCTGCCGCGACTAGAGCTTATTTCAGAAAAATTAGGGTATAAAAGTTATAATTAAACTATGGATAAAAAATATTCAGTTGCAATTTTGGGGGCTACCGGTAATGTCGGTAGATTAATTCTTGAGATTTTGGAGCAGAGAAATTTTCCTTATTCTAGTATCAAGCTTCTTGCTAGCCCCCGCTCAGTCGGTCAAAAAGTAATTTCTCCAAAAGGGCATGAATATATTGTCGAGCTTGCTTGCCCGAGTGCTTTTGATGGAGTGGATATGGTTTTTGCTTCGGCTGGATCTGCTGTGAGTAAAGAGCTCGCTCCCGAAATCATAAAAAGAGGGGGAGTGATTATCGATAATTCTTCTGCGTTTCGCATGGAGAGCGGAGTTCCTCTTGTCGTGCCGCAAGTTAATGCTGACGATATAAAAAACCATAAAGGCATTATTGCTAATCCTAATTGCTCGACAGCACCTTTGGTACTCGTGCTAAAGCCGCTTGATGAGAGGTTCGGAATAAAAAGAGTGGTTGTTAGTACCTATCAAAGCGTCTCAGGAGCCGGTAAATCTGCTATGGATGAGCTGACCACTGCCAGCCGTAAACTACTCCAAAACCCAGAGCCCGCCCTTAGCTCAGATGAGCATAAATATGAGGCTTTTGTGCATCCGATAGCTTTTAATCTTATCCCTCAGATCGATGTGTTTACCGAAAACGGCTACACCAAAGAAGAGATGAAGCTAATTAATGAATCCCGCAAAATGCTTCACAGACCGGATCTTGCGATTACTTGTACTGCAGTCAGAGTACCTGTTTATATCAGCCATTCAGAATCTGTAAATGTAGAGTTTGAACAAGATGTTAGCTTAGAAGATATTAGATCCGTCATGGAATCCACTCCTGATCTGGTCTTAGAGGATAATCCATCCCAAAACCAATATCCGCGTCCTGCTCAAGTAGCCGGCAAGGATCCGGTTTTTGTGGGCCGCTTAAGAGAGGACGAGAGCAGAGCTAATAGTTTTAATTTTTGGCTGGTTTCTGATAATTTAAGAATTGGAGCGGCTCTAAATGCTGTTAGAATTGGCGAAGCTCTTGTTAGCCAGTTACAAAAAGTCTCTGCCTAGAGCTTCTGGGCGCAGTCAAAATCAGTTATAATAAGATAGATGCATATAGATTTTGGACAAATAATCACCGCCATGATTACACCGTTTGTGGCTGGTAATAAACAAAAAATTGATTTTAACGCGGCTGAAAAAATCGCTAAGCATCTTATTAATAACGGTTCTGATTCTATTGTTATCACGGGTACGACCGGAGAAAGTCCCACTCTCACTCATGATGAAGAAATAGAGCTCTTGCTCTGCCTAAAGGATCTGGTCAAGCGCGAAGCTTCATCAGTAAAAATTATTTTTGGAGCTGGCTCTAATTGCACTAGTACAGCAATTAAGATGAGCAAGCTTGCTGAGCAAAACGGAGCTGATGGGCTTTTGATGGTGACTCCTTATTATAATAAACCCACCCAAAACGGTCTGTTTGAGCACTATTCTCAGATCGCAGAATCTTCTAAGCTACCTATTATTCTTTATAATGTTCCGTCTCGCACCAATATCTCACTTAGTGCTGAGACCATAATCAAGCTGGCTAATAAATATTCTAATATCCACTCACTAAAAGAAGCGAGCACTAATATCGATATCATCACTCAAATCCGCTCCCAGATTAGTGCTGAGAGGTTTGATATTTATTCTGGTGATGACAGTCTTACTTTGCCGATGATGGCAGTAGGAGCTAAGGGAGTGATTTCTGTGGCCTCCCATCTAGTAGGTAGAGAAATGCAAGAAATGGTTTTTGAATTCACTTCCGGTAATATCAAGTCCGCGCTTATCATCCACCAAAAACTTTTCCCGCTATTTGATAACTTGTTTACTGAGCCGAATCCTACTTGCATAAAATATGCTATGAATTATTTAGGATTTTGTTCTGGTGAAATTAGAGAGCCGCTAATGCCGTTATCGATCGATAAACGAGCAAATCTTGAGACTATACTAAAAGGGTTAATGGTTTTTTGTGGTTAATGAAATAACAACTAAGGCGCGGGAGATTTTGCAAGCTGGATGGCAAGGACTCCAAAACCCGCACGAGTACAAAGTTCTAAGCAGTAAAATTCCTCAAGACCCTAATCAAAAAGTTAAGGTGATCTCACTTGGCGGTTTGTACGAAATCGGAAAAAACACTTGGGTTTATGAATGCGGCGATGATTTGATGCTGGTAGATGCTGGGCTTGCCTTCCCTACTGTCGATATGATCGGTGTCGATATTGTTCTGCCTAAGCTTAATTACATCATCGAAAACAAAGACAAAATCAAGGCTCTAGTCATCACTCACGGGCACGAGGATCATATCGGCGGGGTTGTACCGCTTCTTAATGAAGTCGAGGCTCCTGTGATTTATGCTCCTAATCTAGCAATGGCCCTGCTCCAGAATAAATTTATTGAAAATAATGTATCCGGTCAAAACACCAAGCTAATAAAAGATCGTGAAACTATCTATGTGGGTAAAAGCTTCGCTGTTACCTATATCCGTAATAATCATAGTATCGCTGATAGTTATTCTCTAATTATCGACACCCCAGCTGGGCGCATCGTTCATAGCGGCGATTTTAAGTTTGATCATAGTCCGATCGACAATTTGTATTTTGATCTGGCTCCCTTGGCGCAAGCTGGCGAGCAGGGCGTGACGCTTTTGATTAGCGATAGTACCAATGCCGAAAAATCCGGATACACTCCATCAGAAAAAGCGGTGATCCCTAAGCTAAGAGAAATAATTTTTGGGTCTTCGGGGCGCACCTATATCACTACCTTCGCTAGCCAAGTCCTGCGCGTAAAACTAATCATGGAGCTCGCTCGCGAGGCAGGCAAAAAAATCACCATCTTCGGGCGTTCGATGATAAATCTAGCGGGCATCTGCAAAGAGCTCGGCTACATAAAAATCCCAGATGATTTTGTAGTCAGGCAAGAAGATATCCATAATGTCCCGCATGAAGATTTGATTATATTAGCGACTGGTTCTCAAGGCGAGCAGTTCGCGGCTCTGTCCAGAATCGCGCGTAACGAGCATAAGTACCTTCAGATCCAGCCCGGAGACACAGTGATAATGAGCGCTTCACCGATCCCTGGTAACGAGAAGTCCGTAAATAATCTTATTAATATGCTCTATGCTAGAGGCGCTGAGGTGATTTACGGCAGAGAACAAAACGTACACGTCTCTGGGCACGCTAGTAAAGAAGAACAAAAAATGCTTCTTAACTTAGCTCAGCCTAAATATTTTATGCCTTGCCACGGTGAGTACCGAATGCTGGTGAAGCACGGTGAAACGGGCGTGGAGTGCGGGGTTCATCCGGATAATATTTTTTTGATGGATAATGGTGATGTGCTAGAAATCCAAAACAATATCTGCAAGCTTGTCGATAAAGTCGAGGCTGGTATCATCATGATCGACAACGCTAATGTCGGTGAGCTCGATACGAGCATTATGCTCGAGCGCAGGTTAATCGCTTCTGAAGGAATGCTATCAGTGGTGATCACCATCAATGCCTACGGTGAGATTATGGGCGAGCCTAAGGTTTATTCGCGCGGGCTAGTGCTATCTCCGACCGAAACAAAAGCTGGCTTCCTAGAAGTAGTCACCCAGATAGCTCGTGACGCTATCGAAAAAAGCCCTCATAACCCCAAAAATTCTCATCATAATTCTAAGAATTCCAAAAACTCAAAATTCGAAATCGATAAGCTCCAAATCGACCTTCGCTCTGAACTACACCGCTATATCGACGACAGGATGCACAGACACCCTCTTCTCGAGGTGATCCTTATGGAATACACAGGCAAGCCAACAGCTGTGGTCCTTGGGGCTTAGATAATAAATTTAATTTTTTATTTACTATCAGTGAGAAGATAATGTGCTATAAGTAATTGTATGTTAAAACTGTCAAGAGATAAAGATCAAAGGGTGTTTGCAGGTAGTTATACAGGATCTGAAAAAGTACCTCTTGAAAATACCGTGGTTGAAATTAAGAACAACAAACCAGTTTTGGGTTATGAAGCAAAAACTTCTAGAGGTGAACCTTCAAAACTACTTTCTTTTTCTAGAGATGATATTAACAATCAAAAAAATGAAAAAA
>Ga0169931_10002285_pt1 | contig 31266 bp, 31 predicted proteins | sample Kivu_15m_20L_FD_129675 | JGI IMG/M metagenome (GOLD analysis project Ga0169931, IMG submission 129675) | Freshwater microbial communities from Lake Kivu, Western Province, Rwanda to study Microbial Dark Matter (Phase II) - Kivu_15m_20L... | ecosystem: Environmental > Aquatic > Freshwater > Lake...
CTCGGAGTCCGCCTTGAGGAGGGCGAACGACACCTTGGCGCGCGCCGGGACCACGCGGCACAGTTCGCGCCACCGTCCGAGCGACTCGGGCAGGCGCAGGTCGACGTCCACCTGCTGCTGCTTCCCGGGCTCGAGGTTCTTGGTGTCGACGATGGCATCCACTGCGAGCCTCCCGAGCGCCTGGCGCGCGGCCGCGGGAACCGTGAGCGATACCACCGCGGGCTCCACCGCGATGTCACCGCTCACCGACGCGCTGGGGAGGACGGCGGTGACCGGGACCTGCTCGGTGACGAGCTCGCCGACCTCGAACGGCACCGTCTCGGGCCGGACGCGCACCAGCTCCGCGCCGCTCTCGGCGATGGCCGCGTTCGCCTGCATGGCGTCGCGCAGCGCGAGCACGTGGCTTCCCGGCTCCGACGGCACGCCGTCGGCGCCCGGCGAGAGCGGGATGCCCGCGCGCAGCGCCGTCTCCGCGCGCTCGATCGACCGGCGCGAGCCCCTCAGCTCGACCGACACGGTGACCGCCGCCGACGGCGCGACCCACGTCGCGCGCGGGTCGGCCGGCGAAAGGCGCACGGTGCCGGCGAGCGTCGCGGTCTCGCGCGTGCGGTCGTTCGCGTAGGCCCACACGAGCAGGGCGATGACCGCGGCCGCGACCACGTTCAGCGCCTCGCTGCGCCAGCGCGGTTCGTGCTTCATGCGGTCGCCTCCTTCGACGGCTCGCCAAACCCCTCCTCGGACGCGAGCGCCTTGCGCAGCTCGGCCGCGAACGACTCGAAGGGGATGGGCTCGCTCAGCGTGCCGGCCGACGCGATCCGGATGGCACCCGTCTGCTCGCTCACGACCACCACCACCGCGTCCGACTCCTCGGTGGCCCCGACCGCCGCGAGGTGGCGCGAGCCGAGCCGCGGCGGCACGGCGCTCGCGTCGGCGAGCGGCAGCTGCACGTTCGCCGCGACGAGGCGGTCACCGCTCACCACCACCGCGAGGTCGTGGAGCGGGCTGTTCGGCCAGAAGATCGCCTCGAGGAGCCGCGCCGAGACGGCTGAGTCGAGCGCCACGCCGGTGCGCACCGCGTCGCCGAGCGGCACCGAGCGCTCGATGACGATGAGCGCCCCGAACTGGTTTCGGCTGAGGAACTCGACCGCCTCCTCGATCGCGGGGGCGGTCTCCGAGAAGCGCGTGTCGCGGCCGGCGAGCCAACGCGACTGCCCGAGCCGCACGAGCGCCTGCCTGAGCTCGGGCTGGAAGATGACCACCAGCGCGAGCGCGAGCGTGCCCGCGAGCGCCTCGGCGACGAAGCGCAGCCGCACGAAGCTGTCGCTGCCGCCGCCTGCGAACCGCAGGCTCAGGATGATGGCGGCCAGGACGACGATCACGCCCTTGAGGACGCCCGCCCCGCGCGTGCCGCGCAGGAACCGGAGCACCACGAACACGGCCAGCCAGATCGCGGCCAGCTCGACCGCGATCGCGACCGGCTCGTTGCCGCGGAAGAGCTGTCCCATGCGTTCGAACATCGCGCGCGGAGCGTACCGGGCACGCCTCGTGCGCGAGGCGGGCACGGTTCCGCCTCGAGCCCCCCGCTACGATGCTGCCATGTCCCGAACCATGGATGGTTTCACGCTCGGCCGTTTCACCGCCGCATGCGCCTCGACGGGGGCGCCCATCTCGCCGGGGGACGCGATCGTCGCGACGCTCTGCGAGGCACCGGAGGGCACGGAAGGGCACGAGCTCGTGCGGCGCGACTTCGCGACCGCCGCGTGGGACGCGGGCGCGCGCCCCGAAGGGCTGCTCTGCTTCTGGCGCACCGTCGCACCCGCGCCGGACCAGAAGCGGCGCATGCTGGTGGACGACGACACGCTGCTCGAGCTCTTCGACCGCCTCGAGGGCGACGACCGTCCCCAGCGGATGGCGTATCGGTGGCTCATGTGCCTGATCCTCCTGCGCAAGAAGCTGCTGCGGCACGTGCGCGTCGAGCGCACGGACGGCGGCGAGCGGTGGCTGGTGCAGAAGCGCGGGATGGACGACACGATCCCGCCGATCGCGGTGACGAACCCGCAGATCCGCGAAGAGGACCTGCAGGAACTCGCCGAGCACCTCGGCGACGTCATGCAGAGCGAGCTGTGAGCGCTGCGCGCGCGGCGCTCGCCGCGGCGTGCGCGGCCCTCGCCGCGCTTGCCGCGGCCGGCTGTGCGACCGCGCCGCCCGCGGTCGCCGGCCCGTCGGCCCCCGCCGCGGAGGCAATCATGGCGTCCGAGGAGTCTCGTGCGGGGTCGCTCGCGTGGGTGCACGCGCGCGGCGTGGCCGAGCTGCGCTGGCGTGACGCCTCGGGCGACCACTTCGAGCAAGGCGACCTCGACCTCCGCTGGTGCTCGGGCCGGGGGATCGCCGCGAGCATCTCGAAGTTCGGGGATCGCCACGCGTGGATCGGTTCCGACGGGGTGAGGTGGTGGCGCTTCGCGCCGAAGGCGCGTCCGAGCACGCTGGACGTCGGCGTGCTGCAGCCCGCCCCGGGCGCCGAACGCTCGGTACCGGACGAGTGCGCGGTGACTCCCGCGCTCCTCGGGCTTGCGCCGCTGCGGCCGCGCGCGGGAGCCCGTGCGTCCGTCGACGGAACGCTCGCGTGGGTCGAGCTCGATCCCGTGGGGTTGCCCTCGACGGAGGGCGGTCGGTTCGAGGCCGGATTCGACCTCGCGACGCTCGAGCCCCGGGCCGTGCGCTTGCTCGACGCCGCGGGCGTGCTCGCCTGGCGCGTGGCCTACGCAGACGTGCGCTCGGTCGAGGTGCCCGGCACCGCGCCCGGCGCGTGGCCGCGCGCGCCGCGCCGCATCGAGGCGACCCGCGGCGAGGGCGGGGCGAGCCTCCTGCTCGCGCTCAGCTCGATCAACGTCGACCGCGAGGCCGTCGACCGCCCGCCGCTCTACGACCTCGAGGCGCTTCGCGAGCGATTCGCCCCGGAGTCGGTGAGGGTGCTCGAGTGATCGGCGCGTGCGCCGTGCTGGCGGTGGCCGTGACGGCCCGTGCGGCGGCGCTGCCGCCGTGGATTCCCAGCGCGTCCGACGGTTCGAACGCGTGGGTCGCGGTCGAGCGCGCGGGCCGATCCGGGCCCGAGGCCGTGCTGCTGCACCATGCCGACGGCATGGGGCTCGACCGCGCGCGCGAGGCGTTCGTGCTGCCCGTGCCTCCCGAGGCGATGGCCGCGAGCGGCGGAACGCTGTGGGTGGTGCTCCCCGCGCGCGACTCGGGGCGGCGCGAGACCTACTCGGTGCGCACCGAGCGCATGGCGGCCACCGGGGCGTGGATCTCGGTGCCCGGCGGGCGCATGGACATCCATGCCGCGCTCCCCGAGGGCACGACGGTCGTGGCGATGGCGGCCGACGCCGACGGGCCGATCGTGCAGCGGGCCGACGGCCGGCTGCTGCGCCTCGCGGGCGATGCGTGGGTTGCGGAGCCCGGGATCGCGCCGGCTCCCGCCGCGAGGCTCTGCACGGTCGGGGGTCGCCCGGCGCTGGCGGACCCGGCGACGCGTTCGCTCGTCGTGCGTGACCGTGCAGGCACGTGGTCGGCATCGTCGGTGACGGTGCCCGGGGCCGGGTTCGCGCGCATCATCGACGGAACGCGCTCCCCGATGGCCCTCGTGGATCGCGACGGGCAGCCGCTGATCGTGCACCTGCGGCCGGGGTCACCTGCCGAGCTCGAGCCGTTCGCACCCGAGGCGCGACCGCTCGCCATCGTCGGGTGCGGGCCGCGGATCCTCGCGTTCACGGGAACCGGCACCGGCGGTGCGGCGATCGCGGAGGTCGACCCCTTGACGGGGCGCCCCGGCGAGCCGGCGATCGCGCGCCCGCCCGACAGCGCCGGCGGGCGCATCGCGACGATGGTGGTCGTGCTCGCGGCGGCCGGTGCGTCGCTTGCGGTGCTGGCGGTCCACCGCGTCGCGCGCCTCAAGCCCGCGAGCGGCGAACGCCGATGAGTCGGCGGGCGGACGGACCCGCCTGCAGGAGCTTGCCGTGCACGACGGATCGGATGGGCGCGCATTCCGCCTCGATGGCCGCCCCCGCGAGGGCGGGGCGGCGTTCGGCATCGAGCACCTGGTCACCGCGTTCCAGGAAGTCGCGTCCGGGGTCGAAGGGACGCACCGCCTGCTCATCGAGCGGGTCGAGCACCTGAGCCGCGAGCTCGAGCAGGCGCGTCGGGCCTCCACCGGCGATGCGTCGCTCGCCTGCGACGGCGAACTGACGCTCGAGACCATCGAGCGACGCGCGATCCTCGCGACGCTCGAGCGCTTCGGAGGTCATCGCGACCGGACGGCGCGGGCCCTCGGCATCGGCGTGCGGACGCTCGGGATGAAGCTCCGGCGCTGGAAGGACGCGGGCCTCGTGCGCGAGGCCCTGTGAAGCCCGGTTATCCGGCCGCATGGGCGCAGATTCTGCAGGTCCCGGGCACTTCCTGCCGATGACGGACCGAGCGAAGCATGGTGCCCCGCATGGACGCGGGGCGCGTGCCTCGCGGCACCTGCGCAACGGAGCGCCTCCGTGACCGAACCCATCGGACCCGTCGGGCCACACGCGAGCGCGCACGCCGTCGCGCGTGCGCTGCCGTCCGGCGCGGGGCACGCGATCGCGCCCACGGACCTCGCGCGGATCCATGCAGGCATCGAGCGGGCGCGCGAGCTGGGCGTCGCCGCCCATCGCTCGGCCGAACGATCGTCGCAGGGCGGCGCGATCGACGTCGAGGGCCTGCTGCTCGCGACGCGCCAGGCCGATGCCGCGTTCCGCATGCTCGCGGCCGTCCGCAACGAGATGATCGAGGCCTACGCGCACTCCGCGCGCGGCCGCACGTGAACACGCGAGGAAGGCACCGATGGACACCGATGACGAAGGGTTCGACGACGGCTTCGACGACGGGCGCGGCGCGCTCGCGCTCCCGGCTCCCGGGACTGACGAAGGGGACGCCGCGTCCTCGCCGTGGCGCCGCCGCATCGGGGTCGTCGTGGGCGTCGTCGTCGCCGCGTCCGCGGCGGCGGGATTCCTCGCGTGGCGCGCATCGCAGGACGCGCCCGCGGTCGCGGTCGCGCTCGCGGGCATCGAGCCCGCGGCCGCGCGCGATCGGCTCGCGGCCGCGTCGATCCGCTGCGAGGTCCGTGACGGCGCGGCGTGGGTCGCGCAGGCGGACGTGCGCCGCGCGGTGGACGCGTGCGCGGCCGCGGCGCGCCCGGGCAATCCGGTGGCCGATGCCCTTGCCGACGAGTCGATCTTCGCCAGCGGCGAGTCGGTGCGCGCGCGGCGCGCGGCCGCGACGCTCCGCATGCTCGAGTCGGCGATCGCGATGCAGCCCGGCGTCGAGCGCGCGAGCGTCGTGGTGGGCGAGCCCGTGCGGACGGCGGGTCCCGGCGCGGGCGCCGGGGGCGCGGCCTCGGTGACCGTCTCGATGCGCTCCGGCCGGATGTCGCAGGATCTCGTCGACGCGGTCGCGATGCTGGTGGCGGGCGCGTGCCCCGGGGTTCGACCCGAGTCGGTCGTGATCGTCGACGCGGGCGAGGGCCGCGTGCGTGCCGCGCGCGATGCGGCGGTGCGTGCGCAGGTCGACGCGTCGCGCGCGCGCGAGTCGGCGGCCGAGGCGGTGATCGCGTCGCTGCTGGCCGACCTGCCCGTCGCGGACGTGCGGGTGCGCGAGAGCGCGCAGGGCGCCGTGGTCGCCACCGTGGAGCTTTCGCGCGACGAGGCGATGGCGCTCGCCCGCGGGGCCGGCACGGGAATCGCGGAGTGGATGGCCGCCGAGCGCGAGCGTTCGCAGGAGCGCGTCGCGCCGTTCGTCGGCGTGCATGACGGGTGCGCGTTCGCGCTCCAGGTGGTCGTGGCCCCGGCGGACCCGATTCGCGCGGTTCGCGGGGAGTCCGCGGGCACCGCGTCCGAGTCGACGCGTGCCGAGGCCCCGATGGGCTCGCGCACGGTCGCGGCCGCCGCGCCCGACGAGCGATCGATGCCGCTCGGGCCCTCGGGATCCGCCACCGGATTCCCGTTCGGGTGGCTCGCCGTGATGCTGTGCGGCGCCGGAGCGGTCGTCGTGGCCTGGTGGATGCGCGCGCGTCGCCTTGGGCGGGCGGCCGACGCGGGGAACTGGGACGACGCCGAGGATCCCGTGCCCGGCGTGGATGGACCCTCGATCGAGCACGCGGAGCTCTCGGCCGACGTGATGCGCGCGGTCGAGGCCGCCGCCCGGCTGCTGTCGCACTGGGCCTCGGGCGGCCGGGCCGTCGAGGCCGCGCACGTCGTGGTCGCCCTGGAGGCCGCCGCGGCGTCCTCGGTGCTGCAGGCCATGCCGGTGGCGCAGGTGAAGGCCGTGACGGCGGCGCTGTCAGCGCTGGAGTCCCCGGCGCCGGGCGAGATCGACGCGGCGGCGCGTTGCTTCGCCGCGGAGTTGCAGCTGGCGCTGCGCGTCCATGGCGATCCGATGCAGGAGGCCGCGTGAGCGAGGCGCATCCCCCGGGGCAGCCGCCGGTGCCGGCGCCCGGGACGCCCCCGGAGCCGCCCGAGCCGCCGCGTTCCCAGGACGAGGTGGTCGCCCACGTGCTCGCGGAGCTGCGGCGCAGGTTCGAGGTAGTCGCACGTGCGGCCCGGCGCGCCGAGTCCTCGGAGGGCCCTACGGGCGACGCGGTTCGTGCGGTGCGCGACGCGTTCCGCGGGATGCGGGGCACGCCCCGCGATTGATTGCTCGCGGGCCGGATGGCCGATGGAGTTTGGGTCGGGAACGCACCAGTGCCAGGAGCGACCATGGAAGTGCTAGCCGGAATCCAAGGCGTCGGGACGATGGCGCGCGAGGCGCCTGCCGGGGGCGTCGACACGCGTGCGCTCAGGGCGCAGGTGGCGCGTGCGGTTCGTGCGCTGGTCGGCCAGCGCGGGGGCATCATGCTGCTCCGCCCGTGGGGCGGCGGCTCCACCGTCCGCATCGAGTGCTCGCTCGCCGGCGCGGTCGCCTCGGTGGCGCTCCGGTGCGAGGACGAACGCGCGCTTCCCGCGCTCCGTGCTTCGGTCGATGGCGTGCGCGCGGCGTGCGCGCGCGGTGGATGCGTGCTCGGCCACGTCGAGACGAGCGGCCCGGCGCAGCACGCCGCGGCCTGAGCCAGTCTTCGGTGCCCCGGGGCAGGTCAGCGACGCGGGTTTCGCGGTCGTCGTGACGGTTGCGGCACGTGGCCCGGCCGCGGCGGTGTCCGAGGCTGCTCGGTCGCGGCACGCGCCATGCTCGAGACGCGGTCGGGCGACTCGGAATCAGGGCCGGAACGGCCTGCGTCGGCGGCCTCGCCCGGTGCCTCGTGCGCCGCTGGGCCGTCGTGCGACGATTCGGCTTCGCCCTCCGGCGGTGCATCCGCCCCGTCGCCTGCGTCGAGCGCGAGCCGGGCGAAGACCAGCCGGCCCGCGGAGGTTTGCACGGCGTTCGAGACGATCACGTCGACGGTCTCGCCGACGTGCGCGGCGCCGCCGTCCACCACGACCATCGTGCCGTCGGCGAGGTGCCCGACGCCCTGGTGGGGCGACTCGCCGCGCTTGGAGAGGCGCAGGCGCAGCGGCTCGCCGACGGCGTGGCCCGAGCGCATGGCGTCCGCCACCGAGGCCAGGTTCAGCACCGCGACGCCGTTGATCTGCGCGACGCGCTCGAGCCCGGCGTCGAGCGTCACGATCCGGAACCGCTCGGCGCCCGCGACGTCGACCAGCGCGCGGTCGACTGAGCGACCGTCGGCGCGCAGGTCCTCGATCTCGACGTCGAGCCGCGGGTTCGCGCGGAGCCGCTGCAGCACCTCGAGGCCGCGGCGGCCACGGCGCCGCTTCTCGGCGTCGGACGAGTCCGACAGCGCCTGCAGCTCGTCGATCACGAACTGCATGACGATCACCGGCGCGTCGATGATCCCGGTCCGGCCGAGGTCCTCGATCCGGCCGTCGACCAGCACCGACGTGTCGAGGAGCAGGGGCCGCGCGCCGCGCACCTGCTTCGCGAACTCGACGTAGGGGATCACGAGCCGGAAGTCGTCGCGGGTGGTGAGAACCACCGAGATCGAGAGGTAGACGAGCGTGATGCCGATGGTGACCTTGGCGAGCCCGAGGTAGACGGCGCTCGACTCCTTGAGGTCCCACGCGGTCGCGACGAGGTCGATGACGCTGCCCACCGCGACCGCGCCGACGAGGCCGAGCATGGTTCCGGCGAAGATCCCGACAACCCACGCGAGCCGCTTGTTCGGCGTCAGCGCGTCGACCGTGATGATGAGCAGGCCCAGCGCAACCGAGGCGATGAGGAGCCCGAGCACCGTGCTGAAGCCGAAGTCGAGCGCCGCGGTCCGGTTGCTGGCCGCCGTGAGCACCACCACCGAGATCAGGAGGACCACGAAGATGGCCCGGAGCACCAGCATGAGGATCCGCTGGCTGCGGGCGTCGGCGGCGGCGAGGCGGTTGCGCCGGGTGGGCGCGGCGTTCCCGGGCGGTGCCGTGGGTGCGCCGCCGGGACCCTCCGGCGTGCCGTCCGGCGCGATCGCGGGGTGGTCGGGAGCCATCGGGGGCGAGTGTAGCCCTGCGCGTGCCGCGCCCCGCCCGGATTCGTGGGTCGGATAGGATGCCGTCTCTCGCGGCGGCGAGGAGGACGGCCGGGCCCCGTCGTCGGTTGGCCCGTGAACCTGGTCAGGGCTTGACCGCAGCAGCCATAAGCGGCGTCGGCCGAGCGCCGGTCAGCCTGGTCGTCCTCCCAGCCGCCGCGAGTCCGTTGATTGGCCCACCGAGGTCCCCGTGGCGACGCGCACCAAGAAGAAGCCCGAGTCCCCGGTCGCCGCCGACGAGCCGTCGTCGGCGCTCATCCCCGGCATCGAGCCGGCCCCCTCGCGGCCCTACACCGTGCTTGCGCGGCGTTACCGCTCGCGCGACTTCGACGAGGTGGTGGGCCAGGAGCCGATCGCGCGCACGCTGCGCAACGCGATCGCCACGGGCCGCACCGCGCACGCCTACCTCTTCTGCGGCACGCGGGGCGTCGGCAAGACCAGCATGGCCCGCATCTTCGCGCGCGCCCTCAACGCGCGGGGCGGGGCGGGCGCGGCGCTGGCGCAGGCGGCCGAGGTCGGCGACGCCATCATGCGCGGCGAGGACATCGACGTCATCGAGATCGACGGCGCGTCGAACCGCGGCATCGACGACGCGCGCGACCTGATCGCGGGTGCGGGCATCGCGCCCGCGCGCGGGGCGTTCAAGATCTACATCATCGACGAAGTGCACATGCTCACGACGCCGGCGTTCAACGCGCTCCTCAAGACCATGGAGGAGCCGCCGCCGCACGTGAAGTTCATCCTGTGCACCACCGAGCCGCACAAGGTGCCCGCGACCATCCAGTCGCGCTGCCAGCGGTTCGACTTCCGCAACATCCCCGCGACGCGTATCGCGGGGCACCTGCGCGACGTGCTCGCGAAGGAGTCGATCCACGCCGACGACGCGGCCGTGATGCAGGTGGCCCGGCTCGCCAACGGCTCGATGCGCGACGGGCTGAGCCTGCTCGATCGGCTCGTCGCCGCGAGCACCGACGGCCGCGTCACCGAGGCGCTGCTCGCCGAGGTGCTCGGGCTCCCCGACACGGCGCTCGTGCGCGGGGTCTCGGCCGCGATCGGGTCGGGCGACGCGCGGGGAGCGCTCGCGGCCGCGGGCGCGCTGCTCGAAGGCGGCAGCAGCGTCGAGCAGGCGCTCGAGCTGCTCGCCGACCGGTTCCGGACGCTGATGGTGGCATCCGTGTGCGGCGCCGACAGCGAGCTCGTCGAGCTCGGCGAGGAGGCGCGCCGCGAAGCCGCCGAGGACGCGCGGGCGTTCGAGCCCGCGACGCTGGCGCACCTCGTCGCCGTGTGCGATGCGGTGCTGCGCTCGTGCAAGCAGAGCGGGGCACCGCGCACGCTCTTCGACGCGGCCGTGGTGCGGATGGCGCTGGCCTCCCGCTTCGCGCCGTCGGCCGAGGCGGCCGCGCCGGGCGGGCCGCCGGGGCTTCCCGCAAAAAAAGCGATGCGCCCCGAGTGATGGCCCCTGCGCCCGTCGCCCTCGGGGCGGCCGGTGCGGAGTCCGGCCCCGGGGCGGTGTGGGACCGCGTCGTGGCGGCGGCCGAGCCCTCGCCGCGCGACCAGGCGATGGTCGAGGCCTTCGAGCCCGTGGCCTGGGACGGGATGACGCTCACCGTGCGCCGCACCGGCGCCGGGGGCATCGGGGGCACGGCGATCCAGGACATGCTCGCGTCGCTCGCCGCGCGCGCCGAGGGGCGTCCGGTGCGCGTCACGGTGCAGGGAGCCGCGCCCGCCGCGTCCGTGCCCGCCGCCGCGCCCGCGCGCGCTCCGCGCCGGGACACGGGAGTCGACGCACCGGAGGTGTCCCTGGCCAACCGGCCCGCCGCGCCCCGCGGCGACGACGGCGTCGTCTCGCACCCCCTGGTGCGCGCGGTGGCGGAGCTGTTCGACGCGACGGTCGTGCGCATCGAGGCCGCGGGTACGATTTCGCCGCAGGCCGCGGACACGGATGCCGCGGCGCGGGCCCCAGGCATGTCGGGAGGCGGCGCACCGGACGACGCCGACCACGGAGACGACGATGTTTGACAAGCTGAAGGCGGCCGCGGGCGTCGCGGGGCTGCTCGCGGACCTGCCGCGCATCCAGGCCAAGTTCACCGAGACCAAGGAGCAGCTCGGCCGCATCCAGTGCACCGGGCACTCCCGCTGCCGGCGCGTCCGCGCCGTGATGAACGCGCGCATCGAGCTCATCGCCGTCGACATCGATCCCGAGGCCGCCGATGCCGCGGCGCCCGCGGCGCGCGCCGCGCTCCAGTCGGCCGTCACCGAGGCGATCAACGACGCCATCGCGCACGCGCGCCGCGAGGCCGCCACACGCGTCGCCGACGCGGCGCGCGAGGTCGGGCTCCCGATCCCGCCGCAGTTGCTCGCCCAGCTGCACTGAGGACGCCATGGCCGCCGAGCGCCCGAACCCCGCGTATCCCGAGTGCGTCACGCGGCTCATCGAGGAGTTCGGGCGCCTGCCGGGCATCGGCCGCCGCAGCGCCGAGCGCCTCGCGTTCTTCGTCCTCAAGAGCGCGGAGCCCGACGCCATGCGGCTCTCGCAGGCGATCGCCGACGTCAAGCGCAAGGTGCGCCACTGCTCGATCTGCTGGAACCTCACGGACGCCGACCCGTGCCCCGTGTGCCGGAGCGAGTCGCGCGACGCCTCGACCGTGATGGTGGTCGAGCAGCCGAAGGACCTCATCAGCCTCGAGCAGACGGGCATGTACCGGGGCACGTACCACGTGCTCATGGGCCGGATCGACCCGCTCGACGGCGTGGGCGCCGAGGCGCTCACGGTGCGCGAGCTGCTGCGCCGCGTCGACGACCCCTCCTCGAACGCGCGCGGCGTGCGCGTGCGCGAGGTGATCCTCGGCATGAACGCCGACATGGAGGGTGAGTCGACCGGGCTGCAGGTGGCCGCCGAGCTCGCGCGCCGCGGCGTGCGGGTCACGCGGCTCGCGCGCGGGCTCCCGGCGGGCGGGCAGATCGAGTACGCGAGCAAGGCCGTGCTCGCCGACGCCATCAGCGGGCGGCAGGAGCTCTGAGCGATGCGGTTCGAGGCATCCCAGCGCCTGCGCACCGGGCAGCAGATGCGGATGGTCCCGCGCCTCATCCAGTCGATGGAGGTGCTCCAGATGCCGGTGGCCGCGCTCCAGGAGCGCATCGCCGCCGAGCTCGAGCGCAACGTCGCGCTCGAGGCGGCGGAGCCCTCGCTCGGCATGGACCTCGTGCGCCCCGAGCACGAGCGGCCGATCGGCGCGGACGACGGCAGCGCCGAGGCGTTCGAGCGGCTGCGCGACTTCGAGGGCTCGTACGCGGACATGCTCGACGGCGACGGCCCGCGCGCCCGCCGGTACGACGGCGAGCGCGATTCCAAGATGGACGCCATGGCGAACGCGCCGAGCCGGGACGAGAACCTCCCCGAGCGGCTGCTCCACGACTGGCGTCTGGCCGACGTCGAGCCCGCCCTGCGCGCGCCCGGCGCGGCCATCATCGAGGCGCTCGACCCGGACGGGCTGCTCCACGCGACCTTCGCGCAGCTCCGCGCGGCGCCCGGCGGCGCGCGCTGGGACGACGCGCTGCTGGCGCGCGCGCTGGCATCGGTGCAGGCGAAGCTCGAGCCGCCCGGCATCGCGGCGCGCGACGTGCGCGAATGCCTCAGGCTGCAGGCCGAGGCGATCCTCGACGGGCGGGACGGGACGCGGACGCGTGCGCCCGCGCGCGAGGCGCTTGCCGACGCGCTGGTGATCCTCCGGGACCACTGGGACGACTTCCTCGAGAACCGCCTCCCGCGCATCGAGCAGCGCGCCCGCATGCCGATGGGCCGCATCAATGCGGCGCGCGACGCGCTGCGCCGGCTGCGTCTGGCGCCCGGGCGCGACGTGGCGGACCCGGGCGCGCAAGCCGTGGTCCCGGACGTGGTAGTCGAGTACGACGCGGACCGCGACCGCTACGTCGCCGCGCTCGCCGACGGAAACCTGCCGGTGCTGCGCGTGAGCCCGACCTACGCGCGCATGGCGAAGGACCCGTCCGCGGACGCGGCGGCGCGCGAGTTCGTGGGCACCAACGTCCGTTCGGCCGAGTGGCTCATCGAGGCGATCCACCATCGGCGCACGACGCTCCTCAAGGTGGTCGAGGAGGTGATCGAGCGCCAGCGCCCGTGGTTCGACGAGGGGCCCGAGGCGATGCGGCGGCTCGAGATGTCCGACGTTGCGGGGCGCATCGGCGTCAGCACCGGCACCGTCAGCCGCGCCGTGAGCGGCAAGTGGATGCAGACGCCTCGCGGCGTCGTCGAGCTTCGCCGTTTCTTCACGGGCGGCGTCGAGACCGCCGACGGGCAGACCGCCGGCTGGGAGGCGATCAAGGCGATGGTCCGAGACGAGGTGGCCGCCGAGGACCGCGCGCACCCGCTCTCCGACGAGGCGATCGCGCGAAGGCTCAAGGAGCGGGGCGTGACCATCGCGCGCCGCACGGTGGTCAAGTACCGGGAGCAGCTGGGGATCCCGTCGGCGCGCCACCGGAAGTCGCACGGCGCGTGACGGCTACACTCCGTCCATGACCTCGGCCGCCCACGCACCCGCCCACGCGTCGCTGCCCGCGCGCCCACGGAAGATCTGGATGGACGGCCGCCTGGTCGACCCGGCGGACGCGCACGTGTCGGTCTACGACCACGGGCTGCTCTACGGCGACGGCTGCTTCGAGGGCCTCCGGGGCTACCGCGGCCGGGTGTTCAAGATGGATTCCCACCTGCGGCGGCTCGAGGAGAGCGCCGAGCGCATCCGCCTGCGCATCCCGTACTCGCGCGCGGAGCTTGCCGCCGCGATGAAGGAGACGATGGCGGCGTGCGAGAAGCCCGACTGCTACATCCGCCTCGTCGTCACGCGCGGGGCGGGGACGCTCGGCCTGAACCCGTTCACGTGCCCGCGCCCGGGCGTGATCATCGTGGTCGACACGATCCAGCTGTACCCGCACGAGCTCTACCGATCGGGGATGAGGGTGATCGTCGCGAAGCGGCCGCGGATCCCCGTCGAGTGCCTCGACCCCGCGATCAAGAGCCTCAACTACCTGAACAACATCCTCGCCAAGATCGAGTCGATCGACGCGGGCGTCCTCGAGGCGATCATGCTGAACACGCACGGCGACGTCAGCGAGTGCACGGGCGACAACATCTTCGCGATCACGGGCGGCCGCATCTCGACGCCGCCGACGTCGGCGGGCATCCTGCACGGCATCACGCGCCAGTTCGTGATCGACGAGCTGGCCCCCGCGCTCGGCATCCCGGTCGAGGAGCGGCGCATGTCGCTCGATGACCTGTACGGGGCCGACGAGGTGTTCCTCACCGGCACCGCGGCCGAGATCATCGGCGTGAGCGCGATCGGCGACCGGACCATCGGCATCGGCCGCATGGGACCCGTGACCGAGCGGCTGGAGGCCGAGTTCCGCCGGCGCATCATGGCCGGCGCCCCCGAGGACTGAACGCGCGCCGAGGGCGCGCAGGCGAGGCATCATGCGCTGCAAGGGCTGCGGGTACTCGCTCTTCAACCACCGAGGCCGTACGTGTCCCGAGTGCGGGGCGGCGTTCGCCCCCGCCGACTTCGAGTTCCGCGCCAACGCGGTCGAGTTCTGCTGCCCGGGGTGCATGCAGCCGTACTACGGCACCGATGCCCACGGCCTGCCCGAGCCGCGCGCCTTCGCGTGCGTGTCGTGCGGCGCCGCCTGCGACCTCGCCACCATGGTGCTGCGGCCCGCGCCGGGCGTGCGCGAGGACGAGGCCGAGCTGAACCGCGTGCCGTGGGAGGACCGTTCGCTGCCGTGGCGCAGGCGCTTCCTGCGGACCGTCGGCGACGCCATGGTGCGGCCGAGCCGCCTCGGGGCCGCGATCGCGGGCTCGCAGGGCGGGGGACCCGCACGGTTCCTGGTGACGGTGGCGCTCGTGGCCGCGGTACCGACGGCGCTGGCGATCCTCGTGTTCACGGGGTTCCTGGCGATGGGCGCGGTGCCGCCCGGCTCGAGGATGGGCGCGGCCTCGGCGCGCAACGACCTGCTGGCGATCGCCCTCGGGTGCGCCGCCGGCGTGGCGGTCGCGGTCGTGGCCGTGGTCGGCGGGGTGCTCGCCGTCGCGGGACTCGCGACGCTGGTGCTCCGGATCGCGGGCGTCGATGCACCGTGGCGGCGCACGTGGCCGTCGTTCGCGTACACGGCCGCGCCGCTCGTGGTGTGCGCCGTGCCGTGCCTGGGGCCGTACTGCGGCGTGTACGTGGCGGGTGTCTGGTGGCTGGTGGCCGCGGGGATCGCGCTCGGGTCCTCGTGCCGCGCGTCCGCCGGCCGCGCGATCGCGGCGGTCGTGATCCCGGCGGTGGCCGTGCTCGGGCTGGCGGCGGGCGGCCTCGTGCTCTTCGTCGTCATGCCGGCGACCGCGGCGGTGAAGGCCGCGACCGCGGCGGGTGCCGCCGCGGCGAACCAAGTCGCTCCGGCGGCGGGCGGGGAAACCGAGCCAGAACCCGCACCAGAACCCGAACCCGCGCCCGAGGAGTCACCATGAACGAACGTCCCCTCCGCGGCGGCCGCGATCGCGTCGCGAGCAGCCGTCCCGCGCTGCTTGCGTTCCTCGCCACCATCGGGCTGTGCGTGCTGCTGGGGCTCCTCTACATCGCGGACGCCGTGACCGACGAGCGGTACCTCTTCACGAGCGGCATGGTCGCCGCGGCCTGCCTCCTGACGTTCGTCGCGGCGCTGGTGGCCGACTTCGGCCGGTTCCGCGCGTGGATGCGCGCCGGCATGGCCGTCACGTGGGTGGCGGCCGGCACCTGGTGCTTCCTGCTGTGGGCCGCGACGAAACTGCGCGGGTTCGAGCCGGCGTTCCGGTTCGCGGGCGCCGTGACCATCCTCGCGGTGTGGTGCGCGATCGCGGGCGTGACGCTGGCGCCGCGCTCGCGCGGTACGGCCGTCCTCGCCGCGCGATGGACCACGTTCGCGCTGGTCACGTGGTGGGCCGCGTTCGGCATCTTCGCGATCACGGCCGAGCGCGTCGCGCAGTTCGTCGTGGAGGACATGTTCGGTGTCGACGCCTTTGTCCGCATCCTCGGCGGATCGGCGGTCATCGCGGCGGCCGGGTTCATCGCCCAGCCCGTCCTCATCAAGCTGGGCCGGGTGGACGCGGGGTCCGGCGAGGGCGCGCTGCGCGGCCGTCGCTCGCGCGTCGCCTTCGCGTGCCCGCGGTGCGGCGGCGCGTGCGACCTCGAGGCGAACGCCGACGCCTGCTGCCCGTCGTGCCGGCTCGCGATCCGCGTCGAGTTCGAGGAGCCGCGGTGCGCGTGCGGGTACCTCCTCCACGGGCTGGCCGCGCCGGATTGCCCGGAATGCGGCGCGCCGGTGCCGGAGTCGAAGCGCTGGCGCGCCCCCGCGGCGCCCGGCGCCCCCGCGGTCACACCGTGACGCGTTCCCAGCGGTGGCCCATGAAGCGCGCGAGGAAGAGGAGCCCGCGCACGCCGAGCTCGACGCACAGGCCCACCCAGATCCCGGCGAGCCCCCATCCGAGCGTCACGCCGCACACGTAGGCCAGCGGCACGCGCACCAGGATCGTCGAGAAGAGCGTGATGCGCAGCGTGCCCTTGGCATCGCCGCACCCCTTCAGCCCCTGGCGGATGACGAGCGCCATCGCGAAGAACACCTGCACGATGCCGCAGATGAAGAGGGCCTTGGGGACCTCGGCGAGCACCACCGGATCCCGGCTCATGAGGCGGGCGAGCGGCTCGCCCAGGAGCATGAAGGCGATCCCCAGCACGCCCATGATCCCCATGCCGACCCACAGGCATGCCCAGATCGCGCGCCGCGCGAGCGCCACCGACCCCGCGCCCATGTACTGCCCGGCGAGCGCGCCGGCCGCGGTCCCCATCGCGAATCCCGGCAGGAAGCTGAACGACTCCCAGCGCACGGTGACCATGTGCGCACCGAACAGTCCCTTGACCGGCCCGGCCGCGCCGCCCTGCGCCTCGGCGATCATCCCGATGAACTTGGTGACGCCGATGCTGGTGGTCGCCCACATCGCGGCGCCCTCGAGCATGTTCGGGATCCCGAGGCGCACGATCCTGCGCAGCATGCCGCGGTCCGCGCGCAGCTCGGCGGGCCCCACGCGGAAGTCCTTCACGCCCCGCAGCATGACCGCGAGCGTCCATGCACCGCCGACCGCGTAGCTGATCGCGGTGCCGGCGGCGATGCCCCACACGCCCCACGTGTCCGGATCGAGCCACCCCGGGTTCGGGACCGTCGTCTCGCCGAAGCGGACCACGACGCCCGAGAGCGCCCACGAGCAGAGCACGTTCACGACGTTCACCGCGACGGCGATGGTGCTCGGGCGCGTCGTCTCGCCGGCGCCGTGCAGCGCCATGCCGCCGACGGTCATCACCGCCATGAACGGCATGCTGACAGCGATCACCCGGACGTACTCGCCGGCGTAGCGCAGCGCCTCGCCCTCGAGCCCCATCCACGCGCCGAAGAGCGGGCCGGCGAACCACACGGCGACCGCGCCGGCCGTTCCGGCCACGGCGCTCGCGGCGACCGCGGTGCCGCCCGCGACGCGCGCCTCGACCAGGTCGCCCGAGCCCATGGCGCGCGCGATGATCGCCTGGGCGCCGATCCCGAGCCCCATGAGGACGATGGACGCCACCCACATGAAGCTCGCGCCGAAGCCCACCCCGTCGAGCGCCGCGCCCGCGGTGCCGGGCGGCAGGTTGCCCGCGAGCAGCGTGTCGGTGGTGCCGACCAGCGCACCCATCAGCTGCTGCACGAGCACCGGGATCGCGAGGATCCAGATCGACTCCCACAGGCCCTTCCCGGCCAGCTTGCCCGTCCGGATGATCCGCTCGTCGTCGGCCGCGCCCTCGGAGGCCGCGACCGCGAGCGCCGGGTCGCCGAAGGCATCGACGACGCCCTCCGCGGCGAGGCGTTCGAGTTCCGCGTCCTGCGTCGTGGGCTTCTCGGTCGGCAAGGGGCCGAGTCTAGGCGGGCGGCGCGGCGGCGGACGGCGCCGGTGCGGCGACCGGCTCCGGCGGCATGCGCATCCCCGCGGGCACGCCCGGCTGCTCGAACGTGGGGATCGCCCAGAACATGATGTAGTCGCCGAAGCCGAGCTGTCGCTCGAAGGTCGGGAAGTAGTAGGGCACCTCGTCGCGGAACGGGTCCGGCGTGGCATCGCGCCACGCGCGCCACCGGCCCGGCTCGAGCCCGAAGTCGGCGCCCGTGATCAGCCGCAGGCTGTCGGCGGCCGCGAGGTTGATCGCGAGCTCGCGGTCGTCGAGCGCGCTGCACAGCGCCTCGAACGAGTCGCGCGTGGCGTACTGGCCCAGCGCGATCGCGAGCTCCACGCGAACGGCGGCCGGCTCGTCCTCGCGGATGAGCTTCTTCCAGAGCAAGTCTGCGATCGCCGGGTTGTGGAGCCGCTGCAGGCCGCGCGCGGCGGCCAGGCGGATCTGCTCCACCGGGCTGTCCAGCTGCTTCGCGATGAGCACCGCGTCCTCGGCGGACCCATGGCGCGCGAGCGCCTGAATGGCGGTCTGCTTCACCAGCGGGTCGGTGTTCTCGTCGATGTAGAGCCGGTAGAGGTCGATGTACGCCTTCTCGCCCCCGAACCCGGAGTTGCCGAGGAGGAGCACGCCGCGGCGCTGGTTCTCGGGGTCGCTGTTGTCGACCGCCCAGCGGCCGGCCTCGGCGGGCGTGGGCGGGAACAGCGAGTTCGACGCGTCGCCGATGTCGCTCGACATCTGGTCGCAGCCGGCCGACAGCGCGGCGCACCCGAGCGCGATGCATGCGACGTTCATGCTGCCGGGTCCCTGGCGCACGGCGCGGAGCATACGGCCGCTCCCTACGATGCGCGCATGGCGCGCGTCGAGATCCTCGGTACCCCGCTCGGGCCCTTCGAGACCAACTGCTGGGTGGTGCGCGACGCCCTCGACGCGACGCGCAGCTGCTGGATCGTCGATCCCGGCGCCATGCCCGGTCCCGTGATCGAAGCCGTGCGATCCGCGGGCCTCGTGCCCGTCGCCATCCTGCTGACGCACGCGCATGCCGACCACATCGCGGGCGTCGAGGAGGTGCGCGCGGCGTTCCCCGGCGTTCCCGTGCTGCTGCACCGGGCCGAGCACGCGTTCCTCGGTGACCCCCAGCTCAACCTGAGCGCGTTCGTGGGGCTTCCCGTCTCGGTGGGCGCCGCCGACGGCGCGCTCGAGCCGGGCGCCGAGCTCGCCCTTGGCGGTACGCGCTGGCGGGTCCTCCACACGCCGGGCCACAGCCCCGGAAGCGTCACGCTGGTGTGCGACGAGGCCGGCGAGGCGATCGTGGGCGACACGCTGTTCGCCGGGTCGATCGGCCGCGTCGACTTCCCCACCAGCGACCCGGCGGCCATGCACCAGTCGCTCCACGAGGTGCTGATGGCGCTGCCCGACCCGATGCGCGCCCATCCGGGCCACGGGCCGTCGACCACGATCGGGCGCGAGCGCGCCTCGAACCCGTGGCTTCAGGACGACGGCTGGGCCGACGCGGGCTGAGCCCTGCGCGCCGCGATCCAGGCATCGATCCGCGCGTCGAGCACGTCGAGCGGGATGGCGCCCGCGCCGAGCACCGCGTCGTGGAAGGCGCGCACGTCGAACGCTGCCCCGAGCGCCTCCTCGGCCCGCGCGCGCATCGCGCGGATGCGCAACTCGCCCACCTTGTACCCGCACGCCTGACCCGGCCAGTCGATGTACCGGTCGACCTCGCGCACGATGTTCAGCTCGCTCAGCGCGGTGTTCTGCTTCATGAACCCGATGGCGCGCTCGCGCGTCCACCCGAACGCGTGGAGGCCCGTGTCCACCACCAGCCGCGTGGCGCGCCACATCTCGTACAGCAGCCGCCCGAAGTCGGCGTACGGGTCGTCGGCGAAGAACCCCATCTCGATCCCGAGCCGCTCGGCGTAGAGCGCCCATCCCTCGACGAACGCCGTGAAGTGCATGTCGCGGCGGAACTCCTGCGCCGCCGGCAGCTCCTGCGCGATGGTGATCTGCAGGTGGTGCCCGGGCACGGCCTCGTGCAGCGCGAGCGGAATGGCCTCGTAGAGCGGGCGCTGGTCGAGCGCGTGCGTGTTGGCGTAGAACCACCCGGGGTTTCCCGCGCGCAACGACCCCGGCATGTAGTACGCCGTGGTCTGCGTCGGCGCCATGAACTTCGGGACGGCCTGCACGCCGTACGGGTTCCGGGGCAGCGTTCCGAAGAGCGCAGGTAGCTTCGCGTCGATCCGCTTGCACACGTCGCGGTAGCGCGCGAGCAGCTCGTCCGCGGACTTCGCGTAGAAGCGCGGATCCGTGCGGAGGTACGCGACGAACGCCGCGAAGCGCGCGTCCCCGGGCATCGACGCGCGCGCGGGGTCCGCCGCTTGCCAGTCGGTGCGCGCGATCACCTCGAGCATCTCGGCCCGGATGCGCGCGACCTCCGCGAGCCCCGTGCGGTGGATCTCTTCCGCGGTCATCGCGGTCGTGGTGTGCACGCGCAGCGAGTGCTCGTACCACGCCCGCCCGTCGGGCAGGTCGGAGGCGGCCACCGTGTCGCGGCACGCGGGCAGGTAGACCTTTCGGAGCCAGTCGCCGAGCTCGGCGAGCCGGGCGACCGCCTGGCCGGTCCACTGCTCGGCCTGCGCGCGCAGCTCGCGCTGCCGCTCCGGGGGAATCGAGTCGGGCATCCGCGCGAGCGGCGCGCGCAGCGCCTGCAGCCCGCCCGTGACCACGGCGTCGAACTGCGCGGGCACGTCCACCATGGTGGCCTTCGGCGGCATGCGGCCCTCGGCCATCCCCATCTCGAGGAGCTCCTTCACGTCGATCACCCACTGCGGCGCGGCGCTGAGCCGCTTCACGTGGTTCTCGAAGTCCTCAGGCGTCCGGAAGGGCATCCGGTCGGCCATCTGCGGGATGTCCTGCTGCGGCCCGCCGCGGCCGCCCACCGGCATCAGGAAGGCACGGAACGCGAACCCGCGGCATGACTCGTCGAGCTGGCGCACGAGGAGCTGCCACCCCAGAAGGTCGTCGTCCGCGAGGAGCGACGGGTCGATCTCGCGCAGCCGTGCCAGGAACTCGGACTCCTCCGTGAACCGCAGTCCGATCCCGCGGTATGAGCGGTCTGCGATGCGGTCGGGCACGGGGCAGGGGCGCCCGTTCGCGAGGGCCTCCTCGGGCCACACGGTGTCGCGCCAGCGCTCGTACTCGTCGACGATCGCGAGCCAGCGATCCCGCGCCTCGGCGCGCGCGTTGGCCTGCGGCGGGGGTGCCCCCTGCGGACCGGGACGCGCCGCGGCCGGGGGTGCGAAGGCGCAGGCGATCATCACGCAGGCGATGGCGATCCGCATGGGATGAACATAGCGCACGCGGCGCTCCCGGGCCGATTCCCCGCAGCCGGGCCGTCATGTGCGCCGATATGCTCCGAGGTTTCCGGATGAGCGCCTTGCTGCCAACATCCGCCGACACCGAGATCGGTTACGGGCCCCCGACGGTGCGGCAGTTCAGCGTGTTCCTGAACAACAAGGTCGGGAAGCTCCTGGAGCTCCTGCGCACGCTCGACGAGGCGTCGCAGACCCGGCTCGCCGCGTTCGCGATCACGGATTCGAGCGACTTCGCCGTCGTCCGCATGATCTTCACGAACGCCGACGCCGCCCGCCACATCCTGCGGCGCAGCCAGTACACCTTCGCCGAGACGGACCTCATCGTCGTCGAGCTCGGCGAGGAGCAGTGCCTCAGCAGCACGTGCCTCTACCTGCTCGGGGCGGAGCTCAACATCCGGTTCGCGTACCCCATCATGCTCCGCGGCGAGCAGCCCGCGGTCGCGATCTCGGTCGACGACAACCACCTCGCGGGCCAGATCCTGCTCCGCAAGCGCTTCCGGTTGCTGGCCGAGGAAGACCTGGCACCCTGAGGCCGGGGAATCCGCGCGGCCTCCCCGCGCGAATCCGCATCGGAGACATCCACACCATGGCACGCATCATCCGACACGTCGCGACCAGCCCCGTCCGCCTCGAGCCCTCCGACGCGCCGCAGTTCATCTGCGCGTGCGGGCTGACGAAGAAGTTCCCGTTCTGCGACGGTTCGCACAAGCCTGCGCGCTCCGAGCAGGAGGGGCGCCTCTACGTGTACGGCGAGGACCGGCAGCCCGCGTCCGACGGCCCGGACGACTTCTGCGGCTGCACCTGCGCCTGAGCCATGGCGCCTCCCGCGCGCGCCTCAGTCGCCAGCGGGGTAGCTGGCGCTCGTCTTCTCGGTCTCCCACACGGTGACGCGCGCGAGCGCGGCGCCGGCCCCCGCGACCTCGCGCTCGAGCAGCCCGTGGCAGACCATGGCGATGTGCTCGACCGAGGGGTTGAGGCTCGCGAACTCCGGGCAGTCGACGTTGAGGTGACGGTGGTCGAAGCGGTCGATCACGCAGCGGTTGACGATCGATGCGAGCGTGCCGACGCCGAGCGCCGGCGCGCCCGGTCCGACCGGGACGCGCACGGAGACCGCGACCCGGTAGTTGTGGCCGTGGCCGCTCGCGTGGTTGCACTTCCCGAAGATGCGGCGGTTCTCCTCGTCGCCGAGCTCGGGGCAGTGCAGGCGGTGCGCGGCGCTGAACTCGAAGTGCTCGGTGAGGGTGGCGTGGTCGGGCATGGACGAGCTCCAGGTGTACTGGACGAAGGGACTCGGGGCCCACTCGACGGAGCGCAGCTGGCTCGCGGGGGGCAGGTGGGCGGCAAGGGCGTGCGCGACGCGCCGGACGGCGACGCCGGGGGACGGCGTCGGTCGTTCGTGCGACATCGACTCGATCAGGGGCCAGCCGTGGGCCCTCACCATGGCGTCGACATGCTGGATGCCGACGAGGTACCCGGTCCGCGGGTTGGGGCGGCCGATCAACGAGACCGTGACTTCGTGATGGGCGCAGAATGCGTCGGCGGGCGGGATGCCCGCGAACCCGTTCGAGCCGCCCGCGGGCATTTGCGCCGAATCGGCGCTCGCGCGCAAGATGCCTGCGCGAACGGTTCTCCTGAGGATGATTTCCCCGCTCGGGAGGGCGTCATGAGATATCGGAGCAAATTTCGTCACGGTTCGCTTTCAATGACCCAATCAGACTCTACAGTATGTGGATTCCAAGCCCCCGGAAGGGCTCGGCGTGAGCTTTGCTCCGCCGGGCCTTTTTCATTTCCCGCGCATGCGTGCGCGGTCGCGTGGGGGGGTGCGGCATGCGCGCTGAAGTGGTGCGTGATCGTGGGTGCGTCCGCGTCCATCGCATGCTCGGCGGGGAATGCGGGCGGTGCATCACCGACGGAAGCCGCGCCTCGCTCGGGCGTCACGGCGGCATCGCCGGGCGGCGACGTGCGCGCCGGTGCGCCCGTGTCGCTCGGCGCGAGCATGACCATCGATCGTGCCGCGCGCGAGGTCCGCATCGATGCGGAGGTGGCATGCACGCAAGGTTGGCTGGAACAGGCTGTGTGCCGCGCCGGCACGCGCGAGCACGAGTCGCTGCTGGTCGTCAACCTTCCGCCGAACCGGGTGCATGCGGCGCTGATGCTCATCGATCTTCAGCCAGGCCGGCCGGGCCGGTGGGAGATGTCGCCTGATGGAGTGACTGTGAAGCGCATTCCCCCGGAGGGAGATGCCATCGCCGCCTGGGTCGAGGTCGGCGGCACGCGCGTTCCGCTGTCGTCGTGGATCGCGGACCCGGTGCGCGGGCGTCGGTTCCCCGAGCAGCCGTGGGTCTTCGCGGGTTCGCGCATGCGCCAGCGGCCACCCGAGCGAGGCGGCGGCGAGCAGTACGTCGCCGACGCCACGGGCAGCGTGATCGGCATCGTGACGTTCGGCGACGAGGTCGTATCGTTCCGCGAGGTGCTGTCCGACAAGGTCGAGACCGACGCTCCCGAGTGGCAGGCCGCGACCGAGCGCATGCCGCAGCCCGGGACGCGCGTGACGCTCGTGCTCACTCCGGCGGCGCCGCGCGAGGCGCCGCGATGAGGATCGTCGGCATCGATCCCGGCCTGCGCATCACGGGGTACGCCTGCGTCGAGCTTCGTCCCGGCGCCGTCGACCCCGCGCTCGTCGAGGCCGGCGTCATCCGGCTGCGCGCGGAGGAACCCGTCGCCGCGAGGCTGCGCGCCCTCCACGAGGAGCTCGGCGCGTTGCTCGACGACCTGCGCCCCGCGCGCGTGGCGGTCGAGCAGGTCTTCGCGCACGTGAAGCACGTGCGGACGGCGATCGTGATGGGGCACGGACGCGGCGTGGTGCTGCTCGCGGCAGCGCTGCGGGACCTCCCGATCGACGAGTTCGCGCCGGCCGAGGTCAAGAAGTCGCTGACGGGGCAGGGCGCCGCGTCCAAGGGGCAGATGCAGCGCGCGGTGATGCACCAGTTCGGCCTGCGCGCGCTCCCCGAGCCGCCGGACGTCGCCGACGCGATCGCGATCGCCGCGTGCGCGGCGCGACGCCATCGCGAGGCCCTCGACGGCGGCCCCGCGGTCGCGCCTCCCGCGCGCCGCGGGCGCCGCCCGCGATAGGCTTCCCCCCGATGTCGGTGCGCGCGCCCGTGCTCCTCGTCTCGCGGCGGCTCATGAGCGACCAGCTCACGCCGGTGCTTGCCTACCGGCGCCTGGTGGCGCCCGACGACCGAACCGCGCCGAGCTTCCTGTTTGAGAGCGTCGAGAACGGCACGGCGGTCGGGCGGTGGTCGATGCTCGGTGCGCAGCCGTCGCTCGAGGTGGTGGCCCGTGCGAACTCCGTCGAGGTGCGTGACCGCGCCCGCGGGACGGTCGACCGGCTCGAGCGCGACGATCCGCTGGCGCTCTTGAAGGAACTCGGGGCCGGGCGTGCGCCCAAGGCCGTCGACCCGCTGCCCGCCGCGTTCCACGGCGGGTGGGTCGGGTTCGCCGCGTTCGACGCGGTGCGCTGGCTTGAGCCCGGGAAGCTGCCGTTCGCGTCGGCGCCCCGCGACGACCGCGGCCTGCCCGACCTCCACTTCGGCCTGTATGGCGAGGTGGCCGTCTTCGACCACGTGTCGAAGGTGGTCCACGCGGTGGTCTCGGAACCCGTCGACCTCCACGCCGGCGAGCCCGCGGCGCTCGCCGCGGCGCGCGCGCGGCTCGACGCGTTCTGCGCGCGCCTCGTCACGCCCGGACCCGCGCTCGCGCCCGGCGCCGTGGACCTCGACCTCGCGGCGCGCCCGGTGCCGCTCGCCGACGGCCCGATGCCGCGCACGGCCTTCGAGCGCGCGGTGGCCCGTGCGCAGGAGTACATCCGCGCGGGCGACGCGTTCCAGGTGGTCCTCAGCCGCCGCGCCGAGCGCGCGACGCAAGCCGACCCGTTCGACGTGTACCGCGCGCTGCGGGTGGTGAACCCGAGCCCGTACCAGATCTACCTGCAGGCCGAGGGATGCATCCTGGTCGCATCGAGCCCCGAGATCCTCTGCCGCGTGCGCGGTCGCACCGTGACGAACCGCCCGCTCGCGGGCACGCGCCGGCGCGGGCGCGACGCGGCCGAGGACCAGGCGCTCGAGCACGAGCTCCTCGAGGACGCCAAGGAGCGCGCCGAGCACGTGATGCTCGTCGACCTCGGGCGCAACGACCTCGGGCGCGTGTGCGACCCGGGCTCGGTGCGCATCGAGCGCGCGATGGAGGTCGAGCGCTACAGCCACGTGATGCACATCAGTTCGACCGTCACGGGCGAGCTGCGCCCCGGGCTCGACGCGTGGGACGCGCTGCGCGCGACGCTCCCGGTGGGCACCGTGAGCGGTGCGCCGAAGGTGCGCGCGATCCAGGTGATCGACGAGCTCGAGCCCGTGCGGCGCGGGCCCTACTCGGGCGGGATCGGCGCGGTCGGCTGGGACGGCGACATGGACATCGCGCTCGCGCTGCGCACCATGGTGATCCCGACGGGCCCGTGGCGCCCGGGAGCCGCATGGGACGTGCACCTGCAGGCCGGTGCGGGCGTCGTGCTCGACTCCGTCCCCGCGGCCGAGTACGAGGAGACCGTCGCGAAGGGCGCGGCCCTCGGCCGCGCGATCGATCTCGCCGAGCGCGCGTTCAGTACGGAATCGGCGAATCGTCCGACGGCTTCGTGACGGGGCGGGGCGCGGGCGGCTCCACCTCGCCGGGTGCGTGGTCCTCGCCGCGCGGGCGCCGGCGCGGCATGCCGACCTCGCCGGCCACGGTGGACGCGGCGAATGCCAGCATGAATGCGCCCCAGGCCCACGCGGCGGCGGCGACCACCATGATGGGCCACGCGATGCCGCCGAGGAGCCCCAGCCCCATGAGGAGGATGGCGACCGCAAGCCCCGCGGACGCACCGAAGAGCCACGGCAGCGCCGCGGTCGCGGGCTGGGCCTCGTCATCGACGGCCCGGCCGACCGCAGCCAGGAGCGTCGCCGCCGGCACCGCGCCCAGGAGCACCACGCCGAAGTGAAGCCCGCTCACGGCGGCCGGCACCGTGCCCGGCAGCGCGTCGCCGCCCACCCGCAGAAGCACCGCGAGCGCGCCGAGCACCAGCTCCGCGACCGTGCACGCCGCCGTCGTGCGCTCGAGCGACGGGTGCGCGAGGTCCACGGCACGCAGCGTGCGCCGGCACGCGCGAAGGCCGATCCAGCGCTGGATGGCGCCCAGCACCGCGAGCGCCGCCGCGGGGCCTCCGAGGCACCCGCCCATGGCGAACACGCCGAGCGGCGCCGCAAGCAGCCATGAACGGCCGAACGTGCGCACGGCGTCCGCGGCCGCCTCGCGGGCATCGGGGGCGTCGACGTGGGCGCGCCGGATGGACCGGGCGACCTCGAGCCCGCACTCGGGGCATCGCGACCCGACGCGAGCCCCGCGCAGGTTGTAGCCACACCCCTCGCATGCGGCGTCACGGCCCACGGTCGGGGCGCGTCGCGGCGAGGGGTTGGCTCGTTCGGGGCTCACGGGACGGTCGTCGGGGCCTCGTGGGCGCCCGGGCAGGCGATCTTCGGAATCCGCTCGAATTCCGCTCCCCGGACTCCGAACCGGACCGAAGTATAAGACGTACGAATCCCGTCCCCGGAGACTGTTCCATGCCGTCCATCGAGAGTCCCGTCGCGTTCCGCGCCGCCATCGTCTTGGCGGCCGCGGGTGCGCTGCTTGCATCCGCCCCCGCTCGCGCGTTCGATGGCCCGGTCCCGGCCGCGCCTGCGATCCCGGCCGCGCCCGCGGCCGAGGCCCCGGTGTCCGCATGGGGCGAGCGGCTCTGGAACGCCGCGCGCACCGGGGACTCGGCGACGGTCGATCGCCTGCTCGCGGACATGCCCGAGGGCGCGGACCCTGAACTTGCCCGTCGGTTCCGCGACGCCGTCTCCCGGCGGAGCGACCACATGGCCGCGACGGCCAAGGAGGTCGAGCGGCAGCGCGCGGAGAAGCTGAAGGAGATGAACGAGGCCGTCTCCGCGGGCAACGCGACGAAGGCGCTCATCGGCGCGGCCTACCTCAAGTTCCTCGGCTCGGACTGGAAGTCCACCATCGGCACGCCCGAGGTGCGGGCCGCCGTGGCGCTCGCCGAGAAGCGCGTGGACGAGGCGTGCGCGGCCGGCGACTGGCTGCTCGCCGAGGAGCTCCTCAACCGGCTTCGCTCCCTGTTCGAGGGCACGCCCGACCGCGAGGCCTACGACCGGTACGACGCGCGCCTCGAGACCGACATCGGGCGCCGGGTGATGCTGGTGCTCGAGTACGCGCCGCGTGCGTGGTACGAGCTGCGCCGCAAGCAGTGGGAGCGCCTCGACGAGAAGGACCGCAAGGAGCCGTTCCCACCCTACAACGAGAAGTCCTCCAACGACTGGAAGCAGGCGCTCGAGGGCATCAACGAGCGCATCCTCGCCGACGCGCTCGGGCAGGTCGCGGCGCAGCACCTCGAGAACATCGGGTGGAAGCCCCTGCTCGCGGGCGGGCTCGGGATGGTCGAGCGGCTCGCCACGACGCCGGCGCTCAAGGAGAACTTCCCGTCGCTCGGCGACGTGCCCGTCGCCGCCGCCTTCGCGAAGTCCGTCGCCGAGCAGTCCGCGCAGCTTGCGAAGCTGCGGGACGGGGAGGTCGACGTCCGGACCTTCGGGCGCATCTTCAAGGCGCTGCGCGACTCGAACGACGCGACGGTGAAGCTGCCGGTGGAGGTCATCGCGCGGGAGTTCGGCAACGGCGCGGTCGCCACCGTCACGCACGACTACGAGGACCCGTACACCGAGATCGTCTGGCCCGACCGCATGCGGCGGTTCGTCCAGATGATCAAGGGGAACTTCGTCGGCGTCGGCATCATGATCCGGCACAACGAGGCGCGCGAGATCGTCGTGGTCAACCCGCTCGACGGCAGCCCGGCGAAGCGCGCGGGCGTCCGCCCGGGCGACAAGATCACCGCCGTGAACGGCCAGGCCACGGCAGAGTGGCCGCTCGACAAGGCGGTCGACACCATCACCGGCCCCGCGGGGACCAACGTCGCGCTGACCGTGACGCGCGAGGGCGCGCAGGAGCCCGTCGAGTACCCGCTGGTGCGCGAGCGCATCAAGATGTACTCGGTGCAGGGCTGGCGCAAGACCGGCTACAACGAGCGCTCCGAGCCCCGCTGGGACTGGATGATCGACCCGGATTCCCGCATCGGCTACGTGCGCCTCACGGGGTTCAACGAGGACACCTTCACCGACTTCCTGAAGGCGATGCGCGAGATGACCTCGGCCCGGCCCATCAACGGGCTCGTGCTCGACCTGCGCGGAAACCCGGGCGGGCTGCTCACCAGCGCGGTCCAGTTCGTGAACGTGTTCCTGCGCAGCGGCCGGATCGTGAGCGTCGAGGACCGCAACGGCAACGAGGTGGCGGCGTACAACGCGCAGCGCCGCAGCGCGCCGCTCGCGGACATCCCCACCGTGGTCCTCATCAACGAGTCGAGCGCGAGCGCGAGCGAGATCGTCTCGGGCGCGCTCGAGGCGCACGACGCGGCGGTCGTCATCGGCGAGCGCAGCTTCGGCAAGGGAAGCGTGCAGGAGGTGCACGACATCGGGGGCCGCGGCGCCGACGCGCAGGCCAACGTCAAGTACACGGTGCAGCACTACCTGCTCCCGCCCAAGCCCGGCGAGAAGAAGGGGCGCCTCGTGCACCGCAAGCCCGGGTCGGACGACTGGGGCGTGGTTCCCGACTATGTCGTGAAGCTCTCGCCCTCGCAGGTCGAGGAGATCAACAAGGTGCGCGCCTCGGCGGACGACGTCCCCGAGGAGGCGGCCGAGGGGATGGGTACGCTGCCCGACGCGAAGCCGGCCGCCGACGGCGACCCGGTCGCGAAGGCCCCGGCGGAGAAGCGCGACCCGGCCGAGCTCATCGAGAAGGGCATCGACCCGCAGCTCGAGACCGCGGTGCTGCTGCTCCAGGGTCGCGCGATCGGTCGCGCCGCCACTGCGTCCGAGGCACCCGCGCGTCCCGCGCAGCGGCCCGGCGAACCGGCGGGGAAGGCGCGTTCCTGAGCGCGCGGCCCGGGAGCAAGGCGCGAAGCGGGGCCTTGGCGCCTGCTTGGCCGAAGGGTTTGCCGATCGGGGAGTGATCCTCTATGCTTATGGGGCTATGGCTTGCGCTCGCGTCGCCCGTCGGCGGCGCGCCGCGCGTTGGCCCCCGATGAGTTCCATGACCATGACCACGTTGCCGCCGTCCGTCCCGCCCGCGCCCGCCGCGACCGAGGTCCACGCGAAGGTCTTCGGCGCGACCGAGCACCTCGCGCCCGTCGCGTCGAAGGTCGACGTCCCCGTCGAGCGCATGAAGCAGTGGCTGCGCGACATGCTCCTGATCCGCGAGTTCGAGGTGCGCTGCATGCAGGCGTACCAGGAGAAGAAGATCGGCGGATTCTGCCACGTCTACATCGGCCAGGAGGCCGTGGCGGTCGGCTGCACCGCCGCGGTCGAGCACCGCGACCCCATCGTCACCGCGTACCGCGACCACGGCCATGCCTTGGCCCGCGGCATGGACCCCAAGTACTGCATGGCCGAGATGTTCGGCCGGATCGGGGGCTGCGCGAAGGGCAAGGGCGGGTCGATGCACATGTTCGACCGCGACAACAACCTGTTCGGCGGCCACGGCATCGTCGGCGCGCAGACGCCGCTCGGCGCGGGCCTCGCGTTCGCGTGCAAGTACATGGACGAGGTGATCGACGGAAAGCCGAGCTCCCGCGTGGCGCTCTGCTTCCTCGGCGACGGGGCGCTCAACCAGGGCGCGTTCCACGAGGCGCTCAACCTCGCGGGGCTGTTCGACCTCCCGGTGATCTACGTCGTCGAGAACAACGGCTACTCGATGGGCACCGCCATCGCGCGCGGGACCACGATGGCCCACTCGCTGGTCACCAAGGCCGCGGGCTACGGCATCGACGGCTACGTGATCGACGGCATGGACGTGGTCGACGTCTACGCCGAGATGAAGCGCGTCGCCGACCGCTGCCGCGCGACCAGCCGCCCCGCCTTCGTCGACATGCGGACCTACCGCTACAAGGGCCACTCCATGAGCGACCCGCGGAAGTACCGCACGAAGGAGGAGGAGGAGGTCTTCGAGGCCGAGGACCCGATCGGCAAGCTCCAGCGCCGCCTGCAGGCCGCGGGCCAGCTCGGCGACGAGGAGTTCAAGGCGATGCAGAAGGCCGTCCGCGACCAGGTGCGCGAGGGCGTCGCGTGGAGCGACGCGAGCCCGCCGCCGCCGCTTGAGGAGCTGTTCACCGACGTCTACCTCGAGCCGTGGGGCCCCTACACGGGCAGCACCCAGCCCGCGATGAACGGCGGCACCGTAAACCCCGCCGGTTTCAAGACGATCGACACGAAGGAGGAGCTGTCGTGACCGCCCTGCGAGAGATCGAGTTCCGCGACGCCCTGCGCGAGGCCATGAGCGAGGAGATGCGCCGCGACAAGCGCGTCATGCTCATGGGCGAGGAGGTCGCCCAGTACAACGGCGCCTACAAGGTGAGCCGCGGCATGCTCGAGGAGTTCGGGCCCCGCCGCGTCATCGACACGCCCATCTCCGAGAGCGGCTTCGCCGGCATGGCGATCGGCGCCGCGATGATGGGCCTGAAGCCGGTCGTCGAGTTCATGAGCTGGTCGTTCAGCCTGGTGGCGGCCGACCCGATCCTGAACAACGCGCCGAAGATGCTCTACATGTCGGGCGGCCAGTTCGGCTGCTCGGTGGTCTTCCGCGGCAACGACGGCGCCGGCGGCCAGCTCGGCAGCACCCACAGCTGGTGCGTCGAGGGCCTCTACTCGAACGTGCCGGGCATCAAGATCGCGATCCCCTCCAACCCGTACGACGCGAAGGGGCTCCTCAAGACCTCGATCCGCGGCAGCGACCCGGTGTTCTTCCTCGAGAGCGAGCGCATGCTCGGCAACAAGGGCCACGTGCCCGAGGAGGAGTACCTCATCCCGTTCGGGCAGGCGGCGGTGGTCCGCGAGGGCACCGACTGCACGCTCGCGAGCTGGGGCCGCCCGGTGCACTTCTGCATGGAGGCCGCCGAGGAGCTTCAGAAGCAGGGCATCTCGTGCGAGGTCATCGACCTGCGCACGGTGCGCCCGCTCGACGTCGGCACGGTGGTCCACAGCGTGCGCAAGACGAGCGCGTGCGTCGTGGTCGACCAGTCGTGGAGTTTCGGGAGCCCCGGCAGCGAGCTCGCCTCGCAGGTGCACCGGCACTGCTTCGACGACCTCGACAACTACGTGCACCGCGTGCACTCGGC
>Ga0169931_10002287_pt1 | contig 31260 bp, 34 predicted proteins | sample Kivu_15m_20L_FD_129675 | JGI IMG/M metagenome (GOLD analysis project Ga0169931, IMG submission 129675) | Freshwater microbial communities from Lake Kivu, Western Province, Rwanda to study Microbial Dark Matter (Phase II) - Kivu_15m_20L... | ecosystem: Environmental > Aquatic > Freshwater > Lake...
TGAGAATCGAACTCATGACCTTCGCTTTACGAGTTCTCAGACCTCCTATCCACCATTGACTCACTGCGTTCATTATCGCTCAATCCACTGACAGTTAGGGTGTGATTTGTTCGCTTGTGTGCGCTATTAAACCCTTGTGTTGCATCCATGCTTGCATCCAAAGGCTCTAGTAGCTGAGGGGCTACTGGCTTATTTTTGTTGTTAGTACTGAGGCTGACACCTGATTAGGTTCTGTAATCTCAACCGTTTAAGGGTGGGGGGGTTAACGATACCTTCGTCTAAAAAGCACAAACAAAACCGTGAAGAATATCCATGCAAAAAATGCATAAGAAACTGTATGGGCATGATCGCCTGTAGAAGTGTTGGTGAACAGGGCTAATTAAATAGCCAAGAGACTTGCTACAGCCATAAATCCGCAGAACTTAGTTATCTATCCCATAAGTGCAGAATAACCCTCACTGACTCGAAAGCTTTGGAGCTAGAGAGTGCCAACAAAATCCATCCTCCAATTCGAAAGTATGAGACACAAAGACTCGAGGAGCGATTAGTCCGAAGGGGACTGCAAATTCGAATGAATTTTTCGCCGCATCGTTTTTCTGATGGAAAATTTTCGCAGTGTCTTACGAAAGAAGCTTTGGTTGACCTTTTGTCTCAAATAGAGTCAACTAAACCAGACCGAATTCTTGTTTTAGCGGCCGAAAAGGGGCATCAAGATCATGACTATGTCAATCATTTAGCTCGCCACACATCAAAAAGGATTTCGGCCGATTTAGTTGAAGTGAACGCTTACTCAAATGCGTCGCGACGATTTGGTTTTCATGTCATGAAAGCAAAAAGAAAGTCAGGCCTTTATGTTCAGAATAGGATTTCATTTGCCTGTCTAGCAATCAGCATCGCATTGAATTATCGGAGTCAATGGAAAAGCTGGATTGGTTTGCTACCCGGGATCTTGATTAGATACTTAAAACCTACTTTTAATTATTCAGTAAATGAAGAACTCCAATCAAACTCCGAGACTAGCACTGCTCTTTATGAAAAAAGAAGTCGCTCAAAACTTGAATTTGAAGTTCAACAGCAAGAACGTTTGGAGAAACCTTTTGAGGAATTAGACCATTAAAGAACTTCACTAAAATTCTCGCAAAGGCCATAGAGAACCCATGAAACAATAATTGCCTTATTTGTGTTTGAGATTATTTTGTTAAAACTTCAACGATTACAAAAGCAACTGCAACTCCCGCATCGTGCGTGATAGTTAAGTGAACGGTATGTCCTTGCATGATTTCAGCCAACTTTCCGCTCATGGCAAAAAACGGCTTCCCTTTAGAGTCAGTCAAAACTTCAATTTCAGCCATAGATAGAGATTGGACTTCATTCATGGCTTTATATAGCGCCTCTTTTGCCGCAAAGCGTCCGGCAAGTGAATTCAGGGATAGTAACTGTTCGTTTGGAGCAAAGAGCCGATTTAACAAGTATTTTTTTTCAGCAACTAGATTCTCGAATCGGACTAAATCTACGATGTCTGTTCCGATCCCAACGATCATTCCCGTGCCATTTCGTATCGTAAACTTAATGCGAGGGAAGGAGAATACCATAATCCCACGTCTTCCAAGAAGAAGCAAAGTAGATTTAGATAATTATTTTTTTATTGCAGAGGTGTCCCAAAATGATTGAGTTTGAAAATTTTAGTAAAGAGATTGCAAAAAAAGCTGCTGTGCTAAATTCAAAAGCCTATTCGTTGCAAAATGTCACCTCAAATCCATCTTGGCTGCTTCACAAACACCAGAAAAATCCAGACGGTTCATCCCTCTATGTCTCTTTGACAGAGAACGGTGTATTAAAGGCACACATCTCGATACAAAAGCGATTAATGAGCAAAAGTGGCGAAGTTGCTTTTGCAAACAACCCTGTGGATTTAGTTTCACTCTCGCCCCAACCAATGGCATCATTATTGCTTTATCGACAAGTTCAAACGAGATTGAACCAAGATGGGGAGCTTGCTTATCACACTAGTAATCCAAACTCAGAGATATTCTACTCTAAATTATTAAAGAAGACACCTAAACTTTTTCTCGGCATGAAAGTTATGCTGGTATCGGTTCCTAATAGTTTTAGAATGGCGCGACTCGTCAAATTCATCTTTTACCCATACAAACAATTTCAAAAGTTTTTTTTGATGGTCTTTTCGAGAGGCTCTTCGCTGGAACTCTTATCGATTTCCTCTTTTACTAATCGGCATTTTGGGGAAATGGGAATCCTCGACGATAATCTTTTCTTGAAGAGAGATGCAGAGCGTTTGAACTGGCGCTTTTCAGAGGATAATCCCCATCAGACTTATCAAAGATACCTTTTAGTAAAGCAGGGACAAACTGTTGGATACTTTGTAGTCACCAGCATTACCCATCAGGGAATTGAAGGACTCGCTGTCGTAGACTTCTTTTGCCCAAAATTGAAACGAAGCGAGCGAGTAAAAATTGCTTATAAACTAATTCAGTTATCTGGATCTAGTAACATTATCTTTTCGGTAGTAAATTTTGATTCTAAAATATCCAAGTTTTTTCACGCGTTTCCCTTTTTAGGTTTGCCTTCTCGACTCCAACCCCAGTTTTTCCCTATATATTTGATGAATGGCACATCAAAATCTTCTGTTGACAAAGAGGCACTGATGACTCTTTTTGATTTAGATATACTGTAGGGATGAAGTACCAGCGTTTCCCAAATGTAAGTATTGAAAGTATTTATTGTGGACTTCCAAAAGGTATTTCAAATATAGACTCTCTCGCCGTGCCTCTTTTAGAGAGAACGCGATTTACGCGTCTAGCCCAAAAACTAGGTGTAAGTCAGACTCATGTTGAAACGTACCCAGGTGAGTTATTGGACATTTGTGAACAGCTCATATATCAATCGCTGGGTGATGCCAAACTAAGTATTAATGAGATATCAACTCTCATTTGCGTTACTCAAACAAATCAGTATTTAATTCCAGGTCTATCTTCACTGATACAATCTAGAATACCATTTCCTATTGATTCAAGATTTATTGACTTAAACCAAGGTTGCTCGGGATTTATTGATTCAGTTCAATTAGTAAGTAATTACTTGTCGAATGAAAATAGACATGCACTTGTAATTACAATGGAGTCGATGTCTTCTATTCTGGATCCGGTTGACTTCGGCAATAGGCTTTTGTTTGGAGATTCGACATCAGTGACTCTTCTTCAATTTTCTGAGGAAAGCACTGATATGTCTGGTTTTATGCGATACGACGGTAACCATTTTAAGGCAGCTTTCTTGGAGTCAATTAACGTAACTAGAAAGAGTGGGGCTTACTTCTCATTGAACGGCCCGCAAATTCTCTCGCTGGCGCTCACCGCTTTTGAAGATTTGCTTCTTTTCCTTTCAGAGTTGCAGATAACCTTAGAAGAGATTGATTTCGTTGTACCACATCAAGCAAATCGTTTTATCTTGGACAATCTTATCCGGAGATATTCGTTGGACTCTCGTAAATTTATCGTAGAAATGAACGATGTCGGTAACACGAGTTGCAATTCAATTCCGTTAGCTATCTGTATCGCACAGGAAATACACAATTTTTCTAATAAAGACTGCATCTTGCTTGGATTCGGGAATGGCTTGAGTTGGGGTGCTTTGCGAGTCAAGTTTGGGCAGATCCGATTGAAGATCGCTTACTAGCGTGAAGGTTTCAACACAGGAACACTGCAGTTATCTAGAATCATCTGGTGATTTGAGTCCCATCCACACAGACGAAACATATGCTCGCAGCTTTGGGTTAAACTCGTGTGTTGTACATGGCACTCATTTAATAGAAATAGCTCTCGGCCGAATTCTAAATCTGGAAAAAGAACGTTCTTATTCGGGAATCGTCGTCGAAATGTTAAAACCGATATATCCCGAAGAAGAATTTGAGCTTGTTATGCTTGAGAATGAAGCCTTTGTTCAGGTCAAGTTTCTATCTGACTCCTTACTGAAATTTAAGATTACCTTAAATCTAACGTCTCCCTCATCCGGGATGTCTCCCGAGAACGAGATCACAAATGGAACGATTAGGACTATTTTCGAACCATTGCGCGAAGTATCTAAGTATGTGGGAATGACTTTTCCTGGGTCTAATGGAATCTTGAGGCAAATTTCAATATCCAAAGCTCCACCCACATTATCAAGTCCTGTTCTGCAAGGTACCTTCAGTAAGCTCTTTGAATTCGAAAATGTGAACATCCGCGCTACTTCCATAATTAGTAGAAATATTTTCTCTTCACAAATTATTGAACAGTACTTAGAAGAGACAGACTTATGTTCCAAGCTTGATAAATTCCGCGATGCAAAAGTTTTACTTGTTGGTTTTGGAACTTTGGGACGACTATTGGCTACCTTACTCAAAAACGTTCCTCAGGTGCATTTAGATGTTTTGAAAAAATCACACAGTATCGCAGAGCATGACATGGGCTTCGAAAATAGCGGTGTTAATTTCTATGATGACATAAAGAGTCTGCGATTGTCCTATGACTATATTTTCTTTGTTGCGTCGCCAATTATCATGCCTGAACCCAAAAACGATAATGGGCATCTAGAGTCCAGCTATCGCGAGGTCTTCATACATCTGCTTAGCGATGTAATCTCCAAATATCCTAATACTCGGGGATTCTTTTATCCTTCCACGTCTTATCTTGATGGTTCCATACCGAATGAATTCAAATCATATTGCGGAGTAAAGAGTGAGTCAGAATCGCTATTGGAGCGACATTTCTCCTCCAATCCTACAGCGCTCGCTCTAGTGCGATTGAAACCCTTTTCGAGTCGACACCATTCTCCCATTCTTAAAACTGCTTCGGAAATTTCATCTGAGGAATTGGTTGATCGTTTATTGGAAGCGATTACAAACTGGAAGTGACAACTAAATCGTTTCGTTTATGAGATTTAGGATATCTTTAATTTTCGAATTTTCTGAAATTTCTTCTGGTGAAAATTTATGAATTATTTCTCGTTCAACCTCCAACATTATAGAAATTTGTGCAAAAGAATCCCATTCTTGAGGATTCCCAATACCCGAATCCTCTGTGATTAAGCTGGATTCAACAGATAGAATCTGTGCGACAATCGATATTAGTTGTTTCTCAGTCATTCTTGACATAAAGAAAAGCCCTCTCTTTTACCTTGTCCGAAGTTAGTATCTTTGAAATTTCTAACCCTTGATTTTGATTCCAAAGGTTCATTAATCTTAATTCGCTAAAAAATTCCTCCATATATATTGTGCGACTATTTTTATTCAAGATGGCAAAAACTACATCAATTCCTTTACTCTGCGCCCATGTTGCTAATTCTAGAAGTATGTACCATTCGATACCGCGTGAAAAAGCGCGACATGACAAGACCCACTCGGTGATTATGCAATTATTTTCCATCTTCTCAACCAAAATCGAGGATAGTATCCCCATAGGTATTCCATTTTCCATTACTTCAAAGTTCCTAGCAAAATTACTGTTATCTTTCGCTATTTTTAGAACTTCTAACCGCGATGACCTTCGTGCAGTTAAGTTAAACTGATTAGTTTTATTGATTAATGCCACTGTTCTATCTAAATCCGCAGAGATGATTTCCTTGGCATTTACATTCAACTGATATCCGTTGTTATCCATGAAATTTTCAGAAGTAGGTTTACTAAGCAGTGACTTTGGTTTCAAAACTTCTCGTGTTTTGAGAAATACTCTTGATTGATATAGGCTTATCATAAGATTTGGATTTGAATGATTTATTAGGATACTTTTAAGTTTCGGATATTTCTGACTTACTTCGAAAATCTCAAACTTAGAATCGTCGAGGAACACTATTGAATCTGTATGGATGTTTAAGTGTTTTGCCATCTCGTTGATATTGTGTGACTTTTCCTTCCAATTTACTCCCCAATATGAGATCATTTCTGGTTTTAAGATCATTTCTTTCTTCATTTCGAAAGCTTCTCGAGTGATGCTTTCATTGTTCTTGCTTATGACGCCTAAATATATTCCACTTCTATATTGTTGATAGATAAATCTTTGCAAAGCGAGGTGGCTCCTACCTCTCCCATTATGATCCAGATATATTCCTTCGACTCCCACATCACCAAGAATTCCATCCCAGATCGTTCCATCGAGATCTAGCGCGATTGCCTTCACTCCATATCCAAGGTCGTTAAGTAAAACGCCTCCAACCGTTTTAGAGATTCTTGAAATTAACTCCAAATTCCCGGGAACTTTTGAGATTTCCCAAATCCGGGGGTCGTACCAAGATTTTAAGTCTTGCTCGGGTACCCATGTTTCATAAGAAATTAGACTAAGCCCCGCTGATTCTTCTTTAATCTCAGACAGAGAATGGCTTAGTAACCTTCTCGACCTTTCAATCTCGCCTTCACTGGATGACGAGTAGCTACCTGGCTCGGGCATCATAACGTAAACCGATACCCCTGAATCTAGTCTGACTTTTATAGTTTCGATGACTCGTTCAATTCGTATTGGATCAATTAAAGTTTCACCTTGCGAAATGGAAATTTGGGGTAACCAAAAAATGGCAATATCGGTTGGTTCTGAATACTGTTGGAATAACCATTCATCGTAGTTATAGGACTTACTTAAAGTCGGCACACCAGCAAGTAATAAGTCTAAAAAAACTCCCGCTTCAAATATGGATGAGTTACCTAAACAAAGGTATTCGATTGAAATTGGCTTCACTTTAGATTCTACGATTTTACTTCGATATTTCTTGGCTAGTTGCTTGGTCTTGAAATGTCGTACCGAATCATCTCGCCAATCAATCTGATCTTGAATATCTATTGACAGACCCATGGTGGTCAATTTCTTCTTTCTTTCTTCAAGCGATTATTAAACAATTCCTTATTGGTAAACTCGATATACATCGGTATTTTAATCCTACTCAATTGACTACGGCATAATTCTAGAATTTGATTTCGGATTAGTTCTTTGTTTCCTTCATGCGAAATCTTAACTTCGGCCGCAACCACATTTCCCAATAGTGGATGTGGTTTCCCAAAGACACGAACATCAAGTACTGCTTCGCATTCCAAAATTACTGTTTCAACCTCAGAAGGGTGGACTTTCTCCCCGGCTGTAAAAATCAAATTTGATTTACGGCCCAGAATTTTGACCCATTCGCCATGTTCTTCTACATAGTCTCCTGTCTTAAAGAAGCCATCGTCTGTAAAAGGTGAATCCGCATTCAAATAACCTAACATCGAAGACTCCGCTTTGATTTCTAGCTGATGGTCCCTAATACGTATCTCGTAACCCGCGCCGCCTAATTTTACAAGTGTAGAAGAATCTGACTGTGACTTAGTTGCTAGAACGCCAATCTCTATTAATCCATAGGTCTGCTTTAGTTTGACTTTTGGAAGTAGAACGTGAAGTCTCTTTAAAGTACTTTCGGGCATTGTTTCTGCTCCATAGGTGATCCATCTCAGGGATTCAAGATTGTGTTTCCCTATAACACCTGAGAGTAGAAAGAGGTTGATAAAGCTCGGGGATGCGGGCAGCAAATCAAGCTTGTGTTTCTCTATTGCTTTTGCAACCGTTACTGGCTTCCTATCTTGAATTAGAGCAAGAAAGCCCAAAGAGAAAAGGCTATGAAAGAGTGTGTTAAGTCCTCCCCAATGATCAAACAGAAGTATCGACACACTCCTAAAGGCCTTCAGTTCCTCCTTTGAAGCTACAAATTTTTTTAGAAGACTTTCGAAGTTATGCACTACTCCTTTTGGCTCACCGGTAGTGCCAGATGTGAAAAGAATCAAACCACTACTTTCCATTTCCTTCAATCTAGAAATTAACACATGCTCTTCTTCCATATTCCTTACAACCCGATTTACGCAAATATCCGAATTCTCAAATCTAATTTCAATGTCAGCAATGGCCCTAATCAAGTCGTTTTTCCTTTGGTCTAAATCATTGGGAAGCGTAGGAATCAAGATGCACTTCTCAAGGATTAGGGCAATCAAAACTGCTATTGACTGTAGCGAGTAATCTGAATTTAGGCGCACACAATCACCATTTTTGACTTCATACTGTCTCAAAATCTCCCTGAATTGCGATACTGATTCGAATAAGTCCTTGCAAGTGTAGACGCCTTCCTCAGACGCAAGAATTTCTTGGTGGGGGTTAGTTGACAACTTTTGCATCAGCACATCAAGACCCATGTGGACTCCAAGTGATTTCAGTCTTCGTAAATTTTTTCCCATGACCTGGATATACATCCACGAATTCCACAGACTTCAAAACTTCAATTGACTTTTCCAGTTTTGAAAGATTGGCATCTGGCCAGCAGGCGGTTCCTGGCTTTTTATTCAACAAAGTATCCCCAGAAAAAAGTGAATTCATATATAAGAAACAAACGCTTCCTTTCGTATGACCTGGGGTTTCAATCAATTTCAAATCGAAGTCTTTTTCTACTCTCTGGAAATCGCTGGTGTTGAACGAAGTAACTTTTGTCGGCAAATACGAGTTCTTGGAAGATTTTGTAAGGAATCGCAACAAACAATTTATTGAGATATTCTCATAGTCAACATTTGACATATAAATCGGAATATCCTGCCGAATTTCGAATATTCGAGGAATACCATTGAAGTGATCAAAGTGTCCGTGCGTAAGTAGTATCGCTGATATCGGGGATGATGTGTCAACTATTCTTTTCGCTGTTTCCTCTGACATTTCACCAGGATCTAACAATATGGAATTTTGCCCATTATCCAATAAATAGATGTTCTCTTTATATTCGTTTGAAGCAAAGAATCGAATCACATTAAATCAATCCGCCAAATGCCACTTCCGTGCCAGATAATGCCTTTGGACGGGAAACCGCAAGGTATCCAACAAATTCGTTTAGTTCCCTTTGAGAAACGTGTGGAAAGAAGAGTCTCTTTTCATAGTTCTCGCGCGCAGATATAGGAAGTTGTTGCACCATGGGACTTTCCTCAATAAGTGATATAGATATTGTGTAAAAGACATGGCCATATCTGTGGTATTCAAGCGCCATGCCCGCGTGGGCGCGTGTTAAAGCACTCTTCGTTGCGGCATACAATGAGTTTCCGACTGCGATTACATGAGTCGACATAGAAGAAAGAAGAACTGACGTAATTGGTTTCTTTTGTAGTGAGGCACGTTTCACAAATTCATTTTGTGCCAAAATAGGCAACTTAAAATTGTGTTCAATTATTTGATCTAAATCTGCATTTTTACTCTGTATAAATAGTCGATTATCGCTACGTCCAATCGTATTAATTACTAGCTCAGGGGCATCTTGGTCCTCAAATACGGTATCTAGAAATTTGCAATAACTAGCCCAATCTGAAAGATCCAATTGTTTCTTTGTCAATCCATTCGTCACTACCCAGCCGCTCAAGTCACGACTACCTATGCCGATAACGTTCCAGTCTTTTTCGGCAAGGTAACGAGATAGCTCTGCTCCTATGCCTGAGGAGGCTCCTAAAACTATCGCATTCCTTTTCATGTCATCGCCGATTTGATTTTGTCCTCGACATAGTGAGTAAGGTTTTTCAAGTTCGCAAATGGATGCTTGGGATCTTGTGGGTCTAAACCGAATACGTAGTCGTCAAACAATACAATCTCTATAGACATCTCGCTCTTCACATATTCTTCAATATTTACTACAAAAAAAGCAAAATTAAGTGAGTCCAAACCCTCATCGCCACCAAAGATTGATGCGTCGAAGTCCTGTTGAAATTTGTAAATTTTTCCTTCTGCCTCCCTAATTTCATTTATCGCGTAATCGATCGCTTTTTTTGCCTGAGAAACCATGATGGAACTATACATGTATCTTTTTCTAGAGTCTTGCCGATGGCCTCACTCTAAAGATTAAACAGTTTATTTAACCAAACGCCGATTGACACCAAAGATGACCCCGTCGGGAATATTCCTTGTACACCCAGCTCTTTGAGCGTCTCTTCGTCTTCCTTGGGGATTGTGCCTCCAACGAAAATTACTACAGTCGTTAGTTGCCTTTTCTCTAATTCCATTTTTAATCTACGTATCAATGGAAGGTGTGAACCACTCAAAATAGACAGACCTAGTGCATCCACATCTTCTTGCAAGGCAATGGCTGCAATTTCTGATGGCGTTTTATGTAGTCCAGAGTAAATGACTTCAAATCCTTGGTCTCTTAAATATCTTGAAACTACTAGTGCTCCGCGATCATGACCATCAAGCCCAATTTTAGAAATCATTATCCTTAAAGGAGTTTTTACTTTTTTTGCGTCATTCATTTGGTTTCATTTCAATATATTTGATTTTTAGCAATTCTCGAACTAAATCATCAATTCCTTCCAAATTCCGCACAGATCCTGAGATGACTCTTACACTTTTCTCTTTAATTTGTCTTGATAACTCTATACTTTGCTTGAAGATTGATACGATTTGGCGATCACTTTCATTTTCAACTTTATTAAAGAAGACAATATCGCCAACTTCGATAAACCCTGATTTTGCAAATTGGATTTCGTCGCCATTATTTGGAGTTTGCACATTGACGACAACATCAAAGACCTCGGGCAGTCTGTCTTGAGTTTGCCCCATGCCAACTGTCTCAATAAACACTAAGTCATAGCCGAAGTGAAAGAAGGTATCTGCCACAGCTTCCAAATTGTTTGGCAATGTTGAAAGACTACCTCTATGACCGATGGATCGGAAAAATATTCTCAAGTCATCTGATTGATTCGTTAGTCTGACCCTATCGCCCAAAAAAGCACCCCCATTTCGAGATGAAGGGTCAAAAGCGACTACAGCTACTCGTTTTGAAATTAAACTCTCATTACTAAGTATCGCATTCAGCAGTGACGATTTTCCGGCTCCTGGAAGTCCCGTGAAACACACGAGAATGTTTGATTGGTTTCGACTTCTTAGAAAAGGACGCAATGTTTCTATTGGAGTACCAAAATTCAATAAATAAGTTATGAACTGCGATATTTCAATAGGAAATGGATTAGTTTTTTCCAGAACACCGAAATATTCCAAGCTCATGTCGGAATGTGCCTGAAGATGTGGATTCACGTCTGGAGTTTACTGCAGATACGGAGGCTATATTCGGCACAGAACTAAGGGGTAGGAGTGTTTTCGGACTACTATTTTAAATATCTTCGTAGAGTACTCGCCGGGTCGCGGTAACATTAACCACAATGATGAGTTCAGCGGGAGAATACCCTTATAGATCGGGCATTCATGCAGACATGTACAAAACTAGGCCGTGGACAATTCGCCAGTACGCAGGATTTGGAACACCCCGCTCGACAAATGAACGATTCAAGAACCTCATTGATAGCGGAGTTACAGGGCTGTCCGTAGCCTTTGATTTACCTACTCAAATGGGATTAGACCCCGATAACGAACTGGCAATTGATGAAGTGGGTCGTGTGGGCGTATCTATCTCTTGTCTCGACGACATGAGAACACTTTTCGACGGCATTGATCTTGAACAAGTGTCGGTATCGATGACTATTAACGCTACTGCGCCGATTATCTTACTTATGTATCAAATTGTTGCCGAAGAGCGCGGATTTGATCCGAAGAAACTTAAGGGAACGATTCAAAACGATATTCTCAAAGAGTTTATCGCTCGTGGAACTTATGTATTTCCTCCTGAATTCTCAATGAATCTATTTACACAAACGTTTTACTATTCTATTCGTGAACTGCCGAGCTGGAATCCAATTTCTATATCTGGATATCACATGGCAGAGGCAGGCGCAGACGCGACAGATGAGTTAGCTTTTACCTTTGCTAATGCTTTGGAATACGCAAGATGGCTACAAGCACTCAATGTACCAAGTAATGAATTTCTAGAGAGATTTACCTTCTTTTTTGCCTCAAGACTTAATCTACTTCAGGAGGTAGCAAAGTTCCGAGCCGCTAGAGAGATTTGGGCGAAACTTATAACTTCACGGTTTGAAAATTGTTCTGACAAGTCCTTGAAGTTGAGGTTTCATTCTCAGACGGCTGGCTCTGAATTACAAGTTCAAAGTCCAGAACTCAACATAATTAGAGTGACAATCCAAGCACTGGCCTCAATTCTTGGGGGCACTCAATCTCTTCATACTAATAGCTTCGATGAAGCGCTTTCTTTACCTTCTCTTTATGGTGCGAAGATTGCTACTGCAACGCAGCATATACTATTTCATGAAACGGATTTGACAGATTTTGTTGACCCATTTGAGGGTTCGATAACCGTCGAAGCGGCGACTGATAATTTGATTACTGCAGTGATGCGCAAAATTGACGAAATTGAAGATCTCGGTGGGGCACTCAAGTGCTTGCAATCCGACTACCAAAAAGACTCGATTTCTAAAAAAGCCTATCTACGTTCTCTAAAGTTTGAAAATGGCGAAGAAACCATTATTCAATTAGATGAATCGATGTTGAGTCCGTATAAATCGAATCCTGAAAGAGAGAAGGTTGATGGAACCGTACCGAAAGGAACTGGCGACTCAAGTGATAATGAATTAGTGGAAAAAGCACTTAAGCGACTTTCGATTGATGTAGCAAGCGGCGAAGATTTGATGCTTAAGATTAAAGCATGTTTGGTGACGGGTGCCACATTGGGCGAAATTGTAAAATTCATGAAAGTTGGTTTAGTAAATCTAGGAATTGGGGGAATCTCTCTTGAAAAACCTTAATTTGATTCCGGGAATTCAAGGCATTGACCATATTGGAATTGCTGTAAAATCTCTCGAAGACTCAATTAAGTTCTATGAAGAAGTACTTGGCGCCAAACTTGTCCATACCGAAGTAAACGCAGATCAGAATATCTCTGAGGCAATGATGGATTTACACGGACAAACGATTCAACTATTAGCGCCACTCTCGGACCGGGGCGCGATTCATGACTTTCTAGTTAAATATGGCGAAGGAGTACAGCAAATTGCTTTAAAGGTTGCGAACTTGGATTACGCTTGCTCTGCGGCGCGAAACAACGGAATAGCGGTGATTTTTGCTCAACACAAACGAGGTTCCTCGGACTCAAGGATAAACTTCCTCCACCCAAGAGATTGCGGGGGCGTACTTCTGGAGTTGGTAGAGAGCGCAGGCTAGTCCTCCAGAAAGGTTATAAGAGCTATAGTTCAAGGTTTTTATCTTGAAATTCTCTAACTTCCTGAACATTAGCTCGACCTCTTTCTTGATAAAAAAAATGTCGTGGCTGAAATGAAAAAGCTCTTTGGTCAATCAATAAGATCCTTGATCCAAGAATCATTTGAACCAAAATTCCTGGAGCAAGCCCCACCCAAGTAACGATCTGCGTCTTATAAACAATCATTATACGAAGGGCAAGAATTAATTTCTTTATGCTTCTTTCGGATTTAATCTGACCGAGTTTTAATCCCGGTGGGACCTTCATTACCCTAAACATTCTAGGAAAAAGAAAATTTGAACGGTACGTTGGAAATGCAAACAAGTCACATTCTTGCGGTAGAACACTTCTGGCAACATAGAATGTTGTATCGTGATCTTGATGGCTGCCATCGTTCAAGGTTGTAATTATAAAAGAAGGTTTCACTTCAGAGACAATTCCTTTTATTTGCGAGATAGCCTTTTTTGAGATGTCTTTATGCAACATTCCATCCCGTAGATTGTGATCACTACCAAAGTGAATCAATCGAACATTAGGGTCAATAATTTGCCAAGACTCTTCGGCCTCGAGTCTTCGGATCTCGCCGGAATACTTCGCCCCACTCCTAACTCCGTTTGTCAAGTATATTGTATGAGAAACTTTGAGCTTGCCGAGATAGTTGATGATAAACACCTCGTCATCGGGGTGTGCCAGAATTAGAATCCCGGTTAAACCATCATACTTTGACATTGTAACTAACCCCATTCACTCAGATTTCCTCAACTATACTCTTTTCATGAAATTGAATGATTTAGCCGTTGTAATACCTTCATTTAACGAAGGAGGTGTGCTATCAGAGACACTTTCGGGGCTGGCTGAATTCCCATTAGTTGTTCTTGTCGATGATGCATCAACAGATGATACATCAGAAATTGTCAAGTCCTTTCCAAATTTACTTTACATTCAGCACAGTTTAAACAGAGGTCAAGGAGCTGCACTAGAGACTGGATTTGAGTATTTACGAAGAAATAGTCAAATCCAATACATAGCTACTTTTGACGCGGATGGTCAGCACTCGGTAGATGATTTAAAGTCAATGTATAGCCAGATTACGAACAAGAATTTGCGGGTGGTGCTTGGCTCTCGTTTTTTAGGGCGAGAATATGCCAAAAATTCATTGAAGCAGAAACTCTTAATTTTGTATGCAAAGGTATTTAGGGTACTTGTTCAGATACCTGTCACAGATGCCCATAATGGTTTGCGCCTTTTTCATATTGACTTTGTTCGTAATGTTCACATAAGGACGGATGGCTTTGGTCATGCTGACGAAATCCTTAGGGCGATAAAGTATGGCGGATATGGCTTTGAGGAACATTTCACCAACATCAGATATACAAGTTATAGCATGAAAAAGGGCCAACCATTGATAAATGGTGTCAATTTGTTGTTTGACAAGATTTGGAGTGTAAAGTGAAACCAATTCAAGTGATTCTTGCAATCGGATTTTTAGCCTTAGGACTATTGTATCACTCCCGTAGAAAAAGTCTCGGCAGAGCATTAACACGAATTGGATTAATGATATTTATTTTCAGTGGCGCAATCGCGATCTTTTTCCCTAACATTTTTGGATCTTTGGCTGATGTCCTTGGTATTGGGCGTGGAGCGGATTTGTTACTGTATATGACAACTTTTTCACTAATCTCATTCGTCTTTTTGATTGTTGGAAAAGTTAAATTGCTCGAAGCTCAGATTACAAAGATTGTTAGGGAAGTTTCTCTCAGGGATTTGGGCCCGCGCGATAAAAATGGATAAAATAATGGGTCAGTCTAAGCTTCAAGCGTCTCGGGATAGAAAATTCGCAACTTTCAATATCCTTATTCAAGCAACTTTTATTTTTTTAACTTTGTATGTTTTGAAGCCAAGTCCTAACTTTACTTTCCTGATCTTTTTGTTTTCATTTATTGTCACTATGATCAATTTGAGCAGAAACTTTAATGTTTTCATCGCCTTGCCTATCGTTGTTTTGACTTTTTTGGGATTGCAACTTGCTTTACTTTTATTAACTCCGATATTCCCTGAACCTATATCTATAGACTCACTGTCAATACCGGTGAGTCTTTTACCTTGGGTAATTACTCTTAGCTTTTCTTATTCAGAGAGCGGAGACCAAAAAAAGGGAAAAAACACAATAAAGATTACCGGGTGGACTGTGATTCTTCTCCCCTCTGCATTCGCCACATGCATTTTTGTCCAAACGGTTTTGAGGTTTCCATCTGGGTGGACCTTTTGGGCGCTTGGCGGCGACGCAAGAAATCATTTGTTGTATTCAGTAACAACATCAGTGAGCGATGGCCTTTCGACTTCAGTTCTTAGCGGTGGCCCAACTTTTCCTGCGGCACAGGTTGCTTTGTTTGCGAAGCCAAATGCAGAGAACCTTGATTTGCAGATGTACTTTGAATCACTAACTCTTGCCCAATTTTTCTATCTAGTATTGGGATCAATAATGTTCGCTCTTATAACCAATAGGCTCGCCAGCCAAAAGCCTTTCATAAAATCTCTTCTCACACTAATCGCTGGGTCGATACCCTTCAGTGGATTGTTTGCTGGAGTATTGCAGAGAGATGGGTTTATTTCCATTTCATTACTTTTAGTGATTCTCTTGAGCGTAGTAATGATCTACATAGAGATTCTCAACCCAAACAATTCCGAAAACTTGAGACGCAGATTGTTTTATTTTGGTTTCTCCATAACTCCGATACTCGTCCTCTTGACCTGGACGCCTTTCTTGGTTTTCTGTGCAATTTTCGTTATTTTTGGTTTTATTGAAATCAACACAACAAGCGTTCAATCAAAACTCATCTTAGGCTGTATTTTCGTATTGAACCTCTCAATTGCTTTGTATTGTTTAGAGCCTCTAATTGAATTTAAATCCGCTAGCGAACAATTTACACTTCGGGGGGCCATAACTGCTCCTACCTTAATCTCATTTCTAGCTGTGTTGGTCATGATTGCCCTGTTAATAAATATGAATGCCATCAGAAATTATCGCAACGGATCTTTAAGAAAATTACTCCTTATTTTTCTGTTTACTGGTTTACCAAATCTCTATTTTATCTCTTTACAACCTCCTGAGATTGTCTGGAATTACTACCCTTCAAAGTACGGTTGGGTTTGGATTGTATTAGTTCTCCCTTTTTTGTTAATTGCCTTATCGCTATCAATCACAGAAGTGGTTTCCAAGATAGTGAGCCGCATTCAAATTTTAAGCTTTCGCCCAGCTGAGTCGGCAATCAAACTTCTGTCTATTTTGATTATAATCTATTTTTCAATAATGCAGGTTTATCCGGCTGTTCAGTCGCCGTGGCTACAAATTTGGTTCAATTCTTTTCAGAAGGGGCAATTCGGAGTTCAAAGTTATGTACTTGATGGTATCGGAGCTCCCAGCCCTCAAGTGGTTCAACGAATAAATCTGATTCATGAAGAAAAACGTCAGCCAGTATTCTGGAGGTATTTCTCTAATCCATCCGAGGAGAGGCTAGGAAATTTTCATCTAGTCCTCTACGCTTTTGAAAGAGATGGATCGAACAATCCAATCTCAGATAGATTGAGTTATTGGGCTTATTTCGCCGATAATTCAAAATTTGAGTCCCTTTGCGAACTTATTGAGGAAAATCCTCAAGGATTTCTAATCATAACCAAAATAGATGGCCTAACCACCGAAATAGAATCTCAATGTAGAGTATCGAACAAAAATATTGAAGTAGTGAAGGATTTTTTGAACGGCACATCGTGAGAAGGTTACTATTTACATTAAGCAAATTTTACTGCAACGTACGAAATTTTTCAATAATTCCCAAACTCCTGAAACAAAGTAAAATCAGCGTAGATAATGTTGCAATTAAGGGTGGAAATGATGTCTTATTTCTTTACGAGGGTTCTAATCGATATTTTCAAATGTACTTTGACCCAATTGATGTTGTTAAAGAATCTGCTGAGCGTTGGGCCCGGTCGGTATCAATCTGGGAAGAATCAGTAAAAAGTAAGAAATCTGAGTTTTGTTTCATTCTTGTCCCAAACAAGGCGTCATTGCTTCGTCACTCTTACCCACTAAGTTTACCCATGGCAGAAACTCCCTACTTAGAGAACCTTAGAAAAAAAGTACACGTTTCTCTTTTTAAGCCGAAATCTCCAATTGAAACATTCAGAAAAAATGATACCCATTTGAGTCCAATGGGAAATATAGAATTTTGTAATTTCATTCTCGTGTCTTTGGGTATAAACATTCAATACCATGGATTAATTTTTGTGGGGGCCAATGAATTTATCGGTGACTTGGGATCCAAATTTGAACCGCCTATCTCGGAGCTTGTTAAGTTTCATTCTTTGACAGACGATTTCTCGAAGCCTCAGATCATCTCTGATAATTCACTGGAATATCTGCCTTCGCGGCATGTTGGAATTTCAATTCGACTCTCGAATGCTAATGCCCCTGTGAATAAAACGCTAAGAGTTTTTGGCAACTCTTTTCTTGGTGTCGCAACTGAGTATTCCACTTTGTGGCTACTAGGTACTGTTTTCCAGAATGTTATGTTTGAATGGTCGCCTAAAGTCAATCTGGATGCCGTCGGGGAAAACGAAATTGTGATATTCCAAACTTGCGAAAGGTTTTTGGGGTATTCTCCAGACCACTGGGGATAAATTGAAATGAAAGTGGATGCATTTTGAATATACAAAGGCTTCTGAATGATGACTCTATTCGCTGGCATCAAAGATTTTTGCTTGACCCCGCTGGTATCTACGCGCCAGGGTTTAACAACATCGAACACTTGTTTGATTTAGCAGAAATTCCCACCGACCTAACTGGTGCTACTGTGTTAGACATTGGAACCACAAATGGTGGTAGCGCATTTATTTCTGAACGCCGCGGTGCTTCTAGAGTAGTTGCGGTTGATATCTGTGGCCCAGAAGTATTTGGTTTCGATAAAATTTCAGAATTCCTAGACTCAAGAGTCACTTTCTTGAAGTCATCAGTCTACGAACTTCCCGAAAAACTAAATCACGAGAAATTTGACTTGGTCTTTTTTTGGGGAGTCTTGTATCACTTGAGGCACCCTCTACTTGGCTTAGATGCAATTAATCAGATTAGTGCGGACATGTTAACTATCGAAACAGTGATCTCATCCTCAAGGGATTCTTCAGCAAGCTTCTTTCGTAAAGATGAATTATCAAATGATGGATCAAATTGGTGGGCTCCAAGCGAGCAATGTCTATTAGATTTTTGTGAATCAGCAGGATTTTCAGCTAAAACTGTGAGCCGATGGGGTGCAAGTGTCTCTGAAAGAATTCTTGTCAATGCCCGAATTCTGCAATCAGCACCCGAATACCTCTCTCTCAGTTACGAAAGGGAGATAAAGAGTGTGAACTTCTCAACGAGACATCCAGATCGCATCGCCTAACCATCATCGATTATGCGCATCAATTCTTATTCTCAAAATTTCGAAGATGTAATGTTGTTCCGCGCTTTAGGGCACGTTAAAGAAGGTTTCTATATTGATATTGGTGCCGGTGAACCAGAAATTGATTCGGTAACTAAGTTATTTTATGACCTGGGATGGATGGGCATAAATATTGAACCAAATATTTTAAGTTTTAACAAGTTAGTATTTTCTCGACCAAACGATGTGAACCTGAACTGCGCCATCACCTCCAAATCAAAGGATTTGAATTTCTGGCAAATGAAGAATAGTGGATTATCTACGGCTAGCGAGACGCACTTCAAAGAACATCTATCGAAAGGGTTCGAGGGAGACAGAATCCAAGTTAAGGGAGAGACTTTATCGACAATCTGTAATGAATATGTTGGTGTGAAGGATATTCATTTTCTAAAAATAGATGTAGAAGGCTGGGAAAGAGAAGTTTTAGAGGGTGCAAATTTTCAAGATTATCGCCCATGGATTGTTGTGATTGAGGCAACAATTCCAAATACTCAAATTGATAACTCAAAAGATTGGCTAGACCTACTTTTGAATTCGAAATACAAAATTGTCTATCGAGATGGATTAAACATTTTCTTTGTCGCGGAGGAGAAAAAGGAATTAGAGAGTAAATTTGAATTCCCCCCAAATGTCTTTGATGATTTTGTAAAATATGACCATTCATTGATGTCGGAGTTTTCTACTGCACGATTGGAGCTTTCTACTGCACGATCGGAGCTTTCTACTGCACGATCGGAACTTTCTACTGCACGATCGGAGCTTTCTACTGCACGATCGGAGCTTTCTACTGCACGATCGGAACTTTCTATAGTCGAGAAAGAGCTTATGGAAATAAAATCGTCAAATATTTGGAGAAAGACCAGATTTTTAAGAACATTGAAGACTTTTTTGACAAATAGCTCCAACACCGTTAGCTAAAAACTACGGGGTGATTTGCGTGAATGGTGTTTTCGGTAGACTACTCCAATGACAAAGCGGCGTGCTCTGGTTACCGGAATTACGGGTCAGGATGGGCATCACCTAACCGATCTTCTTCTGAAAAAGAATTATGAAGTGATTGGTATGGTACCTGGGCAAAGAAGCTCTCGAAGCACACCCTTCTCTGAAAAATTTCCCGATGTGAAGCTCGTTCAAGGCGATTTGGCTGACTTCTCCAGCTTACTCAACATTATTGGTGAGGCACAGCCTCAAGAAATTTATAATCTTGGCGCTTTGAGTTTTGTTGGTTTGAGTTTTTCTCAACCTGAACTAACCGCAAATGTTACAGGAATGGGAATTTTAAGAATTCTAGAAGCCACCAGAAAACTTGGTTTGGAGAAATCCACACGGATTTATCAGGCGTCTTCATCAGAGATGTTTGGGAAAGTTCGCGAAACCCCACAAACCGAGTTAACTCCCTTTCATCCAAGATCCCCTTACGGAGTTGCAAAATGCTTCGCACACTATACCTGTGTTCAATATCGGGAAGCTTATGAAATGTTCATTTCATCGGGCATACTTTTTAATCATGAGGGTGAAAATCGTGGGTATGAATTTGTAACTAGAAAGATAACTTCAAACATTGCAAGAATTAAACTTGGAAAGCAAGAAAAGTTCTCTCTCGGCAATATCTCTCCTCGCCGCGACTGGGGCTATGCAGGGGATTATGTAGAGGCTATGTGGATGATGCTTCAAGCGGAGAAACCTGATGATTTTGTCATAGCTACAGGTACATCACACTCTGTAAAGGAATTTGTCTTGGAGGCTTTGAAGGCCGCCGACCTTCCTCAAGATCTAGATCGTTTTCTGGAATACGACAAAACAATGGAGCGCCCGAGTGAAGTCGACACACTTATCGGTGATGCATTAAAAGCGAAAAGAGTTCTGGGCTGGGAACCCAAAGTAGATTTTCCTGAATTGGTAAAGCTTATGGTTGAAAATGATCTATATCTAGAGTCTAAGCGGTAAGGCAATTGTGTCGATGCAAACACAAAAGAGTCACTTGATTTTCACAATCATTGCGCCTAACTATGGACCTCAGGCTATGATTCTTGGTGAATCGATCGCCAAGAAGATCCCAGAAGCTATTTTCCGGATTATCGTTTTGCAAGATTGTAAGAATGTTGAAACATTGCAAGAAGGAATTGATGAGTATAAGAAGTTACTGGGTTCCTCATCCGATCATTTAGCGCTGACATTTCAAGAATTCGACTGGTCTGGCTTTGATGTACAAAACTGCGTGAATCAATACGATTTATTGGAGTTTGCCACTTCCGTAAAACCAACAATTATGAAGAATTACATTTCTTTGGGTTACACACGTGTTACATATCTAGACCCCGACATCCAAGTATTTGATGACTTTACCGATGCTCTAAGTCCAGATAAAAACATTTCAGTCACTCCACATATTTTAAGTGACTTTCCTGAGGACGCTAAACTCCCTGATCAACAGTCAATCTTGTATGCGGGAGTCTATAACTTAGGTTTCATCTCGGTTTTAGCGGGATCATCGACATTCCTCGAATGGTGGGAAAAGAAACTCAATAAATATTGCACCATGGCTGTTAGGGATGGATATCACGTTGATCAGAAGTGGGTTGATTGGGCGGTTAACTTTACTGAAATCGATATTGTTCGGGATCCAGGTTTAAACGTCGCTTATTGGAATCTACACGAACGTAAAGTCACTGACAGTGGAGTAAGGCAACTTATCAAGAACAATGATGAAATTTTCCCTCTTCGTTTCTTCCATTTCAGCGGATTCGTTGGTCCAGGATTAAACAAAATCTCAAAGCACTGCACTCGTGAATTCGAGGATTCTTTGGAATTGAGAAGTCTCTTATGGAATTATTATGAGAGGCGTAATTACTGGCGAAGATTCCTCAGGAAAAGTATTTGGTCTCTTGGGGGACGATTGGGAGGGAGTGAACTTCCCCCTGAATGGCGCAGCGAATTATTAGAGTCGACTAGAAATCACAATTCTTTGGTTTGGCACGAGAAACCTGCTCGAGCTGATACTAGACGCATTTGCGAATGCATGGAATGCGATAGTACTTTTAGTCACGAAGCAACTTCTTCACTTCTACATCAAATTAAATCAAACATTATTCGTCAGTTGATATCTGTAAGTAATCAAAGGATAGCTTTAGAGTTGTATAAGAACGGGTATTCAAGGACAAGTCTGGCCGAAGGAGATATACGAGAGATTAGGTCTTCAAAACTTCTAATCATAGGATATTTTGGCGCCCCGACTGGCGTCGGTCAGATTGCTCGAAACACATTACGTTTGATGGAAGATTTTGGAATTCCTGTGAATATTCATACTTTACGAACTGGATTTGATGACCCCTTATTGTATTCAGAGTATGAGCACAAGCAACAGATGACGGGGTATGAAACATCAGTCATAGCATTTGTAAATGCAGATATGTGGATTGAACACTTGGTTAAAACTAAGTTAATCAATCTAGAAAAACAATTTGTGGTGGGAATTTGGGCTTGGGAAATAGAGCATGTTCCTCCATATTTTCGAATGACACACGAATACACTTCAAAAGTATATGCAATTTCGCAGTTCTCAGCGGAGGCATTGAGTAACCATTTAGGGGAGGAAATTAGCGCCTTTCCAACATACGGGAATACCCCTATAAATTTTAAGAAGCATGGTAATGAAAATGAAAAATACATTTTGGCGAGATTTGATGCGAAAAGTGTCATCGAGAGAAAAAATCCAGAGGGCGTTTTGGATATGTGGGCTTTGGTGGAACAAGATTTAAATGAATATCAGCTTGTGATAAAATCAATTGATCTTAGGAAGTTTGCCAGTAATGATTTGATTAAGAAATTGGAAAAGTCCAAGAGAGTTCGTTTGATAGATGAAGTATTGGATGAAACTCAAAATAACTTATTGCTGCAAAATGCAACTGCATTCGTTTCTTTACATCGAGCAGAAGGACTAGGTTTGAATTTACTGGAGGCGGTGGCTGCAGACATACCTACTATTTCGACAAGTTACTCGGGAATCTCTGCTGAAATCGAGGATATGATTTTTGGAGTAGATTATGAAATGATTGGTATAGGAAATAATGCCGGACCATACTCACCAGAAGGATGTTGGGCAGACCCGAATACACATTCAGCGGCAGCACAGTTGATGAAGGCTGTAAAGTTAGTAGAAAGCGGATTATGGAGTGAAGGCAGTGCTCTACGGCGAGAAAAGTTGGAACTTTTCTTACAAAGAGCCCAAAACCTTGCGCTAGCCAGTACAGCACAGTTCTTAAGCCGATCAGAAGGTGAATTTAATGATCGTCCTAAACAAAATAGAGTACGCCGAATCCCAGCCTTGAGGCAATTGCTTCCCATTTACAGCCGTCTTCCAAAGCGGGTTCGAACATTATTACGGCGCTTTTTTCTACAGTATCTGTCATTTTAAATTATGGTTGGTATTTTCAACAATCAAGTACATCTTAACTAAAAAATCCGATAAGAGATTCTTACGATACTTCCTTTTTGAAAGCAGCACCCTAGTAGCACGTGATATTAAGGTCATCTTTGAAATTTCAAAAACTATATCTAATTCCCGCTTCGCATCAATACTCATTTGAACTGCAAATTCTCGCCGCAATGATTCTAGTTGTAACTTTGGTGCCCACCTTTTCGAAAATAATGTTCTAAAAATCGACTTAATACGGAATGGTAATCGTGGACCACGTCCGACAACATTATCAGAATGAAGTCGATATCGAACTTCTGCCTCATGCCCTAATAAAACCGAGCCACAGGATTTTGCAACCAAGAGAATCCACCAGTCATGCATGACAATTCCATCATTTCTCTTTTTGCAAACTAGATTGACTAGATTCTTCTTCATTACTAAAGTGCAACCTCTTGCAAAATTCTCAAAGAATATTTCGTGAAAGTCAGGGATTGCTTCGATATCCGGCCAGACCGTACCCTTATAACCTTTTGGGTTAGAAGTCTCCAACACTTTGGAAAAAGTCAAAGCAAATGGATTGCCATCCGACTTCAATCGATTTATCGAATTGATTAGGTGATTTTCCTCCCAAATGTCATCTTGATCAGCTAAAGCAACGTAGTCCATTTCGCTTTTTTGCATAAGTGAAAAGAAGTTAGCGGTAGGACCTTTTCGGGGTCCATCGACCAGTCTAAAAGATGTGAAATTGTCCTTGAATTGGTTAAGAATTTCGATGGTCCGATCTATAGACCCATCGTCAGATGCCCGGAGGTGAATTTCGACTCCGAATTGGCCCGCCAGAGACTCTAAAAATTCAGAAAGATATTTCTCACCATTAAGTGTCGCAAGCAGAACTTCCACTTGCGGTAGTCTCAACATGTTAGATAAGGAGTCGTTCAAGGTATCTTGCATAGGAATTCCCTTTGTATTGTTCAATCTTTGAACTTAGCTGGTTTGTTGATATCCATCCTTGGGAGTACGCGATTTCTTCTAGACACCCAATCTTAAGCCCAGATCTTTCCTCGACAATTCGAACATAAGCAGCTGCATCGTTTAACGAATCTGGATGGCCAGTATCCAGCCACACAGCGCCCCGTGAAAGTTGTGTGTAAGTCAGCGAATTCGATTTTAAATAAAAGTCGATAATGGAAGTAATTTCAAGTTCCCCACGCGAGCTCGGCTTCACATTATCAGCTACGTAGGAAACTCTTTCGTCAAAAAAATATAGTCCAGTTACCGCATGATTTGAAACAAAATCAATTGGTTTTTCGTGAACTGAGATCGGCGTTCCATCTACTCCTATTTCAAGAATTCCATAGTCAGTCGGATTCGAAACTTCGTATGTAAAAATGTGTGCGCCAGTTAATGGAAGAACGCGATTTACATCGCGGCCAAGGCCGGCTCCATGAAATATATTGTCCCCAAGTATCATCAGACAGGAATCACCAGATAGAAATTTTCTACCTATAGTGAATGCCTGGGCTAAACCTTTTGGTTCAGGTTGCGTCGCATATTGAAATACAACCCCTAGATCTGATCCATCACCAAGAAGCTCAATAAATTGTGGCTGATCATGCGGCGTTGTTATAACTAAAATCTCACGAATCCCCGCAAGCATTAAAGTTGAAATTGGGTAGTAGATCATCGGTTTGTCATAGACAGGCAGTAGTTGCTTGCTAACGCTTCGGGTGATCGGCCAAAGACGAGATCCCGTGCCACCTGCAAGGACGATTCCCTTCATCATCCAAGTCTAAAGGGTAAGGTTTGCAGGGAGCATTAAGGGAGTATCAATGAAATTGCTTGTAACGGGCGCAGCAGGCTTTATTGGCTCTAACTTCGTGCGCATGATCGCAAATGGTCGTCTCCATGGCATTTCAAGCGTAATCGTCTTGGACAAGTTGACGTACGCTGGTGTAAAAGCGAACTTGAGTTCAGCTGAAACTTTATCCCAATACCGATTCATTCATGGTGATATTTGTGACCCGATTTCAGTTAGTGAATTGATATTTGAAGTAGATGCTGTTATCAATTTTGCCGCTGAATCACATGTGGATCGTTCAATATCAGGAGCCGCGGATTTTGTGCAAACAAATATCGTAGGCGTTCAGGTTCTTCTTGACTCAATCAAGGCATCTGGAAGGCAAATCCGTTTTATTCAAGTTTCAACGGATGAAGTTTACGGATCCATCGAATATGGCTCTTGGACCGAAAGTTGGCCACTTCAACCTAATTCCCCTTATTCCGCCAGTAAGGCAGGTGGTGAACTATTAGCACGATCATATAACAGGACGCACGGCATGGATGTTGTGATTACTCGCTGTAGCAATAACTACGGAACACATCAATTTCCCGAGAAGTTAATCCCTTTGTTCATCACAAATTTAATTGAAGGTAAAAAAGTTTCCGTGTATGGGACCGGTGAGAATGTTCGCGACTGGCTTCATGTAGATGACCACTGTCGGGGAATCTATTCTGTACTTATGAATGGTTGCTCGGGTGAGGTTTACAATATTGGTGGAGGATGTGAACTTACAAATAACCAGATAACTTCTTTGATTCTTAATGCCATGGGTGCTGATGAATCTTCAATTGAATATGTTAAAGATCGCCACGGTCACGACTTTCGTTACAGTGTGGATTGGACCAAGATAAGCAGGGAATTAGGATATGAGCCACAAGTTAAGTTTGAAGTTGGTTTAGAGGAAACAATTCAGTGGTATCGAGATAATAATGCGTGGTGGAAGCCACTCAAGAATCGGTGAACTTTAAATGTCTTGGTTAATCACAGGTGGTTCAGGACAACTAGGAATTGCGGTCTCACAAGAACTTGGCGAACGTGGAATTCTGTTCGACGCCTGGAGTTCTAAAGACTTAAACATTACGCAAGCGCCAATTGTTCTCGATGTAATTGCAAAACTATCACCCACTCATATCATCAATTGTGCAGCTTGGACAGATGTAGATAGCGCAGAGAAACATGAAAATGATGCATCCCGAGTAAATAGTGACGGAGCAGAAAATCTCGCCATTGCGGCGAGAGTATGCAATGCGAAGTTGATTCATGTTTCAACCGATTACGTCTTTTCCGGTGAGAGCCAATCACCCTGGCAGATAGTAGATGAAGTCAAACCGCAATCTGCATATGGCCGAACTAAGGCACAGGGTGAGATTCGAGTTCTCGCGATTTACCCTGAAAGCTCTTTTGTTGTTCGTACTGCTTGGCTTTACAGCCCTTGGGGAAAAAACTTTGCGAAGACAATGACCAAACTTGCAATTGAAGATCAGGGTGAAGTCAGAGTAGTTAATGACCAAGTTGGTCAGCCGACCTCAGCAACGGATCTTGCCAAACAGTTAGTTGAGTTAGGGCAATCAACTTCTCCAGCGGGTGTTTATCATGGGACTAACTCAGGGAAAGCTACGTGGTTTGAATTTGCCCGAGACATTTTCAAACTGGCCGGGGCTGACGTTGGTCGTGTTATTCCAGTTTCTTCAAGTGAGTACCCCCGTCCTGCAAAGCGCCCCTCATACTCAGTCCTCAGTCATGACGCATGGGTAAATAGTTCGGTAAAGCCACTGAGGGATTGGCGAATTGCTCTCTCTGATGCCATGCCTGCAATCATTTCTTCGGTGAAAGCGGAAGAATAGAAGCATGAAGTTAACTCCACTTAGTATTGATGGCGCTTGGCTTGCGGAGTCACCTGTGTGGAGCGATGACCGCGGATTCTTTCGTGAGTGGTTTAAGGCTGAGGATGTAATAGCAGCTACGGGTCGTAACTTTGGAATTGAGCAAGCGAATATTTCACTCTCTTCAGCAGGGACCATTAGAGGGATTCATTACAGCATCGCTCCGCGAGGTCAGGCAAAATGGATTACTTGTGTATCGGGTTCCATACAAGATGTGATTGTAGATATCCGTCCAGATTCAAAAACTTTTGGTCAATGGATTGATGTTGAGTTAAAGGGTGATTCGGGACAAGCTGTCTTAATTAGCGAGGGATTGGGCCACGGATTCTTGGCACTTGAAGACAACACCACAGTCGCCTACCTTGTGTCTACTCCCTTTTCACCAAAAGAGGAATTCGGAATTAATCCACTTGATAAAACAATTGGAATCAACTGGGGCATGGATTTTGCCAAACTCAAGATCTCACCGAAAGATAGCACAGCTCCAAGTTTCATAGAAAATGGAGAATTGTCTTGATAAGTCAAGATCAACTCTCTGCTACTTATGGACACGAATTAGCAAAGCGCATCGCCATGACTATTTCATGTAAAGATGCAATGGCGATACCAAAAGTCCCAAATGCAGGACAGATATTCCTGCAAGGGAATTCGGAGTACCAACTTATGCATAACGGAGTTAAAGTCACAAAAGATGGATACTGTGGCCCGTGGATGACCGAGATAATTACTCGGCTAGAAGGACATCATGAACCTCAAGAAGAATTTGTTTTCCACTTACTTTTGGAACGTATGAGAAAAACGCTCGCTGGTTCAAGAGCCCCAGTAATGATAGAGATTGGTTCTTACTGGGCTTACTACAGTCTTTGGTTTTGAGAATCTTTTCCTGCAGGTAGGACAATCTGCGTTGAACCTGATCCCCATAACTTAAATGTTGGTATTGCAAATTATGAGTTGAATGGACGAAAGGGAGATTTCATACAAGGTGTCGTAGGCACCTTAGGTGCGAAAAGTACGAATTTCTCGACAAATGGAGAAAACGTTTATGTTGCTTGCCTGGACTATTTCACAATGTTGGAAGAAAGCAAAGTAGAGTTTGTAGATATTGTTCATTTAGACATCCAGGGTGGAGAAATTGACTTCTTAAGACAGCTAGAAGAACGAAAGAAAAATTTAGGAATTTCTTACCTTGTTATTTCGACTCATGATTACTCTATTTCAGGTAGCGCAGTTACACATCAAGAGTGTCTCGAGAAAATAGGTCAATTGGGTGGTTTCATTGTCTCCGAACATTCCATCCCAGAGTCGTATAGTGGTGACGGCTTAATCCTGGCTTCATTCTTGAAGGATGACAAAGATTGGAAGATTCAGACTTCTTACAATAGGAGCCTTAATTCATTATTTGGCGAGTTAGAATTGAGGTTACAAAGCCAGATTAAGAGGCTAGAAATTGATAGATTAAAAATTAATCAGTATGAACTATAGTTACACTCATTAAGAGTCGAAATTCAAAAAAGAGATATTAATCAAAGTGAATTCTTCGAATTGCAGAAAAAGACTAAAGAACTACAAGATACGGTAGATGCCATTTACCAGTCGAGGATTTGGCGTGCAACTTATCTTTTCCGTTTTTTGGCAAATGAATGCAAGAAAACAATTCGAAAAATCACAAATTGATTTCTGATAAAAGCGACAAATTTGTGTAAAGCTTTTTGCTTTGTTTCATATCTGATAACAATTTTTCCGGCGTTATCGGTAATGTTGGATCGAAATCTAATGACGTAATTTTGTACCCATGATTTGTATAATCCTCAAGAACCTCAATTGGGTTCCAACCCATGTCCCTAATCCACTGTGGTGTGAATTCGGTGAGAATCTTTGGTTTGAAATGAGAGATGATTTCCCGCATGCCACGGATGACCAAATGATCAAATCCTTGGGCATCAATCAGGACAATATCAATTTTCTTACCTTTTAGGACATCATCAATCTTGATTACCCTTACAAATCTATAACTTGGTTTATTCCTGAATCCCATTTCGAGATGGTTTCCACCACCGAGGGTACTCCGTGGGTCAAACATCCGACTATCTCCGAAATTGACTCGATTAAGGTATAACTTTTTTATGCCCTTTTTGTCGCCTGCGGCTTTTTTAATTACTTCAATATTTTTATATCCTGAATTTTTAACATTTATTTCAAGGAAAGGTAAGACGTCTCGATTTGGTTCAACTGCGTATACAAAACCTTGAGGACCCGTTAGTTTTGCCATTTGAAGCGCAAAGTATCCGACATTAGAACCAATATTTAGGCACACCGACCCTCTAGTAACGTGTTCCTTTAGCCAGTTGACTTCCTCCTTCTCCCAGATCCCATCTCTCGAGATAAATGGCGCCATGACCGTATCCTCCTTAGGAAAAACAAGTTCGCCAAGTTCTGAATCAAACACCTGTTGCTGAGCTCTATTTTTTCGCTTTACGACAAAATCTTTGTATCGAGGACGTTGCTTTGAGAAACTTGTCACTATCAATTCCTTTTCTGTGACTCATTGAATATGGTACACCTTCTGCATATGCAGAAGTTCTTTTCGAGGGACTACCTGACCCGGGGTTCTTAAAGCCTCCCATGGTTTAAAGTGATGGAAATTTGATACATAAGAACTTTGTTAACTCCTAAGGAACAAACTTTTCATTGTCCACTGAAGGGAAAATTTCCAATTCGTCGCTTCGAGAATTCAGTCGCGCTCGATTAATTTAAATAGCAACTTTGTAAATGAAGAAAATCGTGCTGACTGAATTGGAAATGAATCAGAGAAGATAACCGGGCATGACTCATCAAAAGGTCTTCCCTCCACATTTACTCTATTGAATTCATTTAACAACTCTATAGCTTCCGCAGAAATTGATATATTTAGCGATTTAGCTGGAAGAGACCAATCATTTAAGTGTGGAATGGAGGACTTATTTAAAACGATAGCCGTAACTAATTTGAAGATATCTTCAGGGTTCGCGAGATGATTGTAATTGATCCGATGAATAATAGCCGAGATACCGCTTATTGCGGCATCAAACCGGGGATTGATCGACTTGATTCTAGCAAGGATTTTCCCAAGGGCGAGTTCATCGACAAATTCTCCTTGTCGAACAAATTGATTCTTGTATGAGGCCAGTCGCTCTTCTGCTTCAAAATCAAAATATATTAACTCAAATTCAAAATCGATTTCTTCAGAAAATAACTGAAGAAGTTCAATATAATTATTAGACTCAAAGTTTGCAAAATCCTCACTGGAAAGGAGCAGGGTCTTGGCCTGATTTACTATCAAATCTGAAACATAAGCCCTGATCAAATTTTTGCAATCAAAATTTCTTACTTCTTCTTCGGAAAGAAACCGCGCAAGTTCTTTTCTGAAAAAGTTTGGAATCTCTATTTGTGACTGCGGAGTAATCTGACCTGTAGGGTAATAAACTCCATGGCGTAGTAGCCTTTCACGATTAATGTAAAAAAATTCCTGTAAGGCACTCGAGCCTGTTTTCCAGGGACCTACGTGCAGAATAATTCGGTAGGTCATCGAAATATAGTACACATTTCTTGCTTCCTGTGACTTAGGTCGGGATAGAGGGTCTCTTTCTCCCCCAACTACCTTTTTGAATGCGATCCTGGGTTTGCTCATTGCGCCAAACTTTCATTAGTGCTGCTGCCTCTTCATCAAGAACTATCTCGCGAGGTTCCGCATTTGCCTTAAGAATGCTCTTCAAAACAAGACCATTGCCTGTCTGACGTTGAAGTTGATTACGAACAAAGACACCGCCTGTATCCGAATTAAAGTCTTCCCAACTAATGCCTAACACCTCGCCCTGCCTAAGCCCTGTTGCAAGGGTTATGCGCCACATTAAATGCCACATTGTCGGTTCCATCTGTGCTGCCTGCATCAATTTACGCCACTCGACCATTGTTAGTGGTGATGCATAGAATTTTCGTTGCTTCGGGGTTTCGACAGAGAGCATTGGATTTACAGCTATTCTTTTAAGTTTAGATGCTCTGGCTAGAGCCGTTCTTAATGTTGAGTGAACATGCAGAAGAGAACTATCCGAAATGCCATGTTTTTTCATGATGTTCACATATGCGCGTTCAATCATCTCTGCGGTTAAGTCGCAAAGCTTTACAGACCCAATTTCTGGAATGATGAATTTATTGATATCTAGGTTAACTCTCTCGATTGTTTTGAATTGCCAACCTGGGGTTTTGGCGCTTACCCAAAAGAATAGGAAGTCTTCAACCGTATCGGACTCTTTCCTTGACTTCTCTAAGGTATTCGTGTCCCGCTTTGCCAGAGCGTCACGAAGTTTAAGCACAACTTCGCGCCTAGTTTTGCCGCTTATGGTTCTTCTTTTGCCGCCTGCTGGATATTGGGCTCTGTATCGTTTTTCAGATGCTACGTACCACACGGTTCCTTCACCGTTTATTCGTTTCTTTGCCATTTCTTGCTCCTTCACTGGTTAGGGATGTCCAGTGAGTGCA
>Ga0169931_10002288_pt1 | contig 31259 bp, 21 predicted proteins | sample Kivu_15m_20L_FD_129675 | JGI IMG/M metagenome (GOLD analysis project Ga0169931, IMG submission 129675) | Freshwater microbial communities from Lake Kivu, Western Province, Rwanda to study Microbial Dark Matter (Phase II) - Kivu_15m_20L... | ecosystem: Environmental > Aquatic > Freshwater > Lake...
AAATATCCCGTAAAGATGAAACTTCCCTCTGGGCTATATCGCATTTACGCTTGGACTCCGGACAACCGATACCATCAGGTTTTGAGGACGGTACCACAACGCTCGGATGAAATTCGCCGCTATGGCCCGATGACTTGGTTCGAATGGAAAAACAACACCGTCGAACTACCGCTAATTCGCTTATTTAGCATGAATGAGCGGCTGTCGATGAATCGAGTGAAAGGTGGCGAATATCAGACGGAGATCTACCCCAGTTTTTCGGGTACCTATAATCTGCCTGACCTTATGATCGGTGAAAAGGAAGTTACCTGGGGCGATATTCGCAAGGCGAACATCCAGTTACCACCGGGTATGCCGAATCGACCAGAGGCGAAAGATGAAGAACCGCTTGTTGGTATCCAGCAGAGTTGGGCCAATCAACTCGCTGAGGAACTGGGGGGTGAAGTTTGCAACGAGTTGGTTTGGCGGTATTGCGACGAGCAAGCGAGTAAGATGGAGCGTGGACCGAGTGGCTTTCGAGAGTTACCCCACGAAACGACAGTCGAAACTGGTGTCATGTCGCTGGTTGTGGGCTATCAAAACAATGAGTACATTCGCTCTGCACGCCCCATCGGTATCCCGACTACCGATGTTGGCTTCCGCGTCTATATCCGTGCGCAGCCTCCTCAGAATATTGAATCCTTGATGATCCGAAAATGAGCCAAAATCTGAGGTTTCTCGCATTTTAGCTTGAGTGAGGGAGCACGCCACTTCTACTTTGTTGCGGCCGATTGTTTATTGATTTTCGTGAACGATATACGTCCACACGATAGCTCCCTCGTTCGAATATTCTTCGACCTGGTACGTCTTATTTTGCAGCGGTCGGAATACCGTTGGAACTGGAGTTTTAAGGTTCGGGATCGCAGGGATCTCAAAGCCAGTCCCGATCGTTAATTTAGAGCCATCCGCTTCTGTAACTTCTACACGAACGAGTTGAAAGAATTTCTCGACACTATTTTGAGAATAGCGAGCGTACTTGACAACTTCTTGCGTTCTGGGCGCGATGGGAAAAAAACTTCGACTGCTACCTGGGGCCGGGGGAAGTAGTCCGGTGGCGAGCGTGCTTGCCGCGAATGCTTTGTCGTAACCAGGAATTGTGACCGGGTCGACAATCGGTTGCGGCATCGGCATCGGATTGCCAGGTATCTCGGGGACCGTATTGGGATCTGGAGGAGCGACCGGAATCAGTCGGGTTACGGTTGGTGTTGAACAAACCCCATTTTGGCAGTCCGACCTGTTTACGTTGCAAGGAAGATCAATCCGGTATTGCTGCGTTCTGCAATCCGATGCGACGAAGATTTTGTATCGGCAGACAGCCGTTCCGGAAACGTCAACATCGTCCACTCTACCGATCAAACGCACTGGGCAAATAGAAGCCATACTGGTGCTATCACCGCTGGGAGTACCACTACCTTCTTTGGGATCTGGACCGATTTGCTGTGCGGTGACGGTAGAAACCAGTACAAGGCACAAGACTGCCAGTGAGTTAACGACTTGAAGTAAACGCAAGCGTTCGGTGTGTCGACGTTCCGTTTGTCGAAGGTACGCTTTTTGAGGATTGGCTTGGATCATTATTTCGAACCTAATCGAGAAAATGGCGGGACAAGTTCAGCGATGCGATGTTTGTTTACTTGTAGTCGTGTACCACATAAGTCCAGACAAATTGATTGGGGTAATTTGGATCAGTTTCATCGATGCGGTTGGTTTTTTTTTCAATGTTGGATAGCTTTCCGGTGATAATCTTTGCATTTGGCGGAAGAAGCGAAGCGTCGACTGGAAAACCAATACCGGCCTTCTTGACTTCGTTACCGTGATTGTAAGAGAGTCGATACAACTCATAGTACTTTTCCAAACCTATCGCAGTCTCATCCTTAAAATAACCAGCAAATTCTTTTTCGCCTTTCCGAGCGGTCACTTGCCGCGTACTGTTCTCCACAACTGCAGGAAGTCCAGAAGAGACACCATCATGAAGATCCGACGTAATCTTCACATCGCCGGTACCTGGATTTCCAGTGCCAGATTCGGGAGGTGGTGTAGGTCCGGGAGGTGGTGTAGGCCCGGGACCTGGCCCAGGTGGCAAAGGCATCACTTCAATAAACGGACCTTTGATCGCGTCAACTCCATTCGTACCACACATTCCGTTGGCACAATGTGATGCCTCGACTTGACAAGAAAGATTCATCGTGAAGGTGGCTGGCGGGGTTTGAATGCTTTCGCAGTCGGTTACCATAAATACTCGAAAGACACAGACATAGTTACCATCTAAATCCACATCACGTACCTCCATCAGAAGTTCGGTGGGACAATTTTGTCCGAAAATCGGTGCGGGAAATTCGCAGGGGTTGGGTGTCGGACAATAGTTTCTTGGCTGAACTCGCTTGAAGATGTGCAAGCAGTGAATTTGTCGCCCACCCCGATTTTTTCCGCTGAGAATTCGAGACAATAACCCGCCAGCTTCTGCCACTTGTACAGAACTCAGCAGTGTGATTGCCAAGGTCACGACCATTGCCAATACCGAATTGCGCCGCATCGAATTTACCTCAGTGGATCAAAGCTTGGAAAAGAGTGAGAATAGGTCTGACCGAGACTAAGAGCTAATCCGAAAACGCCACACACCGCGATTAATGCCAAGACGGCTAATGGCTAACGGGATTAACTATTGCTCCTGTCTGGAAACCGCGGCCAACGCTGTCGGCTCTTGGTTTTCAGGACGACCTTAAGTCTTATTGCGACAAAATGTCCAGTCAAGGAAGAATCGGTCGGAAATAATATTATTTTTCGATTCACGATTACATCGTAGAAAGGTTCCGCTTCTCACCGATGTCGGCGCCTCCCGAACGGCAGAGAAGAGTGGTAATTGACCCCGACAAATACGGCATGGTGGCTGGTCGGCAACGCATAAAATGAAAAGGAAAAAGAAATCTGGATAAAGGCCGAACAAGTTGCGATAACCCTTCCAATGGGTTACAAAACAGGAATCTGATGTTCAGTTCCATGACCTACCGCCAAATTTTGCGAGTTCAATCATGCTGGATGCTCGATATCGCTTGAACCGAAGAGGGTTGTTGCAAGTTGGGGCCTTAGGGGTCATCGGCTCGACTGTACCTTGGATGTATTCGAACCGAACCGCGATTGCGAACGAAAACAAACTTGCTGGATCGGCAAAAGTTGGGTCAGCCGAACTAGGTTTGGGAGGGGGTAAAGCGAAATCGGTGCTGCTGGTGCTGTTGAGCGGAGGACCGAGCCAACTGGACATGTGGGATCCGAAACCGGATGCTCCAGCGGAGGTGCGTGGTGAATTCTCTACGATTGCGACTACGATGCCAGGTGTAGCGGTTTGCGAACACATGCCGCGTTTGGCCAAGCAGACCCAACTCTGGACGATTCTGCGAACCATGTCGCATCGCGAGCACAATCATTTGTTGGCGACGCACGTAGCTTTAACGGGTCGACCGACACCGATTCCGCGGGGTGGCTCGGATTTGGATCGTGTGGAATCGCGAAATGATTTTCCCAACTTTGCTGCAGCGCTCGATTACATCAGGCCGCGGCAAGATGGAATTCCCACCGGAGTTTCTTTGCCGAACTATCTCATCGAAGGTCCATTGACTTGGCCTGGACAACATGCAGGATTTTTAGGGGCGAAGCATGATCCTTGGCAAATTCAAGGTGATCCGAGTTCTGGTAACTTTAAAGTGGATGCTTTGAGTCTGCGCGATGGAATGACGCAACAGCGATTAGCCTCCAGGCAAGAATTGTTGAAACACTTTAATGCGAAAACGAATTCTCCATCGACCGCCGAGCTGACAGCCTTCCGCGACCAACAAGAAATTGCTTATCGTCTGTTGACATCGGGCAAGATGACAGAAGCCTTCGATATTTCGCGTGAATCGGAGGCAACGCGAGAACGCTATGGCAAAAACAAATTTGGGCAATCGCTCTTGTTATCGCGGCGCATGATTGAAGCGGGAGTGCCGATGGTGCAAGCGACCATGGGGATCGTCCAAACCTGGGATACTCACGTAGACAACTGGGGTCGTCTTAAAAACACTTTGCTTCCTCAACTCGATCAAGGCCTGGAAGCTCTGATGCTCGATTTATCGACAACGGGACTTTTGGATCAAACTTTGGTCATTGTCATGGGCGAATTTGGTCGCACTCCCAAGATCTCGACGTTGCCGGGACAGAAGATCGCTGGACGTGATCATTGGGCACATGCATACTCGGGACTTTTTGCAGGCGCTGGCGTGCGCGGCGGGCAAGTAATCGGGCAGACAGACTATCAAGCCGCTTATCCGCTGAGTCGACCTTGGACACCTGCCGATGTTTGTTCCACCATTTTTCATACGATGGGCGTGCCAGAGGATGTGCAATTGACCGACCCTCTGGAGCGACCGCACCATTTACTTAACGGGACCATTATTGCACCGCTTTATACGGGCCGTGAAGCTTGAAGCCGATCCGCAGTGCGCAACCTTTTCCGAAGGATTCACGATATGTCGACCGCAGATACACCCGAGCAAAAAAACGTTTCGAAAAAACGCTCCTGGAAATTTTGGTTGCTAAGAGGCTTCTTGGCTGTTGCGTTTGTGATCCTCGGTGCGATCGGATGGGGCTATTGGAAATTGCGTTCGAGCTTGCCGCAATTATCGGGGACGATTCCCGCTGATACGATCGGAGCTGAAATTATCATCGATCGCGATGGTCAAGGTGTGCCTAGTATCCGTTCCCAATCGCGTCAGGATACCGCGTTCGCTCTCGGATTTGTGCACGCGCAGGATCGTTTTTTCCAGATGGATCTTTTGAGAAGGGTTTCCTCAGGAAGGCTCGGCGAGCTGGTGGGTCAGATGGCATTGCGAAACGATCGAAATTTTCGTCGCCACCGTTTCGAGTCCTTGGCTGAAAATGTCTACAAGCAGTTACCAGCGGAAAAGAAGCTTGTCGTAGAAGCCTATGCGAAAGGCGTTAACGCTGGACTCGATCGATTGGGCTCTTATCCGTTTGAATATTTGCTTTTGGGACAGAAACCCAAAGCGTGGCAAGCGACGGATTCGATCTTGGTGATGATGACGATGCTGTGCGATTTGCAACCGATGGATGGACGCATCGAATTGGGATTGGCTGAACTGGCGGAAAAAGTTCCGCCAGAGGTTTTTCAATTTTTGGTCCGAACCGGTTCGCACTGGGATGCTGCAATGGATGGAAGCCGATTACCCGTTCCCCCAATTCCAGCGGCTGAACTTTTTTCGATGCGCGATGGCAATGTTGCTTCCCCGCAATGGTATGCGGGTAAGCAGTATCGAGATGCTCGAGACTCCGATTTCTTTGGCGAGGCCTTTGGGGAAAGCGAATCCGCGGCTGATCCTGATTTTGTGATCGGGAGCAACAATTGGGCAGTCGGCAAACAAGTGGGGCGCGATGCGAAGGCGATCCTCGCATCGGATATGCACTTAGGTTTGCAAGTACCGACCATCTGGTATCGAGCGTTGATGGATGGACCGACCATAGATGGATCCAAGCGGCGAGTCGTTGGAGTAACGCTTCCTGGAGCGCCGGTTTTAATTGAAGGTTCCAACGGTTCGGTCGCGTGGGGTTTCACCAACAGTTATGGCGATTACGGTGATATCGTTGAACTGAAATGCCCCAACAACAGTCGAACCGAATATCTTACCGCAGCCGGCGTCCAGCCGCTGATTCAGTACAAAGAGGAACTGCGTTATCCAGGTGGCCAGGAGGATTTCGAGTATGCTTGGTCCGAATGGGGACCCGTTGTTGAAACTCGCGATGGCCGAATGTTCGTGCATTGCTGGATTGGCAACGATCCCAAGGCGTTTGACCTCAACTTAATGGAACTCGAATCGGCGAGCACGGTCGAACAAGCTTTGGATATCGCAAATCGCGCAGGGATGCCCAATCAAAACGTGACCGCCGTCGATTCGGCAGGGAATATCGGTTGGACGATTTCCGGCCGTATCCCGAAACGGTCGGGAAAACCATCACTGACCCCGGTCGACTGGTCCGATGGCAAAGATGTGTGGCTCGGTTATCTTGATCCGAGCGAGCATCCGCGAGTCTACAATCCGGCTGATGGAAGAATCTGGACTGCCAACAATCGCATTATGGGTGAGGACTATTTGGATAAATTAGGTGATGGTCGATTTGATCCTGGCGCGCGGGCAGGGCAAATTCGGGATAGGCTCTTTGAGAAACAACAACACTCGGAACAAGATCTGCTCGCGATTCAACTGGATAATGAAGCGCGTTTCATGTCCGTCTGGAAAGAGCGTTTAATCGAAGTCGCAAAGGTCCATGAAAATAAATTGTCAGCTGACTTGATGAAACATGTGTCCGAGTCCAGTAGCCACGCTGCGGTCGATGCTGTTGGCTATCGCATCGTTTCGGAATTTCGCATGCAAGTGCTCCAGAGAATCTTTGGAATGGAGAGTGGTCGAGGACGCGCAGCTGGCGATTCACCCGGGAGCGGCTTGGCCAAGAAAATAGGTCTGGCTCGCAGCGTAGCCATATCTCGCGATGCCGTCGCCGACCAACTACTTGTCGAACGACCTGAACATTGGCTTCCCAAAGAATATGAAAGTTGGAACGCTCTGCTACTAGACGCCGCATTAAAGAGCGAGGAGATACTCGCTCGGCCAGAAGGTTTAGAGAAAGCGACGTGGGGTCAACGCAATTTGGCTAAAATACGTCATCCGTTATCAGCCGCCATCGCTCAACTATCCTCATTTTTGGATATGCCCGAACTCCCATTGCCTGGAGATAACCATATGCCGCGAGTTCAATCGCCGGCGGGAGGCGCGTCACAGCGAATGGTTGTTTCACCTGGCGAAGAAGAGAAAGGAATCTATCATCAACCCGGCGGACAATCAGGCCATCCACTCTCGCCTTACTACCGCTTAGGTTACGAAGACTGGGTGTATGGAAAAGCCTCGCCTTTACTGCCGGGTTCCAGCCAACATCAACTCACGTTAATCCCCACTCTGTAGTTGGCTTAAAGCTCTGTAGTTGGCTTAAAGCTCTGTAGTTGGCTTAACTCTCTGTAGTTGGCTTAAAGCTTAGTAGCTGAAATCGGCTTGGAATCTGGCAGCTATGGTTTCGCAGATTTTTCGCCGGGCTTCGAGGGCGAGACATCAGGCGATTGTGCTGTGTCTCCCGTCGCGAGTGCTTCGCGTTTGGAGCGAAGATCGGTTAAGCGATTGCGGAACTGCTCGACGGTCCGTTGCTGCTCATCCTTCATACTTCCACCGATAGTGGTCGCTACCACATTCTTTAGGTTGGTAAACAATTTTCCTTCCCATGCACGATCTGCGGCAACAAGGCTAATTCCTAGCAATAGCAACAGCAGTAGCGTTGTTCGCAAAACATTTTTCTGGCCTCGAGTTGCTGGGGGAGGCGTCGGAGTTGAAGCGGTTTCCTGAGACATTCCGGTACCTGATGTATGGGATTGAATTGGAAGGTTGTCGTTTTTGGTGGATAGAATTTATTTTTTGAAGAAGAATGCGCAGACTGCGTTTTCAATCGGGTTGCAAAGGGCGACAGTCGTTGCGGGTTGCAGTATAACTATGTGCTCCACAAGTTACTATGACTGTTAACCATTTACCGCCCGCTTGGGCTGTCTGTCCACATCCGAGGTATCCGTGCGAGCAACATTTTCTATAAACGATTGGAAGATCATCGGGCTATTTGTTGTCCTAGGTATTCAGCTTACCGCAAATCTTTTTGGACAAGCGAACAGTGAAGCGGTTTTGAATCGCGTCGCTTTTGGCTCTTGCGCGACACAATTGAATGCGTGCCCTATGTGGCAGGAGTTAAATCAATATAAGCCCGATATGCTCTTGTTATTGGGCGATAACATTTATGCTGATGTCGTCGATGGTCGGCTTGTACCATCGACACCTGAACGCATTCGCGAGGCTTATGATCGACTGGGTAAGGACGAAGGTTTTGCGCAGCTTCGCAAATCGGTACCGATTATGGCAGTGTGGGACGATCATGATTTTGGAAACAACGATGCTGGGGTCGAGTGGATTCACAAAGATGTTTCGGCTCAGATCTATCATGACTTTTTTGATACACCCAAAGATTCTCCGCGCAGGCAGCAACAAGGTTTATACGATTCCAGAATCTTTGGACCGGCAGGTAAACGCACGCAGATCATACTCTTGGACACTCGCTATTTTAGAACTGAGCTAAGGAAAGCCGCGGTTCCAGCGCCGGGGACGCGAACGATTCCCTACGCCGCGGCCTCTGGCAGCGAGGCTAAAGTGCTCGGCGAAGCGCAGTGGAAATGGTTGGAGCAGCAACTCAAGAAACCAGCGGAGATCCGTATTATTGGCAGCAGCATCCAAGTATTGAGCGACGAGCATCCTTATGAGAAGTGGTCCAATTTTCCGGAGGAGCGCGAGCGTTTGTATCAGTTGATTCGCAAGTGTGAAGCGAGTGGAGTCATCTTGTTGAGCGGTGATCGTCATTTGGGCGAGATCTCCGTGGATACTCAAGCGGTGGGTTATCCGCTGCATGATATTACCGCCAGTGGCCTGAACCAAGCGAATAAGAATTGGCGTACGGTGGAAGCTAATCGAAAGAGAGTTGCCGCACTGCAGTGGGGTGATCATTTTGGTAGCATCGAAATCGATTGGTCGGCTGCCGATCCGATGATTCGACTCCAACTGCGAGAACAAAGCGATGCAGTTGCCGTTCAGACCAAGTTTCCGTTGAGCCTTCTCAAAGCGCCCAAACCCGATGCACCAGCGCCGCCAGGAATCTTGGAAGCGCGAGCCGTACTGGGCATCGCTGAGGGTGAAATGGTGCAAGTACAGATGACAGTACAAAGCGGCCGCGCGCTGCGTAATCCTGACCGCATCTTGTTGAATTCTCAAATGGATTTTCGTCAGGACGGTAATCTGACTGCAGTGTTTCTCGATTCCGCCGCGAAGGATAAGTGGGATGGGGTAACGTTGGAAACTTTTTTGAACAAGACAATACGCTTTCGCGGGAAAGTTACGCTGTACAATGGACGCAAGCAAGTTGAAATCAGCGCGCCGAGCGATCTGGAAATTGTCATGCCTTAATCGGTATGCTGCATGTGGAATCGCCTGCACGGCTTGCCTCGGTTTCTGTCTTCGATTTTTAAGCGACGTGTTCATCGATCGAGATACAAATGTTCTCAGAGAATCTCGACTTGTGGCTAAAGAATTTCCTTTGGGTGGGGTCAGTTTGCAGCTATACTGAGTGACAAATGCCTCCGCAATACTCACCCACCGTCTCGTCTAATTTTTGGAAAATCCGGGGGAAACCATGAGGATCTTACGTATCGCGTGTCTGTTGGCGATCTGTGTCTTGGTGAACCACGAAGTTGTCTGGGGCTTTCAGGCCGGTAAACCCAAGAGCAATACGCCCGCAAAGTCTTCGAAGCCTGCGACACCCAAACCGGGCACGACCAGGATGGAAAAGTTACCTCTGCCAGAGGCCATCACCCGGTTTGTTCCCAGTCCCCCTTTCAAAGTTGCCAAAGTGGATCGAAGTCGTCGCGAAGATGTTCGCTCGGCTGCGTCGCAAATCGATGCCATCATCGATCGCGGTCTGGAAAAACATGGCGAGAAGCCACAAGTCGCTTTGCGAGATGACCAATTCGCAAGGCGCGTTTACTTAGAACTTGGTGGCCGAATTCCCACCTATGACGAAGCCAAAAAGTTTTTGGACGCGAAATCGGATACCAAGCGGGCTCAATTGATCGACGATCTGCTGGAAAGCCCCGATTATGTTTCTCACTTTTACAATTATTGGGCCGACGTATTGCGACTCACGGAACGCCCCAATGGGAATCTTTTTTTGGATCCCTATTTGGCATACGTCAAGCAGAGTATCGCGGAGAATAAACCGTACGACAAATGGGTTCAGGAGATGCTTACGGCCGATGGCAAAGTTTGGCAGAACGCAGCGGCTGGTTTTCAAATGCGCGACCAAGGTATGCCGCTGCCCTATATCGACAATACGGTTCGCGTTTTTCTCGGGAAACAAATTGGCTGTGCCCAATGCCATGATCACCCATTTGATGATTGGACGCAAAAACAATTCTATGAATTAGCTGCCTTCACCGCCGGCACGCAAACCAGGATCAGCAACAACGATCCGATCTTCAAACAAGGAGGAACCAATCCCGGCGAATTGATAAAACAAGCTCGTGAAAAAGCGCCCGAAGGAAAGGTTTCTGGCCAATTCCAGCAACTTGTCAACGCGAACGCCTATTGGATCAAATTTGCGAATCGTCCGCTGAAGTTACCTCATGACTACCAATATTCGGATGGAAAGCCGAACGATGTGGTGAAACCCAAAGTCCTATGGGGAGACGTACCAACATCTGCTTCGAAAGCCGATCTGCGCCAACAGTTCGCATCCTGGGTAACCCATCGCGATAATCGACAATTCGCCCGCAACATTGCCAACCGAATTTGGAAAAAGATGATGGGCTTGGGCGTTGTGGAGCCGATTGACGATTTTAACGACAATAACAAGCCATCGGACCCTGCGTTGCTTGAACATTTGACGGACGAGATGTTGCGATTGAATTTTGATGTGCGCGAGTTTGTAAGGATTATTGCAAATACAAATGCGTATCAACGACAAGCGATGGTCCGCGAGAATTTCGATATCAAGCCGTTTCATTTTGCGGGACCGGTATTGAAACGAATGACCGCAGAACAAATATGGGACTCGCTGTTGACCTTGATTGCTTACAATCAGTGGACCTTTCAGCGCCCCACAGCGACAGACTACGTTGCCAATGTAGATTTGGATTGGTCTAAAGCGCAACTAGGCGATGCCGAGGCGGCCACCAATCGTTACTCGCAGAGTGTGTTTCCTTCTCACCTGAACACAGAACGACAAAAGCTGTGCGGTTTCGAAGGTCAACTGCTGGTTCGCGCGAGCGAAATTCCAACTCCTTTGCCGCTGGGTCATTTCCTACGACAGTTTGGCCAGAGTGACCGGGAATCGATCGAGGGTGGTCGCGAGGTCGCTACGGTCCCGCAGATTCTCGCCATGTTCAACGGACCGATCACCCACATCATGCTCAAGAAGGGCTCTGTGGTGTACGACAACGTTGTCAAAGCGGGCCCGCAAAACGCGGTCGATGTGCTCTTCATTTCCGTGCTTACACGCAAACCATCCTCGGTGGATCGTGATTTGGCAAAGGACGAAATCAATCACAATGTTCGCTCGGAAGTGGGTTATGGAAACGTTTTGTGGGCGTTGTTGAACACGCGTGAGTTTCTTTTCATCCAGTAAGTTCGTTTTCAGAAGTCGGTGGAATTTATGAATCGATCCCATGAGTTGATCTTGGAGCAACCGATCGAACGACGCAACTTTTTTGCGCAATCTGCTGCAGTCTTGCTGGGCGTGCATGTGCTTCCCTGGCTTGAACCCGCTTTACGTGCAGCCGATCCAGTAACTGGAAAGGCAAAACAGCTTTTGCTGCTGACGATGCGAGGCGCCATGAGTCATCTGGACACCTTCGATCCAAAACCGGGGCGCGAAGTACAAGGCACGACCGAAGCGATTCAGACCAGTATCGCTGGTGTAAAGTTTGGCCAAGCGCTGCCTAAACTGGCCGCAATGGCCGACCGCTTGACCGTCATTCGCTCGATGAGCACGGAAACGGGCGACCACGAGCAGGGTACCTATTTGATGCGAACCGGTTATAAGAAAATCAATAGCATTCAGCATCCCGGTCTGGCGGCTTGGACAACGATGTCGCTCGGTCCTATGAGCAAGACACTTCCTCCTAGCGTGCTGGTGGGTAATGGGAATGAACATCCTAATTCAGGTTTTCTCGATCCGAAGTACCTACCTGTTCCTGTTGCCGATCCGAATCGAGGCCTGGAGAATATCAAATCGCCCGAATATCTTTCGGAGGATAACTTTAAACGCAGGTTGCTATTAGCTCGCAAATTTGACATCAATTTTCAGAACAAATACGAAGGCTCTGAACTGGAAGCTTACAACGAACTGTATCGTCAAGCGGTGAAGTTCATGGGGAGTAAAGATCTTCAAGCATTCGACATCAAAAAGGAACCCGAGAATATCTTGCAAGCGTACGGTGCGAACCGCTTCGGACAGGGCTGTCTACTGGCTCGACGCTTGCTGCAAGAGGGGGTCCGCTGCGTGGAAGTGGAATTTGAAGGTTGGGATATGCATCTGCAATTATTCAATGATATGCCGGTTCGAGGAGGACAACTCGATCAGGCGCTGAGTCAATTGCTGAGCGATTTGAAGTCGACCGGACTGCTGAGCACTACCGTGGTTGCGTTGCAAACGGAGTTTGGTCGAACACCAAAAATCAATGAAAATAACGGTCGAGATCACCATCCAGGCGCCTTTAGTTTTGTGCTGGCAGGTGCGGGTATTAAACCAGGCGTGATTCATGGCTCGACCGACGACGATGGATTGACCGTTGCATCGGATCACGTATCGATCGCCGACTTTAATACGACGCTTGCTTCAGCCCTGGGAATCGATGTCGAGCAAGAACATTTTTCACCGAATGGTCGCCCCTTCAAAATTGGTGGCGGTGGTAAGCCCATTCGAGCGGTGCTGGCGTAACACAGTAAACCTATGGAGATCCATTGTGACCCAAAACCACTATTCCCTATCGCGCCGAAGCTTTCTATCCCACAGCTCTGCGATCGTAGCTGGCGGCTTAATTACCGGTTCGCTTATCGAGCGATGTGCGGCAACAAGTAACGCAAGTAAACTGCGATTAGGTTTAGTCACCTATCAATGGGGAAAGGATTGGGCTGTTCCGGAACTGATTCAAAACTGTAGTGAGGCGGGAATTGAAGGCATCGAATTGCGCAGCACGCATAAACACGGTGTTGAAATCCAATTGGATACTGCCAAACGACAGGAGGTAAAAAAACGATTTAGCGATTCTCCGGTAGCATTGGTAGGCTTAGGTAGCGCCTGTGAATACCACGCGGTCGATCCAGCTGTGGTGCAAAAAAATATCGACGAAACGAAAGCGTGGGTCGATCTTTGCCACGAAGTGGGAGGCAGTGGAGTCAAAGTGCGTCCGAACGGATTGCCGAAAGAAGTTCCGGTCGAAAAAACGTTGGAACAGATCGGCAAATCACTTTTGACCGTCGGAAAATACGCAGCAGAGTTTGGCATCCAAATACGAGTGGAAGTTCATGGTGCGGGGACACAAGAAATCCCGAACATGAAAACCATCATGGATGTAGCCGATCACCCCAATGTGGTTGTTTGTTGGAACTGCAATCCAACCGATTTGAATGGTGCCGGATTTGAAACCAACTACAAAATGCTGGACAAATGGATGGGTACTGTGCACATTCACGATTTGCGTGAAGGCAAGAATAAGTATCCATGGAAAGAGCTTTTTTCTCTTCTGACGAGTTGTCAGAGCAAGAACTTCACAGGATGGTGTCTGCTGGAAGATGGCGCGGTACCCCAAGATATTGTCATGGCGCTAAAGGAGAATCGTTCCGCGTTCGACCTGTTGATTCAAAATCGATGAATTTTGAATTCCAAAATGGACGAATTGAAATGATGTTCTATCTTACTTTTAGGTAACCGCTGAAACCAAAACTGGATTTTGGATCGCATCCTGCTTGAGAATGCCCCGTAGAACATACACGATTCGCCCTAAGGCTGTCGGCGGTTGCAGGGATGATGGCGTGCTGAGAGCTCGTCCGAAAACCATTAGACTCTGTGGATTGAACCGCGGTTTCCGGTTTTTTGGATAGGCTCTAGATTGCCATGCCGGTTCAATAAATTTTCAAGCCCGAAGTTCTTTTCTGCCGTTTGATGGATTTTGCAAATGTATCCGTTTTGCCGTCTTTTGCCGTTTTTAATGATTGTATTGACGGCGTGTACCTCCTGTGGAACTAAAGAGGTTATCCTTGTTCCATTGATGACCTTAAATTGCAACACGGAAGTGACGGATGTTGAGTTCTTGAGGGACGGGAAAAGCTTCGTCGTCGTTGATTTGAATCAAGTAACGCTTTCGAAAACAGAACCCAACAAGCCGCTCATGAAGTCGGTTCTATTGAGCGATGGCACGGACAACGGCTATGCGTTTGCTTGTGTTGACAGTAGCCATCGGCGAATCTTGGTGGCTAAACAAGATAAGGGACTGGCCTGTTTTGATGATTCGATCTTGGATCCCAAACCGGTGGATTGTGTTTGGAACATTTCCAACTTTTATCATCCCATCAATAAAGCAGATGCGATAACGATGATTGATGACACGGTACTAGCGAGAGTATCCACCGGCAAGGCAGAGCCCATTTGGCAGCAAAAAACTCGTTTCAATTCGATTGAAGGGACCCATGCCATCTCTTCCAAATGGATCGCGTTGGCTGAACATACGGAACAACAAAAACCGATCGTCAAATTGTATGCTCACGAAGATGGGGCTGTTCACTCGTTCGTGATGGAGCACAAGAAAACAATTCGCGGTATCGCGTTTTCTGCAGATGAATCCAAGCTTGCGACTGTGGATAGTGGGGGAAATTTGGAGATACATGATCTCACGACCAATGGCACCGAGTGGGAGACCAAAGTCGATGCCGATGGTGCTTTTGCGATCGCATTTCATCCGAACCAGGACTACGTTGCAGTGGGTTGTCTCAAGGGCATCAAGGTATTGTCGTTGAAAGAAAAGAAATTGGTTGCCAGCTGGAATGCTCACACTAAATTTATTCCAACCTTAGCGTTTTCTCCGGACGGGACATACCTGGCGAGCGGTTCGGTCGACAAGACGACGATGCTCTGGCAAACATCCGACTTCATCGGCAAACTGACTTACAAAAGTGAATAATGCCGATCGTTGATCTGACAGTATTCGTCTACCTCCCGAAAAATCGACTTCGGGTCGTGAGCAATGGCTTGAGTGACAATAGATTTTTTATGCTCTCGATGTTGTTCGAGAAGCAAATTATGGTCGCTGTTGCTCTGAGGTTCAGCCATCGGACTGATGCTTCCCGTTGCATCGGTCGATTACCCTCCGGTTATTCTTCGGTCGATTCTCGTATACGTACAATTGTACGTATAGATCTTGACTACATCTTGGACGCGATTGTGATACAATGGAGCCGTTCGCTTCGGCGAGTTTGGCTCAGTCCACGCATAGATAAGATGCTATTTCATCACTAAACTTAGTCCTATTCATGAATGCTGAAACCAATCCTTATCTTGCTCCCATCGCTGCAAGTGGAGCGATATCAGAGAGCAAGAAACCTAAAACTCTAAAGATGATCCTGCTGATTATTTGGCCATTTATTTTTATGGCCAATATGATTTTGCCGATGCTCTTTGGCTGGGATCTTTTGGATAAGGCGGGGTCGATAGGGGTTCTATGCGCGACGCTGGCACTGCTAATTCCTGGCTGGCTGCTGATCGCGATTTGGCCTGCTGCAGGAAAGCGTTTAATCGTAGGAGCGATTCTTATGACGTTGCTGCAATTTTTTCCCGTCTTGCACATCATTCTCGGGGTTGTCGCTTTCGAAGTGACCGCCTATTTGGGGCAGGCGACTGAGATGAATGATCTGCAGTCGGCCAGCATTGATACCGAGCTTGGGGGGTTTATCATTACCATGCTGGTCGGATCAGGATTACTCGCTATTGCTACCGGTATGGGTACGATTCTTTACCTGATTTTGCCGAAGCGATTTTCACTCGCAGCAGAGAACGGTGCTTCCACAAGCAGCGGTTCACTCTCGGATGGAAAGTCTATTTGAGAAGTTGGTTTGCAAGTCTATAGATTGCGTCGAGGAGGTAGGGCGGTTGTGGATGCCAGCAAGCCACCGACCAGGGCGATGGCGATCATCAACATGGAAAAGGCGAAATCGATACCGGCGACCGTTTCGCGATTGACCAGCGCGGTAAAACTGCGATATCCCAGTGAGCCTGGCACCAGAATGAGCATGCTGGGATTTAAAGGGATGAGAGCGGGTCGGTTATAGATTCGTGCGTAGAGATTGGAGCCACATCCAACTGCAAACGCTCCAAGAAATGCTCCGAATTCACCACCCGCTATTTCGCCGCCAAAGTAAGATGCAGCAAACCCTACGACGCTGATGCAAAAAATGACGGGCCATTGTTTCGCGCGAGCGCGAAACAATACTGCAAACGCGATCGGAGCGGCGAGTACCGCGAACCACCAAGCCCAAGCTGGCAGGGGCCAGAGCACTTCTTGAGGAATATCGCGATAGCCTCCAAACATGCGCCATGCCAGGGCAACGCCGACAACCAGTGTAAGCAATTTGGTGATGGCACCTGCGGTTCGAGCGACACCGGCCGATAAATGACCCATTGCCAATTCGGTCAATGCGACCGTCAATTGCAATCCAGGCAATAGAATCACAACCGATGCCAAGGTGGCTAAACGATCATCGAGAGGGGCGATAAACTTGGCGATCAACAACGACACCGTTGCTGCAAAAAAACCGGCCAAGGGAGAGAAGAGCCCATTTTCGCCGCCGAACTTTGTAAACAGTGGCTCGACCATGGCCAATAATAAACCTAAGCTTAAAGCGACCAGTACCTCGACCGCTCCCGCTCCGAACAAAACGGCGACAACTCCACAAGCGACACTGCAAGCCGCCGAGGTCGCCAACCAGCCGTAGGGTGGCGGAGCTGCGGCGATCATTTCCATACGGGCCAGAGCGCTGCTCAAATCGAGACGCCGCGCTTCGACCTCCTCTAGAATCTCATCGAATTCAAACAATTTACTGGCATCCACCTCTCCCGCGTCAACGCGTCGAAGTAGCGTGCGTTCTTGATCACCCGTTCCGAAAGAAACCAACAGGGCGGTCGGTGTGTAAAGATAGACGCTCGGCGTCGCCAGCGTATTGGAAAACTCGACCATCACACGCTCTAAACGATGGGATGGGGTTCCATATCGATGCAGTAGTTCGGCCGTCCGCACGAGGAACGCCTGCCGCTGGCGTTCGGGGATTTTCAACCAGTAGTCATCAAAAGCGGGGATATTTTGGGAAGAGTCCATAGAAAAAGGCGACTTTTAATACCGGTCACGTGCCTGCTCGTTGCGTAGGATAAACTCGAGCGAAGTAGAAATGAAAATAGTCATTGTGGGAAGCGGAAGTTGAGCTATTTCTGGTTGTTTGTGGGCAAAAGGGAGTATGTTCCAGCGCCCAACACCTTGACCCAATTACATCGTTTTGCTGTCATTGAACGCGCCGAGAGCGCTATTGGGCAAATAGAATGATTTGAGTTAAACTGAAGGTTGAGTCGTGTGACGGAGAAACATGTCGCGGAGAGTTAGAACCTATCCGAAAACCATGAGACGTCGGCGTTAGGCGCGGATTGTATAAAGGAGCGAAGAGTCAATGCGATTGTATTGCATCAGCGATTAGCCATGAACCGCCTTTGAGTTGGTCGCGGTAGTCGGGATTTTCGTCTAGGCTTTTCATGCGCCATTGCTTATTTTTTTGAACGGGAAAGGAGTGAACTGAGTGTCTAGAGAATGGAATGAAGATACGGCGTTCACGGAGACGTGGAATACGATCACTCATGGCGGGGGCTTTTTGCTGAGTTTGCCTGCCGTGGTTGCCATGCTTTGGTTAGCGGATAAAAAGCATCCGGAGTTAACCTGGGTTTGCGTGGCGTATGGTGCCAGCTTATCCGCCGTTTATTTGTTTTCGACATTATCTCACGCCGTTCGCAATCCTGAGATGAGAGCTCGTATGCGAGCTTGGGATCAAGGCGTTATCTTTTTGTTGATTGCTGGGACATATGCGCCATTCATTTATGGCTACACAGCGGGGCTGGAACGCATCTGCACGATGGTGGGCGTTTGGACTCTAGCTGGTCTTGGGTTTTATTCCAAAGTGATTGCCAAGCATCGCATCAATACGATGGTTCCAACTTTTTATCTCTTGCTAGGTTGGGGACCGGCGATGGTTTTGTTTCGGCATGTGCCGTGGGCTTGTTTTGGTCCGATGGCAGTTGGCGGTCTTTTGTATACTATCGGCACGATATTTTTGCACCACGACCATCGCTCCTGGTATTTTCATCCGGTCTGGCATGTTATGGTGATTATGGCGAGCGCTTGTCATTATTTCGCCATACTGTTCTTTATCGTGATCTAACCTCCCCGTTGGGATATCTTGCATAGCACCTCGCACTAAGGAGTGAATTCTTTGTATTCACGACTCCGTCTGATTCGTATGGATGTACGAAAGCTTAAGCTTGTGCCATTGGTTGTCTTACTGATTCATTTGTTGAGTGTGCCGGGACAATCCGAGACGCCTCAGCCCAGACCAGGTTTGCAAACGCAGCCCAATATCGTTCTTTTTTTTGCTGACGATTTAGGCGTGTACGATTTAGGTTGTTATGGGCGAGCGGAACATAAGACACCGCGTTTGGATCGCTTGGCCCAGGAAGGAATTCGCTTCACGTGCGCGTATACGGCCCAGCCGATTTGTTCTCCTTCGCGCGCGGGCTTGATGACGGGTCTCTATCCGGCTCGTTTGCAATTAACGAATTTTTTGAATGGTCGAGCGGATGCGAGTTCACAAAAATTGTTGCAGCCGATCATTCAGGGGCAACTTCCACTGGAAGAGGTGACGATTGCCGAATTGCTTAAGCAGGCTGGTTACAAGACTGGTTTATTTGGAAAGTGGCATTTGGGTAATGGGCGTTTTGGTCCGCAGTCACAGGGCTTTGATGTGATTGTTGCGCCGAAAGCGAATACTCCGCCGTCGGCAACCGAGGGTGGGAAGGGTGAATATGAGATAACCGCTGCGGTCGAGAAGTTTATTGAAGAGAATCGCGCGGCGCCATTTTTTTGTTACATACCCCATAACACACCGCACATTCCACTGGGAGCCAAGGAGGAATTGATCGAAAAAAACAAGAATGCCTTTCATCCAACGTACGCAGCCATGATGGAAACGATGGATGATGCCGTGGGTCGTGTCCTCGATAAACTCGAGTCGCTCGGTTTGTCGGAAAATACGATTGTGATTTTTACCAGCGATAATGGTGGACTGCATGTGCTGGAGTTTCCTGGAACGCCTGCGACGCATTGCGGACCTTATCGGGCAGGTAAAGGCTATCTTTATGAAGGTGGAGTTCGCGAACCGCTCATTGTACGTTGGCCCCAGAAAATCAAAGGGGCTCAGGTGATGGACACGCCCGTCTCGTTGCTCGATATGGCACCGACGTTATTGAGTGCGGCAGGTATTGAAGCGGGGAAAGTCACCGGCCCACTGGATGGAGTCAATTTAATTCCGTTGTGCACGGGCGATGTTGCTCAAGAGGAGAGAACTTTTTTCTGGCACTTTCCCAATTATACCAACCAAGGTGGTCGTCCAGCATCGGCGATTAGGCAGGGGAAATGGAAGTTGATTGAGCAACTTGAAGATCAGTCGCTGGAATTATATGACTTGGAGAGCGACGTGGGTGAGTCGAAAAATGTCGTGGGCGAGAATAGCGAGATTGCCCAGCGTCTTGCCGGGGAATTGCGGCGTTGGCGGCAACAGGTAGGTGCGCAAATGCTGCGTCCCAATCCCGATTTTGATCCCGCCTTGCATCGTGCGTTGTACATCGACAAGGATCCATCGAAATGGCAAGCGGCTTCGACGGCGACGTTAACAGCGGAAGGTTGGCAGGATTGGCGAAAAGGGATGAATCAAGCGGTGGCTGGCAAGGCGCCGCAGGTCACTCCGGCCGAAGGTGAGATACGATTGCAGGCCCGAGATGCAAGAGTGCACGGTACGCGTTTGCGCTATGAGCCAGAACCGTACAAAAATGTTCTCGGATATTGGACGGAAGTGGGAGATTGGGCTGACTGGGATTTGAAGATTCCCACAGCGGGCCAATACGAGATTGAAATTCAACAAGGTTGTGGAGCTGGCGGAGGATCGGAGGTCGAGATCCGCATCGGCGACAAGAAAGTACCCTTTGTTGTTCAAGATACAGGGCACTTTCAGAAAATGATTTTGTTGACACTTGATGTGGGTGAGCTTGCCGCAGGGACCTACACCCTTGAGGTCCGGCCCACTTCGAAAAAAGGGGGAGCCATTATGGATATTCGCCGAATCGTCGTCCGCAAAAAAGGCAAATCGTGAGAGCTTAAACCAATTTGGTGATGTAGGCTTCCTGGACTTTTTGCCGGCGGACTTTTCTTACGGCAACCCGCAAGCCTACTTTTTCGATCGCTTCACCACCCCGCAACTCACCCAGATTTCTCAACTCACAGCAAATCCATTCGTTGACATTTTTGGCTTGTGGATGACAACTGATTTGCTGAAGATCGGTTTGTGTCACGCTTTGAAATTTTTCGAGCGACAAGCCGCCACCGACAATCCAATTCTTTTCAGTACCGCTGATATGGAACGGCAAGCGATCGTACTCGTCGCCGATCTCACCGACCAATTCTTCCAAAATATCTTCTAGAGTCACCATTCCCAAAATTCGGTTCGCGTCACCTCGCACCAGTGCGATATGGGTATGTTCGCGCATCATTTGCTCGAGGCATGAAGCGACCGGTAGATATTGATGAAAGGATGGGAGAGGCCTGAGGATGGAAAGCACCGATGACTTCTGTGAGTTCTGATGGAGTGCTGCAACGATATCTTTGACATTCACATAACCGATGATCGACTGTGGATTATCTTTATTGGATACCACGGGAAAGCGCGTGTGCATATCAAGATGGGACTGCGTCAGATGATCGGCCAGCGAGCCAGTGACATCAAGCGTGGTGATCTCATCGAGGGAGAGCATGATATCTCGGACCGGCCGCGAGGGCATTTCGGTTGCGTTGTGAATGATGCGTTCTTCTTGATGACCAATGACTCTGGATGCGCGAGCGAGGGCCGCAATACCACGCAGATCTTGCAACTGGGCCAATTCTTGTTCGGCGGCATGATGTCCCTTGGTGGTTCGATGACGTTCGCCAAAGGACATGATACCCATAACGATGGCTTCAAAAAGCCAGACGGCTGGCCAGACACTGAAGAGGAACCAGCGCATAGCTGCGGAAAGCTTGAGACATACCCATTCGGCATTGCGCAGTGCAAAGACTTTGGGGATCAATTCGCCGGCGATGATCGTGATCACTGTCAACGGGAGAACCACGGTGACGATGGCTAGAGCTTCGGCCCAGCGATCGGAGAGGCCGAAGAGATCGACGAACATGGGGGCAAGTTTTTCTTCGGCACTGGCCCCGCCGACAGCTGCTGCGATTGCGCCGACCAAGGTAATGCCGAGTTGCACGACGGCTAGACTAGCCTCCATGTTTTCTTTCATGTAGAGAGCAGCATGTGCGCCGGCGATGTGCTGTTGTACCAACTGCTTCAATCTCCCGACGGAGATGGAGGCCAAGGCAATTTCGTACCCGGCGAAAACGCTGTTCACTGCGATCATCAGCAACATGATCGCCAGTTCAAAACCAGACATGCAAAAAACTCAACGTGGAAAGGGGGCTTAGAACCGTTACCGCCGGCAAAAACGGATTAAGCGGTGCGGACCGTGACCCATGGAGCGAGCAACTGATGTAACGTAGCATTTTATTGGAGACAAAAGCGGCTGATGCGACGTGGCCGTTGATGGGAAGCGAACGCCCTGAAGGAATGGGGACGGCCACCGCTTCGATCTCTAAATTTGGCATTTTTCCACGGTTTTTGCCCGACTTGCCACCCATGCGCCTTAGAGATACGATCAAGCGTGGTTTGGGAAATGTGCGTGATTGAAAAAACTTTTTTCCGTCGCTGGACGCTGTTTATAGGAATCTCTCTGATGAAGTATTTGTGCAACGATAAGTTAGTCATCTTGGGTGCTGGTGGGATGATCGGTTCCAACTTAATGCAAACGGCTCTGACCATGGGTTTGACGCCCAACGTTTGCGGTTACGACCCCTTCGAGCCGGGGCTGAAAGGGGCTGCTGAGGAAATCTATCACTGTGCTTATCCTGGCGCACGAGTCACCTGGACGACCGATATTAAGGAAGCCTTAACGGGTGCTAAGTATGTGATTTCTTCCGGCGGTGCACCACGCAAGGATGGTATGACTCGCGAAGATCTGCTGCGAGGCAACGCCGAAATTGCAGCTCAATTGGGTAAAGATCTAAGAGCTTATTGCCCTGATGTAAAATTTGTGGTGATCATTTTCAATCCAGCCGACATCACCGGCTTGATTGCCTTAGTGCATTCGGGCCTGGCACCTGAGAAGATTAGTACTTTGGCTGCACTGGATAGCACGCGTTTACAAACTGCTTTGGCGCAACACTTCAAGGTGGCCCAAGATGAAGTAACGGGTTGCCGAACCTATGGTGGACACGGCGAGCAGATGGCGGTCTTCGCATCGACTACGAAGATTTCTGGCAAGCCGCTCAGCAGCTTGATCGGGACAGATCAACTCACCGATGAGCAATGGACAGCGTTGAAGGGCCATGTTGTTCAAGGTGGCAAAGCGATCATACAATTGCGTGGCCGTTCGTCCTTCCAAAGCCCCTCACATCAATCTGTGGCGATGGTTCGCGCGGTGATGGGAGGTGATGAGTTTCCTTGGCCAAGTGGGTCGTATGTGAATGCGGGTGAATTCAAACACATTTTGATGGCGATGGAAACAACTTTAGATGCAAGTGGCGTGCACTATAAGATGCCGACTGGCACGGAGACAGAGATGAATGATTTGCGTGTGTCCTACGGTCATCTTTGCAAGCTGCGTGATGAAGTGATTGGATTCGGATTGCTTCCGCCGACCGACCAGTGGAGCAGCGTGAACAAGAATCTGTAGTTTTTGCCCATAACTTGGCCGCTTTACGGGTTCACATGAGATATGTGTCTTCTGGCCCACTGGGTCCATAATATTTCCTGGTTTCCTGTGCGCGCTTGCAAACGGGCTTGGTCTGAGGACAGAGCCTAGGTGACAGAGCCTAGGCGACAGAGCCTAGGCGACAGAGCGCAGGTGACAGAGAATAGAATGGACGGGGGGCCAGTCGCATATCGGGCCTTACAGAACTTGGCGTCTCATAGATCATGAGTACTGATAGATCGTGAGTACTGGGGCGCAGCGGTAGGAGTCGAGTGCCGAGGGACCACAGCGATGCCAACTTCTGAATCGGGCGACGCAAATTCGCCCTCTGTTTCGACAGCGCGGGTAATTCATGCGAAGTCGATGGGGAGTTGGTTTTTATTTTTGGTGATTTTTCTGTTGGTTGCGACAGCGTTTATCGTTTATCGCGACGATCTTCTTGAAAGCTTGATATCGGCTGAAACGCATTTGCGTCAATGGCAGCTCAGCGATCCTGTGCTGGTCGTGGTGGTGGGCTTGCTGGTTTACTTCTTGGTATCTGGACTTACGCCGGGTGCAGCGTTCTTGTCGTTGGTGTATGGATGGTACTTTGGTTTGTGGCAGGGAACGTTGGTGGTAAGTTTCGGTTCGACGGCTGGGGCGACGTTGATGTTCTGTCTGAGTCGCTATATTTTGCGCGAGCGGGTGTTAGCGATGAACCATCCGCAGATGGAAAAAGTGCAAGCTGCATTTGCGCGTGAGGGGGCTTACTATTTATTTTGTTTGCGATTGATACCGGCGGTTCCATTTTTTCTGGTCAACATTGTGATGGGGTTGACCAAAATTCGTGTGAGTACATTTTGGTGGGTCAGCCAACTGGGAATGCTACCGGGCACGATCGCTTATATCTATGCGGGTTCAACGCTACCTAGTTTGAAGGCGCTTGGTTCGGGAGATTTGGGACAGATCCTCAGTTGGCGGATGGTGTTCGCGTTTACCATTTTGGGTCTGTTGCCTTGGCTTACCAAACGCTTGATCGCCTTTCTGAGTCGCTCTGATTCTTGAGCGTTGGGTGTAGGGGCCGGTGGCGCGGGAGTCTTTGCGGGTGCGGGCTTGGGGGTGTGAGGCGATTTCTTTTTTGGCCTGACCGATTTCGCTGCAGGTTTGTTAGCGGGATTCTTGTGGCGAGACTCTTTTTTGCCATTTTCTTTTGGTGCCGGACCAAAGGTGTCCGGTGGGTGAGGATATTAGGTGGCATGAGCGGGTTGCGTTGGCCGCGAGCGTTTCCAATGGGTTCGTCTGTCCCCCTCAAAGCGAACTAGTGAACAATACCTGAGAGACGAGTTAGAGTCTAAAATCGTTTAAAACCTAAGGAAACGAGCCATTTTCCTTCCTATTTTAACGAAAAAAAGTGAACTTTTGATCCAGAATAATGGACACTAGAGCAGATAAACCATAGAATGAAATCAAGCTTATAGAACTTGTGGACACATTTATTATGTTAACGAAAGAATACGTTTCTTTTGAACACATATTGGTCGATCATGAGGCTGCTCTTTTTGAGGCGGATCTGCATGAATCAAATCTGCATGAATCAGGTCTGCATGAATCAGGTGAGTTTTGTGAAAGCATTTGCGAAAGTATCGACGTGCCTTTTCCGTGCTTGGATGTGCATCGTCCAAGTCCACGGTTGTTTGGCAGCACTTCTGGCTTTACTGGCATCGCGCAGTCTGCGGATAAGTTGACTGAGCAAGAAGTTCTTCAGACAAAGCCCAGCCTTCAGACAAAGCCCAGCCTTCAGAAAAAGCCCAGTCTTCAGACAAAGCCCAGTCCAAAAAAGTCTAGTTTTCAGAAAAACCTTCCTTCAGAAAAACCTTCTCTGCATGAGGAGGTTGCGGAATTGATTTCGGTTGCAGACGATCAGCGTTTGGTTCGTTCTAAGGAGGAAGCGGCGGATGCTACAGCGCGTTTAGCATCTCATTTGCGGCAGCTTTCGCGTGGTTTGGGACTTGGCCGTTCAAGTCAAATACAATGTTCAAGTCAAATACAAGCAGTTCAGCAACCGAGTCCAGTCTGTGTCGAGGCGGCTGTTGACAAGAGCGCGTCGGCATCAGGTGCGACATTGTCTGAGGAGCGCGTATCCAGTTTGCTTCATCCTGACTATATCGTTTCTGGTTGTCCGGGTTTGGATCGCTTGTTACCTGGTGGTGGCTATGAACCGGGTTGTCTAGTGGAATGGTTTTACTCTGGTGCAGGTGGAGCGGCGGGAAGTTTAGCGATGCTTTCTGCGATGGCTGCGATGCGTGAAGGTAAAGCTTTGGTGGTGATCGATTGGGAGCATACGTTTTATCCTTCTGCGGCGATTGCATTAGGTGTTGATATAAAGCGGTTCATTGTTGTACGTCCGACGTCGCGTGAAGATGGTTGGTGGAGTTTAGATCAAGCTTTGCGTTGCAGCGCGGTAGGTTCGGTGTGGAGTAATTTACCTGACGAGATGGATGATCGTCTTGCGAGGCGATTGCAATTAGCGGCTGAAACGGGGGGCACACTCGGGATGTTGCTTCGGCACAATCGCACGCGCAATCGCCCGAGTTGGGCGGATGTGCAATGGCAAGTTCGTCCCGTTTCTCATCTCGATTTTTCCAAAACGCCATCAGCTTTTCAGCCTACTTCGGCCGAATCTCATTCGGGCCGTTATGTCCAAGTGGATTTAATGCGTTGTCGCAGTGGAGCGGGTTATGGTGGCTACAAACGACAATCGATATGGCTGGAACTGGGCCATCCATCACGTCAACCGCTCCCTCAATCCATTTTTTCTTCACCTCACTCATCGCTCCCATCTACCGTAAAAACGACGTGGATTCGCGAGATTCCTGCTCCACAAATTGCACAGCAAGCTCAGCCCCAATCGAACTATCCGGCGTCCAAGCCAGGGCCTATGAGGAATGAATCCTATGGCGATATGCCAACCAGCTCGTATACTCAGCGCATGGCTGCCCAACTGGCCATGCCAACGCGTACAAACATTGCTGCAGCCGCCGTTAACGCTCGATCAGGAGCCGTCGCCTACTCCCCTAAAAATCAGCGACCTAAAAATCAGCGACCTGAAAGCCGGCGACCTGAAAGCAAATCCTGCGAAGACTCATCCTGCCACACAACACCAGACAGTTCCCACCACGACAGTTCTCAACCGTGCATCGCCAAACCAACCAGCTCCAACTCCGCTTGTGCTGTCAGCGCGTGATGCTCGCCGCGGCTTGATTGTGGCAGCCGCTTGTCGAATCGCGCGTTCGATTGGGATCCGTCCTCAAATGTCGCTCAGTGAGGCGATAAGTTTGAGTCAGCGCGCTGCGCGTGTTGTTTGTCAGCATAACCATCAAGCTTCGTCAGCGTCCCAACTTCAAATTGTCGAACATGATCCCCAAGAAGACCTGGAGTGCCTCTGCCAACTTGCCGAAGAAGCTCAATGTTTTAGTCCGATTGTGGGTCTGGAGCCTTTAGATGCGAAACCTTGGGCAGGTATTGCACTCTTTCAACCGCAAGGCCTGATGTTGGACATTCGCGGCCTGGGTCATCTATTCGGAGGTGAAGAACAACTTGCCCAACAATTGAATCGTTGGTTCAACAGCCATGGATATCAAGTGGTGATCGCCATCGCCAATACGGTCGGCGCTGCTTGGGGCTTGAGTCGTTACGGCTGGCGAATCCACTCGGCCACTCCTATTTTAGCAACGGCTACCGAATCGCTTTCGCACGATTATCTCGCCCCGTTACCTGTTGAAGCGTTACGCTTGTCCTTGCAGGCCGTTCAAAAGCTGCAACGCCTCGGTATTTATACGATTGGTGAATTATTACAACTCCCTCGTCCCAGCTTAGCATCGCGTTTGGGAGACGAGGTACCGATTCGCTTAGCGCAAATGTTGGGTGAGGTTCCAGAGACATTTCCCGCGTGGCGTCCTCTGCCTGATTTTTATCTTGAACAGCGTTTGGAGTATCCCACCGATCGCCAAGATTCCTTGAGCGAATTGCTGCGGCAAATGATTTTGGAACTAACCCATAAACTGAAGCGACAAGGGAAGGGGGCTTTGCGATTGCAATGCTGCTTGCGTGGACCGGAAACCTCTCCACGCTTGCTGCAACTTGGTTTATTTCGTCCCTCTGCAGATGTTCAACATATCCATGCTTTACTGGCGAGCCAACTGGAGCGGCACTGGGAAGAGCCTGCTGCGATCGAGCATGTCACGCTCCAGATCATGTTGGCTGAACCACTGGTCTGGCAACAACCTCAACTGTTTGAAAGCGATACGGTCAAGCATCGTCAAACATTGGGCTTATTCCTCGATACACTTAGCAGCCGCTTGGGACGCAATCAAGTTTTACAACCGGTGTTGGAAGGGGATGCCTTGCCCGAACAGACGATTCGTTACCGTCCCTGGACAGGGAGAAGAACCTCGGGAGAAAAGCAGAGCACCGCTAAGAAACTGATTGCGCGTTGGGAACGCCGCAGTCCGGAACCAACCCCCGAAGATCCATTGCGACGGCCTTTGCAGTTATTGGCGAAACCACAAAAGATTCAAGTGATCTCGGTCGTCCCTGATGGTGAACCGGCTCAATTTGGTTATCAAGGAAAACTGCATCGTATCGTGCGTTGCTGGGGACCGGAACGGATTGAAAGCGGTTGGTGGCGCGGCCCGAGCCAACGACGGGACTACTATCGTGTTGAAACCGATCAATATCAATGGTGGTGGCTCTTTCGACAACTCGATAGCAACGAATGGTTCTTGCATGGCAGTTTCGATTGATTCGCTGCAATCTTGCCTGGGTAATGAATGATCAAAATAGGTAGGACACTATGGATTACACCGAACTGCACTGCAAATCGAACTTCTCTTTTCTTGAGGGAGCTTCGCATGCTGATGAGCTGGTGGAGCGAGCGATCGAGTTGGGTTATCGCGGTTTGGCGATTACCGATCGCAATACATTAGCGGGCATTGTCCGTGGATACGCGGTCGCTAAAGAGACGGCGTTTCCGTACATTGTGGGCGCCGAGTTGCATCCGATCGATGGGCCGCCGGTATTGGTTTGGCCTGAAGACCGAGCGGCCTATGGGCGGCTTTGTCGCTTGCTGACGCTCGGCCGCATGCGAGCGATCAAGGGAGAATGCCAACTCACTTGGCAGGATATTGCCGAGCATGCCGATGGTTGGCAAGCTGGTCTATGTTTACGTCAACCCAATCCACTCGCTCCGTTAACGGATGATGATGTTGAAGATGCTGATGCTGAGCGTCATGCGGAATCGATTATTTCGCGGGTGGAAAGCAAATCTGAAGCCGACCATCACCGTTTACCGGAGCGTTTATCGATACTTACTGCCACGACCGAACGCATCTGGCCTCCCGCTCATTTTGATGTCGACCGCGATACGGACTGGCTGCGGTGGCTGGGAGTTTTTAAAGACATCTTCGGTGCTGCTGGTTCCATGATGTGCGAGTTGCAACGCGGTATCGATGATCGAAGCAAGATCGATCGACTGGCTCAACTTTCGCGAGCCAGCGGTGTTGCCTTACTGGCTGGGGGTGATGTTCAATATCATGCGGCTGAGCGGATGATATTGCATGATTGCATCGCTGCGATTCGGGCTCGCACCACCGTCGATGCGATTCGGCATCAACGTCCAGCCAATGGTCAACATTATTTGCGACCACTGGAGGAAATCCAGCGTCTTTATCGATCGATTCCCCAGGCGATTGAGCGGACCAATGAAGTCGCTGCGCGGTGTCAGTTCCGACTGGATCAACTGCGATATGAGTATCCTGTTGAGTTGGCACCGGAGGGTTATACGCCGATCGAATATCTCAAATACTTGGCACATAAAGGTGCCGAGAAACGTTATCCTGCTGGTATACCCGACAAGATTCGAGAGCTGATCCAACATGAATTGCAGTTGATCGAGGAATTGCAATACGAAGCTTATTTTTTGACTGTGTGGGATTTAGTGCGTTATGCGCGGCAGCGGGGGATTCTGTGTCAGGGACGCGGTTCGGCTGCTAATAGCGTGGTCTGTTTTTGCCTTGGCATCACGTCGGTCGATCCTGCGCAACTGGATCTTTTATTTGAACGTTTTATCAGCCGCGAACGAAATGAAGCGCCCGATATTGATGTGGACTTCGAGCATCAACGCCGCGAGGAGGTTCTGCAATACATCTACGAAAAATATGGACGCTATCGCGCCGGAATGACGGCGACAGTGACCACCTATCGTACCCGATCGGCTATTCGCGATAGCGGTAAAGCTCTCGGAATCTCGCTCGATAAAATCGATAACATTGCCAAGACGGTCGACTCTCGCAGCGAAGCGGGGGGATTGGTTGAAGTTTGTCGCGAAGTGGGACTGGAACCCGAATCACCTCTTGGGAAACGTTTTCTGTATGTCGTGCAAAACTTAGTTGGCTTTCCACGCCACCTATCACAGCATGTCGGCGGCATGGTGATGACCCGCGGTTGGCTGTGTGAACTTTGCCCCATCGAAAATGCGTCCATGGAAGGGCGAACGGTTATCCAGTGGGACAAGGACGATCTGGATGAACTTGGTATTTTGAAAGTCGATTGCCTTTCGCTAGGGATGCTTTCAGCAATCCATCGATCGTTTGATTTGCTTCGACAGCATTACGATGTGGACTTAAATCTAGCGACCGTCCCGCATGCGGATCGCAAAGTGTACGACATGATCAGTCAGGCGGATACGGTAGGCGTTTTTCAGATTGAAAGCCGCGCTCAAATGAGCATGTTGCCGCGACTGCGTCCGCAATGTTATTACGATCTGGTGATCGAAGTCGCCATTGTTCGCCCCGGTCCGATTCAAGGCCAAATGGTACACCCCTATCTGAAAGCTCGACAAACAGGCGTACAACCTCAATACCCCAACGCAGCGATCGCCCAAGTCTTGACGAAAACGATGGGGGTTCCCATTTTCCAAGAGCAAGCGATGCGATTAGCGGTCGTCGCCGCTGGCTTCACACCGGGTGAAGCAGATCAACTGCGTCGCGCCATGGCAGCGTGGCGACGCCCTGGAGTCATCGATCGCTTTCGCCAGAAACTGATTCATGGAATGCTCGCCAATGGCCTGACTCAAGCATTTGCCGAAAGTGTGTTCACACAAATTCGCGGCTTTGGCGAGTATGGCTTCCCCGAATCGCATGCCGCCAGTTTTGCCTTGCTCGTTTATGTGTCCGCTTGGATCAAGTGTCACTATCCAGCCGTTTTCTGCGCCGCGCTGCTCAATAGCCAACCTTTGGGATTCTATGCACCCGCCCAATTGGTTCAAGATGCTCAGCGGCATGGTGTTACCGTAGCAGGGGTCGATGTGAACTATAGCGACTGGGAAAGTACCCTGGAACCTTTATCGGGAGCGATACGTAAGCCGGGCGGCAGACGCTGGCAGCGTGAATATCAATTACGTTTAGGGTTGCATCAAATACAGGGAATTTCCGAAGAACTCGCGCGGCGTATCGTGGCCCATAGACGGCAAGGGGGACGATATCTGGATGTGAACCACTTGCAACAACGCACCGGAATAGGGCAGGGGCTACTCACGAGACTAGCAGAAGCCGGTGCACTGAATTCCCTGAGCGGACATCGACGCGCTGCGATGTGGCAATCTTTAGCCCAAGAACGAACCCCGGGAAAGTTAAGTTTACTGGAAGCAACAGGCGCCGATGAAGATGAAACTGTCCCCGAACCTCTGCGTCCTTTGACTCCGCAAGAAGAAGTTTTTACCGATTACCAAACCACTGGTTTATCACTGCGCGGCCATCCGCTCTCCTTTTATCGTAACTTATTAAATGCGCGTCGAATTAAGACCGCATCGCAATTACCTTCGCTTCGACATGGTCAGTATGTCGCAGTGGCTGGAATGGTTTTACTGCGGCAACGCCCCGGAACAGCCAAAGGTATTACGTTTGTTACCTTGGAAGATGAAACCGGCTCGATCAACTTGGTGATCAAAGTCGAAATTTGGGAACGCTTTTATAAAATTGCCAAACAATCCAACATGTGGCTAGCTCATGGTGTGCTAGAGAATCGCAATGGAGTGATCCATGTCGTCGTCGGACGCTTGGAAGATATGAGCGACATCGTACCACTGCAAAATCCATCGAGAGATTTTCGCTAGACAAAAGAAAAGCGGCATCATGCCGCATGCACCAGCGGTCCCTGCTGATGTAACGTCCTGTTAGAAGATAGCACGACTCACTCCGTGCTGCTGAATTCACTGGGTGGCTCTAACCGACGAAATCATGCGGAGAATCCACTCAGACTAAATTTCTACAACGGCTATGATCGGTAAAGGCTATGAACGGTAAAGGCTGTGTATCAAAATTGGCTGTGTATCAAAATTGGCTGTGTATCAAAATTGGCTGTGTATC
>Ga0169931_10002290_pt1 | contig 31243 bp, 16 predicted proteins | sample Kivu_15m_20L_FD_129675 | JGI IMG/M metagenome (GOLD analysis project Ga0169931, IMG submission 129675) | Freshwater microbial communities from Lake Kivu, Western Province, Rwanda to study Microbial Dark Matter (Phase II) - Kivu_15m_20L... | ecosystem: Environmental > Aquatic > Freshwater > Lake...
CGACACCACCGGTAAAGACACGCTTTTGTTTGTGGATAACATCTTCCGCTTCTCGCAAGCAGGTAGCGAAGTATCCGCGCTTCTCGGACGTATGCCATCCGCTGTGGGTTATCAACCGACATTGGCGACCGAGATGGGTGCGTTGCAAGAGCGAATTACATCGACGCAGCAAGGTGCTATTACCTCGGTGCAAGCGGTGTATGTGCCCGCCGACGACCCAACGGACCCAGCCCCTGCGACGGCGTTCGGACAGCTTGATGCGTTCTTGTATCTAGAACGTGCGATCGCCGAAAAAGGTATTTATCCTGCGGTGGATCCATTGGCCTCGAACAGCCGTATTTTGGATCCACAGTATGTGGGCGATCGGCACTACGCCATCGCTCGTCGCGTACAACGCACGTTGCAACGTTATCGCGAATTGCAAGACATTATCGCGATTTTGGGTGTCGATGAATTGAGCGAAGACGACAAGATGATTGTTCATCGCGCTCGCCGCATCGAGCGATTCTTGTCGCAGCCCTTCTTGGTCGCGGAAGTGTTCACCGGCAAACCGGGTGAAATCACGCCGCTGGCTGATACGATTCGCAGCTTCGAAGAAATTTGCGATGGTAAGTGGGACCACCTGCCCGAACCTGCATTCATGTATGTTGGCCCAATCGAACAAGCTGAAGAGCAAGCCAAAAAGATGGCTAAACAAGGGAAGTAAAATCCTATGAGTTCACTTCAGTGTATTGTCGTTTCGCCCGAGCGAACCGAAATGGATGTTGCGGCAGACTCCATCGTGCTGCCGATGTACGACGGCGAGTTCGGAATTTTGCAGGGGCACAGTCCTTTGATCGGACGATTGGGATATGGTTGCCTGAAGATTCGACGATCGGGTCAAAGCGAAGAGCGATTTTTTGTAGATGCCGGCTTCGTGCAGGTTGCTAATAACGTCGTCTCGATTTTGACCGATCGCATGGTGCCAGTTTCGCAATTGTCCGAAGCGGATGCCTCGCGTGACTTGGAAGTCGCGTTGCGGATGCCGGCTAAGAATAGTGAGTCCCGTGCGGCGAGAGACAAAGCGATTTCTCGCGCCAGGGCTCAGTTGCGATTAGTAGGCTCGTCGGCGAAGTAAAGATGATATTCAGGCGGTTCGCGGTTTGCCTCGCAGCTCGGCCCGCATGTTGCCCATGTGGGCACGCCTATCGGACTGTTTAGAAGTTTTGACCTAGAGCCTATGCGAAACCACCGGCCGATTTTGGCTGCGGTTTCGGGAACCAACTAAGGTTTCCGGCATTCGCTGCTGTTCCGGCATCAACCGCGGTTCTGTTTTTTGCGTTGGCCCGATAGGCTCTCTATTTGGCTGACTTCCAACCGTCGGTGCTGTAGCGCGATTTGTTGCCGCTTTTCTGTGACGATGTTGGATGTGACGATGCTGGATGTGACGATGCTGGATGTGACGATGCTGGAGTTGGGCGTCGACCGCTTTCGACATTCGCATCGCGGCGACTTGTGTCCGGGGGGTTTGTCTGGTTGCGAACGGGATCGGTGAAGCTTGCCCAGCGAACGTCATCGGTTGGGACTGGTTTCGGCTGAGCGGTCGGGGTTGCATTTTCCAATGATGGAATGGAGGCGGTTTTGTCGCTTGAGTTGAGCAGACTTGGATTCCATTGAGGCTCGCTGTCGAAACCTTGTGGTAGCGGAATCGGTTTCAAGGCTGGGCTCAGCGAGCCTTTATCGTTGCCGGTTGCTCGAGGCTTCTCGGCAGCTTGTGGCGCATGCGGTTGGGCTGGTGGTATGGTTGGGCTTTCCTTCATTACCGAGTTACGAACTTGCTCAATGCTTTTGGTGCTCATCTCGCGTGTTTCAGCCGAGGGCTGCCTTACGACACTTTGAATACGTCCTTGATTGGTTTGGTCGGAGAGCAAATTCGAGGTCGATCCTCTATCGACTTGGCTCGTCGAATCGTCCGGTGGTAGAACGGGACGTTCGATTGCCGCTGGATCGCTTTGTGCCGAGTTTTTTCCGGGTGTTGGATCCGCCGAATACATCGGTGGAGGACTAAACTGCGCATCGATGGGTGCGGAAGGATAAATTCCGGAAGTCGCCGATGATGATTCAGCAGATGCAGCGGGCGAATTGAAATCGGGTGGGTAGATACCCGTGGAGTTGGAATAGGTCGGAATGGGTTGCGGACTGGGGTACGCGCTTGGTGCAGGTGCCGATAGATAATTGGCCGTGACCACACCGTTGTTGTAAGTGTTGTAGCCATTCGCTAACGGCTGATTGTTCACGATGGCGGTGGGGTAGCTGACCGCGGGATTCGAGTAGCTCAAAGGGTTGCCGTATCCAGCCTGAACCTGGGTTCCGTAGAGGGGCAAGCTTGGATTGATGGCTGGCAACGTGGGAACCGAATTTGGATCGGCCGCGTTGGGGTAGGTGCCAGTGACCGAAGCTGCATTGACCGAAGAAGCATTGGAGCCTGGTGGCATGATACCTGGACTGCTGGTAGCGGTAGGAAGTGCGGCTGCAGGGACCATAGGTGTTTGATTGCCGCCGTGCAGCCATTGGCCGAAGGACCACGCTGGGGTACGGGCAGCTTGCATCTGATAGGATGTGCAAGGCATCATCGTGGTGACTTGTTGCCCGGTGCGAGGATCGGTCGTGACTACGGGTCGATAATAGGTTGTTGGAACGGGAAAGTAGCTGGTGTTGTAATTGGTCGGGGAAGCGAGGCTGACGGCGCTTTGCGGTAGGCCAGCATAGCCGGCGGAGTAGGGCAGGGCGCCTGTGAGCGGTTGGCCCTGATTAAATTGACTTTGTAGCGGGTAGTTGGTTGTTATCGTTGGATAATTCGCTGCGTAGGGATATCCGGGAACTGCATACGGATTTGCGGGAGTTGTTGCAGCGGGTTTGCCTAGTCCGAAGATATCCAGCAGGCATTGAGCATTGACGGTGGAACCGCCGCTGCTGGTTACTGCCGCCGCGAGCAAAATCGTTTGGACCGACTTTTTCATAGCGAACATACGCAATTCCATGGAAAGACTAAAAAAACGAAAATGAGCTCAAGACGATCCGAGGGGATCGCTATTGTTTGATGCCATATTCGTGGTCTGCGTCAACGGTTGCGTGAAATTATTGAATTGAAACCAGAAAAACCAAGGGAAACAAGTTCATGAGGTTCCGTTTTTAACGATTGTTCGGTCCCTGATTCCAGGCCCGAATATGGGAGCCCAAGGGTCTGTCCAGGTTTTTTCATTCGCTTGAAAATGCGAATTAGACAGTTTGTCGAACCTTGTCCCCCCCTCATACAATCCCAGCTTTTGTTAAAATGACGGTTTCCGATTTCCCGTGGGGGGGTAGTCAAACATCGAAGCGTTTCTTGCCCTCCCAATCCTTTTACATTTTTGATATCTCAATGCCCCGTTACAATCCAGCAACGATCGAGCCGAAGTGGCAGAATTATTGGGACGCACAAAAGACTTTTAAGACTCCAGAGTTTCCACGTGGGGAAAAGCTTTACGTTCTGGATATGTTTCCCTATCCGAGCGGGCAAGGTTTGCATGTCGGTCATCCGGAAGGCTACACGGCCACGGATATTGTGTGTCGTTTTGAACGCATGCGGGGTAAAACCGTTTTGCATCCAATGGGTTTTGATGCTTTTGGTTTACCGGCGGAAGAATACGCTATTCGCACCAATACTCCTCCTCGCAAATCGACCGAGGCCAACATTGCCAACTTCACACGGCAATTGAAAATGCTCGGTTTCAGTTACGATTGGGATCGCGTTCTGGCTACAACGGATGTCGAGTATTTCCGTTGGACGCAATTTATTTTTCTGGTGCTGTTTGATACTTGGTACGATTCGAAACTCAAGAAGGGTCGTCCGATATCAGAGCTTCCCATTCCTAAGTCGATACAAGAAGCTGGCGAAGCGGCGGTTGATGCTTATCGCGATCGTCAGCGATTGGCTTATCAAGATGACGCGTTGGTCAATTGGTGCCCTGCCTTGGGAACGGTGCTTGCCAACGAGGAAGTGATCGATGGGAAGAGCGAGCGGGGCAATCATCCGGTGCAGCGAATTCCGCTGCGGCAATGGATGTTGAGAATCACTGCGTATGCGGATCGATTGCTGAGTGACTTGGACGGACTTGATTGGTCGCCGAGCATTAAAAAACTGCAATCGGATTGGATTGGTCGCAGTCAGGGAGCGGAGGTCGATTTCTACATTGGAGCGGATTCCAACTTTGAGGCATGGAAAACAGCGCGTGCCCAAGCCGGTTTTCCTGAAACGATCCCCGATGATGTTTTGCGAATTTACACCACTCGTCCCGACACTCTCTATGGAGCGACCTATATGGTGATTGCTCCCGAGCACAAGCTTGTATCGGCACTTACGACGGTGGAGCAAAAGAGTGCAGTTCAAAGCTATTGCCAGGCTGCCTCATTCAAGAGCGACCGAGAGCGAACCGAGGGTGAAAAGAAAAAGACGGGAGTCTTCACGGGTAGTTATGCGATCAATCCTATCAATGGATTGCCGATTCCGGTTTGGATCGCCGATTATGTGTTGGCAAGTTATGGCACTGGCGCGATCATGGCGGTGCCAGCCCATGATGAACGCGACTTTGAATTTGCAAAACAGTTTTCATTGGAGATCAAACTTGTTGTTGCGCCGAAGTCATTACCAGAAAACCCGAAGGTATTACCAGAAAACAACGCGGAACACCAACAAGGGAGCCAAGCTCTAGATACATCGGTGGCTGAAAATGCTATCGCTTGCTTCGCCGAGTATGGTATTGCCATTCATAGTGGCCCGTATAACGGCATGGAAACAACCGAGTTTAAGCCCCGTATCACGAGCGATCTTGCGGAAGCCGGATTAGGCCGTGAAGCGATCAATTACAAACTTCGCGATTGGCTCTTTAGTCGTCAACGATTCTGGGGTGAACCATTCCCAATCTTGTTAGAACTGGGAGACGATGGTCTTCCCAATGGACGAGTGAGAGCGGTACCGGTGGAAAATTTACCCGTCGACCTCCCCCATCTTGAAGACTACAAGCCGCATGGCAAGCCGGAACCACCGCTCGGAAAAGCGGCTGCTTCGTGGTTGTACGTTGAACTCGACGGGAAACGGTATCGTCGCGAAACGAATACCATGCCTCAATGGGCTGGCTCATGCTGGTATTATCTCAGGTTTATCGATCCGCGGAACGCTCAAGCGCTTATCGATCCTGCCAAAGAAAAAGCGTGGATGCCTGTGGACCTTTACGTCGGCGGTGCCGAACATGCTGTGCCGCATCTACTGTATGCACGGTTCTGGCACAAAGTGCTTTATGATCGAGGTTATGTTAGCACTGTTGAACCTTTTCAAAAGCTGATCAATCAAGGCATGATCTTGGGAGAAATTGAATTCCATGCCATGAAATCCGAGAGTGGGAAGTGGATCAGTTTCCAAAATGCGGTGGAGAATGAGGATGGATCGTACTCCGATCCTGCGACGAAAGAGAAGTGTTTCGTCACCAAAGTTAGCGAAGAGGAAGTCGTAAAATCGGGCGATGTTTTTGTCCTTAAAGATGCAACTCAAATCCGCGTGGATAGCCGCTCTTACAAGATGTCCAAAGCTCGAGGGAACGTCGTCAATCCAGATGATATTGTGAAAGAGTACGGCGCCGACTCGCTGAGACTCTACGAGATGTTTATGGGACCGCTTGAGGCGACCAAACCGTGGAGTATGCAGGGTGTGGCAGGAGTGCGTAACTTTCTTGACCGCGTGTGGCGCATGATTGTCGATTTCCGCGCCGAAGAAATACAACTGACGGAGCAGATCGTCGACACGCCGGCAACTCCGGAACAAAATCGAGTGCTGCATCGAACGATCGAGGCGGTTACCAGGGACATTGAATCCCTGAGTTTCAATACGGCGATAGCCCGTATGATGGAGTTTGTCAACTTCTTCACCAAGGAAGTTCATCGCCCACGTCAAACGATGAATCCGTTTATTTTGTTGTTGTCTCCGTTGGCACCGCACATTGCAGAAGAGCTTTGGCAGTTGCTTGGCAACCAACATTCGCTCGCGTACGAACCATGGCCGAAGTTCGATCCTGCGTTGCTCGTTTTGAGCGAAATCGAGATTCCCGTTCAGATCAACGGCAAAGTGCGAGGGAAAATCAGCGTTCCGGCCGATCTCGACTCGGAAGGTCTCCAGGATGCGGCTTTGAAAAACGAGAAGATTGCGGAGATGATGGATGGAAAGGAAATCGTCAAAAAAATTATTGTTCCAGGTCGCTTGGTGAACTTTGTGATCAAGTAAGGTGGACGGTGAAAAACGAATTCAATGCCACCCACCTGGAAGAGCAACCACAGCGTCTTCGATGCTTGATTGTGGTTTGCACCTACAACGAACGCGATAACTTACCCTCCTTGATCGAGGCTATAAACCAACATGCTCCTGAAGGAGACATTTTGGTTGTGGACGACAATTCGCCTGATGGCACCGGCAAGTGGGCGACTGAAGAGTGCGAGAACAATACCCGACTCAAAGTTTTGCAGCGCTCCGGGAAACTCGGATTGGGAAGCGCCATACGTACCGGCTTGAAATATGGACTCGACCATAATTACGATCGCATCGTTAACTTAGATGCTGATTTTAGCCATGATCCTGCAACCATTCCGGCACTGCTGGAGAGGACCATGCGTTCAGAGAAACCATGGGACGTGGCCATTGGATCAAGATATGTGGCGGGGGGTAAAATTTCCGGTTTATCTTATCTCCGTCGCTGCATGAGCCGCGCGATTAATGCTTATGCCCGGTTGCTGCTTGGGCTTAAGGTGGGCGATTGGAGCAGCTCTTTTCGGGTCTATAATGCGGGGAGTCTTAAGCGGCTAAAGTGGGAAGAACTTGTGTGCGATGGTTATGGTTCGTTGCAAGAACTGTTGTGGAATCTTCATTCAACCGGCGCGGTTATCGGTGAAATTCCCATTCATTACATCAATCGCCGGCATGGCAAATCAAAAATTTCTTGGCAAGATGCACAGGGAGCATTGTTCACGCTGCATCGACTCGCCTTCCAGCGGAGGTTTGCCAAAAAATAGCTCACTCGCATCATGCATCGCCAGGCCGTAAGATCGTGTGAAATCTGATACGATCAAGAATGATGGTTGCTTTGTGGATCGCAAGCCGTTGGTTATCGAATCGCTCCGTTGATGCCTTCTCCGTTTTTATGATAGGACTCCAGCTATGAAACCTTCCCACAATCATACTTTAGGATTTATCGGTGGAGGTCAGATGGCAACAGCACTCTCCACCGGGGCATTGCACTCAGGTTTGGTTGCAGAAGAGAGGCTCGTATTTTTCGATACTTCCCTGGAGGCTCAAGCGAAACTGCGTGAAAAGTTTCCGGCTGCGAAAATCGCCCATCATTTGAGCGAGCTATTTTCCTCATGCGATTCGATCGTGATTGCCGTCAAGCCTCAAGTGCTTTTGAAAATTGGGGATGAGATAACTCGCGCTCTGAGTCCCAAGAACCTGATTATTTCGGTAGCTGCGGGGATCTCGCTAGCGAAACTTGAGAATTTGTTGGGTTCGACACGAATTGTGCGAGTCATGCCCAATACACCATGCCAGGTACAAGCGGGAGCAAGCGGAATCGCCGCTTTGCCAGGCGCGACGGCCGAAGACCGAAACTGGGTCGAACATTTAATGGCCTCTGTTGGCACAGTGCATCACGTTGAAGATGAGCTGTTGCATGCAGTGACGGGCGTTTCTGGTTCCGGTCCAGCGTATGCGTTTCTGGTGATCGAAGCGTTGGCTGATGGCGGAGTAGCTGTGGGTCTTCCTCGAAAGATTGCTTTGCAATTGGCGGCCCAAACGTTACTGGGAGCTGCGACGATGGTCCTTAAGACGGGTGAGCATCCTGGCGAACTGAAGGATCGAGTCGCAAGTCCCGGTGGGACAACGATCGCCGCGATCGCCGAGCTGGAGAAGCATGGTGTGCGAGCGGCATTTATTGAAGCCGTCAAAGCCGCGACGGAACGAAGCAAAAGCTTGGGTGGCGATTGAGATACCATGGGGCATTTGTTCACGCGATGCACCACAGCTGCCCCCTCGTTCCTGGTTCTCCCCTTTCCCTCACTGCGGCTTTCCAATACCCTGCGTATGTTGTGATTGGGACGCGAAAGCTCGGTATGTTTCAAGAAACCAAAACAGGGAGACTTGCCGACAGAAGTCAAGTTTCCGTTGATTCAAGATGAATTTTCTATAGGAAGTGCTCATATGAAATCTTTTGAAGGAAAAAAAGGCCTGATTATTGGTGTCGCCAATGATCGTTCCATCGCCTGGGCGATTGCGAAAGAGATCATGGAGCAGGGTGGACAATGTGGTTTTACTCATTTGCCGGATCGCGCGGATGACGAACGACAAAGGAACCGTCGTCGTGTCAGTCAGTTGACCGAAACGTTTCCCGATCAAGCAAAGTTTCTTGTGCCGCTGGATGTTCAAAATGATGAGAATATTCAGGCAGTCATAAAGACGACCGAGGAACAATTCGGCAAGATTGATTTTTTGCTTCACTCGGTCGCTTTTGCGGATCGAAAAGATCTTGACGGCGATACGATCGAAACCAGTCGAGAGGGCTTCAAATTGGCAATGGATATCAGCGCTTACAGTTTGCTGGCGATCAGCAAATTCGCGCGGCCCATTCTGAATCCTGGCGCGTCGATTTGTGCGATGACTTACTTCGGCGGTGAAAAAATCGTGCCCGGATACAACGTCATGGGTATCTGTAAAGCGGCTTTGGAAGCGGCTGTTCGTTATTTGGCATACGACCTCGGCCCGGCAGGTGTGCGTGTCAATGCGATCAGCGCTGGTCCGTTGCGAACTTTGGCTGGGAGCGCCGCCGGGGTGGACTCTATGTTGAAATTGTACGAATACATGGCCCCTTTGGCCCGAAACATCACACACCTAGAAGTGGGGAGATCCGGGGCATTTCTACTATCCCCCCTGAGCGACGGAATCACCGGGGAGATCCTACATGTGGATGGTGGATACAACGCGATGGGAAGCCCGGGAAGGCTGCTGGATCGCCTAAAATAAGGGCTCCCCTGAAAGTAAGTCGATTTTTCCAAATTCATTGGGTACAACCGGGGCGTCCAAAAGCGCTCAAAAAAGTGTTGCTTTATCCCTGATTTGGGGAGACAATGAACAATTGCGGTAACAGGAAGTTCTCGGAAAATCTGTCCAAGAGGTCATTGGTAACGATGCTAAAAAGGCCCAACCAACCAGTGTCCGATGTCCAAGAAGACATCGAAGAAGCAGCAGCGTTGCCTAGCGCAGTAAATACTCGAGCAGGCGTTGCGGGTTCCACGACCGACGAATTAGAAGATTCGTACGAGGACGATGGGGATGAGGAAGAATCCGACGACGATGAAGTGGATGGCGACGAAGAAGATGGCGATGAAGAGGATGGCGAGGCAGTCGTGTGGCTGGACCGCGATGCCAAAGCCTTTTTATTCAGTCTTTCTCTCCATGTGATCTTGCTTGTTTCTCTGGCCGCTTACCCGATTTTAGAAGCTGTGAAATCGCCGGTCTTGATGCTTACCTCCGTACCAAGGATCGAGGAACCCGAAGAATTCCGACTGGTCGACGAGATTGCTTTTTCTGAAGAGCCGACCGAGCAGATCGGGGCTAACAGTTTGGGCAATTCGGGAATGGCCGCTTCGCTTGCACCGAGCATGGCCGAGTTGAGCGACATACCAGCACCGGTGATCGAACGCCCTGCAGATCTTGCCTTGGTTGATGCTTCGTATCAAGTTCAGCAAGTTGTTGGGTTGGTAAAGAGCAAAGAATCATCTAAAGGACTCACAGGCGTCGGAGCCACGGGAACCGATGGAGCCGTGGATCGAGTTACTTACGAAATCTTGCAGATGATGGAAGAACGTCCCACGCTGGTGGTTTGGCTGCTGGATCAGTCTGGTAGTTTGCACGAACGCAAGAAGGAAATTCGCGAACGATTCGATCGCATCTATGAAGAACTTGGCATCGTGCAGAACGCGGACGAATCGGTGAAAAGCAAAGACGATGAGCCTCGATTGCTGACCAGCGTTGTTGCGTTCGGCGATAATGTGAATCTTATTACGCCGAAACCCACAGGCGACTTGGACGAAGTTCGGAAGGCTTTTGATTCGGTTGAGGTCGATACAACAGGCAACGAAAAAGTCTTCACGGCTTTGTATCTCGCGGCCGAGCAGTTCAAACATTTGCGAAGTACACGTTCTCGTCGAGAACCCGAGCGAAACGTGATGATGATTGTTGTCACCGACGAACGAGGCGATGATGCGGAAGGTTTGGAATCGACGATCAAGCTCTATCGTCAATTCGCGATGCCGGTTTACGTGATTGGCTCACCCGCTCCATTCGGTCGCGAGTTCACCTACATTCGCTACATCGATCCAGATCCCAAGTATGACCAGTCACCTACCTGGGCCCAAGTCGATCAGGGCCCCGAGTCGATCTTCCCAGAAAGAGTTCAGATCGGCTTCGATAACAATTACTTCGAAGAGCCGGTCATTGATTCTGGCTTCGGACCTTTTGCATTGTCCCGCTTGTGCTACGAAACCGGCGGAATCTATTTTACGGTGCATCCCAATCGAAGTTATGATGGCCGGGTGCGTGAAAGCGAAATCGGCGCGTATGCTTCGCGGATGGAGTACTTCTTTGATCCGGAAAGAATGTATCAGTACCGCCCAGAATATATTTCTAAAGAAGAGTATATGCAGCGCGTTGCCAAAAGCCCTCTGCGACAATCGCTGATCAAGGCGGCTCAATTTGCACGCGTCGGCGACTTCGATCCAACTCAATTGCGGTTCATCCGTTCGGATGAGGCTCGCTTTGTCACCGAGCTAACCACCGCTCAGCAATCTGCTGCTCGCTTAGAGCCCAAGCTGCAAGGTTTAGCGGAGATTTTGATTGCAGGCTTGCCAGCACGTGAGAAGGAATCGAACTTGAGGTGGCTGGCAGGTTATGATTTGTCGGTCGGTATGGCACTGGCACACAAGGTTCGCACCGAAGGTTATAACGCAATGCTGGCGAAAGCCAAACGCGGAATGAAATTCGAAAAAGAGAAAAGCAATACTTGGGTGCTGGTACCCGACGCTGAAATTAGCGTTGGAAGTAAAGCGGAGAAGGAAGCTCAGCAAGCCCGGGACATGTTGGAGACTGTGGTCAAGAACCACCCCAGGACCCCATGGGCACTGCTGGCTACTAGAGAACTAAAACAGCCGCTGGGATGGAAATGGGTGGAAGAGTTTACTGATTTGAATCCGCCAGCCGCTATGAGGAACAATCCTGGCAACAATAACAATAACATTCCTCCCCCGCCACAAGATGAACAGGCCATGATGTTGGCCAAGCCACCACCGAAGCGACCGGTTCCCAAACTGTAGCAGATGTTGAAAGCTGGTTTGACTCAAACTCTAGGCGAGTTTTTGCACTGGCGAGTTTTGACACAAAACCAGGGGCTGCGGCGAACACGCTTCGGCGAACACGCTTCGGCGAACAAGTTGTGTCGAGCAAGTCTAGCCCCTTTTTTTGTAGGGCACATGTTTGGATGTGAAGCAGTCCATTCTTTGCTAGCTTCTGTTCTACTGGTAGTGCAGCGTTCTACTGGTAGCACAGCTTTCTATTGGTAGCACTCTTTTTTACCGCTGTTTTTTCTAGCAGATTGCTATCCGATGGCAGCCTTGTTTCTCCAGAAAAGTTCAGCTTGGTAGTTTCTTGCTAGCCGAAGGGCTTTGTTAAGTTCACTTGGCAGGAACGGTTGGGAGGGGACGACTTTTGGCCAAGGTGGGATCGAACACGAAGCACTGAACAAAAAGAAGCCTGTTCTGGATTTTTGCGTGAAGTATTCGTGGCTGTGCAAAAATAGGGAGCCTGGGACACATATAGGCCTGTTCTTTTGACAAAATAGGTTTACCCTAACAAATGGAAAAAACGATAAACTCTTTTATATCGTTACAATTCAACCGACTACCCTTTTGATGGATGTACCCCGCATGTCGACGGACATGGCTTCTTTGGAGCAGACTTCGAAACCGGTTCAATATGTCAGTGGCGTTACGGTGCGACTGGCGGGTGATTCTGGGGACGGGATGCAGTTGCTTGGCACGCAGCTCACGAATACCTCTGCTTTGTTGGGCAATGATATCGCCACGTTCCCTGATTTCCCGGCTGAGATTCGTGCTCCTCGAGGCACCCGGGCCGGCGTGAGCGGTTTTCAGGTGCAATTTGCGTCTCATGAGGTCTTTACGCCTGGGGACGTGGTAGATGCCTTGATCGCCATGAACCCTGCGGCGTTGGTGACCAACTTGACGGACCTCCGCAAAGGAGGCCTGTTAATTGTCAACGAGGATAATTTCGAAGACAAAGACCTCAAGTTGGCCAATCTGAAGACGAGTCCGTTGGAAGAGCCGGCGATGGAAAATTATCGTTTGGTTCGGGTGCCGATGAACAAGTTGACGACGGAAGCCGTGAAGGAATTGGGCCTAAGTGTCAAAGAGGCAGATCGCTGCAAGAACTTTTTTGCGATGGGGATGGTCTTTTGGCTGTACGGTCGCTCGATGGAGCCGACGTTGCGATTTATTCGCGAGAAGTTTTCCAAGACGCCGGATATACAGCAGGCCAACGAGCGAGCGTTGATGGCGGGCTGGTCGTTTGGTGAGACGACTGAAACTTTGGGCGCTTCCTATCGGGTGGAGCCTGCTTCGTTAGCGCCGGGCTTGTATCGAAATATGATGGGCAATCAGGCTTTGGCTTGGGGCTTGATGACTGCCGCACAGCTATCGGGCAAGCAGCTTTTTTATGGTTCTTATCCGATTACGCCGGCCAGCGACATTCTGCATGAGTTGAGCCGATTCAAAAATTTTGGTGTCTACACGTTCCAAGCCGAAGATGAAATCGCGGCGGTGTGTTCCGCGATTGGTGCGGCGTATGGTGGGAGCATGGGTGTCACGACCAGCAGCGGACCGGGCATCGCACTGAAGGCTGAAGCGATGGGGCTCGCCTTGATGCTCGAGTTGCCGATGATCATTATCGACGTGCAGCGAGGGGGACCGAGCACGGGGTTGCCGACGAAGACCGAGCAAGCGGATTTATTGCAAGTGCTTTTCGGTCGCAACGGCGAAGCTCCGCTCCCTGTGATCGCTGCTCGATCGCCGGCGGATTGTTTTGATACCGCGATCGAAGCTTGGCGAATTGCAGCGCGTTTGATGATTCCAGTGGTGATTCTATCGGATGGTTATATCGCCAACGGAGCGGAACCGTGGTTGATTCCTGATGTGAACCAAATGGAAAAGATCCAGATCCAGCATCCCGATTCTTCAGCCGCGGGCAACTTTAAGCCGTATCGTCGAGACGAACTGCTTGCGCGGCCTTGGGCGATTCCGGGGACTGCGGGTTTGATGCATCGCGTTGGTGGTATTGAGAAGGAGGATGTAACCGGCAACATCAGTTACGATCCTGAAAATCATCAGCACATGGTTCGTACTCGTGAGCAGAAGGTGGCCAACGTCGCCAAATTGATTCCTCCTGCCACCGTGACGGGACCCGAAACGGGCGATTTGTTGGTTGTCTCTTGGGGTGGCACGTATGGTGCTTGTATGACGGCCGTTCGGCAATCCCAAGAGCAAGGGCTTAAAGTGGCTCACCTACATCTGCGACATCTCAATCCTTTCCCTAGCAATCTTGGGGATGTTTTGAAACGCTATCGCCGCGTGCTGATACCCGAACTCAATATGGGGCAATTGCGGATGCTGATTCGTGCCAAGTATTTGGTCGATGCGATCGGCTACAACAAAGTCAAAGGTAAGCCATTTACGATTGGCGAATTGGTCGAACAGATAACGAACGTCTGCAAACAAGCATAGTTCTCTCATCCGATTGCCGTGAAATGCGATCGGGAGATTGACGCATCGCTTTCCAACCCTTTTGAAACAGAACTTTATTTCTTCGAGATGACGATGAGTACAGCCAGTCTTCCTGTTCTTAAGGCAGCCGATTTTGCCAGTGATCAAGATGTGCGTTGGTGTCCTGGATGCGGTGATTATTCCATTCTTGCTCAAATGAAGAAGGTCTTGCCTGAGCTTGGTATTCCTCCCGAGCAAATGGTGTTTGTATCGGGCATCGGTTGCTCGAGCCGTTTCCCTTATTACATGAATACGTATGGTGTTCACAGTATTCACGGCCGAGCCCCAGCCGTTGCGACGGGACTCAAGGTAACGCGACCCGATTTGAAAGTTTGGGTCATCACGGGCGATGGTGATGCGCTGAGTATCGGTGGCAACCATTTTATTCATTTGTTGCGTCGCAACGTGAACCTGAACATCATCTTGTTCAACAACCGAATTTATGGTTTGACCAAGGGGCAGTATTCTCCGACGAGTCCCGAGGGGCAGATCACCAAGAGTACGCCGATGGGGGCTGTCGACCACCCGCTCAATCCGATGTTATTGGCGTTAGGGGCCGAGGCAACCTTTGTGGCTCGTTCGATCGATGCTCATGTGAAGCATCTTGCAGCCACGCTGAAACGCGCCGCGGATCACAAAGGTACGGCCTTCGTCGAAGTGTATCAAAATTGTAATGTGTTCAATGATGGAGCCTGGAATTATGCGGCCGATCGCGCAACGCGAGACGACCATGTTATAGAACTGGAGCATGGCAAGCCGCTGATTTTCGGCAAAGACCGGGACAAAGGTATTCGATTGGTGGGCACGAAAATCGAAGTCGTACAACTGGGCAATGGCATTTCAGAAAATGATTTGTTGGTGCATGATGAACAGGGTGATCTTATTCACTCGTTCTTGCTAGCGAGGATGCGGCGAGCTGAATTCCCAGAACCGATTGGCGTGTTCCGAGATGTGCAGGCTCCAACCTTTGATGATCAAATGAATGACCAGATCAAACTTGCTAAACAAAAACGCGGCGGTGGTGACCTGAATCAATTGTTCCGTTCGGGCGATACTTGGCAGGTTGCCTAGATCCGTACAATGCAATTGTTTAATCCGGTTTGCCTCTCCAGTTGTTTACCCAAACCGACGCCCAACATGGGCGTCCAAAATGATTGCCAAAAATGATTTTGGGGGCGGTATACTCTGAAGCCGCCATGATCTGTCCATCAGGCGTTAGCTTTGCGGATCCGATTTTTCTGATTGGTTTGGCCAAACCGAAATATATTTTTCCGCCGAGGGAACAACTTCCTTGATTCGTATGCCGAACTTATCCCCAACTTTGACCACTTCGCCGTTGGCGAGCACTTGACCATCGACTTCCACGCTTAAGGGGCTGTCGCAAGGCTTATCGAACTGGATCATCATCCCGGGCACGATATCCAGGATTTCGTCCACTGTCATCTTTTTTCTGGCTAGAATCACCCGCACGGGAACCGTCAATTTGAGGAGGCTCTTCCAATAGTCTGGGGTGGTTTCACAGGTCAACATATTCCAGAAAGTCCGATATAGCTAACAATGGATTTGTTTTGTAAAGAAACGTCTCCATCGTATTGTTTATCGAACGATCCGCAGTCGGACTTGAGTGGAAACCTTGCTACAATACGCTGAGGTTATGATTCAGCGACCGTTACATTCCGATTTATTATCAGGAACTTCAGGACAATGAATGTAGTCGAACTCAATCCAACCGCCTTACCATTGAGCGATTACAAGGGGCTGGACAACAGCACTTTGTCGGCCCGTATCGCAGCGGTTAAACGTGCGCTCGGTTCCAAATTGCTTATCCTCGGACACCATTATCAGCAGGATGAAGTGATTGCACACAGCGATTTGCGGGGGGACAGCTATCAACTGAGCAAGATGGCGGCGGACAGTCAGGATTGTCGTTCGATTGTTTTCTGCGGTGTCCACTTCATGGCAGAGACTGCCGACATTCTGGCGAATCGTCCTGAGAAATTATCGGCTCGCAATGGTGAACGTGTTACAGTCGTGCTGCCCGATATGGCGGCTGGATGTTCGATGGCCGACATGGCGGCGATCGCTCAAGTGGAGCGAGCTTGGCAGGAACTTTCGGAGGTCATCGATACCCAAGATCTCACTCCGGTTACTTACATCAACTCAGCGGCAAGTCTGAAAGCATTTTGCGGCAAGCATGGTGGCATCGTTTGTACCAGCAGCAATGCAGCGGCCGTTTTGAAATGGTCCTTTGCTAAATCGAAGAGAGTTTTCTTTTTTCCAGACCAACACCTTGGTCGCAACACGGCTTTGAAGCTGGGTATTGCAAATGAGCAAATGCCTGTCTGGGATCCTTATGCGGATGACCTGGGAGGTAACACTGAGAGCGATTACCAAAACAGTCGAGTGATTTTGTGGAAGGGGCACTGCAGCGTGCATCAAATGTTTCGCGCGAGCCATGTTGAGCAATTTCGTAATAGGATCCCAGATATCAAAATTTTGGTTCATCCGGAATGCATGCAAGAAGTCAACGACATCGCCGACATATCGGGCTCGACCAGCAAGATTATTGATACGGTCAAGAAAGCGCCGCCCGGAACCCGCTGGGCCATTGGCACGGAATTGCATTTGGTCAACCGACTAAAGCAGGAACATCCCGAGCAAGAAATTCACTTTTTATCGCCGGTCGTTTGCATGTGTGCCACGATGTATCGAATCGACTTAGCGCACCTCTGTTGGTCGTTAGAAAACCTGGCCAACCAGACGGTTGTGAATCGAATTATTGTCGATGAGGAAACGTCGAGATGGTCGCTGGTTGCTTTGGAGCGAATGCTTCAAGTGCATTGAGGGGCAAAAGGGGCTTTTTTTGCTAAAACATCTCCGAATCGGATCCCGGAAACGAGGAAAAATGGGTCCGAGGTAACTATCCTGTTAGATAACTCAAAAATGAGTGTTTAATCTTCAGGAGACTTACAGCATGCTGCGCGGCTTTCATTGGATCGGTTGCTTCGTTTTTCTTTCGTTGACTGTAACGGCGCTACCTCTTTTCGCGCAGGATAGCGATAAGCCGAAGGATCCCGCTCCGGGCCTTAACGAAGGTTTATTGGGAGCGTTTCAGTTTCGCAATATTGGTCCGGCCGTGATGAGTGGCCGTATTGTGGATATCGCCATTGATCCGTTCGATCGCAGTGTACGTTATTTGGCAGCAGGTTCCGGAGGCGTATGGAAAACCAACAATGCGGGTACCACTTGGACTCCCATTTTTGACAATTATGGAAGTTACTCGATCGGCTGCGTGACGATCGACCCCAACGATCGTTTCACTGTGTGGGTCGGGACTGGCGAAAACAATAGTCAGCGCAGCGTTGGATATGGTGATGGTGTCTACAAAAGTATCGATGGCGGAAAGTCCTTTGCAAAAGTTGGTCTAGCGAACTCAGAACATATCGCCAAGATTGTCGTTCATCCTGAAAATAGCAATGTTGTTTATGTAGCCTCTCAAGGTCCGCTCTGGAAAGATGGTGGAGATCGAGGTCTTTACAAAACAATCGATGGTGGTAAATCATGGAACCAGATTCTTTCGATCAGTGAGCGGACGGGGGTAACGGATTTAATCATGGATCCCCGCGACCCGAACGTGTTGTATGCAGCCTCCTATCAACGCCGACGTCATCAGTGGACCTTGATCGATGGAGGGCCGGAGGCCGCCGTTTATAAATCGATCGATGGGGGAACAACATGGCGCAAGATCATGCGCGGTTTACCGGGCGGGGATGTTGGTCGTATCGGTCTTGCGATCTCTCCCATTCAGCCCGACATTCTTTATGCGATCGTCGAAGCGACGGAAGATGCTGGCGGCTTTTTCCGATCTGCCGATCGCGGCGAATCGTGGCAGAAGCAAAGCTCTTATGTGAGCACCAGCCCGCAGTACTATCAAGAGATTGTTGCTTGTCCTCACAAATTGGATCGCATCTATTCGCTGGACACCTACCTAATGGTCACGGAAGATGGAGGAAAAACTTTTGTCCCTGCCGGTGAAAGCAACAAGCATGTCGACAATCATGCTCTCGTTGTCGATCCACAGGACGAAGACCATTTGCTTGTCGGTTGCGACGGAGGTTTATATGAAACTTGGGACCGTGGCACTTCCTATCACTTTTATGCCAATCTCCCGCTCACCCAATTTTATAAGATTGGTTTGAGCAATGACAAACCATTTTATTATGTTTACGGTGGGACGCAGGATAATGCGACCCAAGGTGGCCCATCGCGAACGGCGAATATCCACGGTATTCGAAACAGCGATTGGTTTATTACTGTATTCGGTGATGGGTTCGATCCGGCCGTCGATCCAACCGATCCCAACATCGTGTATTCCCAGTGGCAGTATGGTGGACTGGTACGCTTCGATCGCAAGACGGGGGAGACCATCGATATCAAACCGCAGGAAGATAAAGATGGCACTCCTCTTCGCTGGAATTGGGACTCCCCGCTTCTGATCAGCCCGCACAATTCTCGGCGAATTTACTATGGTTGTCAGGTTCTGTTGGCGAGCGATGATCGTGGCGATACCTGGAAAGCGATCAGCCCTGACCTAACCCGCCAAATCGATCGAAATCAGTTAAAGGTGATGGGACGAGTCTGGGGTGTTGATACCGTTGCCAAGAACGCTTCCACTAGCCCTTATTGCAGTGTGATCTCCTTGGACGAATCACCGCTGGTGAGTGGACTGATCTATGCGGGGACCGATGATGGATTGCTGCAAGTCACCGAAGATGGTGGCCAAAACTGGCGAAAAATCGAAAGATTTGGCAGCCTCGACGTTCCCGAATTCGGCTACATCAGCGATATCGAAGCTTCTTTGTTCGATGCCAATACGGTCTTTGTGGTCGTTCAGAATTTTAAGCGTGGCGACTTCAGGCCCTATGTTTTGAAGAGCACCGATCGCGGACAAAATTGGTCGCTGATCACCGCTAATCTTCCCCAGCGCGGCAGTGTTTATACGTTCAAACAGGACCATGTGGCTGAGAACCTTCTTTTTGTGGGAACCGAGTTTGGCGTCTTCTGCACTGTAGATGGTGGACAGAAATGGCTGCAACTCAGTGGTGGTATGCCGACGATTGCAGTGCGTGAATTGGAAATTCAGCGTCGTGAAAATGATTTGGTTGCCGGTACATTCGGCAGAGGATTTTACATTCTTGATGACTACTCACCTTTGCGAGCCGTCTCGCTTGCCATGGTCGAAGAGGCTGCCAGGATTTTTCCGATTAAGCCCGGCTTGATGTATGTTCCATCCACTCCACTCGCCGGCGGAGGCGCCAAAGCTTTTCAAGGGGCCAGTTTTTATACAGCACCCAATCCGGACTTTGGGGTGACATTCACGTATTATGTCAAGGAATCCGTTAAATCTCGGTCTGACCAACGCAAAGAGAAGGATCAAAAACTTGCAGCCAGCGGAGGAGACACTCCTTATCCGAGCTGGGAAGAATTGAAGGGAGAAGATCGTGAACAACAACCCAAAGCATGGTTAACCATCAAGGACGCTGCCGGCCGAGTTGTTGCGCGACTTCCAGCCGCATTGTCTCGAGGCATCCATCGAGCAACTTGGGGTTATGAACTTCCCAGTGTGGGCCCATTGGCAAGCGGCGCTTATCCTACCGCATTACCTGGAAAGTATACCGTCAGCTATTCCCAAGTGATCGAAGGTGAGATCAAGGAACTGGTAGCAGCAGTTGAATTCGAAGTTCAGCCACTCGGCTGGGATGCAGTCACACCGGATCAACGAGTTGCTTTTGCTGAATTCAATTTGCAGGTCGCCAAATTGCAACGGGTGGTGTTAGCAGCACAGCGGATGGTCGCTCAAACTACCGAGCAACTTGATCTGGTACAACGGATGATCGAAGCGACTCCAACTTTGGATCCGGCGTTTGCGAAAGACGCTCGTGACATGGCGATACGCTTGAAAGATTTATCCGAAAAATTCACAGGTGACCCAACCAAGCCGCGACGTAATGAACCGAGCATGCCGGGCATGCTGGATCGCTTACAAACTGTTATCGGTGGAAGCTACGGTGTATCGACGGGCCCAACCAATACACATCGCCGTTTATGGTCGGTTGTAAATGAGGAATACGCGGCGGTCGAAGCCCAATTGCGGCAACTTTTGGAAGTGGATTTACCCAACTTCCACCAAAAGCTTGAGGATGCAGGAGCCCCCTGGACGCCTGGCCGCAAATTACCAACTCTCAAGTAACCCGCGAGAACGGTTATTTTCTTACAAGCCTTGCATCGGACTTTCTGATGCAAGGCTTTTTTAGTTATCATCTTGAGCAACGGTTCATCGAGCAGCATTCCATTCTAGGATAACGACCCATTTTCTACACTGTTATCGCGAACACCCGGGCTGTAACCCACTCGTTAGCCAGTCGTTTTCTTTCGCTGGTCATTCTTCAATTTTGGCTAAAACTTGCATCGGCTCTCGTTTTTTCTTCGCTCGTTGGCGCGATTTTGGCCTCGTTACTCGCTCGCGATGGCAGTCCTGCCATCGGCAACTCCGCATTGATCGACTTTGCGATAAGCCCCATTGGTGCTCTAACGATCGCTGTGCTTCCGATGATGTACTTGTCCGCTCTCTATTTTGAACAGTCCTGTATCTTACGAGTTCTGGCAGATCCGACGGGAAATGTGGTTCAGTCTTTAAAGTTATCCTTGGTTTCTCTGCCGCGCGTGCTGTTGATGGCTGCTATTCAAACGGTGGTGGCACTTATCTTTATTGCACCATTCGTCTTGATTGCTTGGTTTGTGTACTGGCTTCTGCTGTCGGATGCGGATATCAACTTTTACCTCGCCAATAAGCCGCCAAAATTTCTTGCGGCTGTTGCGATTGGTATCTTTCTTTTCATCGGAACGATCATCGTCTTGGGTTGGCTGTTGCTCAAATGGTTTCATGCCTTACCCCGATTGATCTTCGAACGAACTTTAGTCGTGCCTTGTTTATGGCAAACGTGGCGTCAGGAGAAAGCCAAGTCCACGATAATTCTTGCCATCATATCTTGGTTTATCGTCCATTTTTCGCTGTACATCATCGCTCCTTGGGTCATCGCGATGGTCACATCGCGACTCTTTGCGTTGGTCGAGCATGACTCGGACAAGAGTGTATGGGCTGGAGTATTTATCCTTCTGTCGCACGGTTTCGTTTTGATGCTGGTTACGATCAGTTCCCAATGTTGGTTGACAGCCGCTATTTGGACGACATTTGAACGAAGGCATGAAATTGAAGTTTCATTATCGAGCAAGGAAGTGCCACATCCGAAAACATGGACGCGGCCTCTTATTTTACTTATCGCAGCATCGGTCGTTTCACTGCTCATCGGCTTCGGCGCATTGCAAAAAGTGCTGGACTATACGGTTCGCCAATCTGTGCAAATCGTGGCTCATCGCGCCGGTGCTAAGGGTTTTCCAGAAAATTCGCTCAGCGCTTTAGAGCATGCGATTGCGGTTGGCGCTGACAGCGCGGAAATCGATGTTCAGCAGAGTAAGGATGGAACGATTTTTGTTACGCATGATCGCGATCTCCGACGTATAGCTGGGCAGCAGACCGTTATCAGTGAAGCAACCGATGCGGAACTTCGAAAGGCGGATATCGCAAGCCAAATGACTCCTCCTGTCGCCTCGGAATCACTCGCCACCTTGGAGGAATTTTTAAAAAGATCGCAAAATAAAATCCGGCTCAGCATCGAGTTAAAGTATTACGGATTCAAGCCCTCTTTGGCGGAAGCCGTTGCAGCATTATTGGATCAATATCCATCGCGACCTGCCCACGAGATCATCTCCTTGGAATATAAAGCGCTCGAACAGGTTGCTGCCCTTCGCCCGACGATCCGCCGCGGCTATTTGGTTTCTGCAAGCGTGGGAGATATCACCAAATTAAATGCTAATTTTCTAAGTGTCAGCAAAGGGACGTTTTCGCAGGAATTACTTGAGAGGGCTCGTCAGCGTGGTATGCAGATTGCCGTGTGGACCATCAACGATCGAGAAAGCATGTTTCGCTTGATGGTACAAGGTGCCGAATTGATTGTGACGGATGATCCGGAAATGGCCGTCGAAGTCGCTCGCGAATATCGACAACTTTCAGATTTGGAATTGCTGCTGATCCGTCTTCGAGAAGCATTATCGCTTTAGCAATTTCGCTCATTTGAAACTCAACGTAGGGTATTTCAAGGCGACATCGATTTTGGATCTGTTTTTTGTGTGTTTCAGGTCGATTTTTGTCTGCAATTTTAAGTTGACGATTTTGCAAATTGGACGTGAATCGAGTCTAATTTTTAAGACTCACCGGTTTGCTTTCTCCGACGGAATTTTCGTATGTCTTATGCAGCGATTCTTTTAGCACTTGCACTGATGGTCGACGAGCGTGAGGCCACGCCTCCATCGTCTATTCGATTAGCCGAGAATTTCGAAATCGAGTTATTGCGTTCAGCCCAAGACGATGAGAGTTCTTGGATCAGTATGACTTTCGATCCGCGAGGCGATATTCTTATCGGCCTGGACGACCGAGGGGTAGCGCGGCTCGGAATGAATCAGCCTGATAAGCGTATTTCATTTTCTCGATTGGCTGGCACCGAATCGTACCGACATGTCCGCGGGATACTCCATGCTCATGATTCGCTTTATCTCTCAGCGACCGATAGTCAGGAAATATATCGCTTGAAAGATTTAGATGGCGATGGCGAGTTTGAGGAAAAGCAAGTGCTGCAAAGACTTGCCTACAATTCTCGCTATGGTCATGGTACCAATCAGATCGTTCTTGGTCCTGATCAAATGGTTTACATCGTAGTAGGCAATGATGTGGTCATGCCGGATAAAATCACAAGTGAATCGACCTATCGCGGTGCAAAGAATGACTGGACGCTTCCCTACTACAACGATGTTGGTCAGGATGATCGCGTAGGTTATATCGTGAAAATCGATCCGGAGGGGAAAACCTGGACTATTCTAGCGGGTGGATTTCGAAATCCATTCGACATGGCTTTCAATCGAGATGGTGAGATGTTTACTTGGGATGCGGACATGGAATGGGATGTCGGTCTCCCATGGTATCGCCCCACGCGATTGAACCATATTGTTCTTGGTGGAGAATATGGTTGGCGATGGGGTACGGGCAAATGGCCCGCTTGGTTTCCCGACTCAATGCCATCCACACTCGATACCGGTTACTCCTCGCCTACCGGCCTCATTTTTTGCAATCAAAGTAGTTGGCCCGAGGAGTACAAAGATCTTTTGTTGATGGCCGACTGGCAACTAGGGAGAATTTTTCTTGTCAAATTGACGCCTCAGGGTGCTACCTATCATGCGGAGTCGGAACTGTTCGCAGAAGGTGGTCCATTCAACGTTTGCGACATGGCTTTTGGTCCGGATGGGAATCTCTATTGCATCACTGGAGGACGCGGCTCGCAAAGTGGTTTGTATCGAATTCGCTATACAGCTCAGTCGAAAAAAGCGACGGGCGAGAATCTCTTAAAGCTTGCACTCCCCTCTAACACGACGGCAACAACCGACATGAGAGGCATCCGCAAACGTCATGAGCTAGAAGCACTCCAGAAACAGCCCGACCTGGCCAAGCTGGAATTCATTTGGGAAAACTTAGCAAGCGCTGATGTATGGCTGGCTTCTTCCGCTCGCGCTGCTCTCGAACGCTTGCCGGTAGCAAGTTGGAAATCTCGTTTGCAACCCGCTGTGGCCGATTCAGCTACCCTACAATCGCTCATTGCCTTAGCCCGCACAGGCTCAGCCGAAGATCAGCAAATATTGCACTCCATCCTTAACAATATTGATTGGCCTAAATTGTCGGTTGCCAATCAGCGAATCGCTCTGCGAGCGTTGCAATTATCGATCATTCGTCATGAGTCATCGGCAACGTCAGCAGCGGTTCTTGTTCCCAAACTTCGTGCTATGTTTCCGAATTCAGATTTTGGTATCAATTGGTTGCTGCAAGAATTGCTGGTCCGGTATCAAGCCGATCGAATCGTGGATGATAGCTTGACTGCGATGGAAAAAGCTTCCACGCAAGAAGAGCAGTTTCAGTATGCGAAAACATTGCTGCATGTGAAAGGGGCGTGGAGCGATGAGAATCTTGCAAGACTTCTGACTTGGTTACAACGCAGTCGTAGCTATCAGGGTGGAAAACTGTTGGATACGATTCGCCAGCAAATGATTGAGCAATTTGTCAGCCGTGCGTCCGAAGCCCAAATGGTGAAGTTTGCGGACCAATTCGAGCAACTGAAACAGCCGCTCGCAACAGCGCCGGGCGAGACCGTTTCGCCGCGTGCTATCGTACGAAGATGGACCTTGTCGGATCTTGAATCCGCGTTATCGAAAGAAAAAAACGAAGCCGACCAGAAAGCTGAAGGCATATTGGAAGGTGGAACATTGGCAATGCAAGCCGCTTCTTGTTTGAAGTGTCATCGTTTTGGTGAGGTTGGAACTCAAATAGGCCCTGATCTTACAGGGGTTGGTAAGCGGTTCGATCAGCGAGCTTTATTGGAATCGATTTTAGAACCTTCGAAACAAGTTGATCCGAAGTATCTCAATACGACTTATTTGATGGAAGATGGTACGGTTGTTTCCGGACGTACTGTGGGCGTCAGTAGCAAGCAACTCACAATTGAAGTCGATTCTCTTACGGGGCGTACCGAAACGATTGAACGCGCCGAAATTGAAGCTTCATCACCCTCCAAAGTTTCGCCGATGCCAGAAGGTCTGTTGGATGTTTTGACGGCGGAGGAGATCAGTGATCTGATTGCGTTGCTGAGGCGTGGCCCCGCCGGCGAAATGCAGGCGGAGCCCTAAGGAAGCGGGGAGAGCAAGCCAAAGAGTAGAGCAATGAAACCGTGACTGTTACTTCGGCTAACCGAGCATGGCTTGAACTACTTTTCCATGGACATCGGTCAAACGGAAATCGCGTCCTTGGAATCGATACGTCAATCTCTCATGATCGAAGCCAAGGCAATTCAGAACGGTTGCGTGCAAATCATGTATATGGATTGGATCGCGGACAATGTTGTATCCATAATCATCCGTCTCACCGATAACGGTTCCGGCTCGGATTCCGCCGCCGGCAAGCCACATGGAAAAACAGCGGCCATGATGGTCGCGCCCATAATCATCTTGCAATGAACCTTGACTGTAGACCGTTCTACCGAATTCACCACCCCAGATAACAAGTGTATCGTCCAAAAGCCCGCGTTGTTCAAGGTCTCGGATCAACGCAGACTGAGGCTGGTCAATATCTTTGCACTGCTTCGGAATATTGGAGGGGAGATTTCCATGATTATCCCAGCCGCGATGGTAAAGTTGCACAAATCGTACGCCACGTTCCACTAAACGACGGGCCATTAAACAATTTGCCGCAAAAGATCCTGGCTTTCTAGCATCGGCTCCATACATCTCAAACGTTGACTCTGGCTCGTCCGACAAATCGGTAAGCGACGGTACCGAGGTTTGCATTCGAAATGCCATTTCATATTGTTCGATGCGTGTTGCAATTTCAGGATCCCCATCTTGTGCCTGCTGCAAGCGATTCAATTGGGACAATTTATCTAACATTTGACGTCGGAGCGAGCGATCGATACCCGCAGGATCGTTCAAATAGAGAACCGGGTCGGCTCCGCTTCGCAGCTTCACACCCTGGTGGCTTGATGGCAAAAAGCCAGCTCCCCAGAGGCGATCGAGAAGCCCTTGATTTGCATCGCTACCGGAGCCATGAGAAATCATCACCACAAAAGCCGGTAAGTCCTCTGCTTCGCTACCCAGACCATAACTGAGCCATGCACCAAGCGAGGGGCGACCCGGCTGCTGGGAGCCTGTTTGCATAAAGGTAATCGCAGGGTCGTGATTGATAGCCTCAGTATGCATCGAGCGAATGATACAAAGCTTGTCGGCGATATGGCCTGTATTGGGAAGCAGCTCACTGAACCATGCGCCGTTGCTACCCTGTTGTTCGAATTTAAACTTGGGCGCAACACAGGGAAAACTTTTTTGCCCTGATGTCATTCCCGTCAATCGCTGACCTTGTCGAATACTATCCGGCAATTCTGTTCCGTGGAGTTCCTTGAGCTTGGGCTTGTAGTCCATCAGTTCCAGTTGTGATGGACCTCCTGACTGAAATAAATAGATGACACGTTTTGCTTTCGCCACAAAATGTGGTGAGCGTTCTGCTGCTGACAGCGATGAAGCGGAACCTGCTTGTCCCAACGCGGTCAAAGCGGCGGAACCCAACATTGAGTTCTTCAGAAAATCGCGTCGCAACATCGATGCAGCTAGCTGTGCGAAAGAAGCCATGCTTGTTTACCTTTTTGAAATCGTCTCATCGAGATTGAGTATCGTGCTGGCAACAATCGTCCAAGCCGCGATTTCCTTAACGTCTGCAGCGGGCAGCCGTGCCCGCGACCCCACCTGAGTTAACTGCTCCGCCGCAGTTTGATCTTTTTGGAATCGTTCTCTAGCAGCGGCAAGTAAATCAAGAAGTAAGAACACTTCATCGGATCGAGGCGTACGCGATATCGCGCGGAGATAGCCCTCTTGGATTCGGGCATCATCTTTTTCGTGCGACGCAAGCATTATCTCCCCAAGTACGCGAGCCGCTTCGACGTAGGTTGGATCGTTCATCAACACCAAAGACTGCAGCGGTGTATTGGTGCGAGAGCGGCGAGCAACACAAACTTCGCGATTCGGCGCATCGAAGCTTATCATCGCCGGGGGTGGGCAGGTACGTTTCCAAAAAGTGTACATACTGCGGCGGTATAAGCCTTCGCCTTGATCAGGAACGTACTTGCCTCTGCGTTCGACCGTAACATCCTCCCACAACCCAGCAGGCTGATAAGGTTTGACACTCGGACCGCCGATACGCGGTTGCAGTATCCCAGCGATAGCCAGTGCGTTATCGCGAATCGTCTCGGCCGCCAAACGATAGCGTGGCCCGCGGGCAAGCCATCGATTTTCCGGATCCTTTGCCAAGTTCTCTCCCGAGATACGCGAATCTTGTTGATAGGTTTCCGAGAGCACAATCAGACGCTGCAGCTCTTTAACGTCCCAGCCGCTATCGATAAAGTACATCGCCAAAAAATCAAGAAGTTCGCGATGAGAAGGAAATTCGCCCGTGATCCCAAAATCTTCACTCGTCTTGACCAAACCGATACCAAAATAGTTTTCCCAGAATCGATTCACCGCTACGCGAGCCGTCAATGGATGCCCCGGATGAACCAACCATTTCGCCAACTCTAAACGATTGGACGGCGCGAGCGACGAAAACGATCGCAAGACCTCAGGTACATTCGGATCGACTCTCTCGGTAGGTTGATCGTATTGACCTCGATTCAACACAAAGGTTTCTCGGCGAGGATTCATTTCCTTCATAATCATCACTCCTGGAAATTGATCCATCAATTCCGATCGCTCCTTCTCCTTAGAAGCGAGTTCCTGCTGGAGAGATATATAGACCGGATCGAGTCGCGTTAGCGTTATCTGCTTGGCCTGCTCCCTTTGCTCGGGTGTCCAAGTGTCCGAGGGCATTCCGAGCCAAGCAACGAAGCTGGTCAGCGGTTGGGCTTGACCAAGTTCTTTGACTTGGATCGATTGCACATTGCCCTGCACGATGCGGAGATCATCCAGTTTACCTTTAAACGGCAGAGACTTCTGGCGAAGCCCAACGTGGAAAGGTCTCTCGGTTTTCGTTGAATCGGAGAGCGAATCATTGAGTCGCTCCATGGTGGCCAGTTGACCGTCGATATAAATTTGCAAACCTGACGCTTTGCGACTGCCATCATAGGTGAGACAAACATGCTGCCATTTCGATTTTTGCAAGACCTCTTTTGTCGAAACCTTGAGTGCATTTTGAGGCCAGCGATGGATAAAGTGCGAAACCAATTTGCCGTTTTCTATCAGCAAGTCCAAACCGCGAAAAGCGTTTTCTTCGTCCATTTTAGAAACAAGCGCCATAGACCCATCCGATTCGAGGTAGACCCAAACGCTTATCGCAAAGGGAGTTGTATTTTCAAAGTCCGCGATGTTTCCGAGCGACAGATGGGTCGCCCCATCGAACTGCAGCGATTCTTGACGCTGCCCAGTGGACGAAGCCAAATTACCGACGACAGTGACGGGATGTTGCGGATTTTGAATGTCGAGTCCTATGACAGATTGGCTATTGGATTCAGGCGTCTTCACCTGAACAGAATCAAAAGGAAAGGTGTGCAAGATGCTTGCTCCGAACCGCTGTTCAATCGACTCGGCTGACTGCGTCTTTAGCCACTGCGTGAGAGTTTCAAGATAGGCGGACTCCGCGGATGCTGAGGCAGTTTTTAGCTCTGTGATTTTTCGATCGAGTTTCGACAACTCTTCCTGTTGCGATTTTGTTGAGACTCGGATGAATGGTTCAGCAGCGACAAATTTACTGTAACTGGCCTGCCTTTCATCGATGTTGTTGAACAAAGCGAAGAAACGAAAATACTCTTTTTGAGAAATCGGGTCGTACTTGTGATCATGGCATCGCGCACATTGCATTGAAAGCCCGAGGAAAACGGTAGCTGTTGTATGTACGCGATCGGCAACATATTCAACACGATACTCTTCTTGAATGATTCCACCTTCCGTGTTATGACCCTGGTTGCGCAAAAATGCGGTAGCGATCCGTTGATCCTGTGTAGGATCCGGTAGCAGATCGCCGGCTAGTTGTTCCGTAACGAATCGATCGTAGGGCATATTTTCATCGAAGGCTTGAATCACCCAATCGCGCCACGGCCACATCGTTCGGTCTTCATCATTGTTGTAGCCGTTGGTGTCAGCATAACGAGATAAATCAAGCCACTGAGAAGCCATCTTCTCGGCATAGGCTTTCGAGTTCAAAAGCCGCTGAACGACTCGGTGATAGGCATCTGGAGCCGTATCTGCCAGGAATTGCTCAAGTTCCTGTTTCGTTGGAGGTAAGCCTGTTAGATCCAGCGTCACGCGGCGAAGCAACGTGGCACGATCCGCCGGAGGCGCAGGCTGCATTCCCTGTTTGGCAAGTTCTTCTCGAACGATCGCGTCGATGATTGACGACTTACCACGCAAAGAATCTTGAACGGGACGCTGCGTGCGCTGAATTGCTTGAAAGGCCCAGTGCCCTTCGTACGTGGCACCTTCTTGAATCCATTGTTCGAGCAATCTCTTTTGCTCTGCGTTCAAGGGCTTTTTGGTGGCCGGGGGCGGCATTATTTGTTCAGCATCAGTCGAGTGAATTCGTGCAACCAAACCGCTCTCGGCAGGCTTATTCGGGACAATCGCTTTGGTATCGAAGGCAACTTGCTGTAGGTCCAATCTCAAGTCGGCTTCTCGAGTTTTCTCATCGGGCCCATGACAACTCCAGCAATGGTTCGCCAAGATCGGTTGAATGTCGCGAACAAAATTGAGCGGCTTGCCCGAAGTGCCTGGTTGCTGCGCGATGGGTTGCTGTGCGATGGTGATGGGAGCGAACAGCAGCAGCGGTAGGAGGCCCATCAGAGTTCGCCAACCGATCCATCTTTTCGGTCGGATTTTTTCTCGTGATCGCATCGACAATCGCCTGGATACTGGATCGAGAAGAGCTATCTTGAGGATTCGCGGTGAGAGCATACGTGGCCGTGTGGATAGAGGGAAAATGCAACGTGTTGAAAGCGAGTGGACTGTGCCGTCAGCGGTTGTTGCAGCGAAGTTCCGAAGCTCAGGTATTATACTCCAGAAGCGATCCGCCGGAGCGGGGCTGTTGCCACTCTGGCTTTCGCTGCCAGCCCCAAAACTCTGCCACTATAAGTAACCCAAAAAAAGTAACCTGTAATTACCCTCTCTACAATTGCTATTTTGCGGCACTTTGTTTCTAATTTTAGGGCTGCGATGCACCTCAAATACCCAGAATGAGTAGGAATTGGGACGATGAAAACGCATTGCCCGAACTGCAATTGTGAGATCAACTTTCCTGAAATTGTTGACGAGTCGATTTCATGTCCATCATGTGGCAGCCGTATCATGGTTGCCGACGATGCAACCCAAACGATTACGGTGGAGCTGCAGCATCAGAGATTGGATGACCGATTTGATCTTTTGAATCGGTTGGGCAAAGGTCAGTTTGGAGAGGTGTTTAAAGCGAAAGATTTATTGCTTGACCGTTTTGTGGCAATCAAGGTTCCATTTCGCAAATCGTTGACTTTGAATCAAATTTCTTTGATTCAGTATGAGGCTCAGGCTGCCGCGCAATTGGAACATCCCAATATTGTGCGGATCTATGAAATTTTGCGGGCGACCGGTCCGGTCGTCGATACAGCTGGCGATTCGAAGTCAGCGAAAAAATCCACAAGTGATAAGACGGTTGTCCATACGGAAACGAATATCGACAGCGATCGCAAGTTTGTGGAAGAGGGTGGTAGCTTATGCATCATCAGTCAGTGGATTGATGGGCTGTCGTTAAAGGAGTGTATTGGCAAATATAAGGGGAACTACGATGCGATCGCGGGATTTTGTGCCACGGTTGCGCGAGCGATTGATTACGCGCATCGAAATGGCATTATCCATCGCGACTTGAAACCGGCGAATATCATGGTGGATTCGGAAGGTAATCCGTTTGTAACAGATTTTGGATTAGCGCGGCGCGACCGGCTCCCTACGGAATCCGAAGAGGTGAGCACCACCGTGATGGTGATTGGTATTCGAGGCGAGATACTTGGGACGCCTGCGTATATGTCACCGCAACAAGCGCAAGGTTTATCGCATCAAGTGGATGGCAGGACGGATGTGTATTCGCTGGGCATTATCTTGTATGAGATGTTGGTTGGTAAGCGCCCATTTGAAGGTGGCAGCCGAGCATTGCTCTATCGAGTGATCAACGACGATATTCCCGACCCGCGCCTGATCGACAAGCGAATTCCGAAGGATTTGGTGAGCATTTGTCAGAAGGCTGCGGAGAAAGATCCGAATGCTCGATATAAAAATGCGGCCGAGATGACGGCTGATTTAGAAAGGTTTCTCAAACGCGAGCCCATATTGGCCAATCCTTGGCCTTGGCAGCGACGAGCATGGCGTTGGGTTCGCGTCCATCGAGCGCCGCTGGCAATCGCAGCGACGATCATTTTATTGTTTGGAATCGTCTTGCAAGCTTCAATGCCTAAAACAGCGGACTGGGAACGCACGGCCTTGATGGTGACGATTGATACAGAGGATCATGCGCCGGATGCAACTTTCTTTTTCGAAAAGCTAGATGAGAAGACGTGGCTTCCCGATGTTGTGCAACCGTTTGCTATCGGTC
>Ga0169931_10002292_pt1 | contig 31238 bp, 23 predicted proteins | sample Kivu_15m_20L_FD_129675 | JGI IMG/M metagenome (GOLD analysis project Ga0169931, IMG submission 129675) | Freshwater microbial communities from Lake Kivu, Western Province, Rwanda to study Microbial Dark Matter (Phase II) - Kivu_15m_20L... | ecosystem: Environmental > Aquatic > Freshwater > Lake...
ACGGAGGAACGATACTGGTCATGGGTAATTTTACCGGCAATGTGGACATTGATCCCGGAGCCGGTTCTGAAGTCCTGACCTCGCAGGATGGTAGTCCGGATGCTTTTTTTGCTCAATACGATGAAAACTGGCAGTTAAACCGTTTCATCCATTTTAGCGGACCCGGTTCGGAAGTGCTAAATGACGGTATTGTATCAGGACTCTATCTTTATGCTGCAGCTCAATTCGAAGGTGATTGTTTTCCTGATGCCGAAGAAACAGAGGTATTGTCGCCTGTTTCTGGAGGATTGGATGCGGCTTTCATGATTTGGAATACCAATCCGGAAGTATTGATCACCAATAATACTGAAGATTCTGAGCCCATTGTCATCTACCCAAATCCAGCCAATGAGCTTGTTTGGATTCGGAGGCAAAATCCGGATGCTCAAGTTTGGATTTCTGATTTAAGTGGCAGAATAATCAAGAGGCCTGCCGATTTTCATGCTCTTAATGGCTTTAATACAACCGGATTAGCAGATGGTCTATATGTTTTAAAGGTGCTGAACAGCGACGGAACTGTTTTTACAAAACAGCTGATAATCAGTCATAAATAACTAATTTCGATTCTATCCATTCCCTGCGGAAGGATGATTTCAGCCAAGGTACTATTGACAAGCGGTGCTTTCAAGCCTGTATTCAGATACTTGTCCGTAGCAATGATTTTACGAATCTCATCTACCTGTCCGGAATTAAAAAATCGCCCCAAAGTATAGGCTCCACCTTCAACAATCAGCGATTGAATTCCCTCGTAATGCAAGTACTGCAGTATATCTGGAATGATTTCCCGACTAAAGTCAAGCTGAATACGCTCCACATTAAACAAGGTTCTTGTTTCCAATCTGTTAAATACAAGTGTTCTTACCGATTGATCAAATACTGCCGCTTGTCGCGGGATTTCCAGATTGGGATCAATCACAACACGAATTGGATTGGCTCCATTCCAGTGGCGAACCGTCAACAATGGATTATCGGTTAAAACAGTTTGTTTGCCCACAAGAATGGCCTGCTCTTCACTTCTCCATCTGTGGTTGTAAATGGCCGAATGTGGTCCCGATATAGCAAAGGAACCTGTTTGACCCTTTATTCGATCAATATCCATAAAACCATCGGCCGACTGCGCCCACTTTGCAATAACATAAGGTCTTTTCTTGTTGTGAAAACAAAGAAATCGTCGATTCATGAAGTCTGCTTCCTGCTTCATAAAACCTTCTGTAACTTCAATTCCTGACTGTCGCAGCAGCGCTGCACCCTTGCCGGAAACAAGCGGATTCGGATCAAAAGAAGCAATGACTACTTTTGGGATTTTTTCTTCAACAATTCTGTTGGCACAGGGTGGCGTTTTTCCGAAGTGACTGCAAGGTTCAAGCGTTACATAAAGAGTAGAATGCGCAAGTAATGATTTGTCCTCAACAGATTCAATCGCATTTATTTCAGCATGGGCTGCGCCAAACTTTCGGTGCCAGCCTTCGCCAATAATTTGTTCGTTATGCACAATTACGCAACCAACCAGTGGATTGGGGGCAACATGCCCGATTCCTTTCGCGGCCAGTTCCAAAGCACGTTGCATGAATTTTTGCATCAGGCAAAGCTATTGAAAGAAAATGAACCCTGTGGGCTTGCATCCTAGCATAAGGTTTTATTCTTTTGCGCCCGCTTATGAGAATTGCAGGCAACAAACTTTCTGACATCAAGAGATACTTTGCCAATGAGCTTGGTGAAATGTATACCGAATCTGAGATTTTGTATATGTTTCGCCTGGCGGCGGAAGAAATCAATGGCTTTTCCTTACAGTTTATCCATTTTAATCCCGACGAAAGGGTAAACGAAAGCGATTTGGTTAAATACTCGCAATGGGTAAAGCGACTGCGTAACAAAGAACCTCTTCAGTACATTTCAGGCAAATCCTGGTTTTGCGGTCTGGAATTGAAAGTGAATGAACATGTATTAATTCCCCGTCCTGAAACCGAAGAGCTTGTGAATTATGTACTTGAAAGTAATCCCCCTTCAAATGCCGCTATACTCGATGTTTGTACGGGTAGTGCTTGCATTGCTCTTGCGCTAAAGCATTATATGCCGTATTCTGTTGTTACGGCTACCGATATTTCGGAAAACGCATTGAAGCTTGCCGCAGAGAATGCTGAACGTCTTCAATTGAATTGTGAATTTATTGAAACCGATTTTCTTACTGATTGGATGCGTTTTTCGAATCAAACCTGGGACGTAATTGCATCTAATCCTCCGTACGTTCCCGAATCAATGCATGGTACTTTAAGTGAACAAGTGCTGCGTGAGCCACATTTGGCCTTGTTTGTCAGCGATGCTGATCCCCTCATTTTTTATGATAAACTAGGTGCTCTTGCATCTAAAGCCCTCAAACAGGGTGGAATCCTGATTGCAGAATGTCACTTCGACAGCGCTGGAGAAATTATGACTTTGTGGCAAAATAAATACGATTTGACTTGTGTTCAATTATTTGATATGCAAGGCATTAATAGATTTGTTAAAGCAAATTTAGCCCCCAAATAAAATTTTATTCAACGCAGTAAGTGTAATTGAGTAGTATTTGCTACTTTCGTTTACTGGTGTTGGAAATGTGCTGAACCCGATTTTACTTATTTTTTATAAAACCGAATTTGGTTATGTCAAAAAAAACAGCCGAAACTCCAATAAAGACATCCGTATCACGTCATCCGTTTTCCGATCCTGAAAATAATGCAGGTTTTGTTATGTGGCAGGTTTCGATGTTATGGCAACGAAGGCTGAAAGCCGAGCTCGATAAGCTTGAACTCACCCACGCACAGTTTTTACTCATAGCTGCGCTGGATTATTTAAGTACACAAAAGAAAGTTGTTTCTCAGCAGGACCTGGCAACACACTGCCGCATCGATAAAATGATGACTTCTAAGATATTGAACATTGTTCAAAAAAAGGGGTTCATCACCCGTCGCAAAAATAAAATGGACACCAGATCCAAAACCCTTGTTTTGAGCGAACAGGGAGAACAAACCTTAAAGGCTGCCTTGAAAGCGGTCGATCTTGTTGATGGCGATTTCTTGGTTCCGCTCGGTCTTAACGCCATGTCTTTTCAAGACGATATGCGCAGCCTGCTCAAATCCAATTTTTGATTGAACTCCTTTCCGTAACTTGCCACTCTAATTCATTTGGCATGTTCAGGATTTTCGGGCTTCTTTTTATTTGTTTGCTAAGTTTTCTTTCTGGTTTTCAGTTGAATGCCCAGGAAAATACGCATGTAAACGTACTTGTTTTTTTCAACCAGCATCCCGATTGGGTATCACTTCGAAATCGGTTTTCGGCAGAGCATACACCAGTCAATCAACGTCCTGCGGAAATAATTTCAGCTTTAAGGCAGAGTGCCAATGCTACCCAGCCGGGTTTCAGAGAATTTTTATCCGGCCTTTCGGCCGATGCAAACCTAATCAGATCCTATCATGTGGTAAATGCCTGTTTGGTATCAATGCCGGCAGAACTCATCAATAACCTCTATTTATACGAAGGTACCGAGTACGTCATACTTCAAAATCAATTGAATGTTTACCCAATTTCACCGGTGGATAAAAGAGAGGCCAACAACCGCGCTGTTGGTTCCAGAGAACCTGGTGCGGATGCCATTGCCGCTCCGTTTATGTGGAATTTAGGATATACCGGTCTGGGGCGCAAACTTTTTACGGTGGATACGGGTGTGTGGCCTGTGCATCCTGCGATAAGCAGGCAGTGGCTGGGTAATCATTTACCTGTAAATCAGGTTTGGGTTGGTTTTGATTCTGAACAGCCTGCCGATAAAACCGATGCTCATGGCACCCATGTAACGGGAACGGTTCTTGGCCTTGACCCCTTAACCAATGATACTATTGGTGTTGCATTCAATGCCAAGTACATGGCTTCAGATCCCATTGTTGAAAATCCTGAGGACATCAAGCCCGTCACAACCATTCTTGAAGCCTTTGAATTCGCTTTAAATCCCGACGGAAATGAGTTGACCTCAGAGGATGTGCCCGATGTTATTTGCAATTCGTGGGGCATTGGCGATTCTATTGCTAGCGGTTTGTGCACGGCGCCGTTTATTGTTGATTTATTTTCGGCGCTCGACATGGCAGGTATTGCAGTTGAGTATTCAGCAGGAAACGAAGGTCCGGGTGCAGGAACCATCAGTTTGCCTCAATACGTCACACTTGATTCGCTCAATATTTTTACCGTTGGGGCATTGGACGCAAATGTTACAAATTTACCCATTGCTTCATTCTCATCGCGAGGGCCTACTTCCTGCGATGTGCCTGATGCCTGGAAAATCAAACCCGAAGTATCTGCCCCTGGCGTGGATGTTCGTTCTTGTGTTCAATGGGACGGATATGCTTTGTATTCAGGGACTTCCATGGCAGGTCCACACGTGGCCGGTGCCGTTCTGTTGTTAAAAGAGGCATTTCCTTATCTCACAGGGCGCGAAATTTTAAATGCCCTTTACCAATCGGCCATTGATTTAGGCGAGCCCGGCGAAGACAATGTGTATGGTCGTGGCATTATTAATCTGGAAGCAGCTTTCAATTTTCTGAGTGCAAACAATACTCCGGTGCCTCCTCAAACCTCGAATTTTGATATTCAAATTTCGGGCTTCAACCTGGGTGAAGTAGTTTGCGAAGGCAACCACGAAGTAATTGTGGTTTTGGAAAACACAGGATCAGAAACTATCAACGCGGCTGGTCAAATCACCCTGCGGGTGGATGGAGTGGAGGCCGGAACAGCAAATAGTTCAGGAGTTCTTCAACCGGGACAAACCATAAATGTACCGGTAGTCAATTATTTATTTACGGCGGGAGATCATGAGGTTCAGGCAGATATTCTTCTAGCTTCAAATGTGCTGGAACGGGAAATAATCAATAACAGTCGCGTTATTCAAACCCGGGTGCAGCCGCGTGTTGATTTGCCTTACGGCGAGAGTTTTGAATTTAACGATTTAAGTGGAAATAACCTACTGTTAGTAAATCCTGATTATTCAAATACCTGGGATACCATTAATACCGCAGGGCTCAATTATGGGAGACATTCTGCGCGCATGCGCTTTATCACCTACGGGCGCAAAAAGCAATTCGATAAAATTTATTTACCTGCTATGAACATCCCGCCTGCGGCGGATTCGGTTATGCTGCGCTTTAATTATGCATACAGGTTTCGAAATGCTTCGCTTTCTGACTCTCTATTTGTTGAATATTCTGACGATTGCGGCGATACCTGGAACGGTGTTTTTGTGAAAGGCGGGCAGGAACTGGCAACGGTAGATACGAACTGGACTGTTTTTAAGCCATTTGCACCTGAACACTGGGGCGAGTTTAAAACCGACTTAAAGCCATTGATTAACGGCAATAATCTTCTTCTCCGTTTTAGTGCGTACAATGCAGGCGGCAGTCTCCTTTATCTTGATAATATTGGTATTTATACGCAAAACGACCCAACATCACTTGCACAGACGCAGGCACAGCTTCCTGTAAACATGTATCCCAATCCGGCTGTTGATTTGCTGAACCTCGAATCACCCGTCTTGCTTAACAATGTAACCATCAGTGTTAGCGATTTAAGCGGGCGATTATTGAGTTTGAATCAATTCAAAGAAGCTTCTACGAAGTATCAGATTGATACAAGTCAATTGCCTGCCGGTTTATACATTGTTCAGTTGCGAAGCAACGAAGGTGTTTACAGTGCAAGGCTGCTTAAATAATGCAAAAAGCCACTTTATCAAAAGTGGCTTTTTGCATTGATTGTATCGGAAAAATTTAAAAGAAGCCCAGTTTATTTTTGCTGTAAGAGATTAACATGTTCTTGTTTTGGCGATAGTGGCTCAACATCATTTTATGAGTTTCGCGACCAAAACCCTTTGTTTCACTAATGCTTTAATTAAATGAAAATAATTTATTTAGTTGCATTAGCCGAAGGTTTCGCTTTAAGTCTTCCGAATTTAATTAGGTACTTGAATGCGATGAGTTGATTCAATAAGCTCATTGAAATATTTGAAATGTTCGGATGTTTTTCTAGCTGAGAAGGGACAAAATGTCTGTTGCTTGTTCATTCGAATGACTTTATGTCGTGGCGATCAAGGTTTTTCTGTCAATTTATCAGGCATTTGCATTTGGTGATTGATTTGAAGAGCCAGGATGTAATTAAAAATAGAAAAATGAATCTCAATCAATTTACCATTAAATCGCAGGAAGCCATTCAGCAAGGTCAGCAAATTGCTATGGAGCGCAGACAGCAGTCTATTGAGACCGGGCACATACTTAAAGGCTTGCTTTCAACGGACGAAAATGTGCTTCCTTATTTATTTAAGAAATTAAGCATTAATATTCAAAACCTAACGGCTGCGCTCGATCGGATCGTCGATTCCTATCCAAAAGTAACGGGTGGGCACATTTATTTATCATCGCATGCGCAGCAAGCTCTTAGCAAAGCCATTTCGCTGATGTCGGAAATGAAAGATGAATTTGTTTCAATTGAACATCTTGCTTTGGCAATACTTTCCGGTAACGATCAGGTAAGTCGCTTATTAAAAGATTCAGGAGTTACTGAAAATGACTTGAAGGCGGCCATTCTTGAATTAAGAAAGGGAGAACGGGTCACATCCGCCAGCGGCGATGAGAACTACAATGCATTAAATAAATATGCAAAAAACCTGAATGAAATGGCCCGGGGAGGCAAGCTTGATCCGGTAATTGGCCGCGATGAAGAAATTCGCCGGGTATTGCAAATTTTAAGTCGCAGGACAAAAAATAATCCCATCCTGATTGGTGAACCCGGTGTAGGTAAAACAGCTATCGCTGAGGGACTTGCACATAGAATTGTAAATGGTGATGTGCCTGAAAATTTAAAAACCAAGCAAATCTATTCATTGGATATGGGCGCACTTGTGGCAGGCGCAAAATACAAAGGTGAATTTGAAGAACGTCTGAAATCGGTGGTGAAAGAAGTAACTTCATCTGATGGAAACATCGTTTTATTCATCGATGAAATACATACTTTGGTTGGTGCAGGCGGGGGCGAAGGAGCCATGGATGCAGCCAATATTTTAAAACCTGCGCTTTCGCGCGGAGAATTACGCGCTATTGGAGCAACTACTTTAAATGAATATCAGAAGTATTTCGAAAAGGACAAAGCACTTGAACGCCGTTTTCAGAAGGTTTTAATTGATGAACCCGATACGCAGGATGCCATTTCAATTTTACGGGGATTAAAGGAAAAATACGAAAATCACCATAAGGTTTTAATCCGCGATGAGGCCATTATTGCAGCCGTTGAAATGAGTCAACGATACATCAATGATCGTTTCTTGCCCGATAAAGCCATTGACTTAATTGATGAAGCGGCTTCCAAGCTTCGCATGGAAATTAATTCATTGCCCGAAGAATTGGACGAACTCGAACGTAGAATTCGTCAGCTTGAAATAGAACGTGAAGCAATTAAGCGCGAAAATGATGAGAAAAAGCTGGCTTTTTTAAATGAAGAAATTGCCAATTTGGAAGAAGATCGAAACGCAGTTCGTGCCAAATGGCAGAGCGAGAAAGATGTTTTGGATAAAATTCAAAAGAACAAAGAACAGATTGAGAATTATAAACTTCAGGCCGAACAGGCCGAAAGGGCAGGGGATTTTGGTAAAGTAGCCGAGCTTCGGTATGGTAAAATTAAGGAAGCTGAAGCCGATGTTGAAGTATTGCGACAGAATTTGCTGGATACCCAAAGCGGTAAAGCGATGATAAAGGAGGAAGTGGATGCCGAAGATATTGCCGGCGTGGTTTCGCGCTGGACCGGAATTCCGGTAAATAAAATGCTACAAAGCGAACGCGAAAAACTACTTCATCTTGAGGACGAATTACACAAAAGGGTGGTGGGCCAGGAAGAAGCTATTGAAGCAGTTTCTGATGCTATTCGCAGGTCACGTGCAGGTTTGCAGGATCAGCGCCGTCCCATTGGTTCCTTTATTTTTCTTGGAACCACCGGTGTTGGTAAAACCGAATTAGCCAAAGCCTTGGCTGAATTTCTGTTCAATAACGATCAAGCTATGACACGGATAGACATGAGTGAATATCAAGAACGTCACAGTGTAAGCCGCCTCGTGGGTGCGCCTCCGGGATATGTTGGTTACGACGAAGGTGGACAGTTAACCGAAGCCGTGAGACGCAAACCATATAGCGTTGTTTTATTGGATGAAATTGAAAAAGCACATCCTGATGTATTTAATATTTTACTGCAGGTGCTCGATGATGGTCGCCTAACCGATAACAAAGGCCGGGTGGTGAACTTCAAAAATTCAATCATCATTATGACTTCCAATATTGGTTCGAATTTAATTCAGGAAGCTTTCGAAGATTTAAATGAAATGAACATAGACGAAGTTGTAGCCGAGGCCAAGCATAAAGTGTTTGATTTGCTGAAGAAAACAATTCGACCTGAATTTTTAAACAGAATTGACGACATTATTATGTTTCAGCCGCTTTCGCGGGAAAATGTTGAGAAAATTGTTCAGCTTCAGTTTCAGGGAGTTCAAAAAATGCTTGCAGAGCAAGGATATCGAATGGAGGCAACCGAAGAGGCGATAGACTGGCTTGCCCAGCTAGGTTACGATCCTCAGTTTGGTGCAAGACCCGTAAAGCGTTTGTTTCAACGTAAGGTTCTTAACGAATTGAGCAAGCAAATACTGGCAGGAAAAATAAGTCAGGACCAGGTAATTGTTTTAGATATGATTGAAAATAATTTGTTTTTCAGAAATAAATCAATGGAAGCCGTTTAGACTTTCAGTCACTTAAATCAATAATTTTAGAAAGCAGCTGCATGAACATGTGGCTGCTTTTTTTATTGGATAATAAATATTTATGGATATATTGAATGAAATCAAAATTCAATTAATTGAGGGAATTAAAAATTTATTTAATTAAACAATTATTATGTGTTTTTCGGCAAAAAAATAAAATACTTAAAACTCATTAAAAGCTAATTCCAAGTCCAAGCCCTTCGGGCGTTAAATATACAGTTTGCATGCCTTTTCTCAAGGCAGATGAAAACCGACTTTCCCTGTAATACAACACAGAATCAAATAGGAACAAGAAAGCTCCCTGAAGGATGATGGATCTGCCATACCCCCTGAATCGCTGTCTGTTTTTTAGAGTGTTTTCGTTCATTCCCCTTTCAAGTAAATAAACACCTGTGGCTATGTATGCCAAATCCAAACCCGCGTTAAACAGAAGTGATTTTTCGAATTTTAAAGAATTTTCAAGAGCTTCGAAAGCGTTTGAAGCGGCTTTTTGTTTTCTAAGCGCAAGAAAGCCTGAACCCGCAATGGCAAGATTAACGGCATTCCATCCTGCATTCATTTCGTGAAAATAATAGCCATCGCCCGTGCTGTTACTTCGCATTGCAATTCCAGTTGCCAGATTGGCCACTGACCAGGTGCCTAAAATAATCATGGCGGTTTGCTGTCTTTGAATCCGCTTCGAGTCGAAATTAAGCAGGAAGCTATCTGTTTTTACCTGGCATTTAAGAACTCCATGAAATAGAGTGATTGTAACCAATCCCATGAGCAGACATTTTGCTTTCATCATTTTCTTTTTACTAAGGAATGCTTTGCAGGTATATTTTGTTTAGATATAGTTTCAGGCTTTTCTCTTAGATTTATTCGGACTAAATTCCAGGATAAAGTGTTTGGCTGCATTTTTAAATCCACTACTTCCAAACTGAATTTCTTCCTGAACGACTAGTAGAGTTTCATGAATTAATTCAGGTTCACGCCGGCAAATGCCTGCTAAAACCTGTATTGAAAATGCCCGACAAGCAATGCTTTCGTTATGCGCTCTAAGAATACTTAACAGTGTATCATAGGCTTTAACTAAGTAACTATTGGGTATTTCAAGTTTTATGAAAATTCTTAGCAATGTTCTTTTAACAGATGGTTCAGGAGGCTTGTTGCATAAAATTTCAATACAGTCAGCTAAGTAAACTTTGAAACGGTCAATATTTATATCGCTTGCCAATTGCAATAGGCGGGCGCATAAAAATGCAGTTTTTCCTTTGTATTTTATTTGATTCAGGCAATAAGACATTAATTTTTCGTCCCTCAGCATGATTAGAACAAAGGGCTCATAATCTTTCCTCAGTCGGGCATTTTGCAATCCTTCAAATTCAGGGGGTAATTCATTTCCTTGCAAAGACATGTTTCAAATTTAACGTACTTTGCGACATGAATTTTAGAATCCTGAGTGTTTTTTTTCTGTTAATTAATTTTGGATCATCAACACTAATTGCTCAAAGGGATACCTTTCGGCTGATGCAATACAACCTACTGTTTTTTCCTGAAAACAATCCCCTAAAAGCGAATCATTTAAACACAATACTTGAGTTTTATAATCCGGATGTGGTTGGATTGAATGAATTAACCGATGTTTCGGCATTTGATTCAATAATTGCAGCAACACCACCCGGAAAATGGGCGTTTGGCCCATGGTATGCGGATGAAGTTATTAGCAATGGAGTTATGTATAATCCTGAGCGACTTGCTTTGTCCTCCTCTTTTGCATTTCAAACCTCACCCCGAAAAACACATGTTTATAAATTCTATAACCCGGCTCAGAATTTTGAGTTGTATCCGGATACGGTGTATCTGACATTTTTAGCTACTCACTTTAAATCATCGCAGGGAAGCTCTAATGAAAATATCCGTTTTATACAGGCCAAGGATATTAATGATTATATACGTGTTTTTGAACCTTCGAATCTTGTTTTAACAGGCGATTTTAATATGTACACATCGGCCGAGCCGGCCTATCAAAGGCTTATTGAACCAGGTGCCGACCGATTGGAAGATCCAATAAACAGACCCGGTAGTTGGAACAACAACAGCAGTTTTGCAGATGTGCACACGCAAAGTCCGCGTACAATTTCCATTGATGGCGGATCAGGAGGGGGAATGGATGATCGCTTCGATATTATATTGGTGCGCCCCGAAATCATGCAGGGAACGGGCGGTTTGACCTATATTGCCGGAAGTTATCAAGTTCCCGGAAATGATGGACAGCATTTCAACCGTTCTATTCTGGAGGCTCCTGAAAACACTTCAGCTCCCAATTCTATTATTCAGGCACTTTATGCCATGAGCGACCATTTGCCTGTTTTTCTGGACCTTGAATTTGATCCTTCTCAGGTTAGCACATCTTCAACTTCGCTGAATTCTAAGGTGTGCGATGGATTTAATTATTCTGCGGCCGAAGATTACCTGTTAAATAAAAATACCCATGTATTTAATATGCAAGGAGCTGAAATGGATATCAAGGATTTGCTGAACAACAGAACGGCCGGTATTTACATTGTGAAGCACCTTTGTGAAAATGGTAATGTTTTGCACCTAAAAATGCAAATTACATTTTCGGGAGACTTGTTATTTTCACGCTAAACTCCGAATCAAATAAAACCACGTCGCCGGGACGTAATTTATTTCTTTTTCTGAATTCAACCTGGCCGTTCACCTGAACCAAACCATCTTCAATGACTTGATTTGCCTGGCCTCCGGTTTCAACCCAGTGCATTATCTTAAGGATTTTATTGAGTTCAATAAATTCTGTGTGAATTTCAAATTCTTGCATTGGAGCAGATTTAACTATTCATTAAAAAAAGCCGTTACAGAAGACTCTGCAACGGCTTTTTTGAGTATTTCAAAATTTAGAATCTTTCCAGTTGAGAGAAAAAGAAGCTGCCTTCGATTAATGCATTTTCGTCGCTGTCAGAACCATGCACAGCGTTTGCCTCGATGGATTTTGCAAACAGTGCACGAATAGTTCCGGGAGCTGCTTTTGCAGGATCGGTTGCCCCAATTAGTTCGCGGAAGTCAGCCACAGCGTTATCTTTTTCAAGAATGGCCGCAACGATTGGGCCTTTCGACATGTAGCTAACCAGGTCCTTATAAAATGGACGTTCGCTGTGAACAGCATAAAATTGACCAGCAGCTTCTGCGCTCAAGCGGGTATATTTCATTGCGCGGATCACGAATCCGGCTTCATTTATTTTTTGTAGAATTGCTCCGATGTTGTTGGATTCAACCGCATCGGGTTTAATCATTGTAAAGGTGAGTTTACCTGCCATGATGAATTTTGTTTTGTTTTCGGGCGCAAAAATAGAACAGAATAGAATACAAGTTACCGAAAATTAAAAATTAAATCGCCGGAATTAGACTCCTCTCGAAAAGGCTGAATAAATTGAGGTAATTATGTTCTATTTATTTCTTAAATATTTGATAAAAGCCTCACGATCTTTTATTTGTAGGTAGGCAGCACCTGCGTTTAAAAACAAATCCATGGCACCGGGCACTTCCGGGAAATTATAGATTCGGGCTTTATACCCCTTTTTTGAATTCACTTTAAGGCCTGAACTAAAACTGTGAAATTGCATGTTGGGCATAGCACCCAAGCCCGACCAATCGTAAATCTTTCTAAAATCCAAGCCACAAAGGCCTTCAAAATCACTGGACGAACCCTCGGGCACCTCATTAAAAGGGATTTCGCTGAAAATAAATGAAGATTTATGATTGTATTCAAAGGCTTTCCCGTTTCTGGAGGCCGCAATGATGCGAACGGCTTTTATATTGATACCTGAGGGTGTTTTTTCTGTTAAAATATCATGATAGTTTATTAATTCATTTTCAAGAGCTTTCAAGGTTGGTTCCTCATCGGAACGAATTTCAAGCACGACAATAAATTCATCTTTGTATCCTTCATAAATCGTCCCGCCGCCGGCGGATGCTCTTGCTTTAAGTGGATCCAGGTACAATTCCTTTAATGTTTTTGATCCACAAACCAGGGAACCATCTTTTTTTAAATTAACAGTCGCTGTAATGCCTGCAAAATTAAGTTCCAGCGCATTTTTCAACGGGAATTTATGAATATGATCGTCTTCAGCCAGTGCATGATCGGCTCGCTGAGCCAGAAGTGTTGACATCCCTGCGAATAGCAGGAAAACCAAAGTAATAATGTTTTTTAAAACAGGCATATTGAATATTTAGCGCAGGTATTCCCTGCGATGATTAATTACGTCGGCATACCGACCTGCAAACAGCACATCATGAACCCCTTCACTTTGCAAAAATTCATGCGGAAATCCTAAGGTTACTGAACTGAATTTATTCAGTGTTTCAATTGACTCGGGAGGCAACTCTGCATTTATACAGGCGAGGCTGTCTTCAAGCTGCGATGCCAATCGTGCCCCAACAATGGGTATCATGATCTGGTCGCGTTGTCTTATCCATTGCAAAGCAACCACCGCAGGACTTAACTCTAGATCCTTTGCAACTTCTACCACCTTAGCGGCTATATCCAGTGCGCGTTGATTTCGTCGTTCGCTGTTTTCTTTCACCCGTCCAGCTTCCTGATGTAGGTATTTACCCGTTAACGCTCCTCCAGCAAGAGGCGCCCAGGGCGTTACAGCCAAATCAAGTGCTTTTGCCATAGGTAATAAGTCGGCTTCCGGGCTTCGCTGAAGCAAACTGTATTCAACCTGTAGCGCGGCAAATTTGGACCAGCCACGGAGTTCGGCCAGCGTATTGCAGCGTGCAACCATCCATGCTGGCGTATCGCTAATCCCAATGTAGTGTACCAGTCCACGCGATACCAGATCATCCAATGCACGCATAACTTCTTCGGGGTGAGTGGTGAAATCCCAAGCATGAATCCATAATAAATCGATGTAATCCGTTTTAAGCCTGTTCAAGCTCTCTCTTACCGAGCGCATCATATTTTTGCGATGGTTGCCTGCAAAATTTGGATCTCCATTTCGATCTTTTAAAGCAAATTTGGTGGCCAAAACAAAATGATCCCGATCGCTTGAAATAAATTCACCCAAGCACTTTTCGCTAGTGCCTTCGGTGTATCGGTTTGCGGTATCCAGAAAATTTCCGCCCGCAAGGGCGTAAGTATCAAACACCTGCTTGCTTTGCTCATAATCTGAGCCCCAGCCCCATTCCAAGCCAAAGGTCATCGTACCCAAGCACAATTCTGAAACCCGCAGTCCGCTATTTCCCAATAATTTGTATTTCATTTCTTAGTTGGATGTGGCCAGTTTAAATCTTTGTTTTTCAATTACTTTATTTCCTTTTACTTCGGAAAGCACTAAATAGCCTGAATTTGATGCAGCAAAATTATTTAATGAAAAAGTGACTTTATTCAAGCCTTTTTTAAGGGCCTGATTTTTACTTAAAGATAGCATTTCCTTAGCATATTCAAAATGAAGATGAATAGCAGCCTTGGAAGGACTAAAAATATTCAGATGAATTGAATCACCTGCAATTTGAACTTCGTCGAAGTGAAGTTCGTTGTTTTTATTGATTTTAAAAGGCTTCCCGCTTGTTGAATTTTCTGTTTTAAAATAAACCGGTTGGCCGATGTAACCATCACCTGCATCGCGCCAGGGAATTGGGAATTGTGGCAAATACACAATACGTGAATTTATTGTTGAGTTCCAATAACTCATGCAAAACAGATTTAAGGTGGACAGAGCCTCACTTGACTTCCAGTAAGCCTCTATTTGAGGTCCGGAAAGATCAATAACAGGCATAAAAGGATGAGGGCGTATCTCTTTGTTGGCAGGGAAAATTTGAAAACCTTCCTTGTAGCTGCTATCCTGTATAAAAACCTGGCCATCGGTGATGGCGTAGCCATCGGAATTCAAAAAAGCGCCTTTGTAGCGATTACTGGTTGTTGTTGATGATAATTCAATGGTATAGCTTTCGAAATAGTGTTCTTCGGGCAATTCCCCTTTGATTACTTTAATGTTCATTAACTGGCTTGGTTCATATCTGAATTCCATTTTTTCCAAATCGAGTTTCCGCGAACTAAAAAGTACTTGCATTTCGTCGCCTGGTTTAAGTTGAAGGTTAACTGGCTCTATTGCATCTGTATTTTTAAGGCCATTTAAAATGGATGGATACAATTCACCAAGCATTACTCTTCGTTCGAACAAGTTACCACTTTCAAGCTCAATCAAATTAAATTCAGGTTTATAAATCAAAAAGTGCGTGCTGTCTTCCTTCAAGGTGTATTTTTCAATGTCCGGTAATTTATCAGACATTCTGGTAATCAGCGTTTTTACTACCATCCCGCTTTTTCCGGCAATCACACCTGCTGATGAGTCAACATTGCGATCAAATCTGGAAGTGAGTGTATCGTTTTTAACCATTGAAATTATTCCCAACTTATCGGTCATTTTTCTGAACCCTCCGGGAATCCGGTTGGCCCGGTTGCTGTAAATACTATAATAGGTGATAGTAACGTCTTCACTATCGTTTTTATACGATTTTAGTGAATCCGTTTCTTCAAAATAGGAAGGAAACGAGCTAAATCGATTTTTTTTCAGGATAAGCGCCAGTGGTGAATTTCCGAAATCTTTTAATGGCAGCGACTGATAAGGTTGAGAAGAGAGCAGCCCCACGTTGAAAAGAAGAATAGCAATTAGATTTTTCATGCCTCCAAAGTTAATTATAGAATCATAACACGAATCATTCAATAGAAATGGATTTATTATCTTGCATGATTCTTAACCACCAATCATGCAACGATTTCTATATTTCATTTTCGTTCTGCCATTCATTGTAGTTTCCTGCAAGAAACAAACAGCTGAGCCTTATTCGTTTACAAAAACTTACGATGATCATAGTTTCGTTCTTGATTCGAACAGCACTACAGGCACTTACAAGTTAACTGAATACATTGTAGAAACAGATATTATTCAAACACTTGGAGATAAAGGTTTTACTGTGTTTAACCTAAAAACGGTTTCATTATATCAGGCAAAGATTCAGGTGCTTGATGCCAATCGAAACCTAAATTATTTTAGGTCTTTGGAATTGCGAATCAGCAATGAAGGAGCCGGGAACATAGTGATTGCATCTGTTGATCTTCCTGAAGAGAACACCGAAACAACGGTTCAATTTGTTTCAACCAACACAGAATTACGTGATGTGTTTACCCAATCGGAATTGATTATTGGTATTTATGGAACTACCGATTTACCCATTCAACCAGTTCCGCTTGGATTGAAAGTTATGATGTCTTTTAATCTCGAGGCCCGTCCCGGAAATTAGTCTAAACCGATTTCTCCATCGCATTCATCCAGATTTTCAGACTTTGGTCGGCTTGCAGTTGAAGCATGCTTAATCCATTGTGTGTTGAAGCTCCCTGCAACTTGCCAAGTCGAAGAAATTCTGTTTCAGCCGGGTTGTAAATTAAATCGTACAACAAATGTTTATTGCTTATGTGTTCCCATGGTATCAGCGGCGCTTCATTCGTATTTGGAAACTGCCCCAACGGCGTTGTATTGATAATCAATGGGTGAAAACGAATCACATGTTCATTGATGTCTTCGTAGGCGATTTCCTGCTCACCCTGCGGGTTTCTGGAAACAAAAAGCATGTCAACACCCAATTTAAACAACACGTAAGCGATAGAACCTGCACTTGCACCGGTACCCAGGATTAAAGCACGTTCAAAATCTGATCTCATTAATGGTTTAAATGATTCTTTGAAACCATAAATATCTGTATTAAAGCCCTTTAGTCTTAATCCGGGGATTTTTTGCCCTTCAAAATCATCGACATTACGTTCAACCACCACCGTATTAACAATACCGAGACCTGCAGCGGGGCCAAAGAGTTCATCCAAAAAGGGGACAATGCTTTTTTTGTAAGGAATCGTCACATTGAAACCCAAAATATCGGAATTGGCATGAATCCAGGCAGGGAAATCACTGATGTCATTGAGTTCGGCAGCTCTGTAGCTAAAGTCGACCAGTCCTTCTTTTTGAAATTTCGTCTCAAAATAAGTAGGTGAAAAGCTATGTGGGAGGCTTTTACCAATAAGTGCAAATGCAGGCATGTTAATATTTTGACATCGAAGGGTCGATCCTTTCAATCCAGGCAAAAATTCCACCTTGGAGGTTCAACACATTGTCCCAGCCTCGCTGAAGAAAATATTTGGTAACATTTGCAGATCGCCCGCCGGACTTACAATGAAATACAACGGGAATGTCTTTAGGGATTTCATCAAGATGTTTAGTGATTTCACCCATCGGAATCAACCTGCCTCCAATATTCGCCATTTCATTTTCGTACACTTCCCGAACATCAATGAGTAAATGACTGTGCCCAGTAAGACGCCATTTGTTAAGCTCTTCGACAGTAATTTCTTCTTTCATAAATCAATTGGCAGTTTGTTTAAGATGCGATAATTCTTCTGGCAAAAACTGAAAAAAGGTATCTCCCCGAAGTCCTAGACGGAGGGTTTCAAGAGGAATTACGTCATCATGTGCAATGTTACCCAGGTTAACATTCGCCCCCAGGTGTTTAATAAACCAGGCTTGCTGTGATTTATTAGGTGCCTCCCAAAGCACCCTGTCGCCTGGAACTTTGCTCAGGATTCGGTTTACAAGCAGTACATGGGCTGTTCCATTTGGTCTGTAAATACCAACATTTCCGCTTTCCCTGGCCTCGGCAATAACTTTCCAGCTACCTGCCTGCAGTTCTGAGTTCATCATTGATATCCATTTGGCAGGAGCAATCAGAATTCCTGCTTCTTTGGATCCAACTTCGGAAAGAACGCGATAATTTTTAGACAACTTTGAGATGTACTCGCATTTAACATCGTGAGGTAGCAAGATGGAACCATCGCTTACTTCACAGGTATCAAGTCCCAGTTTATCAATAAATTTCCGGTATGCATCGAACATGGAACGAGCCGCATAGGCTTCAAACAAAGTTCCACCGACGTAGACTTTAATGCCGGCATCTTGGTAAAGTTTAATCTTTTTGTCCAGGCCTTTTGAAACGACGGAGGTTCCGAATCCAAGTTTAACCAGGTCGGTGAGGTGACCTGATGCTTCAATAAAATCTTCTGCCTGTCTGAGACTGAGTCCTTTGTCCATCATCATGGTTACACCATGCTCCCGGGGCTGTTGAGGGCGCTCCGGCAAGTAGGGGAGTTGTTCACTCATTATTTAGTACGGTATAATTGTATTAATTTGTGGATTTCGGCATTCAATCCAAACCAAGTGAGTTCCTCGGTCATTTTCTCAGCCATATCGCAATCCATCGCAATGCCTATTTCTGCAAGAAGTAGCGCCGAGCGGTCGTTTCCTGATCTCAGCTCCAGTTCACACTGCTGAAAGGTAATTCTGGCGTTGCCAGGATGGTGTTTTTCTGCCTGCTGTAAAAGTTCTCTGGCATCTTCGAGTCTGTTTTCTTCCAGCAGGAAGTTGGAAAAAAAGACCCATATTTCTTCGTTATCCGGCTCAAACTCCAATACTTTACGATACGACTCTTCAGATTGCTCCTTGAGTCCAAGTTTTAGCTGCAAATCGCCAAGAATAAACCAGTAAGTGCCGCGGGTTGGGTCAATATTGATTCCTTTCTTAACATATTGAAGGGCATCGATGCTTTTTCCACGAATGTCCAGAATCACGCCCATGCCAACAAGAGCATCCGGTTGGTTTTCATCCAGTTCGAGTGCTTTGCTGTAATATTTATAGGCCAAATCGTATTGTTCCAGATTTTCGTAGCATTCACCGATGTATATGAAAATGGTAGGATCGGGCTCTTCGAGCTTGAAGACTTCTTTGTAGCTGGTAATTGCTTCTTCGTAGCTTTCCATAGCAGCAAGACTGTTGGCTTTGTTGAACCAGGCAGCTACGAAAGTTTCATCAATCACCGTGGCGAAATCAAATGCTGTAACAGCTTCTTTGTATTTCTGCTGTTTGCTTAAAATTTGACCAAGGTTGTACCAAGCTGTTTTGGAATAAGGGTAATTGTCTAAAAAATGGTTGAAAAACTTAACACCGGCATTAAGTTTATGAGCAGCTTCAAAACAGAATGCCATTTCAAAAATCGCAGAATCGTTTTCGTGGTTTAAATTCAGGCATTTCTTCAGGTAGCGTGCCGCCTTGCCATATTTACCCTGATTTTCAAACTCAAAGGCGATAAAAAGGTACAATTCTTCAATGCTTCTATCAATTCTCAAGGCATTTTTGTATGCAAGGATTGATTTTTCGGGTAATCCCATCATGCTGTAAATACCTCCGCGGGTAATTGCTATTTCGGGGTTTCCGGGCTCGAAAATTTCAACATCATCGAGCAAGTTCAGCGCCTCCTGGTATTTGCCTTCGGCAGATAGTAACTGTGATTTTTTTAAAAGGAAATAGGTAGAATCAGGGTATTGTCCGGTGGCAAAGCTAATTGCCTTCAATGCTTTGTTGTGATGATTTTCCATGATGTAATGCTCAACGATTTGCTCCAAATCGTCGTGCTCGAAATAATACTCATCGTTATTTCTCAACATCAGCTCAAATCGTCTGACAGCTGTTTCCTGATTGGTGTTTTCTTCCTGATACTCTTTCATAGGCTGCCAGTTTATGATTCAACGCAAATCTAACAAAACATATCTTCCTTTCTCTTTAAATTATTCACACCGCAGGTGTTGAATTCTTATAAAATTGATGATTAGAAGATTGCGCAAAGATAGTCAATTTGCTTGTTTAACGGCTTATATTTTTGTTGTAAATGCAATATAACTTTTGCTGAACTTCGCTGCAGCAGCAGTGTTGACAATTCAAAGTGTCTTAATGACAATTATTTTTTTATACTTGCCACCCGCTATGAACCATACCTAGCCAAAATATCCATGAGGAAATATATATGTATACATGGTCATTTTTATCAGCCTCCGCGTGAAAACGCGTGGCTGGAAGTGATTGAGCAACAGGATTCTGCCTATCCGTTTCATGATTGGAACGAGCGCATTACTCATGAATGCTATGGTCCCAATGGATTTTCCAGGATTTTAGACACCGACGATACAATCATTAACATTGTTAATAATTATGAGCGCATCAGTTTCAATTTTGGTCCAACCCTATTGCAATGGATGGAGTTGTATGCCCGTGAAGCTTATCGTGCGGTAATTACCGCGGATGAAAACAGTCGTAAACGATTTGGCGGACATGGTAACGCTTTGGCTCAGGTGTATAACCACATCATCATGCCATTGGCAAACAGTCGCGATAAGGAAACTCAGGTTATCTGGGGCATTCGTGATTTCGAAATGCGTTTCGGAAGAAAACCTGAGGGGATGTGGCTGGCCGAAACAGCTGTTGATTTGGAGACCTTAGAAGTTCTTGCAGAACAAGACATTAAATTTACAATTCTGGCTCCCAGGCAGGCTTCAGCGGTTATTCGATCAGACAAATCGCGAGTAGATGTTTCCGGTGAACAGGTGGATACCAGAAAACCCTATTTGTGTCGACTTCCGAATGGGAAATCGATTGCTTTGTTCTTTTACGATGGTCACATTTCTCAAGACATTGCATTTAAAGGTTTGTTGGATAATGGAAAAGAGTTCGCCAGAAGGCTATTGGATTCCAGTGATCCGGGCTTTGAGCATTTAATTCACGTGGCTACTGATGGTGAAAGTTACGGACATCATCACCGGCACGGTGATATGGCATTGGCTTTTTGTCTGGATGTAATTGAGCAGGATGCCCATGCTGAGTTGATAAATTACGGTTTGTTTCTTGAAAAATTTCCACCAACCGAGGAGGTTGAAATTTTTGAAAATAGTTCATGGAGTTGTGTTCACGGTGTGGAAAGGTGGAAAAGCGATTGCGGATGCTGTTCGGGAATGAATCCTGGCTGGCATCAAAAATGGCGTGCACCCCTTCGTAACGCTCTGGATGCATTGCGCAATGATTTGATTTCTGTTTTTGAAAAAGAAGCCAGCAGATACGTTAAAAAGCCCTGGGAAGCCAGAAACGACTTTATTGATGTTGTGAATGATCGATCAGATGAATCGGTGAATCGATTTTTGGAAAAATGGTGTGATGTGATTCCCGTGGGTGATCACATCACACGGGTCATTCGAATGTTCGAGATGCAGCGACATGCCTTGTTGATGTACACCAGTTGCGGTTGGTTTTTTGATGAAATATCAGGGATTGAAACAACACAAATTCTGCAATATGCAAACAGAGCCATTCAGCTTGCCGAAAGTGAGAGTCAGGTGGTTCTTGAAAAAGACTTCCTTAAAAAGCTAGAAAAGGCTCCATCCAATCTTCCTGAATTAGAAAATGGCGCCATCGTACATAAAAAATATGTGCAGCCTTCCCGACTTACCTTGTCACGCGTTGGTTCGCATTACGCTGTAGCTTCCCTTTTTGAAGAATTTCCCGATTTGTTGAATATTTGTAATTACCGGGCAGAAAGTGAGGATTATATGCGAATTGAGTCAGGAACATTAAGGCTGGCTGTCGGTAAAACAAGAGTGCACTCTTTGATCACGCATAGCGTTAAGCAATTCTATTTTGCAGTGATCTGGTTGGGTCAAAACCACATCATTGGAAATTCGAGTTCTTTTATAGAAGCCTCTGAATATGAAAAAATGAAATCAGAGCTAAGTGAGGCTTTTAATAATTCAAGGGTTGCTGATGTCATTGGAATAATGCAAACTTATTTTGGTCCGGAAAAATTTTCGCTTTGGAATTTATTTAAAGATGAGCAAAGGAAAGTGCTTGATCAAATCATTCGAAGTGATATAGAACAAGCCGAAAAGGATTTTAAGACCATTTACAGCCGGAATTACAACATATTGCAGGTCATGAAGGAAGCAAGGCTTCCCATTCCCAAGGTTTTGATGAATAACCTTGAAAATGTAATCAATACAGAATTGCGCCACTTATTTAAAAATGGGAGTTTGCACGCCGGGCGACTAGAACAGGTAACCACTGATGCTTTGCGTTGGGAGGTTAAAATTGACAAAACCAGTATTTCATACGTCGCTGCCGAAAAAATTTATCACTTATTGAAAGTACTCGATTATGGAGAATCGGGCTTGCGCGAATTGGATTTGATGCTTTCGGTATTTAAGGAATTGAATCGCCTCGAAATCGAGATGGATTTGGTTGAGTTTCAGAATGAATATTTTCAACGAGGACGTAAATTGATTTTCGAGAAAACAGAAGGGAATTTCAAAGCAGCTGAGCATCGGCAAGAGTGGATGAGGAAATACCTTGAATTAGGACGCTTAATTCAAGTGAAGTTGCCTCAAAACCTGGTTTGAGGCTAAAAGGAAACAGTGGAATAGGGATGCTTCTAACGAACTATTCCCGGGGCTGATAGTACTAAAGTAGATTCATGCTTTTGTTTTTAAAGATGATTCAAAATAAATCATTTGTTTTAAATAGGTAGTAAAATTAGATATTTATTATTAAAATGATAGACCGATTCGCGTATTGGCAGATCCGGAATGGATGAAACTTTTTACGATTCAAAGAGCAATTGTTTTTCAGTTGTATTTGTTTATCGTGTAAATTTGACACTATCAAAAAATCTATTCATGAGAAAAATTACTTACAGTCTGTTTGTTTTGATAGCATTGGCTTTTTGTGTTGTGCAGAAGCCCGGGCAGGCGCAAATTTTTGAGCCCGAAGGCTTGAATATGCCAGGTACATGGAACAATTTCACAAACCCACCCCTTCAGGGATCTGCATTTGGTTCAGCAAGCCAGGTAAACGGAGAGGTTTCGTTGATAACAATAGGGCAGAGGCGCTGGCAAACGACCTTGCATTTTGATGAATCCGGAGCAGATACCACAGCAGGTTCTTACACCTGGTTATTTACCTCCGGACCGGTTAATAATCCCTATACAAACAAGTGGGCCGGAGTTAATGTTGCAATGAATACCATTCAGGATTATCAGTATAACTCAGGCGATGATAATAGTATTAGTGTAGAAAATGGAATGTACTACACGTTTAACTGGCAGGATCAGGGTTATCAGGCAACACGGGCAATTGTAATGCCTACCTCTGCTGAACCTGTTAGTCTATCATCATTGAATTTCAGTCCTCAAAACCCAAATTCTTCTCAAGAAGTTGTTGTTGATATTCAGCTTTCAGCAGCGCCTTCGGCAGAAGAATTCATTTATGTGCGTTACAGTAATGATGCTTTTGCAAATTCGCAGGTTCTGTTATGCACGGTCAATGGTTCCACAGCAAGCGCCACAATTCCGGCACAACCGAATGGCAGTAACATCTTTCTTTATGCATTTTCGAGTACCATCGAAAATCCGGAAACAGACTTTGATCTGCTTACCTTAAATTTTATCAATGATCAAGGTTTGAATTTTTCGTATTTTGTTGAAGATGAATCTATTAATATAGATTTAGGGGAAGATATCGTTCTTTGTCAGGGACAAAATAACGTAACGATTTCAGCGGAAAACGGATTTGACACTTATTTATGGTCAACAGGAGCGCAAACCCAGAGCATACAAGTAACAGAAGCCGGACAATATAGTATAGAAGTAAGTTCCGGAGGAATTCTTGCCAGAGATACCATTTTGGTTACGGTGTCTACCATTCCGGTTTTAGAACTTGGGCCAACAATCTCACAATGCGGCAATTCCCTTTTGGTAATATCCTCGGGAATTACATTAAGTGCTTCAGGAAATTTGTTAACCATTGTTTATGATGCCACGCAGGGACAATCTGGTTTGCAAGGAGCGGAAAGTGTATACATGCATTCCACCTACGAAGCATTTCCGTTTAGCGGGCCTGTGGAACCCTGGATTGGAAATTGGGGACAAGATGATGGCTTGGGTGCCATGTCTCAAATCGGTGAAGATTTGTGGAGTATCACCATTGATGTCTTTTCCTATTATAATATTCCTTCAAACATAACTGAAATTTCGGGCCTTTTTATGGTGTTTCGCAACTCCGATGGAACAGAAGAAGGTAAAGATGAAAATGGAAATGATATTTTTATTAATCTGCAGGGATCAACACCAGTTTCATCCTTTGATGGAGTATCAATTGAGTCTGTTTTTGGTGGTTATTCTTCAATTTTGTGGAATACGGGTGCCACTAGCGGCACAATTGAAGTTTCGCAGTCAGGATTGTATTCCGCCATTGCAATCACGAACGATGGATGTCAGTATTCTGATGAGGTGGAAGTAGTTTTTGGAGATTTTCAAGCAGTTGATCTTCCGGAAACAATCTTCATTTGCGATGGCTCAGCTTCGCTGGATGCCGGAACAGGATACAGTAACTACTTATGGAATACAGGTCAAACCACTCAGCTAATCGAAGTGAGTGAATCAGGTACATATTCTGTGGTTGTTTCAGACGGAGCAAACTGCTCTTCGAGCGATTCGGTTATTGTAAATGTTTTTGCGCTTCAGAACTTTAATTTGGGAGCCGACACTTCCATTTGCGGAAATGGCCCAATTGTTTTGTCTACAGGATTGTCGATTTCAGCCGCGGGTGATTCATTGACCATAAGATATGATGCCAGCTCGGGAGTTAGTGGGCTGGAAGGTGCTGAAAAAGTATATATACACTCGGGAGTAACACTAACACCTCAAGGCGCTTGGAGTAATGTTATCGGTAACTGGGGACAGGACGATGGATTAGGTGAAATGACTGCTGACAGCCAGTTTGAAAATGTTTGGACAATTACCATTAATCCATACAGCTATTATGGTTTGGCTGAAGGTTCTGATTTTTCAGGTATATGGATGGTATTTCGGAATGTCGACGGAAGTGAGACCGGAAAAAATGAAAATGGTCAGGATATTTATATCAATGCGACAGCATATCCATCTTTAAGTTCTGCATTTGGCGGAGTTACAGCAAGCGTTCAACCGGGCCAAAGCGGTAATTTGCTATGGAGTACAGGCGAAAGCACTTCAACTATAGAAGTAACTGAAAGTGGAATTTACTGGGCTGAGATTAGTCAGGGTAATTGTGTTTTTCGCGATAGCATCGAATTAAACTTTATTTCACTTCCTGATTTGAATTTGAGACCCGATACATCTTTTTGTGGAGACCTGGTGCCATTCTCCATTTCTGTTTCTTCCGGGTACGATTCTTACTCGTGGAGCAATGGAGAAAGTACATCTACCATTGAAGTTACTCAGGCAGGTACCTACGTTCTAACTGCTTCAACGGGTGAATGCACAGTTGTTGATTCAGTAAGAGTTCTTGATAATGTTTCTGTTGGGCTTGCAAATTTAGGCTCAGATCGTGCAATTTGCGGCAATGAATCCCTGGTGCTTGACCCTGGCATTAGTATTTCACCTTTTGGCGATTTGTTAACAATAGTTTATGATGCAAGTTTAGGCCAAAGCGGATTGGAAGGTGCCGAATCGGTGTATATGCATTCGTCCTATGAAGCATTCCCATTTGGTGGAGCAGTAGAACCCTGGGTTGGCAATTGGGGGCAGGATGATGGAATAGGCGAAATGACTCAAATTGGAGAAAATCTCTGGAGTATCACCATCAATGCATATGATTACTATAATATTGGAATAGATGGTTCCCTGGCCGGTATTTTCATGGTCTTCAGGAATGCAGATGGAACAGCTGAAGGCAAAGATGAGAATGGAAATGATATTTATTTGAATTTACAGGGTGCTACTCCTTCGTCTTCATTCAATGGCGTTACAGCCACCATTGAAGCATCGGGTTTTGAAAGTATGATTTGGTCAACCGGAGAAACTTCACCAACTATTCTTGTGAACAATCCCGGGGTTTATTCAGTTACCTTGATCGGAGTTGACGGATGCAATGCCAGCGACACACTAACTGTAAGTGCAGCTCCTTCTCCATCGGTTGAGCTCGGACCGAATCAGATACTTTGCAATGGTGAAAGTACAACGTTAAATGCAGGACCAGGTTTTTCATCTTATTTGTGGTCAAATGGAGCTACAGGTTCAAGTATTACCATTACCAATCAAGGAAATTATACTGTCACCGTTACGAATGTTGAAGGTTGCCAGGCTGTTGATAATGTTGGTATCACAACCCAGGTTACTCCCGTAGCTTCGTTTAGCTGGATTGAAACAGGTGGACTTGGTGTTACTTTCACCTACACAGGCATTGGAAGCGGCCAGTTTGCATGGGATTTTGATAATGATGGAAGCATTGATAATACGAATATCAATACTGCAAATTTCACTTATCCCGACACAGGTATTTACACGGTAATTTTAGTTGTAAGCAATAGTTGCGGTGTGGATACTACAAGCCTTGAGTTAAGTTTGATAGGATTGGGTGCTTCTGATGCTGCTTCAGAATTTTTGCAAGTTTATCCCAATCCTTCCAATTCAATTTTGAATATTAAATCTTCCAGATCTTTTGATTCTATTGTAATTACAGATGCTTCAGGAAGAATAGCTGAACGTTTTTATGTGAACTCCAATCATAAGATGATTGATGTTTCAGCCTTAGCAAAAGGAATTTATTTTATTCAAGCAGAATTTGAAGGAGGAAAGATGCTTACCAGTCGATTTGTAATTGACTAATTGAAATTCAATTTTTTAAATTGCTCAAAGCGGCGCTATATAATTTATAGCGCCGCTATAGTTTATGCTTTAGTTCTTTCAACACAATCATCTATAGATTCTGGTAGATTTAATGAATATTAAGGTCCATGATTAGTATTAATTAAAAATCACTTGTTTTGTGTAAATCGAAGTTTAAATAAGCTAGATATTTTTCTGTTATTGAAATAAAGCTTGCATCAAATAGAAACGTTTATAAACGTTTCTATTTGATTTTATTTGTTGCTATCTGCGTACCTTTCAAGGGTTTAAACCCTTGAAACCCATTGCGCCAGGGAGAGTTTTTAATTATCGCTTCCCAGGTAAGGATGTCCGAAAAAGCAATTGCCTTCAAAAGTGTTATAAACGACTATAATCGTTTCTGGATGACTATTTTCAATTTCGGGCGTACCTTTCAAGGGTTTAAACCCTTGAAACCCGAAGTCAACAAAAATCTTTTTTTTTAGATTTTTAAATACATTAACGACCTAATTTTAGGCTCATGAAAACATCATTTCCGATCTATTTCCTGACTTTCCTTTTTGTATCCATTAATTACCTGAGTGCCTAGAGGCTTCAGCCAGGCATGGACCTAGCCGAGTAAAAGATGTCATGCTTGTTTCTGCTCGCACGGGCAGCGATTCCTCCTATTATACGAGTCAAAACGAACTGGATGATCCTAAGAAGTTTAAACGGGTCTGTAGAGGTCCTGTTATGGGTTTGGCTAACTTATGGGAACTTTGGATAGACAGTCGAAGTCAACAGGCCATCATTTCTATACGAGGAAGTGTTAAGGAAACCGATAGCTGGCTTGCAAATATTTATGCTGCTATGATTCCGGCCAAAGGTCGAATCAAAAATGGAAACAATCAGTACATCGAATACAATCTATCCGATGACCCAAAAGCTGCCATTCATGCCGGATGGACGATTGCCTCAGTAATTCTTTTGCAGGACATGAAATCTCATATTGATTCATGTCTTGGGTCAGGCATTAAGGATATTATCGTTACCGGACACAGTCAGGGTGTAGGCATCGCTAACATGATTTCTACTCAATTACATAAAATCTGGCGAGAAGGAAAGGTCATGAATGACCTTCGAATTAAAACTTATTGTAGTGCAGCGCAAAAGCCCGGAAATCTTTATTTTGCCTATGAGTTTGAACGCATAAACCAGGGAGGCTGGGCTTTTAATGTTGTAAATCCAATGGATTGGGTGCCAGAAGTCCCTTTTTCTATTCAGACTGTGGATGATTTTAATGAAATCAATCCGTTTAGAAACGCGAAAAAGCTCCTCAACCAGCAAAAACAACCTTACAGGTTTTTGCTTAAAAAGATTTATAAGAGGCTCAGTAATCCAGCCAAAAGAGCAAGAAAAAATTATCAGAAATACCTTGGTAAATATCTTTCGGTAATTGTTTCCAAAAAACTACATGGAACGGAACCCGAATTTTTCTCTCAAAGCAATAATTACGTCAGAACAGGGCAAACATGGTTACTTGAGCCAAATGCTGATTATCTGAACAATAATCCAATGCGACACATCGAGGGTTTTCCTCATTATATGCATCACAGCTATATTTATTTAATTCAACCTGAAATCAATTCTCTTGAAAGCAATTAAAATTCGAAATAAAACTGATCTGACTTTAGTCGGTCATATGCATCTTTATCGAATTCAAATAACCGGGCTCTTTTGTGCGGAACACCTTTTTGTTTTTCCTGTAAAGGCTTAATAAATCCTTTATTAAGGATCTTTCTGCGAAAATTCCGTTTATCCAGATGGGTTCCCAATATAGTTTCGTAAACTTTTTGTAATTGGCCCAGTGAAAATTTATCTGGCAGTAATTCAAAGCCAATCGGCTCAGTGCGGAGTTTAGTTTTTAAACTAATCAGCGCTTTATCAAGGATAAGATTGTGATCAAAAGCTAACTGCGGAACCTCTGCAATCGGACACCAAAATGCCTTTCTGGCAAATGATGAAGCCGAAGGCTGATAATCACCAATTTTAACAAGCGAATAATAAGCAATAGTAATTACCCGAGCTGTAGGAACATCACGCACAGCATTTAACCATTGCGCATCTGATGAATTTTTGACACGCAAGGGATCACCAAAAGCATAAAACTGCTCCAGGTAAATATTGTCAAGATTGGTCAACTCCTTTAACACCCGTTTGGCACCGGTGTCAAGGTCTTCATTATCATCAATCAGGTTTCCCGGCAATGAATAACGAATGGTTAATGAATCGCTAAGCTCAAGATCTCTTTCGATAAGCAAAACTTTCAAATCACCTTCGTCAAAACCGAATATCACACAGTCAACCGATACATGGGGGTTCAACTGAGCGGTAGTAGTACCGGCCATAGGCATGTCAAGTAGCGTATACATAATTTAAGTCGACAAATATAGAGAATTCCTACTGAGTTATGTGTATAAATTACACCAACCCAAATTTGTATCTCTTTGTTTCTTTGATTCCATCTCACTTCCTTTGCCTGTAAAATGAGTGAAGCCTTTCATTTTTATTCATCTTATTACAAAGTGTCCGATTAACACTTATATTTGCCCCAATCCCATGCATTATGAGCAAGATTCAAAACATTGGAGTATTTACATCGGGCGGTGACGCCCCTGGCATGAATGCCGCTGTAAGGGCCGTGGTAAGGGCTTGCCGGTACTACAACATCAAAGCGTTTGGTATTTACCGGGGCTACGACGGACTGATTTCAGGCGAAATAGAAGAACTTGGCTCCCGCTCGGTTTCAAATATCATTCATCGGGGAGGAACCATCCTGAAATCGGCACGAAGTGCTGAGTTCAGAACTGTTGAAGGCAGAAAAAAAGCCTACGATAACCTTGTTAAGCACGGTATTGATGCTTTGGTTGCCATTGGCGGCGACGGCACCTTTGCGGGAGCTTCTGTTTTATCCAGCGAATACAACATTTCGGTGATTGGATTGCCTGGAACTATTGACAATGATTTGAATGGAACCGATTTTACAATCGGATACGACACAGCTGTAAACACGGCTACAACTGCCATTGACAAAATACGGGATACGGCCTCATCACACAACCGTCTCTTTTTCATAGAAGTGATGGGCAGGCATTCGGGGCAAATTGCTGTCAGGGCCTCAATAGCTGCCGGGGCCGAAGCTACAATGATTCCCGAAGAACCAATGACCGTTGAGCAGTTAATCAGTACCTTGGAAAGAGGAGCTTCATCTAAAAAATCATCGAGCCTGGTTGTGGTTGCTGAAGGCGGTTCGCCCGGACATACCATGCAGCTAGCCCATGAAGTAGAAGCTAAATTCGATTATTACGACACCAAAGTAACCATCTTAGGTCACTTGCTAAGAGGCGGGGCCCCCACGGTTGCCGATCGTGTTCTCGCTTCCACCTTAGGAGTGCAGGCTGTTGAATATCTGTTGAAAGGGAAATCAGGTGGTATGCTCGGTATTGTCAATAATCAGGTTAAATTTACCCCATTTGAACAAGCCATTAGAAATGTCGAAAATCTCGATCCCGAAATGATGAGAATTGCCGGCATTTTGTCGGTCTGATTGTGAATTTAATGCCACATACAATTACCTTCAATAATTTATTCTCCTCAAAATCTGCGCTTCCTGAAGGGCTTCAGGTGCCTTTACCCGTAGAGCAAAGAGAATATCTTTGTCACGGGGAGTTGAAAATCTGGTCAGGCTCCGTTGCAGACGTATTTTCTCCAATATACACCATTTCGTCCGACAGTCATTCTTCAAAACCATACCGTCTTGGATCGTTTCCTGAAATGGACGAAGCGGCGATGCAGGAAGTGCTTGATTCTGCTCACCAGGCATACGATCTGGGAAGAGGTCAGTGGCCTGTGATGAAAGTTGCAGATCGAATATGTCACATTGAAAATCTTCTGAGTCGCATGCAAATGCTGCGCGACTACACCATTCAATGGTTGATGTGGGAAATTGGAAAAAGCTACAACGATTCTGCTGCAGAATTTGATCGTACTACCGAGTACATCGCTGATACCATTGAAACATTGAAAAAAATGGATCGTGAATGGTCCAAAACACAAGTCCAGCAGGATATTTTGGCACATGTGAAACGGGGCCCCCTTGGCGTGGTATTGTGCATGGGGCCTTACAATTACCCTCTTAACGAAACCTTTGCAACACTTGTACCCGCAGTAATCATGGGGAATGTAGTCATTTTCAAACCTGCCAGGTTTGGATTACTGCTCATGCGCCCATTTCTGGATTTATTTAGGGAATGTTTCCCAAAAGGGGTCATTAATGTGATTTATGGCGATGGCGAGAAAACAGCCGGAACCTTAATGAAATCAGGGAGAATTGATGTTTTGGCATTCATTGGTTCCAGTCGTGTTGCAAATATTCTTAAAAAACAACATCCCAAAGCGAACAGGCTTCGCTCGGTACTCGGATTGGATGCAAAAAATCCGGCCATTATCATGGCCGATGCTGATATAGACGTGGCCGTTAACGAATGCGTAACAGGTTCTTTGGCCTTCAATGGTCAGCGTTGCACAGCGCTTAAAATGATTTTTATTCACTGCTCGCGCAGGGAAGAGTTTTTACAAAAATTCTGCAAACGGATTCAACAATTGAAAATGGGCTTGCCCTGGGAAGATCAGGTGGACATAACCCCTTTGCCTGAACCGGGAAAACCTATATATCTGCAGGGATTGGTGGATGATGCCATTCAAAAAGGAGCTTCGGTTTGTAACGAGGGAGGTGGAAGAAGCTACAAGAGCTTTTTTACGCCAACCGTGCTTTTTCCGGTAAAA
>Ga0169931_10002293_pt1 | contig 31236 bp, 31 predicted proteins | sample Kivu_15m_20L_FD_129675 | JGI IMG/M metagenome (GOLD analysis project Ga0169931, IMG submission 129675) | Freshwater microbial communities from Lake Kivu, Western Province, Rwanda to study Microbial Dark Matter (Phase II) - Kivu_15m_20L... | ecosystem: Environmental > Aquatic > Freshwater > Lake...
GCCATCCGCCGGGATGAGACAGCGGCGTTTCTTGTAGGCGGAACGGAAGGCCGGCTTCTCCGCCACCGTTTCCGAGCGGGCGTTGATGAGCGAATAGGCGATCTTCTCGTCCTTGGCCCACGAGGGGACCAGTCCCCAGCGCAGTTCGGCGATGACCGGCAGGCCGTGTTCCCTGCGGATGACGGGCGCACGCTGGGACGGGGCGATGTTGTAACGCGACTTGCCGTTCCATTCGAGGCGCACGCCCGAGATTTCGTCGAAGGCGTAGCTTGTCCGGTCTGCCAGGGTGTAACGGCCGCACATGCGCTCAAGGGCACGCCTTCCGGCGTTCCCGGTCAAGCAGCGCGGCGGCGGCCGGGCACCGGGCCGTTCGCCGCGGCACACGGGCCAGGCTGCGGCTCAATCATGAACTTGCTGGACTGCAACCTTCTCCCTGTCAGCGCGCATGATCATCCAGTCGACGTTCATGACGATTCTGTCTAAAGGACTTTACATTGCGGCAATCGAGGTGACCTGACCGCACCTACTGCCCGGGGGAGACGAAGGCCTCAGGCACTGGTTTGTGTTCGTCAGTGGTCGGCAAAAGGGTCGGACCAAAAAGGAATGTGGGGATGCAATACCGGAAGCCGCCGACCTTCGGCGCAATGCCCCGCCGAGGGGCAAACGTCCGACGCTTGGCAATTGCACGCGGCTGGGTGAACGTCACGCGCGGCGGGACCTGATACCTACTCCGCCAATCAAAATGGCACCGTCCTACACCATCTTGTTCGCCGAATCTCCCGACCTGCTGGCCGACCAAGTGAGGTTGAAGCTTGCGGAAGGGTGGATCTGCCAAGGTGGTGTGGCGGTGGCCGTTTATCCGGTCGCACGGGAAGGAATGTATTCAATCGCCGGCGCCTTCAATGGACATTCCGGCGCCATCAACGTCCACGTCTTCACTCGCCCGCAATTCTACCAGGCGATGTCCTTGCGTGAGTCTGCGACCTGAGCCTTCAGGCGGCGGTCGAGGCTGTTATTTCGGGTTTTCCGTCCGGTTCCATGGAGGCGGCGGCTGGCCGGGGTTGATGAACCGATAGGCGAGAAGGGAGGAAAGTGGCGACGGTGGACAGGGGCGGACAGACCGCATCGGGTGACCCAGGGCAATGCCGGCAACCATGTCCGGCCAGCGCGCGCAGGCATTGAACGTCACCAGGCACGGGTTTCGTAAGGCTCTGCCGCCGCCACAAAAGAGGCAGGGCAAGCGGCCTTTGCTACGACCACTCACTGGTGGAGTCGAAAACCCGAGTCGCACCCAGCAGCGCGGACAGATCAACGCCGGAGCGCATACAAAGCCCGCGCACGAAGTCCGAATGGGAAACCGTGCAGCGCGAAGGAAAGCCGGCGAAAGTGCGGCGCATTGGCTCGGCGACCTCGGCGCTGCAATTCAGGCTGTGTCATTGAGAATCACCCACAGGAGTGGTGACATCCACCGCAAAGGTGTTGGAGTCAGTCGCTGGGAATTGATGGCGGAAGGGGAGGGATTCGAACCCCCGGATGAGTTGCCCCATCTCCTGATTTCGAGTCAGGTGCCTTTAACCACTCAGCCACCCTTCCGCATCGGCGCTGTCCAGTTACGGCGCGGCGGGAGCATGTCGGCTCACCGGGCGAGTTCAAGCAAATCATCCTCCGGGATGAGCGCCGGTTTCGGTCACTTCGGCCTTGCCCGACCCGGTTCGCCCGCCACCCTCCGCGGCCATGGAAACTCCTGACCAGTTGCGCGAACTGTTTCGCATGCAGAAAGCCCTCAACGAGCGCATCGGCGTCCACACGGACAGGATGGACGAAGCCGAAAAAACCAAGTGGGTGCTGAACTACTGCCGGGCCATGTCGCAGGAAATGGCCGAACTCACCGACAGCGTGCCGTGGAAATGGTGGGCGAAATACCAGAAGTTCGACGAGCAAAACGCCCGCGTGGAGGTCGTGGACCTTTTCCACTTCCTGATCTCCATCGCGCAGGTGCTCGGCATGAGCGCGGACGACGTGTTCCAGGCCTACGTCAAAAAGAACGAGGTGAACTTCAAACGCCAGGAATCCGGCTACACCGAGAAGGATCACGAGGATTCGAAGCATATTTGAACAATCGTGAAGGCGTGGCATCCCTTCTCATTGTGAGGGGCTTTCGGAATCGATGGTGGAGCTTGGGGTTGGGCGTGCTGCTCGCCGTCGTGGGACTGCGGGCTGAAGGCACGGATCGCGCGGCACATCGGCAACTGGCGGAGCTGGATGCCCAGTTGGCCGCCAATCCGACCAACGCGGCCGTCCTGCTCCAGTTGGCCAAGCTGCATCACAACGAGGCCACGCGCGGCGCCGCCGACGCGGTCTTCCATGTCGGCCGCGCCCAGGCCCATCTGGCCACGCTGCTTGCGGCGGAGCCGAAGCACGCCTTCGGTCGCGCCCTGTTGGGCAGCACCACCGTCCTGAGCGCCCGCGACGCCTTCTGGCCGGGCACCAAACTCAAGCGCGTCCGGGAGGGTTTGGCGCAGTTGGACGCTGCCCTGACGGAGTTTCCCGGGGACCACAATGCCCGGTTCACGCGCGCCGTGAACAATCTCTACCTGCCGGACCTGTTTGAGCGCCGGTCGGTGGTCGAGGCCGATTTTGGCTGGCTGCGCGAGCGGGCCGACCGGGGCGATTTTGACGCGGAGTTCCGGCAATACGTCTTCCTTTATCACGGACGGGCCCTCGCGAGATGGAAGCGTCCGGCCGACGCTGCCAACGCGTGGAATGCCGGCCTCGCCATTGACCCGCAGTCGAAAGTGGCAGACGAATTGCGCCGCGAACTCGCGGCGGCCCAGCTCGGTTCGCTCTGACCGTGAATTCCAGCGCCTCCGCCGTCCCGGTTGCCCTGACCGACCTGCCTGTTCCGGCACCTCATGCCGGCGACGTGGACGCCGTCCTCATCCCCGCCGCGCAGCTTCAGGAACGCATCACCGCCCTGGCCGCGCAGATCACGGCGGATTACGCCGGTCGAGACACCGTGATCGTCGCACTGCTGAGCGGCACGGTGATGTTCCTCGCGGACCTGCTGCGCCGCCTCGAGTTCCCGCTGCGGCTGGACTTCATGGGCGTGTCCAGTTACGGCGGCAGCACGGAGTCCGGGCAGCTTGTTTACACCAAGGAACTCAAGCTCGGCATCCGCGGCCGCCACGTGCTCGTGGTGGACGACATCCTCGACACCGGCAATACGCTGCGTTCCGTCACCGAGAAGCTCGGCGAACTCGGCCCGGCAAGCCTCAAGACCTGCGTGTTGCTCGACAAACCGGAACGTCGCAAACGCCGGTTTGACGCCGACTACGTGGGCTTCCGCATTCCGAACCTGTTCGTCGTCGGCTATGGCCTCGACTACGACGAACGCTACCGGAACCTTCCCTTCGTCGGCGTGCTGAAACCACACGTTTACACCGACCCAGCATGACGATTGCAGTCCAGCTCTGGTCCTATTTCCGCGACCTTGCCGGCACTTCGGGGCTGGAGGTCGAACTCGCCGCCGGGGCGACTTTGGGTGACTTGCTGACCTCGGTTTACGCGCGTCATCCGCGGCTGGCTGGACTGCGTAATTCGACGCTCATCGCCGTGGGTGTGGATTACCAGCGTCCTGACTATGTGCTGCAGCCGGGAGACGAGGTTTCACTGTTCCCGCCGGTGCAGGGCGGCTGACCCACTGGGGAATCGCTTTCGACCATGACCCGCTCGCTCACTCTCACCACGGACCCCTTTAACGAATCCGCCCTGATCGCGGCCCGTTGCATGGGTCCCGGAATGGGCGCGGCCATCACCTTCAGCGGCGTGGTGCGCGGACGCGAGGCAGGCGAACCCATCGTGGCGATCGACTACGAAGCCTTCGTGCCGATGGCGGAGCGCCAGTTCAACCTCCTGTTCGACCAACTCGCCGAACGCTGGCCGACGCTGGAATCGGTGAGGCTCATCCATCGCCTCGGCGTCGTGCGCGTGAACGAAGCGAGCCTCTGGGTGGAAATTATCTCCCCACACCGCGGCGAAGCCTTCGCTGCCTGCCAATGGCTGATCGAGGAAATGAAGCGCGTCGTGCCCATCTGGAAGAAGCCCGTTCCGCCGACCATTGGGTGAGAACCCTTGGCAGCACTCCGTCGGCTGCCCCTGAGTGCGGCCTTCCAGCGGTGACAAGCATGCTTGACAAGTGTAAAGTTCGCTTTACAGATCTTGGGCATGAAAACGAACGCTTCCACATTACCCGACGCTGTCCAAATGCCGGTTCGCGACGCGCTCAAACTCAACGCATGGGCGCCCGTCGCCGTGCTGGCCGCCTTCGCCGCCCGCCTGCTCCTGCGCGATCCTGAACTGACTGGCGCCATGCGAGTTCTCGTTGCGCTGTTGCCGCTGATGCCAGGCCTGCTTTACCTGCGCTCGCTTTGGCGCTGGATCATCGGCCTCGATGAGCTGCAACGCCGGCTTCAGTTCGAGGCGGTCAGCTTTGCCTCACTGTCAATGCTGGTGCTCGGGCTGACCGTGGACTTGCTGAAGCAAGCCGGCTTTGCCCACCGCCTGCACTTCGGCTGGGAAGGCTATTTCGCCTTCACGTTCTTGCTTTACGCGCTCGGCCTCGCCCGCGCCAACCGGGGCTACCGATGAAGAATCGGCTCCGCGAACTGCGCGCACAGAAGGAATGGTCCCAAGGTGACCTCGCCGAAAAGCTCGGCGTCTCCCGGCAAACCATCAACGCCATCGAGACCCAAAAATATGATCCCAGCCTTCCGCTGGCCTTCAAGGTGTCGAAGCTGTTCCAGCGAACGATCGAAGAAGTCTTCTCGAACGACGAGTCCTGAAAGCGGGCCGCCCACCATCAATGCTCCCCAGATTGTTTTTCGGCCTGGTCACACTGGCGTTGGTCGCCTCCGGTTCGTCCAGGGCGGCGACCTTCGCCCTCTACCGTTCAACCGATGACGGTCATTCATGGACGAAAGCGGGCCGCGGTATTCCGCCCGACTTGCGCACCGATGCCCTGGGAGAGATCGGAGCAATGCGGCTCGCCGGAACGGAAAGGGGCCTCTTTGTCTCGGGGGACGACGGCCAGACTTGGACCCGCCCTTTGCGAAGCATTCCCGAGGACGTCAAGGTCACGGATTTCGCCGTGAGTGGCGGACGTGTTTATGGCGCGACCACCCGTGGCGTCTGGATATCGGCGGACGACGGCGGCTCCTGGGCTTCGGTCGGCGGTGAATTGGTCAAAACCAAAATCCTGAGTCTCACCGTGGCCGGCGGGCGAATCTATGCCGGGACCGACGGGCAAGGCGCCTGGGCCCTGCGTGAACCTGCGATTGGATGGGAAAAACTGGGTGCTGGCCTGCCAGAACGGGCGCAGTTGTTCCAGTTCGCTGTCAGGGATGGCTCCGTGTTTGCGGCGCTCTATGTGCAGGGCGTTTACCGCTTTGACTCAACAGCCCGTCGCTGGCTGCCGACTGCAGCGGAACGTCCTCTGCGACTCGTTTCCGCCGAGGGAATCCTATTCGCTGGCCGCAATCCGGGCGGCGTCTTCACGTCACACGACGGCGGCAATTCCTGGGAGAATGCCAGCGCTGGCCTGCCGGACAACGCACCCACCTGGTGTCTCGCGAGCTTGGGCAGCACCGTGCTCATCGGCACGCGTGGTGAGTCCTGCTTGCTCCGCTACGAACCGCTGTTCCAATCGTGGAGGCCCAGTGACAAGGGGCTGCCAGCAGGCGGTTCACCCATTGCGTTCCATCTGCAAGCCAGGTCGTTTCTGGTATCCATCCTGACCGCAGGAACCGAAGCCCCGATTCCGCGCAAATAGTGCGTTCGAAACCTCTCAGTGGGCTGCGAGTTGATCGACGAGTGAAAACGGATTTCATCAGCGTCAGCCGGTCGGCGACGGTTTCTGGGTCGCGGCGCGAGCAGTGGCGTCTTGCTTAGGTTCGGCAGCCCATTGTCAGGGCCGGCCGTTCAATAATGTGACAGTCCGCGCATCCAGTCCGAGTCACGATGGTCCGCTCAATTCCCAGTCAGATATTTCAGCAGTTCGATCTGCTCGCGCTCGGGCAGGGCTTCGAGCAGACCTTCGGGCATGAGCGAGCGGTCGCTGGTTTCGCGTTTGGCGAGGTCCGCCTTGGCCACGACGATCTGGTCGGTGGTGGTGCGGAGAGTGAGCGCGCTCCCGGTTTCGCTGAGGATCAGGCCGGAGATGGTATCGCCGGCCCTGGTCTCCATCGTGGTCATCTGGAAGTCGGTGCCGATGACCGCGTTGGGATCCATCACGTTCTCCAGGAAGTAGCGGATGCCGTTCTTGCCCGCGCCGGTGAGCTCGGGTCCGAGGCGCTGGCCGTCCTGGCCGAGGACATGGCACGAGGCACAGAGTTTCTGGAAGTGCTTCCGGCCCTCGTTCGCCGAGTAGGCCCAGAGCGGCGCCTCGTCGAAGGTCTTCTGCAGCTTCGCCATCGCGGCCTCCTTTTCGGCCGGGCTTTGCTCGATGCGGCCCCAGTTGGCAGTGACGCGGCGGGTGACCTCGGCGTCCTTGAGCCCGGCTAGCTGCCGGACGTGGAAGGCGGTGAGCAGATCGCGCTTTACCGTGCCGGCGGCTACGGCGTCGAGCAGTGCGAGCGCAAAGGTCGGCCGGCTGGTCAGCGTGGCGAGGGCGGCGCTGCGGTCGTTGGCGGTCAAGTCCGCGAGGCGGCCCAGAAGGGCAGGGGCTATCTCGGGGGCGTTGAAGCGGGCGAGCAGGCTGATCGCGGGCGCGCGAAAGGCGTCCTCGTCGAGCAAGGCGAGGAAGACCGGCAGCGCGGCGGCATCCTGAGCGCGATTGAGGACGGCGAAGGCGTGCTTGCGATCGTCGGCCGCGGCCTGCCGGTCGGCCAGCGTGGCGCGGAGGCGCGGGAACATGGACGAATCTCCGAACACGGCGGCGAGGCGCTCCGCATCGCGCTGGATGCGGCGGTCCGAGTTGCCGTAGAGCGCCGGGGCGATTTCCTTCCAATCGGCCGGCTGCGCAATGTTGGCGCGCGGTTCCATGGCGAGCCACACGCCGGCGAGCCGACGGCGGAGATCTTCCCCGTCCAGCCGGCCAAGGCTGCGGACGACGTGGTTGAGCGGCTCACCTTCGAGCGTCGCGCCATACCAGTGGATCCAGTCTTTGAGCGACGGAATGGCAGTGCGGGTGGCGAGGTAGAAGGCTTTGCCGGGCGTCTTGGCCATCAGGGGCGCGAGGCCGTGCCAGAGCAGCAGCGGCAAGTTGCGGTCGTCGCGGTCCTCTCCATGCTGGGCGAGGGCTTCGAAGAGTTTCCACGCGGCCTCCTCGGGAACGCGCTGGACCGCCGAAGCCAGATGGCGGCGAACGACGGGTGACGGATCGGTCCGGGCGAGGCGGACAAGTTCAGCGAGTTGTTCGGCCGTTGGCTGGCGTGAATCTGTGGCCAGGCGTATACCCCAACCCCGCACGAATTCGTCCGGGTCTTTCAGCGCGCGCTCGGCGACTTGGGGCGTGAAGTGGCCCACGGCGTTGACGCTCCACAGCCCGCGCAGGCGGATGGCGGGGTCAACGTGATTGGCGAAGATGTCGCCGAGCGCGCCCGCGACTTCACCCGGGACGGGTTGGGCTTGGGCACGCTCATTCAATAGCCGGCGCGCAGTGCGGACAAACCATTCGTTCTTGTGCCCGTGCAGCTCGACGAGTTTCCCGTCGCTGAGCTCGGCGAGATTGACCTTCGCCGGCTTCCAGGTGGCCTGCCATTGCATCCGGTAAAGGCGGCCGTTGGTGCGGTCCCAGCGCTCGCTGTTGGGGTTGTGGCAGTGTTGTGGATCATGCCAGTCGATGAAATAGACCGCGCCGTCGGGTCCGTATTGGAGATCGACGGCGACGTATTTCGGATCGCTGCAGAAGAACTGGTCCTTGCCGGCGTGGACCGTGTGGTAGCCGGACGCCTCGCGCAGGTTGACCTGCTGGTTGATCTGGTGGCCGTGGAGGTTGTGCGTGAACAGATGCCCGCGGAACTCGTCGGGCCAGTTGTCGCCGAGATAGATCATCGTGCCGACGTGCGAATGGCCGCCGTAGATCGCGTCGCTGCCGCGAATGCCGGCGCCGCCGGCGCCGTGGTCGTAGCGGGCGGAGGCGAGCAGGTAATTGCGGAAGCCGGGAAAGTCGGCCGGCGGATTCGCGACGATGAAGGGCGCGTAGTTGGCGTTGGCCTGGTTCCAGAACTGGCCGCCCTGCATGACGTGGGTCGTGCCGCCCCGGCCCCAGTAGCTGCGGCAATGGGTCATGAAGAGTTCGCCGTGTTCATCGTAGTCGAGGCCCCACGGATTGCTGCCGCCGTGAGCGAAGACCTCGAACTCATGCTGCAAGGGGTGATAGCGCCAGACGCCGGCGCGCAGTTCGGTGCGTTCGCTGTCCTTGGCGCCGGGCTTGCCAATGTGGGCGAGGTTGAAGACGCCTTGGATGCCGTAGAGCCAGCCATCCGGGCCCCAGAGAAAGCTGTTCAGGCATTCGTGCGTGTCCTGGTAACCGAAGCCGTCGAGCAGCACCTGCGGTGCGGCGTCAGGCACGTCGTCGTGGTTTTTGTCGGCGATGAAGAGCAGTTCCGGGGCGGCGCCGACCCATACGCCGCCATGGCCGATCTCAAAGCCGCTGACGAGGTTCAGTCCTTCCGCGAAGACCTTGCGGGTCTCGAAGCTGCCGTCCCCGTCCCGATCCTCGAAGATGATCAGCTTGTCTTCGCCCAGGCCGGCGGGGCGCTTGGTCGGATAGCTGTAGGCTTCGGCGACCCAGAGGCGGCCGCGCTCGTCGAAGGCGAAGGCGACCGGCTGATGCAGGTCCGGTTCACAGAGCACCAAGTCCACGCGGAAGCCCTCGGGCACATACATCTCCGCGACGGTCTGCTGCGGTCCGGTCTTGCCGGGGCGGGGGACCGGATTCGGCTTCAAATGCTGTAACACCGGGCTGGACTTGAGCCGCTCGACATTGGGCAGCGGGTCTTCCGCCCGCAATGGGCCAAGGGCCAAGGCCAAGGCAACGGCGAGAACTCGGATTTGCAGTGCGTTATCGAGGCTGTTGGTGACCGCGCGAGTAGTGAAGGGCGCTGAACGGTGCGGTTCACCCTCGCGGTGTCGGCAGGCAGAGTTCATCTGGAGTAGGGGGAAACTCGCATGAATCGAATTCCATGGGCAACCGGCGTTTCGGGAAGATGACCGGAACCAAGTTCAACATCGGCGAACTGTGGTGCCTCGATTCTGGGCGAGTTCCGGGTTCGCCCGCAGTCCGCCTCGTTGTTGAGATTGCCAGCCGGCGACCGGCCCGGCAGGAAAGGGACATGCACTGGCGAATTCTGGCTGCGCTGCTCCTTGGGTTGGACGTCCTGCTTGCCGCTCCGGTCCCGGGCAGCCTGCGCTGGGAGTTTGTGACCGAGGACTGGATCGCATCCTCGCCGGCCGTTGGTGCTGACGGAACGGTGTTCATCGGCAGCGGGGACCGAAGACTCTACGCGCTGGACGGGACCAACGGCGTCAAGAAGTGGGAATTCCTGACCTCCGCCAGCATCTATTCTTCGCCTGCCCTTGGACCGGACGGGACGTTGGTCGTCGGTGGCGGCGATGGCCGGGTGATTGCGCTCCAGGCGGCGACCGGCGCCCGCAAGTGGGAGAGTCGCTTCGGTGGTATCGTCTATTCCTCTCCGGCGATTGGCCACGACGGCACGGTGGTGGTGGGAACGCAGGATTCACGGGTGCTCGCCCTCCGCGGGACCAATGGACTGCGGAAGTGGGAATTCCGGACGGGCAATCGCATCTCCGCCTCGCCCACGATCGGCGCGGACGGAACGGTGTATGTCGGCAGTTGGGACCGAAAGGTGTATGCCCTCAATGGCGTCACCGGGACCAAGCGCTGGGAGTTCCTGACTGGCGGCGATCTGGAGTCCTCGGTAGCCATCGGAGCCGATGGCACGCTCTATGTCGGCAGCATGGATCACTGGGTCTATGCGCTGGACGCGGCGACGGGAGCCAAACGGTGGAGCTTCCAGACCGGCGGCCTCGTGATGTCGTCGCCGTCGCTGGGGGCCGACGGCACGGTGTATGTGGGCAGTTGGGACAAGCGGATCTACGCCCTGGATGGCCGCACGGGTGTGAAGAAGTGGGATTTCCTGACCGGGGGCGGTGTTTACTCCTCCCCGGCGGTCGCGGCCGACGGAAGCCTGTTCGTGGGCAGCGGCGACGGCATCCTGCGGGCCCTCGATGGTGCCACGGGCGCGGAGAAGTGGAACTATCCCACCGGCGGAAACCTGTCCTCGTCGCCCGCCTTGGGGCCGGATGGTGCCCTGTATTTCGGCAGTGGCGACGGCCGGGTCATCGCCCTCGAAACTGGAACTGCGGGCCTCGCGAAATCGCCTTGGCCGATGTTCCTGGGCGGGCTGAGCCATGGTGGTCGGGCAGCCAACGTGTCGGCCGGATTCAGTTTGCGGTGGGGCGTTGCTGCCGGCGGTTCGGGGCGTATCGAAGTTCTCGCCGAAGCCGGGATCACGCTGGCGGTGGAGACTACGACTGATCTCGACAGATGGACCGAGGTGGCAGTCGTGACCGGAGCGGGGACGGGGCAGCCGGTGACGGTGGAGGCCGCCGGAGTGCCCGCGAGTGAAGTGCGCTTCTGGCGGGCCATTCGCCGCTGAACCGTGACGGGCCAGCCCACGGTGCGGCGGCCGCAATGCCTTTTGGCAAGCCGGTTGGGCCGGCGCATGTTCACCCAGCGAGTCCAGATGACGGAAACCTTCATCAATCTGCTTGTCGCCTTGGGTCTCGGGCTGCTCGTCGGGCTCCAACGGGAGCGGTCTGCGTCCGTGTTGGCCGGCTTTCGGACGTTCGGTCTGACCTCGTTGCTGGGGGCGATGTGTGTGCAGTTGGCCGACCGGCTTGGAGGCGGCCTGGTCGTGGCAGGATTGGCCGGGCTCGCGGTCCTGCTGGCCGCGGCGAACTTCCTCCGGTCGCGGTCACCGGACCATGATCCCGGACTCACCACCGAGGTGGCGATGCTAGTGGTGTTTCTCGTGGGGGCCCTGGCCGGCCAAGGCGAACGCATCCCGGCGGCCGTCATCGGGGCGACGACGGCGGTCCTGCTGCACCTGCGGCCGCAGTTGCACTCGCTGGCCCGGGGGCTCGGCGACCGTGACATGCATGCGATCATGCAGTTCGTGGCGGTGGGATTGGTGGTGCTCCCGGTGCTCCCCGACCGGAGCTTCGGGCCGTTCAACGTGCTCAATCCGCAACGGATGTGGTGGATGGTCGTGCTGATCACCGGCATCAGCCTCGCCAGCTATGTCGCCTACAAGCTGCTGGGCGCGCGGATAGGCAACTTGGCCGCCGGACTGCTGGGCGGCCTGATCTCGAGCACGGCCACCACGGTGACCGCGGCCAAACATTCGCGGGAGGCCGGTTCCGGGAACTCGACCGCGCTGCTCATCATCCAACTCGCCTCCACGGTGGTGTTCGGCCGGGTGTTGGTGCTGATCGCATCGGTCGCACCCGGACAGTTTTCCGCAATCGTCCCGCCAGTCGTCGCGATGCTCGCGGTAATGCTAATGCTGGCGGGATTCTGTTGGTGGCGCCAAGCGGAGGGTTCGGTCGCGCCCGCCACCGCCGCCAATCCATCGGAACTGCGGGTGGCACTGCTCTTCGCGGGGCTCTACGGGGCCGTGCTGCTGGCCGTGGCGGCGGCGAAGCACTGGTTCGGTGAAGGCGGACTCTACGCGGTGGCGGTGCTGTCCGGACTGACCGACATGGACGCCATCACGCTGTCCACGGCGGAGCTGGCCCGGAATGGCGAAGTGGCGCCCGCGGTTGCCGGCCGGGTGGTGGTCCTCGCCGCGTTGGCGAACATCGTCTTCAAGACCGGCATCGTCTGGGCGCTGGCGGACCGGACGCTCGCCTGGGCGGTGACCCGGGTGTTCGGTCTGGCGCTGTTGGGCGGGCTCTGCGTCATCTTTCTCATATGAACCGTTGGAGGATTCTCGTGGCCGGGTGGGTGATGATGCTTTCCGCCGGTCCGTTTGCGGCGCGTGGGATGTCTGCTCCGCAGCCCGGAGCCCCAAGTGGTTCTCAGTGATAACAGCCCACGGTTGCGGCTCAGGCCACCGTCCGCATCGTCACGGCGTCGGCGAAGGAGTCGTCGGCGCTGGCGTTGGGCATGATGGCAACCACTGTGTCGCCCGTGTGCAATCGGCCTAGGGCCTTGAGGCTGCGGATGGCCCCAGTCAGTGCCCCCTCCAAATCCTCCGGGCATGCAGGCATGAACAGAGGCACGACGCCGCGGACGAGTGTCAGATGACGGGCGATTACCGGATGTTCGCAAAACGCAAAGATCGGGGTGACCTTGGGCCGGAACCAGCCGGCGTATTCTGCGAGTTCACCGTTCTTGGTGAACACGATCAGGGCGGCGGCACGCAGTTGGTCGGCCAGTTTGACGGCACTCTGCACCAGCTTTTCACGCGGCTGCCAAATCTCGGCGGCCTCGTGATAGCCGGCCCCGCCGGAGCGTTCGATCCGCCGCGCAATTGTGTCCATTACCCCGAGGCACGCGAGGGGATGTTTTCCCACCGTGGTTTCGCCCGACAGCATGATGGCATCGGCCTGCTCGAACACGGCGTTCGACACGTCGGTGATCTCGGCGCGGGTGGGCAGGGGGTTCTCAATCATGCTCTCCAGCATGTGGGTCGCCACGATGACCGGCCGGCCGATCTGGGCGCAGCGCTTCACGATGCGGCGCTGGATGATCGGCAATTCCTCGTAGGGACACTCGATGCCGAGGTCGCCACGGGCCACCATAATGCCGTCGGCCACCTTGGCGATGGCCTCGAAGTTGTTGACCGCGAACTCGTGCTCGATCTTTGCGATCAGGTGCGGTGGGTTCGGATGGCCCGAGACGAGGGAACGCAGGTCCGAGAGGTCGCCCGGTTCGCGCACAAAGCTGAGGGCGATGTAGTCCACCCCGACCGCGAGCCCGAGCTTCACGTCCTCCCGGTCCTTGGCGGTGAGCGCCGGCAGCGAAACGCGCACGCCCGGCAGATTGATGTGCCGGCGGCTGCCGAGGCTGCCGTCGGTCAGGACCTCGCATTCCACGCGGTATTCGGCCTTGGCGACCACGAGCATTTTCATCTCGCCGTTGTCCACGATCAGTGTCTTGCCGACCTCGACGTCGCGGGCGAAGTCCACGTAGGCGACCGTCGTGGTTTTGACGTCGTGGGGGGCAGGTTCATTGCCGCACGTAAAGATGAAGCGTTCGCCGCGGACAAGCGGAATGGGCGCGGACACGTCGCCGGTCCGGATGCCGGGTCCCTTCAGGTCGAGCAGGATTCCGATGGACACCCTTCGTTCGGCGGCGAGTTCCCGCAGATCGTTAGTGACCCGTTGGACCCACTCTGGCCGGGCGTGCGACAGGTTGAGCCGGGCGATGTTCATGCCGGCGTCGATCATCTTGCCGAGCATTTCCCGGCTGTCGGTGGCGGGTCCGAGGGTGGCGATGATTTTGGTTTTTCGGGTCGTCCCGTGCATGACGGGCGAAGGCTAATGTCCGTCGGTGCTTGGGAAAGCCGATTCCGCATGTGAAATTCGGGCGATGGCCAAACCGGTGCGCCGCAGTTACGATAGTTCGGTCCTGCCGCTTGGGCAGGTTCTCCTCAATGTCAAAAAAGCAACCTCGCCAGGGTGGTCTGGACATGCCCCGGGTGAATCGTCGTGCGGAAAGTGAATGGTGCCAGCCATGAGCGGGCAGGGCTTAACTCATCCTGCTCCGGCGCCCACGCGGACCGAATGGATGTGGCTGATTGCAGGCCTGGCAGTGTTGTTTCTGTTCCAACTCGGCGGGCGAGGTCTCAACGAACCGGACGAAGGGCGGTATAGCAACATCGCGCTCGAGATGCTGGAGCCCGGTCACGGCTGGCTGGAGCCGCGCATGTCGGACTTCGGCCATTACGACAAGCCGCCGCTGACCTATTGGCTCGCCGCCCTGAGCTTCAAGGCGTTCGGCCGTCACGAAGCCGCCGCACGCTTGCCGTCGCTGCTGGGGGCCTTTGTCGCGCTGGTGGGGATCGGCTGGGCCGGTTGGCGACTCTACGGCCCGCGGGTGGCGTGGTGGGCGGTGCTGATGACGGCGACGCTCGGACAGTTCTGGCTGCTCGCGCGATTCCTGTCGCCGGACATGCTGCTGACCGGCTTCACCACGTTAGGCATTGCCGCGTGGCTGGAAGCCCGGCACCGGAACGGCTCCTGGTTCTGGTGGGGAGTTTCTTTGGCCGCGTGGAGCGTGGCATGGCTGGCCAAGGCCACGGCCGCCCTGATTCCGCTTTTGGGTATCACCTTGGCCCTTCTGATCCGCCGCGACCGCGAGGGACTCCGGTCCCTTCGGCCCCTGCGCATGCTGCTGGCAATCATTGCCCTCGGGCTGCCGTGGTATCTGGAAATGGTGCGGGAGCACCCGGCTCTTGTGAACTTCTTCCTCGGCCGCGAGGTGGTGGGCCGGATTGCCGGGCACCCCGACGGGCGCAAGGCCCCGGTGTATTTTCATCTGCTGGTGACACTGGGTGCATGGCTGCCGTGGTGGCCCACCGTCTTGGGTGTTATCGCCTGGCGAGCTCGCGGCCGGTGGCTGGTCTCGGTCCGCCAGACTTGGCGCGTGTGGCCGGCGGAGCTATGGATCGTGCTGACGGGTCTGGCGGTGTTCTCGCTCATCTCGTCCAAGCTGCCGACCTATACGCTGCCCTACGCGCCGTGGGTGGGGTTGTTCTGTGCAAGTGCGTGGCTTCGTTTGGCGGACGCACTGCCGAAGTTCCGCGAGATTCGTCCGCGCCTCTTCACTGCGGGGGCCTTCGGTGTCGCCTATCTCGTGGTCGCATGCATCCAGCCGCTGATCGAGGATAAGGCCGGGCGGAATTCTTCGGTGCGGAAACTGGCCGCACGACTCAAGTCTGTCCGGGCAGACACCGTGTATCTGGACCGCTACTGGCCGGGAATGGAGTTTTATTTCGGGGAAAGAACCATTTTCGTGCTGCCGCAGCTTCCGCAGCAACGTTCCGATGATTCGGGCTACTGTCCCTTGCTCGGCGAACCGCACTTCGTCACAACCGACCATTGGATGGAAAGCCTGGGCCGGCATGGGGGGGAACGTGTTTGGCTGGTGAGTCTCCGACAAACGCCGAACACGCCGCTCCTGCAGGCGGCCGCAAGGGGCAGGCTGGTGGAGAGCAACCACGTGGGCGATTTCGTCCTGTGGCGATTCGAACGCCCGGCCACTGCACACCACTAGCGATGGCAGTGAGGCCATCTTTGGCTCGCCGACATAGCTCAGGGTTTTCATGCTTTTGCCGTGACCCGTGAGCAGTTTGACCAGCTCGTCCAGCGCATGGACGAGCGTTCCCGCCGGAACCCGACCGGATTCGTTCGCCGCGTTGCTGCCCTGGCGGTGCTGGGTTATGCCTACATGCTGGGTGTGCTGCTGTTCACCGTAGGGGCGGCCGCAGCCTGTGTCTGGCTGGTGGTGCGCTTTCCGAACGGGGCCACCGTCAAGCTCGGCCTGGTAGTGGGCCTGACCTGCGGCGGCATGGCGTGGGCCATCCTCCGCGCCCTGTGGGTGCGCACTGGCAAACCTGAAGCCATTCCGCTCACCGCGGCCGAAGCGCCCGAACTGTTCGCCCTGATCGCGGATGTCGGCCGGCGGACCGATTCGCCCCCCTTCGATGAAGTCCAGCTCACCGGCGACTACAATGCTGCCGTGGCCCAAGTGCCTCGCTTGGGCGTTTTCGGCTGGTATCGCAGCTACTTGTTGATCGGCGTGCCGCTGATGGTCTCGCTGAGCCGGGACGAACTGGCTGCGGTCCTCGCGCATGAATTCGGGCACCTCTCCCGCAGTCACGGCCGTTCAGGAACGTGGCTCTACCGAATCCGGCAGACGTGGGAATCCACGATGAACAACCTCGCCCAAAATCCGCCGGGCAAGCTGGCATTATTGCTCACGTGGTTCCTCGGCTGGTTTTGGCCCCGGTTCAATGCGTCGGCTTTTGTCCTCTCGCGGGCACAGGAATACGAGGCGGACGCCACCGCGGCACGGGCGACCAGCGCCGCCGCCCTCGGCTGCGCGCTTCAGCGCTTGGTCGTGGATGGGCCGCTCTTGGACGAACGGCTCTGGCCGAAGGTCCTGCTCCTCGCCAATGACTCCCCTGAACCTCCAGGAGACGTCTATCAACGGCTCAGTGATGGACTGCGTGCTGGGCCAGATTCCGAGGATTCAGCGCGGTGGCTCCGGGCCGGGTTTCTCCTGGCCACAGGCAATGCCGACACTCATCCGTCGCTGACGGACCGCCTGCGGGCGCTCGGACAGTTGGAAGCGGCCCAGCCGGGAGGCCAACCGCCGGCGAAACTGGCCCCGACCGCCGGGCCACGGGCCATCACGCTGCTGGGAAACCTCCAGGACGAATTCATCGCGCGTCTCGACCAGCAATGGGCCGGGCATGTGCGCGAGGCTTGGCAGGCCCGCCATGCCGAAGCCCAAGAGCTGAAGTCGCGCCTCGGCGGTCTGCCGGAGACGCCTGACCAGCCGCTGTCGGTCGAAGAGCTTTGGCAGCGGGCGGAAGTGAAGCTGAAGCTCGAGAACGATGCGGCGGCCGTGCCATTGCTTGACCAGATTCTGCTGCTGCGTCCCGACCACGCGCTGGCGAATCTTGTTCGCGGCCGGCACTGGCTCGAGACCGACGACGCGCGGGGCGTCGAGCATCTGGAGCGCGCCATCCGGGCCGATGCCAGTGTGACGGAGCCGGCCTGTCAGCTGCTCTTTGGCCATTTTGCCCGCACGGGTCAGCGGGAACGACAGCGGGAAGCTGAAGATCGGTTGGAGAAGTTTGGAGAACTTCAGGCCGCGGCCCAGCGCGAGCGCGACAACATCACCGCAGTGGACACGTTCCTGCCGCCCACGTTGTCGGAGGAGCAGTTGCGAACCCTGCGGGAGTCGGTGGCGGCCGAGCCGGCGGTCGTGCGCGCGCATCTGGCCCGCAAGGAGGTCCACATCTTCCCCGAGAATCCGTGCCATGTGCTGGCGGTGTTCGTGAAATGGCCGCTGCTCAAGGCCGTCACGCAGACCACCAACCAGGAATTGGTGGACCGTATTCTCGGGCGGCTGCAGTTCACCGGTTACCTGATGGTCTTCATTGCCGCGGACAATCTGAAGTCCCTTGGCCAGAAGATCGCCGCCGAGCCGGGCAGCCTGGTGTTCGCACGGGACGGACAATAATGCGGCCGGCGTGGCGGAGGACCGCCCGATCGCGACCTGTTTTGGTTCATTCGCGATCGGCGAGGGCGCGAATCCGAGCAAACCATTCCCGCACCATGCTGCGGCCGGTCCAAAGGTTGAGCGGTGCCTCGGCGGTCACGAAGACATCCGCCGTCAGCCCGGCCCGTTGGCAGAGGAATAATGTTCGGGGCGCATGGAACGGATCGGTGACCACCGTGCATTCCTCCAATTGCCATGGACCAACGGCGCTGCGGATAGATTCCCACGTGCGTTCGCCCAGTTCATCAAGGTCCAGCCGGCTGCGCGGCACGCCCAGGAGGACCACGGCCTCCGCCAGTTCCCTCGGCTCGTTGCAGCCGCCGTTGTCCGGGTGACCACTGACCAGCAACCGTTCGACCTTTCCCGATTGGAACAGAGCGACCGCCGTCTCGGCGCGGAGCCGGAAATGCCAGTTCGTGGATCCATCGGGGCGCAGCCGCTCCGTGCCCAGCACCAGTCCCGTTTCCCGCCGGGGCAGGGAGGTGGCACTGCGATGCATGTGTGGCTGTGCCCGGTGAACCATCCAGAGGTTGACCGCGATGATGACCACTATCAACGGGAGGAACACTGCCGCTGAGCGCTGCCACAAGGAGCGAAACGGGCGTAGAGTTGCGGAGGCAAGAGTGTCCGAGTGTGTGGTCAACGGCCCGCAGCTTAACCGACCCGGCCTCGGGGCGACGAGAGTGCAGATTCCCTATGGGGCCGGCGGATTGTCGGGAGTGGTCAGTCGGTAGCGTTCGCCAAGGACCGGGTCCACGGTAATTGGGACGCCCGGAGTTGCCTCGGACGCCTCCGATTTGCCGGTTTTATTTGTGGCCTGCAACGGCGCTGCCAAGCCATAGCGGCGCGCAGGAGTCGCATTGATGCCCGCTGGAACCGGAGGTGGTGGCGTGATTTCGGAAACAAACCGCTGCCAAGTCAGCGGCTCCGCGGCCCGCTTCATGGCCTCGAAAAGGGTTTCCGCGGAGTTGGTGGACGCGAGTCCGTAGCGGGTGAAGACTTCGGGCCGGAGATTTCCCCGGGAAGCCCGGAGCTTAAGCTCTCTGAGCATGGCGCGGGGCATCTCCTCCGCCCATTTGGCCATGTTGGCGCGGTGCTGGAGGACTGACAGCTCGGCCAGCGTGGTCGCGGCGAGCAACGACAGCAGGGTCACGACCCCGACGGTGACCATCAGCTGTCGGAAGACGCTTCTGGCGGCGACCTGGGTTTGGGCAAAATTACGGCCGGCGAAGAATACCAGCAGTCCCAGCACCAGCAGGGCGGATAGAGCAAGACTACCGATGGCGAGCCCCTGGATCAGCTCGGGAGCAGGCGCCCAGGCCGGAACGGGCACGGGCCGGTTTACCGCCACTTCCTGAGCGATGAGATACCCGCGGTTCACCAGCTGTCCCGCCATCCAACCGAGGGCGAACAGCAAGGCGACGAGTCCGCTCCCGATGCTCACGGCTGCGGCGACCGCTTTGACCGTGCTGCGGGCGAAGGACGATGCGAAGAGGCTGATGACCAGCAACGCGCCGATACCGGCGGCCGATACGACGTAGCCGATGAGCGGAGCCTCCGCGAACGGCTTGCCAAATTGTTCCGTTCCCAAACCCACACGCAGGAGCGTCAGAGGGAGGGCCACACCGAGCAGGAGTCCGAGCAGCAAGGTGACGGCGCACTTCAGGCGCCATTGCCGGCGCACCGAAACCGGCTGGGTGACCTGCCATTCCAGCGTGCCGAGTTGGCGTTCCTCGGCGACCGCCGCGGCGCCGGTGCCGAGCAGCGTCAGGGCTCCCAGGATGCCGCCGAAGAAAAACGGGCCCTCAACCGACGCCAGCGCCTGCCGGGTCTCCTCGTCCGTGGCCCAACTGCGGGCCGCCAGCCACAGAAGCCAGAGTCCTACCTGGATACCGGCTACCAGCCAAGGGATGACGTGAAGACGGAGTTCCTTGCGCACCAGGTGGCTGGTCGCCGAGCCGCCGATCAGCGAGGCCAGGAGCCATTCTACCGGCCGGCTCAGGGGATGCAGACCGCTCGTGGCCGGAGCGGCCCCGGTATCCCTGGCCTCCAACCGCTGGAAAGTCCGCCAGCTCAGGCCGGCGCAGAGCAGCACGTAGAGCGGGAAGCAAACCTTGAAGACCCATTCCACCCAGTGGTCAGGCAGCGGTTCGTTCGGCCCCAGCAGCCGCTGACCAAGATTACACAGCGACGCGATGAGCAGCCACAACAGCATGGGTGCGGCGACCGTGAAAATCAGGCCGGCGAGCGTGCTGCGGGTGAGTTGGCTGAACAGCGGGGCCGCGGCGAAAACCGCGACCGCGAAAAGGGCCACCATGGCCACCTGTTCCGTCGTAGAGTCCCCGTAGACGGGTGGCAGCAGGGCCAAGCCGAAGCGGAGATTGGCCGCCGCGAAGGCGAGGAGTGCCGACAGAATGAGCAGTTTTTCGCCATAGATCCGGGCACGGCTGATCGGCTGACAGAGCAGGCCGGCCATCGTCCTGTGCTCGAACTCGCTGCCGAACGCCGTCGCCCCCATCAGCAGGCTCCCCAGCGAGAAGGGGACGAGCTGCCATCCCAACATCTCCCGGTCGTGCGCCACCCCGAGGAAACCCGGCACCACCACGGCGACCAGAAAGCCGGGCAGATGTCCGCGCAGCTCCTTCAGAAGGCGTCCGACGGCCGGAGTGACCGCGGCCGCCCGCCACCAGAGCAGCGGTGCGATCAGCGCAAGACTGAGGAGGAGCCGCAGGATCGTGAGCGGGTGCGCCTGGGAGCCGGGCAAATACCAGTCGGCTAGCGCCTCCACCAAGGGCGGCAGGGGCACGAGCAGCCACGCGGGATGAAAGCTGTTCCGGCTGAGGGGCAGGGTGAGTGTCATGGCGCCTCCGTTACCTCACGGTGGTAAGAAAAATCTCCTCCAGGGTCAGCGACTCGGTCTCCAGCTTGGCCGGCTGCCGGGCGCGGAGTTGTTCCAGCAGCTGGTCGCCGTTGCCGTTGACGATGAGCTCGAGGGTGCGTCCGCTGCGCCGCACGGATCTGGCGTCGCGGAACTCGGCCTCGGCCGGTGCCTCCCCGGCGAACTCCGCCCGCAGGCGCCGGAACTTCGACCGCGCCTCGTCGGCGTTGGCGGTGAGCATGGCCTTGCCTTGGTCGAGCACGGTGAAACGGTCGATGAGGCCCTCGAACTCGCTGATCAGATGCGTTGAGACAAACACCGTTCGTTGACCCGGGGCGGCGTCTTGATAGGCGCCGATCACCGTCTGGATGAATTCCCGCCGCACGAGGGGATCGAGGCCGGAAGTTGGTTCGTCGAGCACCAGCAGGTCGGGTTCCGCAGCGATGGCGCCGATCAGGGCGAGTTGCGTGCGTTGGCCTTTGCTCAAGCCCGTGGTAGGGGCCTGCGGATTCAATTGGAACTGCTTGAGCAAAGCTTCCTCGATATCACGGTTCCAGCGGCTGCGGAAGCTTGCCTGGTAATCCAGAGACTCGCGAACGCTCATCCATGGGTAAAACGCGACAAAGTCCGGCACGTAGGCCAGTCGCGACTTGACCTCCGCCTCGTGACGCCGCGGATCCAGGCCGAACACGCGGACACTCCCGGCCTGCGGGCGCAGCAGGTTCAGCAGGCATTTGATGGTGGTGGTCTTGCCGGCGCCGTTGCGCCCGAAGAAGCCGTAGCACTGGCCGGGTTCGACGGAGAGGTTGAGGCCGTGCAGTGACTCGGCCCGGCCGTAGCGGTGGACCAGGTTCTGGACATCGATGACGGGGGTGTTCATGGCAGTGGCGGCGAATCAGCGGCGGGTCGGAACCAGCGAACGAAACAGGGTGAAGGCTCCGGCCGCCGCAAGGCCGGTCCCTGCAAGCAGCGGCAGTGCGACCGGCATCAGGGCTGGACCGTGGGCGCGCCACCAGGCAACGGCCGGCATGATGAAGCCGAGGCCGACCAGCAGGCCGACCAGTCCAAGCGTGGCGAGGAGGATTCGTTTCATAAGTAAGCTTGTGGTGGGGGAGGTGGGAAAAGCGGGAAATTGAGAAACCTTCATTTGGTGGCGCCATTGGCTTGTTGCCGTTGCCGAAACGCTTCCAACCGTTCGGCCAGCAATTCGGTGAGTTCGGCGTCCGTAATCCGGAGGTGGTGCGCTTGAATGATCACGGCATCCAACTCTTCTGCGAGGCGCTCCGACCGGACGGCCTTGCGAAGCGGAGACGTGCCATTCGCCTTGAGGAAGCAGCCGGCACCCTGCCGGGTTTCAATCACTCCTTCTGCCTCTAGTTCCGTGTAGGCCCTGGCTGCGGTATTCCGATTGATCCGGAGTTCCTCTGCGAGGGCTCTGACGGAGGGAAGGGCATCGCCGGTGCGCAACGTGCCGCTGGCCGCCGCCGCCTTCACCTGCTGGACGATTTGCAGGTAAACCGGGACCCCGGACTTGAAGTTGACGTGCGCAATCATCTGGTGACTCTGAAATAAGTGTCACATGACATTATGACAGTCAAGCGGGGAATGTCTGTCTCCGTGTGAGGCCCCATGACGGCGTCATCGAGCGTGATACCGGAGCCTTTTGGGCAGGCTTTTGGCCTGAAACACAAGCTGCAGGCCGAGTGGTCGAAGCCGAGTCTGTGCGGCGACGGCGACGGCGACATGGGGCAATGCTTGGGACTTAACCGAATGGCGGTTAGTTCGGTCGGCCGTGATGGGATATCGCGTTGAACTCTCTGTCGGGCTGGCACATGAAAGCCCGGTGCTGGAACCGGAAACAACATCACCCCGCACTCCCGGCCGTCCGTTGCTGCCGGCCGGCGTGCCCATTCGGTGGCTGCGTGCCGGTATCGGCTTGTGGTGGGCGGTCGCGGTGTGGGTTGGCGCGAGTGGTCCCGCCGTGGCCGATGACTGGCCGCAATGGCTCGGACCGCAGCGCGATGCGATCTGGCGTGAGGGCGGCATTCTCGAATCCTTCCCCGCCGGCGGCCCGGCTTTGCGTTGGAAGACTCCCATCGGCTCAGGCTATTCCGGTCCGGCCGTCGCGGATGGGCGTGTGTTCGTCATGGATCGCATCAAGGCCGAGGTCGATCCCGCCAAGGCCGAACTCCTGAACCAGGCGGACTCACCGATCAACGCCAACTTCGAACGGCGGCTGTTACCGGGCAAGGAGCGAGTGGTTTGCCTCGAGGAGACCGACGGGAAGGTTCTTTGGACGCACGAATACGACTGCCCCTACACCACCGTGGGTGACTACGCCATCGGCCCTCGCGTCACGCCGACGGTGAAGGACGGACACGTTTACACGCTCGGCGCGGAAGGTCATCTCCTCTGCCTCGAAGCCAAAACCGGCAAAGTGATCTGGGCGCGTGATTTTCGGAAGGACTTCGGGATCCAGGTGCCCCTGTGGGGTTTCGCTGCGCATCCGCTGATTGATGGCGACCGGTTGATCTGCGTCGCTGGTGGCCAGGGCACGACCGCGGTGGCGTTCGATCGGAAGACGGGACGTGAACTCTGGCGAGCGCTCGACTCCAAGGAACCCGGTTATTGTCCGCCCACGCTGCTCAACATGGGCGGGAAACCCCAGCTCATCATCTGGCACGGGGAAGCCATCAACGCGCTCAACCCGGAAACCGGCGCGGTCTATTGGAGCGTGCCGTTGCAGGCGACTTACGGCATGGCCATCGCGCCGCCGGTCGCCGAGGGGAATTCCGTTTTCATCATGAGCTACAGCCGCAAGTCCTGGTGCCTGCGCTTGGCGGACGACGGTCTGTCCGCCAAAGTGGCCTGGCAGGGAAACACTCGCCGTGGTATCGACGGCGCGATGAACCGGCCGTTCCTCGAGAACGGCCACATCTATGGCTGTGGACACAACGGCCGGTTCCTCTGCGCCCGGCTCGACGATGGTGAGTGGCTCTGGAACACCTACAAGCCGTCGACGGGCGAACGCCCCGCCGATTGGGCCAACGTCTTCATGGTGCAGCACCGCGACCGGTTCTTCCTCGCGAACGATCTCGGCGATCTGATCGTGGCGAAACTGACCCCTGCGGGTTACGAGGAAATCAGCCGTGCGCATCTGATCGATCCGACGCACAAGGTTTGGGGTCGTCCGTTGGTCTGGTCCCATCCCGCCTTTGCCAACCGTCATGTCGTTCTGCGCAACGACGCGGAGATCCGATCCTATTCACTCGCGGCACCGGTTCGTGACCGGCGGGTTCGAAACCGTCCCGCGCAACGGGGATATCGGCGCCGCCAGACCAGTCGCGACCATAAACGGCCACCGTGGCGCAGCGAGGGGTGTCACCATCGCCCCGGTGGCGAGGCCACCGCGACCGGGAACATTGACGCGATGGTCAAGCTGTGGGAGATGGTGACCGGCGAACTTCTTGCCACTCGACCCGCCCGGAGAGCACACCGCACAGATTCGCATCTAATGCTCTCCAACTCTTGAAGATGACTAAATCTTGGCAAGGAACTGCCCCACAATCCACTTCGCATGCCAACCGATTGTTTCAACCGAACCCTGCGCGTGGCGTCGGTCCAGCTTGAGAATCGCCCAGGCGACAAGGCGTCCAACTTCCAGAAGCTGGAGAGCTTCATAGAACAAGCCGCCGGACAAGGCGTGCAGTTGGTGGTCTTTCCGGAATGTTGCATCACCGGCTATTGGTTCATCCGGAATCTCTCGGTCGCCGAACTGGCCGCCTTGGCGGAGCCAATCCCGAGCGGGCCGAGCAGCCAGCGCCTGATCGCACTGGCGCGGCAGCACCGCATCACGATCGGCGCCGGCCTCGTGGAGGACGGCGGGCATGGCGCGTTCTACAATAGCTATCTCGTGGCGTTGCCCGACGGCACGGTTCACAGGCGCCGCAACTGACGCAGGAGCTTTCCATCAGGGTGGGACCATTGGGGACGATGCGGGTGGATTTGCCGCGACCGAGGGCGTGCCAGACGTCCAGGCCCTGGACCTGTTCACAGATGTTGATGCAGCGGAAGCAGGTGATGCAGCGGGACATGTCCGCGATGAAATGCGGATGGGAACGGTCGATGAATGCGGGTGTGGCAGGGGCGGGGGCGGGGTGGATGCCGGCTTCGCGGAGGAGTTGGTGGAAGGGTTTTTCGGGAAAGGCGTTGATGAGGTCGGCGGGGTAGCCGGTGGCCATCCATTCGAGGAGGGTCCGGCGTGTTTCCATGAGGTCGGGGGTGTGGGTCTCGATGTTCCAACCGTCCTTGCCCGGGGTGGAGCAGGCGGGGACGGGTTGAGGGAGGCCGTCGACCTGGACGAGGCACATGCGGCAGGTGGCACCGGGCGCGAGGCGGGGATCGTGGCAAAGTGTGGGGATCCGGATGCCGGCGTGGAGGGCGGCATCGAGGAGGGAGGTGTCTTGGGGAACCTCGACCGGATGTCCGTTGAAATGGAGGGTCATGGTGGGGGATTACATCCGGGATGGGTGGTTGGGATCGGGGCCGTGCTGGTCCCGGAGCGCGTTGAGCAGAGCAGGCCGGGGCAGTTGATGGTCGGGAATGGACGGGGGATGGAGCAGGACGCGGGCGTCGAGGGCGAGCAGGTTTGGGCCGTTGGAGACGAGCGGATTGATCTCGAAGCTGGCGATGCGTGGGAGGGCGACGATGGCTTCGCTGAACCGGACGACGATGTTGGCGAGCGCGTCGGGATCGACCGGGGTGCGACCGCGGAATCTGCCGAGGGCGGCGTGGATGCGTGGTGTCCGGATCAGGTGTTGGGCCTGAGAGGGGTCGAGTGGGGGAAGATCGAGGGCATGATCGTGGAGGACCTCGACGAGACGGCCGCCGGCACCGAAGAGGATGGTGGGGCCGAACTGGGGATCGGTGGAGCTGCCGAGGATCAGTTCGACGCCGTCGGGAGCGGCCATGGGTTGGACGGTGACACCGAGGAAATGGGGGGTGCCGACGAGGCGAAGTCGGATGCGGTGGAAGGCGTCGCGGACGGCCTGGGCGTCGGTGAGGTGGAGTTGGACGCCATCGACATCGGATTTGTGGGTGACGGTGTGGGAATGGAGTTTGACGGCGACCGGGAATCCGAGGAGTTGGGCGTGTTCGACGGCTTGATCGGGAGAGGCGGCGAAGCGGGTGGGCACGGTGGGGATGCCGAGGGATTCGAGGAGTTGTTTGGATTCCAGTTCGGAGAGGAGGGAGCGACCGGAGTCGATGACGTGTTGGAGGAGTTGGCGGGCTTCGGGAGGGACTGCGTGGGGAGCGACGGGCTTTGCGTGGGTTGGAGGCTGGTTCGACATGGCCTGGGCGGCCTTCCAGCGCAGGGCGAAGGCTTGGGCGGCGAGGTCGGGATGCTCGATGGCGGGCACGTCGTGGGCGACGAGGTGACGGATGCCATTGGCGACGGCGACACCGCCCATCCAGCAGGTCAGGATGGGAACGTGAGGCTGGGGCGAGAGCCGTGTGACTTCGTCGGCGATGGCGGTGGCATCGGTCATGGCCTGAGGGGTGAGCAGGACGAGGAGACCGTCGGTGGCGGGATCCTTGAGGACGGATTCCATGGTGGCCCGGTATCGGGTGACATCGGCATCGCCGAGGATATCGACGGGGTTGGCGTGGCTCCAATGGGGTGGGAGGAGGGGGTTGAGACGTTCGATGGTTTCGCGGGAGAGCTGTGTTGGGGAGGCGCCGGCGGTGACGAGGGCATCGGTGGCGAGGGCACCTGGACCGCCGGCATTGGTGACGATGGTGAGGTTGGGGCCGCGTGGGGCGGGTTGGCGTGAGGTCAGGTCGATGAGGGCGAACAGTTCGGCGACGGAATCGACGCGGAGGACACCGACCCGACGGAGGGCGGCATCGAAGACGGCATCGGATCCGCACAGGGCGCCGGTGTGGGAGGCGGCGGCCTGGGCGGCGGCCGGGGAACGTCCGACCTTGATGAGGTAGACGGGCTTGTGCGGGGTGATGCGGCTTGCGGCGGCGAGGAAGGACTGGGCGTTGCCGACCGATTCCATGTAGCAGGCGACGGCGCGGGTGTTGGGGTCGTGGAGGAAGTGGTCGAGGAGATCGCCCCAGCCGACATCGGCCATGCCGCCGACGGAGACGAGGGCGCTGAGGCCGAGGTGGAGGTGGAGGCTGCGGTCGAGGATGGCGGAGCAGAGGGCGCCGCTCTGGCTGAGGAAGGCGATGTTGCCTGGGCGGGCGATGGGGTGGGAGAAGGTGGCGTTGAGGCGCAGGTGGGGGAGCATGGCGCCGAGGCAATTGGGGCCGAGGAGCCGGAGGTGGGAACCTGCGATGGCATCGAGGAGTTGCCGTTCCAGTTCGATTCCGGCGGGGCCGGCCTCGCGGAATCCGGCGGAGAGGACGATGGCGGCGCGGACACCCTTGCGGACGGCGGTCCGGAGGATGTCGGGGACGGTGCGGGCGGGGGTGGCGATGACGGCGAGGTCGGCGGGTCCGGCGAGGGCACGAACATCGTCCCGCCCCTGTCCGCCTTCGAACGCCAGCAGACCGTGGACCTCTCCCGGGAGATCAGGTTCCCCAGCCCGGCAACGTCGGCCGCTGAGGTGAATCACCCAGTCCCATCCACCGCCCTTCCATCATGAACCCAGCCGCCCCACGCTGCCGCCGGGTCCTGCAATGTGAGGCATGTGGCAGGCACTTGCATGTAAGTGCCGACATATTGTATCCTCCGATCATGGCGGGCACCCTCGATTCCAGGCTTCAACCGCTGCTTCGGCGGCAGGCGGTCATCCGGACCCGTGATCTGGCCCGCCTCGGGGTGTCGCGCACCGCGCTCGAAGCGCCCTTGGCCGACGGAACGATCTCCCGCCTCAGTCACGGCGTCTATGCCGTCACCGGACACGACGTGTCCGAACATCACAGCCTGGCTCAGGCCGCCGTGCGGGTGCCGCAGGGCGTCGTCTGCCTGCTCTCCGCCCTGGTGTTCCATGAGCTGACCACCCAGACCCCTCACGAGGTCTGGCTGGCCATCGACCGCAAAGCCCGCTCGCCAGGGGAAGGGTATCCGCCGCTCCACGTCGTGCGCTTCGGGGGTGAGGCGCTGAAGGCCGGCATCGCCGTCCACACCATCGACGGGGTGCCGGTGCGCATCACTACCCCCGCCAAGACCGTCGCCGACTGCTTCAAATACCGGAACAAGATCGGGACCGGCATCGCCGTCGAGGCACTGCGCGACGGCTGGACCCGGCGCCGGTTCACCATGGATGAACTCTGGGCCATGGCCCGCGTTTGTCGCATGGAGAAAGTCATCCGCCCCTACGTGGAGTCGCTCGCATGAAGTCCCCCAATGTCGCTGCCTCGGTGCGCCAACGACTGCTCATGCTGGCGCAGTCGAAGGGGTGGGAATTCAACCGGGTCCTCGCGCGCTACGGTGTGGAGCGGGTCATCTGCCGGTTGGCCGCCTCGCCCCATGGCGAACGCTTCCTGCTCAAAGGCGCCATGCTGTTCACGGTGTGGGAGGGCTCGCCGCATCGGGCCACCCGAGACTTGGACCTGCTGGGTCTTCGTCGGGGCTCCCTTGAGGAACTGGTCGCGCTCTTTCATGAAGTCATTGCCACGCCGGTTGAACCGGATGGCCTCATCTTTGGGCAAGTGACCGCCGAACCGATCCGGGCCGCCATGGAGGCGGGCGGCATCCGGGTCGTCCTTCGCGCGGAATTGGCGGGAGCACGTATCCCGGTGCAGATCGATGTCGGCTTCGGCGACGCCACCGTGCCACCTCCGGTGACGGTGGAGTTCCCGACGCTCCTGAACACGCCCAAGCCGAAGCTGCGGGCGTATCCACCCGGCGTCACGCCATCGGGCACACGCTGGTGTCGATTGGGCTTCTGGATCAGGTTGTCGTGCACGCCCGCGAGGTCTTCCGACCGGCGATCATGGCCAACGCCCACGCCGTCGTCCTCATCCACAACCACCCCAGCGGCGAGCCCTCGCCCAGCGAAGCGGACATCCGCGTGACCCGTGACCTGATCCGGGCCGGTCACCTGCTGAAGCTCGAAGTCCTCGATCACCTGATCATCGGCCAACCCGGCGGTTCCAGCGTGCGGGGGTGGGTCAGCCTTCGGGAACTCGGCTACTGCCAAGTCTGAGGAAAGAAATGGTAACGGCAGCCTTCTCGGGAAGCTACGGTTCACACCCCCCACTTGTTACAATACAATCAAACTTTTCAGAACATTTCTAGCTTGTTTCACCAGTCAGCAAGGAACTAGTTTGGCTAAATGCAGATCCTTCCGGCGGTGTGTCTGGGAAACATAAGAACCATGAACATCCGTTCCCTTCCCATCCTGGGAATCCTCCGTGCACCCGTCCGGGCCGCAATCGCTGGCACCGCCCTGCTCCTGCTGCTCAGCGGATGCGGCGACCCCAAAGGACGCCCGCAGGGCGCCTCGAGCGATTCCTCCTCCTCTAAGTCGGCACCGGCGGACGCAGACATCTCTGGATCCTACGAGTTCATGACCTTCCGTGCCGGGTTCGAGCAGGAGGCCAAGATCGCGCGCGAGCACCAGATCAGCCTGACTTACACCAACGGCATGCTCGAACTGCATTCGCGCAACCTCGCCACCAACGGCACCTCATCGGCCCACGTCGATGGCTTTCGCGCGCACTGCCAATTCAAGTCGAAGAAGCCCGATGGCGACGAGGTTTGGGAGGTCCAATACGTGCCGGGATACGGTCGGTTCCTGACCAACAAGGCCGGGGACGCGATCCTGGTATCGAAGATGATACTCAGCGAGCGCAAGGCCCTACCCTTCCTCTACCTCGACAACTACGCGGGCCAGTGGAACGGCCGCGAGTGGAAACAATCCAACCTGCGAATCTGGGACGTCATCAGTAAGAAGGACTCAAAAGGCTATGACCATACGCTCAAGTTCGACATGCGCTGGAAGAAGAAGGAGCTGTCGGCGGCGCAGCGCAAGGAACTCGAGGCCGGGAATTGGGGCGATAAGGACAACAAGGCCGGCGGCAAGGGAGGGGTCGCGAACAATTCCGTCCGTGGCGCCGAGGAGTTCGCCAAGTCGCGACTGACGACCGCCGGGTTCAAGAATTTCCACGCGTTCGACTCCTACGGTCAGAACGGAAATCGCTACCGCTTCGCCGGCTGGGGCGAGGCCCGGGGCGGCATCCGCAATTTCGACATCGTCGTGAGCAGCGAAAACGGACGCTGGGAGGTGATGGCGATCGACATCAAGCTCCGTTGAGCGGAATCGCCGATTGGACGGCGGGGTTGCGGGGATGAGGAGTTGACGGGAAACGGATCGACGAATGACGCGTTGACGACCAATCTTCCGCAGGCAACTCACCCGCAACCCCGTTCATCCAGGGACCCCAATCAGCACATCGCACACGGATTCCGGCTTTCCGGTCCCCGTGGACTCCGTCCAAATCACATCCTTTTCTCCGGCCTTCCAGCCCTTCCGGATCGGCCTCCCGGTCCCAAAGCTAGCGCCGGGTTCGAAAGGAGCCCGTAAACCAACCTGTTGGGACGCCACGCATACCGAAGGCGGTTCAGCACGGGACCACTCCGCACCGACCGGTTGAGTCACGAGCGCGCTGCAGCGCGCCCCCACCGTGGGTGTCGACCAAGGCCCCGCTCGATCCCGAAGCTCTATACTGGTTCTTCCGGGTTTGCCGCTCCTCCGTCTCCGTCTCGTCCGTGTAAACCCGGATGTCCTCCCGCAACTTGACGTCGGCGAAGTCCATGCCGCGGCCCTTGAAGATCGAGTTCATGCGGCCGCCGAGGAGTTGCTCGCTGACGAGGCGGGAGCGCACCTCGACCTGTCGCAACCGCTTCAGCCATTCGGCGGGGATCATGGGCAGGAACGGGGGCTGGGTGGGCTTCAGGGGACCTTCACCTTGCCCAGCAGGGTGGCGACGACCTTCTCCGTGGTGAACTCCTCGGCCTCGGCCTCGTAGGTGAGGAGGATGCGATGGCGGAGGACGTCGGGTGCGATGTGTTTGACGTCGTCGGCGGTGACGTGTGGGCGGCCGTTGAGGAGGGCGACGGCGCGGGCGGCGAGGGCGAGGTTGATGGTGGCGCGTGGAGAGGCGCCGATGCGGACGAGGCGTTGGAGTTCGGGGGCGACGCCGACACCTGCCGCATCGCCTGCCGGCTCCATCGAAGCCCCTCCGGCCCCGGAAACGGTCAAACCCCACGCCTTCACCTTCGTCCAAGGGCGCTTGGCCCGACGCGAAGGCGACACGTTGGTGCTCCTCTCCAGCTTGTCCGAGACCGCCGCCCAGCGGCTTCGCGGACTCATCCGCGTTCGCGATGCCCTCCGGCACTGTCTCCAGACCCAATGGCAGGATCAGCTCGAGGACGATCAACTCAGCGCCCGCGCCGCCCTCAACCAGGCCTACGACACCTTCGTCACCCGCTTTGGTCCGCTTACCGGACGCGCCAATGTCTCCGCCTTCCGCGGCGATCCCGACCTGCCGCTGCTCCTTTCCCTCGAACACTTCGACCGTGAATCCGGCACCGCCACCAAGGCCGCCATCTTCCGCGAACGCACCATCGCCCCCCGGCCACCGGCCCCGGAGATCCGCGACGCCCGCTCCGCCCTCCTCGTCACCCTCGCCGAACGCGGCCGGGTCGATGTGGAGCATCTCTCCCGCCTGCTGCACCTCGACGAGGCCGACGCCCTCCGGGAACTCCAAGGCGTCGTCTTCCTCAACCCGTCCACCCAAGCCTGGGAAACCGACGACGAATACCTCTCCGGCAACGTCCGGGAGAAACTCCGCGCCGCCGAGTCCGCCGCCGGGCTCGATCCCCGTTTCGTCCCCAACGTCGAGGCCTTGCGCTCCGTCCAGCCCGAGGACCTGTCCCCGACCGACATCGATGCCCGCGGTCAACGACATTTAGATTTCCCCAGTGGCGACAACTATAATTCCCCACTGGACCAGGGTTGTTTGGTTGGATGATGGGGGGATTCCCCGGCTGGTAGAGTGGAGCCGGGAGGGCGCCAGC